>Ga0213861_10000923_pt1 | contig 26433 bp, 23 predicted proteins | sample PICome_4_FD_160110 | JGI IMG/M metagenome (GOLD analysis project Ga0213861, IMG submission 160110) | Coastal seawater microbial communities near Pivers Island, North Carolina, United States - PICO131 | ecosystem: Environmental > Aquatic > Marine > Coastal | place: USA: North Carolina... | reverse complement strand
GATGATACGTACATGCGAGGTAATGCACTGAGATTTGTTGAATTACCAAGAGGTGTTGCATGGTTTGACAGTGGGACCAATGAGACGCTCTATTCTGCAAATAATTTTGTATCTTCAGTGCAAAAGTCACAGAATATTCTTCTAGGCAGCCCTCATGAAGTTGCCTTTTCCCAAGGATTTATTGACAAAGTAAAGCTAAAAGAAGTTTTAAAAGGTTTTAGTAAGAGTGAATATGGTGCAGCTTTAAGTAAAGTAATTTAAAAGTTTATAAATAAGAAATCTTTAATAGATATTTTCATAAATAAGAGCTTGATGCCAGATTTTAAAAACCTTTTATAACTAGTTTCGGTCATAAGGCTTTCTATTTCTTTAAATCTACTGATGTTAATTTGTAAAGCTTTAAACATTCTTGAAAGATTCCCTTTTATATTTTGTTTTTCTGTTTCTTTTATGAGTAACTCTATCCTTAAAAGGAGGTCTTCAGCTGATTTAAGGTTTTTTAAATTATAATCTACTTTTGAATCATTGACTCTTCGTGAAAATACTCGCACTAATCCTTTTTTATATCTATTCCAGGTAGATATTTTGCTTAAAGAGTTTACGGGATGATTGGTTGTATTATTGTCATATCTTCTATAAAACTGAAGGATTTCCTCTAGAACCATCCTTGAATCAGTATTGATACCTATAAAGCTAATCCAGCTGTCATAGGACATCAAGTCAGAAAAAGGGAAAAGTAGAGATTTGTAATCTGAACGAATAACACTGCAACAACCAGGTATAAAGCCATCTATAGTTCCTTGATAGCTTATGACTTGATTTAACTTTGATATACCAGTTCCTTTCATCTCAGAATCAACGATTTCGCAATCATTCATGGCCATATAGGCGCTTTGATTGGATGAAATGAAGTTGGTCATTGTCTCTATTTTGTTATCAAACCAACGATCATCATGATCTGAGATAAATATCAATTCTCCCTCGCAAAGGTTTATTACCTTTTCAAAGTTTCTTGTGAAACCAAGGTTTATATCATTTTTATTGATTTTAACTAGAAAAGGAGCTTTCGCTCTAAAATCATCTAAAATCTCTATAGTCTTGTCATTAGAGCAATCATCACAAACTACAAGCTCGTAAGGGAGTTGAGTTTGGCTGAGAAAGCTATTTAGCTGCTCTTCTAGATGTTTCTCACCGTTATATGTTGTCATCGCAATAGAAACTCGCATAATGTCAGCTTTTACAAAGGATTTATCATGATTACAGAAAGCGACTATCTTAACATTATTACCGAGAAAGGAATTTATCCTAATAAAAAAAATTTAAAACTTCATCTTGCAAATACCTTTTCTAAAATAGACTTTAAAAATAAGAAAGTCCTTGATATAGGAGGGGGAGCTGGTGTCCATTCATTTTATGCAGCAGTCAAGGGCGCAGCAAAAGTTGATTGTCTGGAGCCAGAATTTGATGGAAGCCACGAAGGCATGAAAAAGAATTTTACAGAATTGCAAGATATTCTCGGTGTTACCAACGTAGAATTACATTCAGTTACTTTTCAGGATTATGAAACTAAAATTTTAGATTATGATCTTATCCTTACTTACAATGTCGTAAATCATTTAGATGAAGAGGCATGTCAGACACTTCAATCAAGTCAAGATTCCAGAGATAGATTTGTTCAAATGTTCATGAAATGTAGTTCGATGCTTAAACAGGGCGGAATGATGTTAGTTGCAGACTGTGGAAGAAGAAATTTATTTGGAGATTTAGGAATTTATAATCCATTTGCAAATGATATAGATTGGAAAATTCATCAGGAGCCAAAATTTTGGTTGAATCTCATGGAAAAAGCAGGCTTTGAAAGGCTGAATGCTAATTGGTCTACTTTTAATTCATTAGGTCGTATTGGAAAACTTTTATTTGGAAATAGGTTATTTTCTTACCTTACTTTTAGTCATTTTTATTTTTGGACTATCAAGAGATAAACTATAAATTGAAAATATTTTTGGTTTGTCCCAATCTAAGATTCGGTGGAGCAGAAAAAAACACCGTCAACTTAGCTAATGAATTTCATTACAAGGGCTTCAATGTTTCTGTCGTATTACTTAAAAAAGAAGGAGATCTGATAAAGGATTTGAATCCTGATATCAAAATATTAGTCTTGAACAAATCAAGATCGCGTTATGCGATTATGGCCTTTTTAAAATTACTAAAAGGAGATGGTAAGATTGTGGTGATTTCAATGCTTAGAGAGTCTTCTATGATGGTATCTCTTTCGATGCTTTTCCTTAAAACAAAGCCCTATTTCATAATTAGGGAAGCATGTCATTATGAATCAAGAAATTTAATTTATAAAAAATTGATAACTTATTTATACTCTAAAGCTGATTTATTTATTTCCAATTCAGAGTCAACTCTTAGTAGTTTCAACGATCAAGGGTTACTTAATAAAGTGCCTACTAAGGTCGTATATAACCCTGTGCTACCTAATAAATTTTTTCAAAAGTTAGATGAAGATATTGAGCACAAATGGCTTGATAGCCCTGAGATGATAACTCTAATCACAGGAGGACGTTTAGAAAAAGAAAAAAATATCGACTTAGTAATTAGAGCTTTTAATTTATTATCAAAAAATAATAATAATTTAAGACTACTAATTCTTGGCGATGGCAGTGAAAAGGAAAAATTACAAATCCTGATTCAAGATTTAAACCTCAGCGATAAGGTTGAGATTTTGGGTTTTGTGAACTTTCCTGCTATTTATATTAAAAAATCAGACCTATTTGTCATGGCGACTATTAATGAAGCTTTTGGAAATTTATTAGTAGAATCAATGGCTTGTGGTACAAAGGTACTATCAAAAAATTCTGGTGGACCTGTAGAAATTTTAAAGAACGGAAAAATAGACTTTCTTAAGCCATTTAATTCACCAAAAGAACTGGCCTTTGAGATAGAAGAAGCTTTAATCTCACCAGTTGATACATCCATTTTAATAGAAAGATCTAAAGACTTCCGAGTAAAAAAAATAATTAATGAATATTTAGAAATTTTCAAAACTCTCTAAAAATATATGTGTGGAATTACAGGAATAACTACTTCTAATTTGGCAAAAGATGATCTCCAAGAAAGAATCATTATTATGACCAATGAGTTGAAACATAGAGGACCTGATGCTTTGAATACTTTTGTTCAAGATGGCGTTGCATTAGGTCATACCAGACTAAGCATCATAGACTTGACTCATACCGGAAATCAGCCGATGACAGACTCATCTAAGCAAGTGACAGTTGTTTTAAATGGAGAAGTTTATAATTATAAAGTCCTAAAAAGAGAGCTTTTAAATTCAGGATTATCTTTTCAGGGAACATCAGATACAGAAGTATTGTTACAAGCTTATATGCATTGGGGCTTACAAGGTCTAAAAAGATTAGAAGGCATTTTCTCATTTGCAATATGGGACTCAAGATCTAAAAGTTTAGTTCTTGCTAGGGATAGGCTTGGTATTAAGCCTCTTTTCTTTTCTAATCAAGGAGGTAATTTATATTTTGCTTCAGAGATTAAATCTTTACTGAAGAATTCGGAAATAAGTAAAGAATTAAATTCTCAATCATTTTCTGAATACCTTTGGTACGGGAATACTTATGAAGATAGAACAATGTTTAAGGATATTTTTTCTTTGAAGCCAGGCCACTGGCTCATTCAAAAAGACAACAAAATAGATTTGATTCCCTGGTGGTCACTAGAGGAATTCTCAGAAAGAGAAAAATTTAGGGGCTCTTTTGAAGATGCTGTTTCTGCAGTTAGAAGTGCTATAGATGATTCCGTCAGAAGGCAACTTGTAGCTGATGTTCCTATTTCTTTATTTTTAAGTGGAGGATTGGATTCCTCTGCAATAGCTGCCTCGGCTGTCAAAGACGGTCCTTTAACTAGTTTTTCTTGTGGATTTGATTTTGAAAGTGGTATCAAAGAACTCCCAAAGGCAAAAATTGTTGCAGATCATCTTGGTTTGAACCATCACGAGATTCAGATTTCGGGACATGACATACAGGACTGCATATTAAAGCTTGTTGAAATGCATGATGAACCATTCGCAGATGCTGCAAACATTCCCTTATATTTAATGTCAGAAAAACTAAAAGGTTCTCATAAAGTAGTTTTGCAAGGCGATGGTGGTGATGAGGTTTTTGGTGGTTATAGAAGATATAAGCTATTGAGAAATAACTTTTTTTGGCAATTGTTCCCAAAATGGATCGGAAAAAATTTGTCATCTTTTGGTGATCTTGGCAATAGAACGGGACGAATATTGAATGTAATGGGTAATAAAGACATGTCTATGAAAATGGCGATGCTACTAACGCTAGAAACTCAAAATAATTCCCCATTTGGATATTTGAAAACTGAGAAATCCAATTTTATTTCAGAAAATACAGATCCATTTTTGGCTTATAAGTCTGCCTCTTTAAGATTTAAAGACTATGACAAGGTAGATCAAATGCTTCTAACGGATCTCTCGCTTCAACTTCCAAGTCAATTTCTATCTAAAGTTGATAGGGCAACTATGTCTCAAGGTATAGAGGCGAGGGTACCTTTGTTGGATGAGAACCTTTTATCTTTATCTTTATCATTACCATCAAAATTTAAAGTTTCACTTCTTCAGGATAAAAGAATTTTGAGGAAGTCTATTGAAAACCGATTACCCGCTGAAATTGTAAATCAAAAGAAAACAGGATTTGGTGTCCCTTATCAATATTGGATAAAGAATTCTCTTTATGATCTAGTCTCTTCTTCTATTCTTGATAAAGGTTTTTGCGATGATTATGGATTTGATAAACAGAAACTAGAAAGAACACTAATATCCCATAGAGATAATAAGACTGAAGCAGGATTTACACTCTGGAAGATATTTCAATTTGCTTTATGGACAAAAACTATTCAGTGAAAGGTTTGAAACACAAAAAAATAGTTTTCATCACGCCTAAGGAAAGTGAATTTGTCAAAGGCGGAATAGCCTCCTGGACATCTAAGTTATTAAAATATGGACTGCCAGAAGGATATTCCTTCAGGGTTGTTGATTCTTCTATACTTTTAAAAAGGGGAATATTTAACCTGACTCAATATAATTTTTTTTTAGAGTCGAGCAGAACCTTAAAAATAATTTTTCATCTTCTTTACCAGTTATTAATTTTTAGGCCCAAAGTATTACATCTTAATTCTTCTATATCGAAATATGGAATTTTTAGAGATTTACTCTGTCTTGTATTGGCCAAATCCTTTGGTTTAAAGACTCTTGTGCATTTTAGAGGCAACCTACCACAGGTATGGCAAAAAGATAATTCTTTATCTACCAAAACACTTGATAAGTTAATCCAAGCCACAGATGGAGTAATTGCGATCAATAAACCATCCATTCTTTTTTTAGAAGAACGTGTGGAGAGTAATAAAATATTTAAATTAGAGAGTTTTATTGAAGATGATATCTTTAATGAAAAAAGAGAATATAAAAAAGGAAATCAAGATTTAAATGTTCTTTTTATAGGAGCGTTTGTAGCAGAAAAAGGTGCTGAAGAGATCCTGGCTCTGGCAAGTATTTTCCCTGACTTATCATTTAATTTAGCTGGACAGATCTCTGAGAGTTTTCAAGAGCAAATATCTAATAAAATTAATATAAAATCAAATGGTATAGTCTCACGCATTAAGATACTAGAGCTTCTAGATGAAAATGATATTTTTCTTTTTCCTTCTCATTCTGAAGGCTTTCCTAATGTTGTCTTGGAAGCAATGTCAAAGGGATTGCCAGTAATTGCCTCTAATGTAGGTGCTATTCCTGAAATGATAATTGACCAGAAAGGAGGTTATTTATCGGATATAAAAGATACAGAGTCTCTTAAAATCTCTTTAGATAAATTACTTATCAATCCTATGGCCAGAGAGGAAATGGGTATATTTAATTATCGCAGGGCTAGAGAACTTTTTACTTATGATGTGATCATCAAAAAAATGATCAAAATTTATCAAACTTAATAACAAATAAAATTTATAATAAGCTATATGTCCTATGATAAAAATTCAGTAGAGGAATTCTGGGATGAAGCTTCTTGTGGTGAAGAGCTTTATTTATCTGGAAGAAATAAAGAGGCTTATGATAACCATAGTAAGAAGAGATACGAATTAGAGGGTTACATTATTGAGCCTTTGGCAGATTTTAAAACCTCTAAGCTTAAGAAGGTTTTAGAGATCGGTGTAGGGTTGGGTGCAGATCATCAAAAATTTGCTGAATCAGGTGCTATCTTAAGTGGTATAGATTTAACTGACAGGGCTATATTTCATACCAAAAACAGATTTGAATTATCTTCCCTAAGTTCAGATATAAAAAAAGGTGATGCTGAAAATTTAGATTTTGAAGAATCTTCATTTGATATTGTCTACTCATGGGGAGTCTTGCATCATAGTCCTAACACCCAACAAGCAATTAAAGAAGTGTTTAGAGTCCTGAAACCCAACGGAGAAGCTAGAATTATGATTTATCATAAATGGAGTTTAGTTGGTCTTATGCTCTGGATTAGGTATGGTTTACTGAATTTGAAACCCTGGAGATCACTAAATTTTATTTATTCTAATTACCTAGAAAGCCCCGGAACAAAAGCATATACAAGTTCTGAAGCAATGCATCTATTTTCAGATTTTAAAGAACTAAAGATTAAAACGGAATTATGCCCCGCTGATTTATTAGAATCTGATGCCGGTCAAAGACATAGAGGTCTAATCCTTAGCTTGGCCTATAATTTTTGGCCAAGAGTAATTATAAAGAGACTATTCAGAAGTTTTGGTTTAGCTATGTTGATAACAGCAAAAAAATAGGAAATCTTCTAAAAAATACTTAAATATGTGTGGAATTATTGGCTATTCTTTATCTAAATCAGCCATTGATGGTCAATATTTTGGCTCCAATCAGGCAATTGAAGAAAGGTTATCTAATAATAACAATCTCTTAACACACAGAGGTCCTGATGATTATGGAACTTTCTTTGATCATGAAAATGGTATTGGTTTGGGCCACAGGAGATTATCAATAATTGACACTTCTTCCTTGGGTAGGCAGCCAATGAGAGACAGTAAATCAAAAATAGAGTTAATCTATAATGGTGAAATCTATAACTTTAAAGAGTTAAAACAAGATTTAGAAGATGACGGTATCGGATTTAAGAGTAATTCTGATACTGAAGTGATTGTTTATTTATATCTTAGATATGGGCATGAAATGTTAAAAATGCTTAACGGTATATTTTCAATTGCTATATGGGATAAATCGAAGAAAGAAATATTTTTGGCAAGAGATAATCTTGGTGTAAAGCCTTTATATTATATAAATGATGATGATATCTTTGCTTTCTCCAGTGAGATGAAAGCTATTATGGACTTTTCTCAAAAATCACTGAGTTTGGATTATGAAAGTTTAGCAAAATATCTTACTTTTCTTTGGTGTCCTGGTAACGGTACTCCCGTAAGCTCAATAAAAAAAGTTGAACCAGGAGAATATCTAAGAATAAAAGAAGGTAAAGTCATAGAATCTAAAAAATGGTATTCAGCAAACTACTTAGAAAAGAAATATAAAACAAAAGCTAAATGCATTCAGGACCTTGATACTGTATTGCGATCAAGTGTGCACAGGCAAATGATGTCTGATGTTGAAGTAGGAGCTTTTCTTTCTGGAGGGCTTGATTCTAGTAGTGTTGTAAATTTTGCTAAAGAAGTAAATCCATCAATTAAGTGTTTTACCATAAAAAGCGATTATGAGGATGGAGTAGAAGAGGACTTACCCTATGCTCGACAAGTAGCTGATCATTTAAATGTTCCTTTGATCGAAGTAAATGTAACACCAGATATGATGGTTGAAGGAATTGAGGAAATGGTCATTCAACTTGATGAGCCATTAGCAGATATAGCTCCACTCAATGTAAAGTTCATCTCAGAAACGGCAAGAGACATGGATATAAAAGTGCTACTCTCTGGGGCTGGTGGTGATGATGTTTTCACTGGATACAGGAGACATACAGCCCTCAGTTTAGATCGTTATTTAAAAATTTTTCCTAAATCGTTGATGTCTTCTATGGAAAATTTATCTTCCAGAATGGATTCTAGATTGCCCTCTCTTAGAAAGCTTTCTAAGTTTTTAGATGGATCTAGATTACAGGGAGATGAAAGAATAATTAACTATTTTATATGGACCTCGAGGAGTGATCTTATAAAACTTTTCTCTAAAGACGCATCTTTTATAGCCAAAGAAGCTGATCCTCTTGTGCCAATGAGACAACATCTTTCTCAATTAGAAGCAACCGATGATCTTGATAGGATGCTCTCTTTGGAACAAAGATTTTTTCTTACTGATCATAATCTTTTGTATACAGATAAGATGTCTATGGCCAAGGGGGTTGAGGTCCGAGTTCCGCTTTTAGACAAGGAGTTATTAGATTTCTCTAGAAAAATCCCTAATAAATGGAAGCAGAAAGGATTTACAGGAAAATGGATTCTAAAAAAAACTATGGAAAGTTATCTGCCAAAAAATGTCATTTATAGACCTAAATCCGGTTTTGGAGTTCCACTAAGAAGCTGGATAAGGAATGAGTTAAAAGAGTTTATAGGCGATACTTTGTCCGAAGAAGCTATTCATAAAAGAGGTATTTTTGAAACTAGTGCTGTGAAAAATATAATTGCTGAAAATGAGAAAGGATCTATAGACGCTTCTTACACAATTTTGTCTTTAATTTGTATAGAGATTTGGTGTAAAAATTTTTTAGATAAACCTAAATTCAATTAAAATAAGAAAATGAAACAACTTGTCCAGAATCTTTCTAATGGGTTAATAGAAACTAAAGAAATTCCTAGTCCCAAAATAGAGGAAGGCACAATCTTAATTAGGACAAGAAGAACCTTAGTTTCAACAGGAACTGAGAAAATGTTAGTCGATTTTGCTAAAAGTAATTATTTTCAAAAGGCTCTTAAACAACCTGATAAGGTAAGAGAGGTTCTATCAAAGATAAAAACTGATGGAATAATTCCTACCTTAGAAGCGGTCAGTTCAAGATTAAATGAGCCCTTGCCATTGGGTTACTGCAACGCAGGTGAAGTTATTGAGTCGTCTTTATCTGAGTTTAAAATTGGTGATAGAGTTATATCTAATGGAGGACACTCGGAAATAGTAAGAGTTGGTAAAAATTTATGTGCAAAAATTCCAGATGATGTAGATTTTGATTCTGCTGTTTTTACAGTCTTAGGATCAATAGCCCTGCAATCTATTAGACTAGCGCATCCAACCATCGGTGAAAAATTTGTGGTATTCGGTTTGGGTACAGTTGGTTTACTGGCAGTTCAAATTTTATTAGCCAATGGTTGTGAAGTATTGGCTGTTGATATGGATGAAACGAGATGTGGACTTGCAAAAGATTTCGGAGCTCAAACTGTCAATATATCTAAAGAAAATCTTGTTGCTTGTAATGATATTTTTTCAAAAGGAAAAGGTTCTGATGGCGTCATAATTGCTGCTTCCTCTGATAGCGATTTAATAATCCAGCAGGCCGCAAATGTTTGTAGAAAGAGAGGTCGAGTAATTCTGGTCGGTGTAGTTGGTCTGAATTTAAAGAGAGAAGATTTCTACGAAAAAGAAATTTCTTTTCAAGTATCTTCCTCTTATGGCCCTGGAAGATATGATCCGTCTTATGAAATTAATGGGCTAGATTACCCAATAGGGTTTGTGCGATGGACTGAAAATAGAAACTTTGAAGCAATACTGCAATTGATAAAATCTAAATCTTTAAATCTTCATCCTTTAATCACAAGCAGGTACAACTTTGAAGAGGCCCCCTTAGCTTACGAAAATCTTTCAGATAAAAACCAAGTAGGAATTTTACTGGATTACCATGGAGAAGAAAATTTAACAGATACTTTATTCCAAACAAAAAAGAGATTTAAAACTCATGATGGATTGGTAATAGGTTTAATCGGTGCGGGCAATTTCTCTTCAAGAATCTTAATTCCTTCATTAAAAAATCTTGAAATAAATAAGCACACTATAGTTTCATCTTTAGGACTTTCTGCTTCTGAGAATGCAAATAAACACTCATTTTCTTATGCTTCGTCATCAATAGATGATATTTTATTTAATGAAGAAATCAACACTGTTTTTATTGCAACAAGGCATAATTTACATGCTAGAGATGTTATGAGATGTCTTCAACAAAGAAAAAATGTATACGTTGAGAAACCTTTAGCCCTGAGGCAAGAGGAATTGGATGAAATTAAAGAAATTTATGACTCTGTAAATCCTAACGATGAAGAAAATGTAAAACTTATGGTTGGCTTTAACAGAAGATTTTCACCCCACATAGAGAAAATGAAATCTTTTTTAGATTCACGTTCAAGTCCTTTTAGTAGTATTTACACAGTTAATTCAGGTCAACTAGACAAGGATCATTGGACTAATGACCTTGATGTTGGAGGAGGAAGAATACTTGGAGAGGCGTGTCATTTTGTGGATCTTTTAACTTATATTCATAATAGCAAAGTGGCTTCTTATTCTTGCCACTTATTAGACGAAGGTTCTGATTCCCCTGCTCAAACAGTAACTATAACTTTGGAGATGGAAAATGGTACTCTAGCCTCCATTCATTATTTTTCCAATGGAGGTAACTCTTTTCCTAAAGAGCGTTTAGAAATATTTCAAGATTCCTCTACTCTAGTTCAGGATAATTTTAGAATAACTAAAGGTTATAATTTTCCCGGATTTAAGAGGTTTAAAACTTATAAGCAAGATAAAGGTCACGCTAGTTGCATTAGTTCTTTTGCAGATTCAATCAAGAAGGGTAAGCAAAGTCCCATTTCATTTGATGAGTTGTATCATTCTTCTAAGATATCTATTGAAATCTCACAACAGATTCACAGAAAGCTAATAAAAGAATAAAAATGAAAAAAATTTTAATCGCTTTTGGAACTAGACCTGAAGCTATAAAAATGGCCCCATTGATAAAATCCTTATCATCATCTTTTGAAATATCAGTTTGTGTAACGGGTCAACATCGTCAAATGCTTGATCAAGTTTTAGAGTTATTTGAAATAAAACCTGATGTTGATTTAGATATAATGAAAGAAGGCCAAGATTTATTCGATATTACTTCGAGGATTTTATTAAAATTTAAGGATGTACTCATTAATCTTGAACCTGATTTAGTTTTAGTCCACGGCGATACAACAACTTCTATGACATGCGCACTTTCATCTTTTTATAATAATACTCCGGTGGGTCATGTTGAAGCTGGTTTGAGAACTAACAACATATATTCACCATTTCCTGAAGAATTGAATAGACAAATTACTGCTAGGATTGCGAAATTCAACTTTGCTCCAACACTTAATTCCAAAATTAATCTAATCAATGAAGGTGTTAAAGAAGATAGAATATTTATTACCGGAAATACAATCGTTGATTCGCTTGAAACGATAAAATTAAGAGCTCTAAAAGAAGAATTTCCTGAAAAAATATTAACAGATTTACCCTTTTTAAATAATGATCTAAAAAAACAGATTATATTAATTACAGGTCATAGAAGAGAAAATTTCGGTGAAGGCTTTAAAGAAATTTGTTTTGGCTTAAAAGATCTAGCAAATCACTACAAAGAATTAAAATTTATTTATCCAGTTCATTTAAACCCAAATGTAATTGAACCTGTTGAAGAGGTTCTAGGGAATATTGAGAATATGTATCTAATTGAACCAGTTGAATATTTAGTTTTTATAAAGCTGATGCAGATTTCTCGACTAATAATTACTGATAGCGGAGGAATTCAAGAGGAGGCACCTAGTTTCTCTTTACCTGTTCTTGTTATGAGAGATACAACTGAAAGACCAGAGGCAATAGATTCTGGACATGCCAGGCTGGTAGGAGCAGATAGAAAATCAATTTTAGATCAAGGAAAAGAAATCCTTGATAATGAGGCTCATTATTCACAGATACTTGAATCCAATAATCCTTTCGGTGATGGAAAAGCTTCTGACAAAATTAAGGAAATTTTAATAGCTAATTTGTGATGAAAGAAAAAAGACAAAAAGTATCAGTCATCGGTTTAGGGTATATAGGTCTTCCTACCGCAGCCATTCTTGCTAAGAATGGTTTTGAGGTAGTCGGAATAGATATTAATGAAAATGTAATCAAGACCTTACAGCAAGGACAAATTCATATTGTAGAACCCGATCTAGAAGACTTAGTGAAAGGAGTCGTCAATGATAAGTCCCTTTCGCTAAGTTCTACTTTTATAGAATCTGACGTATTTATCATAGCTGTTCCTACTCCACTTAAAGACTCTGCAGTGCCCGAACTCGCTTTTGTTAAGTCCGTAGCTCAATCCATCTCGGAATTCATCAAACCAGGTAATTTAATTATTCTTGAGTCTACTGTTCCAGTCGGAACAACCGAGATTATTAAGGATATACTCGAGGTAAATAGACCGGATTTATTTTTTTCTTTCAATGAATCGCACGATGAACCAGTTTACATTGCGCATTGTCCTGAAAGGGTTCTGCCAGGAAATATCCTCTTTGAATTAACTCATAATGATAGAATCATTGGAGGACTGAATGCTGAAAGTTCTCAAAAGGCATCAATTTTTTATACTTCCTTTGTTACTGGAAGTATATATCTAACAAATTCTAAAACTGCAGAATTATCAAAGCTAGTAGAAAATTCTTTTAGAGATGTAAATATTGCTTTTGCAAATGAGCTTTCCACCATAAGTGAAGGATTTGGTATTGATGTATGGGAGTTAATAGAACTCGCAAATAAACACCCAAGAGTCAATATATTACAACCTGGACCTGGTGTAGGAGGCCATTGTATAGCCATTGATCCTTGGTTTATTGTAAATTCTGCTCCAGCGAACTCACAGTTAATTAGAACTGCAAGGGAAGTAAATGATAATAAACCAAGAAAAATTTTAGATTCTCTGCAAGAATTGGCAAGATCAATGGGACAGAATTCATCCTTGAATATCACAACTCTTGGACTGGCCTTTAAAAAAAATATTGATGATTTAAGAGAAAGTCCCGCAATGGCAATAGCTGAATCAGTTAGTAAAATGGGTTTTAATTCACATAATATAGTTGAGCCTAATATAAAGACCTTGCCTAACAATTTTACAGATAAAAATACGAAACTTTGTGACCTAGAATTTGGAATTTCCAATGCAGATATTCTGCTTGTATTAGTGGATCATGATGATTTTTTAGAGCTCAAGAAAAGAGACCTTTCTAAAGTTAAAATAATAGATACAAGAGGCATGTTAAGAAATTGATAAACTATAGTCTTTGTTATGAATTCTTATAAACAATGAGCAATAGTTTTTTAGTACAACTTTTAACTTTGATCCGTAATCTAGGCCCTTTAAGTATTTTAAGAAATCTAAATTATAAAATTTCCAAGAAAAATAAATTTTCAAGATTACGAAGAATAAAATATAAGAAACCTGTCGGCCCCTTCTTTTCGATTCTTCAGGAATTTGAAGAACATATCAATTTATATAATAATTCTTGGGAGAATAAACAAACCTATTTCAGTTGGTATGTAAACAAAACTTCAAGCATCCCTGATTGGAATAAGCTTTGTCTTTCTGGAGAGAATTTTAATGATCAAGAAAAGGATTGGCATAAAATACAAATAAACAAGCCTCATAAAGATATAAAGCAAGTTTGGGAGGCCTCCCGTATGGATTGGCTTATAACATTTAGTCAAAAAATCTATCTAGGAGATAAAAAGTATGTTGCAAAAATTAACGATTGGTTAGAGGACTGGATTAGTTCAAATCCACCATACAAAGGTCCTAACTGGACTTGTTCACAAGAAGCTTCAATTCGAATCATTAATTTCTGCCTTGCTTCCTGCATACTAAAAAATGAATACAAATTGAATAAAGGCTCCATAGACTTTATCAAAATGCATCTTGAGAGAATTTTACCGTCCATGAGTTATTCCATATCGCAACAAAATAATCATGCAACAACAGAAGCTGCAGCACTATTTATTGGAGGTTTATTCCTCAAAAATAATGATGTTAAAGGTTCAAAGGATTTTGTGAATATTGGAAAGAAGATCTTAGAGGAAAGAGTCTCAACTTTAATTTCTAGTAATGGCGTTTTTAGTCAATATTCAACTAATTATCAAAGGATGCTAATTGACACTCTAACAATTTGTGAATATTGGAGAGCTCATTTTAATGAACAAAAATTTACTAAGGGTTTCTATACACAATCTATAAAAAGTATTAATTGGCTTGCTATTTTGGTGAATGATACAAATGGACATGTACCCAATCTTGGTTCAAATGACGGTTCTATGCTCTTACCGTTAATAGGCAATGATTACTATAGAGATTTCAGATTATCTGTTGAGTTTGCTTCAAGAATATTTTTAGAAGAGAGTGTCTACGAAGAAAACGAATCTTTTTTATCTTTCTTTGCATGGTTGAGACTAGACATGCCTAAGAATAAGCAATCCACTAGCAGTAGTACACGAATAGCCTCTGACGGATTTTTATTGATAAAATCTAATTCTTCTTTGGCACTTTTGAGATACCCTGATTTTAAATTTCGACCCTGCCAAGAAGATATTTTACATTTTGATTTATGGATAAATAATAAAAATATACTTAGAGATGCAGGCACATATACTTATTTAAGGAATAATGATAACGACTACTTTACTAGCTCTGAAGGACATAATACTGTCAAATTTGATGATTCTGATCAGATGCCAAGAATTGGAAAATTTCTCTATGGAAAATGGCCTAAATCAATTGAAACAAAGTTAGATATAACCACAATAAATCCAGCTTCTTTTGTAGCTTCTTATAAAGATTCAAACTCAAATTTTCATGCCAGAAGCATTTCTTTTGATGAAAAATTAATAATTATCGATGACCGACTAGAGGGTAATTTCCAACATGGTAAGCTCAGGTGGAGACTAGAGCCAGGCGAATGGAAACTAGATGGTAATAGTATTTATAAGGATAATATCAAGATAGAAATAATAGGGATTAACAATTTTGAAGAGATGATCATAAAATCAGGCTGGGAATCTAAATTTTATATGCATAAAACTGAAATTCCTGTCTTGGAGGTATCTTTTAAAGGTAAAAATTTAATTAGAACACAAGTTGATTGGTCATGAAGATACTTTATTTTCACCAGCACTTCACCACTCCTGATGGTTCCGGCGGCACAAGATCTTATGAGTTTGCAAAAAATTTAATTTCTAAAGGACACAAAGTGACTTTAGTATGCGGTAGTTATCAGGGAGGGAATACAGGATTGACTTGTGAATTTAAAAAAAATAGCAGAAGTGGTTATGTGCAGGGCATAAGAGTAATAGAACTCAATATACCTTACTCTAATAAAGATAATTTAATATATAGATCCATTAAATTTATTCACTACTCAATCAAAAGTTTATTCATAGTGTACAAAAATGATTTTGATATATTATTTGCTACTTCTACTCCTCTCACTGCCGCAATCCCTGGAATTTTCTCAAAGCTTATTAAGAAAGGTAAGTTTGTATTTGAAGTTAGAGATCTATGGCCAGAACTTCCAAAAGCTATGGGAGTTATAGAAAACCCTATTATTCTTTATTTACTTGATACCTTGGAGACCATTGCTTACAAATCTGCTGATGGTTTAATTGGCCTTTCTCCAGGTATAGTAGAGGGAATAAAAAAGAAATCAGGCAACTCAAAAAAAGTAGTAATGATTCCAAACGGCTCAGATTTAGATTTATTTAATTTCATCCAAGACGATCAATCGATAGAAGCATTAGGTTCTATTCATGAATCAGATTTTATTGCTCTATATGCTGGTACGCATGGAAAAGCTAATGGTTTGCTTGCAGTTGCAAAAGCGGCAAAAGAATTGGACAACATGAAACAGTCTAATATTAAAATAGTTCTTATAGGTGACGGCAGTGAAAAAAGAGATTTACTGGAATACAAAGCTCGATATATGTTGGAAAACTTAATTTTTATACCTCCACTTCCTAAGAAGAAACTTGGAAGCTGGATGCAAAGATCAAACCTTGGACTACAAATTTTATCTAATATACCTGAATTTTATTATGGCACTTCTCCAAATAAGTTTTTTGATTATTTGTCTTCAGGTTTACCCATACTAGTTAACTATCCTGGTTGGTTATCTGAGATAATAGAGAAAGAAGAGGTCGGATATTTTGCCGATCCTAAAGAACCAGAAAGTCTAGTGACTAAAATCATTGAAGCTTATGCAAATAAGGATGATCAGAGTATAGGCAAGAATTCCCTTAAGCTTGCAACTAATCAATTCAATAGAAAAAATCTTTTTTTAAATTTTCATGATTTTTTACAAGAAATTCATCATGCCTAATCTTAAAAGATCATTAGACATAGTGATTTCTATTTTTGGAATAATAATTAGCTTGCCATTATTAATAATTGCCAGTTTTTTGATATTAGTAATAGATGGAAGGCCCATATTTTTTATCCAGAGCAGACCCGGATTAGGTACAAAGGTTTTTTCGATGGTAAAGTTTAGAACAATGGATCAATCCGCAGAGTCGATTTTAAAAAATGATAAAACCAGAATCACTAAACTTGGAAGTTTTTTACGCTCCTCAAGTATCGATGAACTGCCAGAACTTTTTAATGTTTTATTGGGCGATATGAGCATAGTTGGTCCCAGACCTCTTCTTGTTGAATACCTTGAATTATATGACGATTATCAAATTCAAAGACATGAAGTGAAGCCAGGAATAACCGGTTGGGCACAAGTTAATGGAAGAAATGCTTTAGAATGGGAGGATAAATTCAAATTAGATGTCTGGTATGTAAAAAATCAATGTACTTTTCTAGATCTAAAGATAATATTTAAAACTTTGGTGATGGTGCTTTCTAGAAAAAATATATCATATGAAGGTGAGGCTACTATGAAGAAGTTCGAAGGAAACTCAAATCGAGATAGGATATGAAAAATACTATAATTGGGTTAGTGGGGGCTTCTGGCTTTGGTTCAGAAGTCTTGCCTCTTTTAGAGAATCAGATCAAAGCTCAAGAAGATTTTGAAGGTGATTTAGTTTTAATTGATTCAGATAGATCAAGAAAAAAATTATTTGGAAGGAAAGTAATATCTGAAGAAGAGTTCTTAGAACTGAGTGCGAAGAAAAAGTTTTTTAATATAGCAATAAGTAGTCCAGAGATAAGAGAAAAGGTTTATAAAAGACTATCTCAAAATGATATTGAGCCACTGTCGATCTTATCTGAAGATATGCAAAAGCTAGCTTCTGTAGAAATCAAAGAAGGAGCAATAATCTGTCCTCAGAGTTTATTTACCTCGAATATCAAGGTTGGAAAATTTTTTCACTGTAATTATAAATCTGTCGTAGCGCATGACTGTAGAATCGGAGACTTCGTAACTCTGGCACCGGGCGTATTCGTAAATGGCAATGTAACTATTGAAGATAGAGCGTACATAGGTGCTGGAGCAATAATAAAACAAGGTATAAAAATTGGAAAGAATTCTGTTGTCGGTATGGGGGCAATAGTCTTGAAAGATGTTAGTGAGAATACAACTGTTATAGGTAATCCAGCTAGGGTACTTTATTGATATGGACTCAAAGATAATAAATATGCCCAGTTGGCCTTCTTTTTCTAAGGAAGAGATTAAGAAAGTTGAAAAAGTTCTGACTTCTGGCAAGGTAAACTACTGGACGGGGAATGAATGTAGAAAATTTGAAAAAGAATTTTCAAACTGGAGTGAAGTAAAATATGCCATAGCTCTATCTAATGGAACAGTGGCTCTAGATGTCGCATTACGATCATTAGATTTAAAAAAAAATGATGAAGTCATAGTTACACCTAGATCATTTATTGCTTCTGTTTCATCAGTTGCGGGAATTGGAGCGAAGCCAGTTTTTGCCGACGTGGATTTGTTAACAGGTAATTTAACTGCCTCAACAATTGAGCCTAAGATTTCGAAGAAAACAAAAGCTATTATCTGTGTTCATCTAGGAGGTCTGCCATGCGAAATGGATGAGATAATGAAACTTGCTAAAAAACATGGAATATTTGTTATAGAGGATTGTGCTCAGGCACACGGTGCAAAATATAGAGGTAAAAGTGTCGGCTCAATAGGAGATGTCGGAGCTTGGTCATTTTGCCAAGATAAAATTATGACCACAGGTGGAGAAGGTGGAATGGTTACCACCAATAACAAAAAACTATGGCAGAAAATGTGGTCTTTCAAGGATCATGGCAAAGACTTTGATGCGATTAATTCTTTAACTGCATCCCCAGGTTTCAAGTGGATCCATAAATCTTTTGGAACAAATTTTCGTATGACTGAAATGCAAGGTGCGATTGGAAGAGTGCAGTTAACGAAGATGGATAAGTGGAACAAATTAAGACAAGAAAATGCTTTATCCATTACAAATAATTTAAGAAAATTTCCTCATATAATTTCATCTTATCAAACACCAGTTCATATGAATCATGGTTATTATAGAGTTTACGCAAATCTCAAGATCGAGAATATAAAAGATTCTTGGTCAAGAGATTTAATAATTGACGAGATAACAAAAAGAAATGTCCCTTGCTTTATAGGGTCGTGTCCTGAAATTTATAGAGAAGAGGCTTTTAAAGATTCTGGTTTTGTACCGCCTAAAAGATTACCTAATGCGAGAAAGTTGGGCGATACATCTCTAGCTTTTTTGTGCCATCCAACTTTAAGGAAGAAGGATCTCAAGGAGTCAAATAAAGTCATATCACATATTCTAAGTCGTGCTGCTAAGTAAGTTATCTTTTTACATATTGATGATATTCAATTCCGGTTTGGGAAAATAAATTTGAAGCAAATATTATTATCATCTAGTCGATTAACCAAAAAACTATTAGTTGGATTGGTGGATTTATTAATCATAAATTTTTCGATATTCCTTTCTCTCTATATTTCTTCTGCTGAATTTACACACCATGTAGTTAACAACTTCTTAGAGTTATTTGGGTTTTCTATTTTTTGTATCTCGATTTTCTTATTGTCAGGTGTTTATAAGTCAGTTCTGAGATTTATAAATTTTTCTACCATATCGCTTTTATTTAGATCAATTTTAATTGTCTTTTTTCTTACCCTTTTCTATAGAGCAGCTTTAGACTATTTTGAAGATCCTAGAATCGGCTCTCTGATCCTAATTATTAGTCTTGAAGGTTGGATTATTGGATTTTTATCAAGTGTTTCTTTGATTGTAGGGATAAGGATATTTGCTAACCATTTCTTAACTGAACGTTTTATCGGGAAAAGGGTTGTCATATATGGAGCTGGGAGCGCAGGAAGACAACTATCAGGTGCTTTGAAACTTAGCTCAGAAATGGAACCCATAGCTTTTCTTGATAGAAACAAGGCGTTACAAGATACATATATAGGCGGATTGAAAGTTCTCAAACCTGAAAAATTAAGGCACTTAGTTAAAAGAAAAAAAGTTGATGAAGTTTTAATTGCAATTCCCTCTGCATCGAAGTCTTCTCTGACAGAGATGTTAAAAGAAATAGAAGACTATTCGGTTAAAGTAAGAATATTGCCTGGCTTAGCTGATCTAGCACAAGGGAAAGTCTTGGTCTCAGAGCTTAAAGAAGTTGAGATAACGGATTTACTAGGTAGGTTTGAGGTAGAGGCTAATAAGAAGTTACTTGATAAGAATATAAAAGATAAGGTAGTTCTGATTACAGGTGCTGGAGGCTCTATTGGTTCAGAAATTTCAAGGCAAGCGGCTAAAAGAGAACCTAGGAAACTTATATTGGTTGATTCAAATGAGTTTGCCCTTTATGTAATTAAAAATGAAATACAACAACTAATTCCTGAGTTAGAACTTCACTCAATTATGGGTAGTGTAATTAATAAGAACAGAATGGTTCAAGTCTGTATGGCTTTCGACGTCAATACTATTTACCACAGTGCAGCTTACAAGCACGTTCCTTTAGTTGAAGAAAATCCTTTTGAAGGTCTATCAAATAATGTTCTAGGAACAAAATTTACTTTGGAAGCTGCCATAGACGCAAAAGTTGAGACTTTTGTTCTTATATCTACCGATAAAGCTGTCAGGCCAACTAATATCATGGGGGCTACAAAGAGATTTGCTGAGTTAATACTTCAAGCTTATTCCGCAGCAGACATTGGAATTAAAACACGGATGACGATGGTGAGGTTTGGCAATGTCCTTGGCTCATCCGGATCGGCAATTCCTTTATTTCAAAAACAGATAAAAGCGGGTGGTCCTGTGACAGTTACGCATCCTGATGTTATCAGGTATTTTATGTCTATTCCCGAGGCTGCTGAATTGGTTATACAGGCTGGAGCCATGGGAGAAGGTGGCGATGTCTTTGTACTTGACATGGGAGAGCCTGTAAAAATTATTGAAATGGCTGAAAAGTTAATAAACTTAAATGGCTTACAGGTCAAGAATGACCAGAATCCTAAAGGTGATGTTGAGATAGTTTTTACTGGCCTAAGGCCTGGAGAAAAACTATATGAAGAATTGCTTATTGGGAGCAATGTAAGTAAGACAGATCATAAAAGGATATTAAAAGCTAATGAAGATTTTTTGGAACTTAACGAATTGGAGAATTACCTTGAAATACTTAAAGATGCAGAAAAGCATGAGAATGTTTTTAAGCTTAGAGAGATTTTACAAAAAGTAGTTCCAGGATTTACACCAGATAAAGAAATTGTAGATGTAGTACATCTACAAAAAAATAATCAAGCGACATAACCTACCTTGTATACACTCATAGATACCTCTGAAGACCTAGCTTTTTTAAATAAAGAGTTACTTATGAAGGAATATGTTGGGGTTGATACAGAGTTTAGACGAACAACTAAATACAATATGAAATTGGCTTTACTGCAGGTAAATGATGGTGATGAGATTTACTTAATAGACTCCATGGCAATAAGTGATCCTAAAGATGATGCAAGTTTCCTTTTTTCAGAATCAGTAATTAAAATATTTCACTCTTGTAAAGAGGATCTAGAGGCAATTTATGCTTGGACGAACCAAGAGATGATAAATATATTTGATACTCAAGTTGCTAATGCATTTTTAGAGAGTGACTATTCAATTGGGTACCAAGGGTTAGTTGAAAAGAGGTTGGGTATAACTTTAGATAAAAAAGAAACGAGATCAAATTGGACAAGAAGACCTCTTTCAGATGCTCAATTAAAGTATGCTGCACTTGATGTAGAATATCTAATTCATCTCTATAAGGAGCAAAAAGAGGAGCTAATAAAGTCCTCCAAGCTTAATTGGCATGACCAAGATATTGAAAGGCTTATCAAGAATACCTTTAGTGATTTTTCACCTTTTACAGACCTGGAAAGAACTATGACAAAGGTTCAAGAGTCAGAACTCTTGAATAAACTAAATAATATCGTGGAAGAAATAGCAGGGCATGAGAAGATTAATACAACTTTATTTTTTTCAAAGAAGGCGCAAAAGGATTTTTTAAGGCTAGTGCTTGCAGAGGGCTTAGATTCAGCGTGTGATGAAATAACTTTTTGGAGAAGAAAATTAATCAGAGAACCCATGTTAACTCTTCTGAAGTGAACAAATGTCCTGGATGATTTATATCGCTACTTCCGTTTTCGCTAGTCTAAAGCTGGCCAGAATAAGCAAAAAGTATTTCTTTGAAAGTTTAGTTATTTTTTTAACTATTTTCCTCACACCAGCTCAAATAATAGCTGCTGAAGAAGATTATGCTCCATCTTTATTGACCTTTTTTTTTAATCTTATTTTTCAACAAGAATTTTCTTTAAGGGTTTTGCGGCCATTAATATTGTCATTAAGTTTTTGCTTCTTTTTATTATTCTTATATAAAGTATTTAAAAGAAAATTCTTCTAGCCTCAAGCTCCTTTAGGTCTACTAAACCGATGGCATTCATACCTGTTTGCATTCCTGCAGATTCACCCGGATTAAAAAATAAAACATCATTTTCGATCTCATTTCTATATCTATGAGTGTGACCATGTAAAACAATATCAATATTTCTATTAAGTATTAAAAATTCTTCAATAGAATCAGGTTCATGAAATATAGCGATATTTCTATCTAAAAGAGTTAACAGTTTTGGTGGTTCTTGGAATTGAAAATTATTCTTAATAGCAACATCTTCTAATCCTGCTTCATTTCTATCATTATTACCGTAAACTCCAATAAGGTTAGCATTAAGTTTTGAAAATTTATCTAAGGAATTGGCATTCGCTATGTCACCAGTATGTATTACTAGCTGAATTTCCTCATCATTAAATAAGGAAATTATCTGGTCTATATTTTTTTGGTTGTTATGAGTATCACTTACAACACCAATAAGCATAGAAAATTATACTTTTTCTAATATATGTATTCCGCATGCGCTTCCTAGGCCAATTACATGAGTCATACCTATTTTTGCATTTTCTACTTGTCTTTCTCCTGCTTCTCCTCTCAAGTGAGTGCAGACTTCATATATATTAGCTATACCAGTTGCGCCTAGAGGATGTCCTTTAGAAAGGAGTCCACCGGAGACATTTACAGGTATTCTTCCTCCTAATTCTACTTCTCCTTCATCAATCAATCTTCCAGCTCCACCATCTTCACAAAGACCAAGATTTTCATAATGGAGCATCTCGGCTGTTGCAAAACAGTCATGTAATTCAACAAGGTCTATATCATTAGAATCAAGACCTGCCATTTCATAAGCCTCTGCCGCAGCTTTTCTTGTGCATGAATTAACATCAGGCATCACCAAATCTCTTTCTTGAAAAGGATCACTTGTCATAACTGAGGCTTTAATTCTTACTGCTCTTTGCATTCCTAGTTCTTTAGCTTTCTTTTCAGAAACTAATACTGCTGCTGCAGCACCGTCAACATTTACAGAGCACATCAGTTTAGTATTTGGATAAGAAATCATTTCTGCATTCATGACTTCATCTAAAGGAGTTTCTATCTGATATCTTGCCTTGGGGTTCATCGTTGAATGGTGGTGATTTTTTACTGATATTTTTGCAAATTGTTCGAATGTAGTTCCATATTGTCTAGCATGTTCCATTCCAGCTTCAGCAAAAACTGCCGGCATAGTACCTGAGCCTAGTAAACCTTCCTTGGGAATACCAACTCCTCCGCCAGCTCCTCCCAATAGTCCTGCACCCATCTGCTCAACACCTACCGCCAGCACAACATCATATAATCCTGCTTTGATTGAAGTCCAGGCTTCTCTAAATGCAGTAGCACCAGTCGCACAAGCATTGGCGCAATTAACAACAGGAATTCCTGTTTGGCCTATTTCTTGAAGGATTCTTTGTCCTACCATGGCATTAGCTTGACCAAGATTTCCGCAATAAAAAGCTTCCATATTCCCTACATTTAGACCGGCATCATCTAATGCCAAGAGAGCAGCCTCTGCTCCAAGGTTTGGTACAGTCCTGTCAGGAAATCTCCCGAATTTGATCATATCAACACCTAATACGTATACATCACTCATAATTTTCTCCCTATGAAGCTGGTTTAAAGAAATAACTGATATAGCTATTTCCATCTTTATCTTTTCTGCCAAGAGCATCATCAAAGATAACTTCTACTGGCATATCAAATTCTATTTTTTCTGGGTCAGGCTCACAATCAATTAAATTTCCTTTTAATGTTCCACCTCCATCGAGATCTACAATCGCAGATATATATGGAACCTCTATTCCAGGAAATGACCTGAAGACTATTGAGTAGGAGTAAAGTTTTCCAGTATTGTTTAATTTAATAGGTTCGATAGAGCCTCTAGCGAAACATTTAGAACAAACATTTCGTTCACCTAGGAAAATTGACCCACATTGGTTACATTTGTGACCTTCTAGATAAGGATCCTCACCTTCAGGTAATTTTAGATAATCTACTACAGGTAAACTCATTTTCTCCCCTTTTTTTTAATAATCTAGTTTTATATAGATTCAACTGAATTACAATAACCCAACAATGAGTTTTTGGAAAGCAGGAATAGGCGGGATGATTGGATTTACCATAGGTGGTCCAATTGGAGGTATTCTGGGAGCAATTATAGGATCTAAGCTTTCAGATCAAAAGCAACCAAAGCCCACTAATAATCAACAGCATCAAGCAGCTTTTTTTACTGCACTTTTTGCATGTTTCGCCAAGATCGCTAAGGCAGATGGAAAGGTAACTAGAGAAGAAGTGGATATGGTGGATCAATTTATAAAAGATAGATTCAAATTCCCTCAAGATCAGAGAGGTTTTGCTATAGATATATTTAATCATGCCAAGGATGATCAGAATTCTTTTGGAGATTATGCTAATCAATTAGCTTCAATATTGTCTTCGAATCCCTCAGCATTGATTATGTTTTATGAACTCTTGTTTGAACTTTCACTGGCAGATGGTTACCTAGATCCAGCTGAAGAGCAACTCCTCTTTGAGGCCATTAATATATTCAATATAGATCCAGCTTTATTTGAAGCAAATAAAAAGAAATTTGGAGCTAATATCTCAGATGCTTACGCAGTTTTAGGTGTTCATGAAGGAATGTCCTTTAAGGACATAAAAATAGCCTATCAAAGAAAAAGAAAGGAATTCCATCCAGATACTCTTTTATCCAAAGGTTTGCCCGAAGAACTTCTTGATAGGGCTAAAGATAAATTTATAGAAATTCAATCTGCTTTTGAAGAAATTGAAAATCAAAAAAATAAATTAAATTAAGATTTCCATTCTAATTTGTCATACTATTTGAATATGTTAGTTTTTATATCAGGAACAGGTCTCTATACCCCCAAAGAGTCAATTACTAATGATGAGTTGGTGATGAGTTTCAATGCTTATGTGTCTGCTTTCAATGAAGCAAATGAGGATTCTATTAATAGAGGAGATGCCGAGCCGTTAATTCCCTCAAGTGCGGAATTTATCAAGAAGGCTTCTGGAATAGAGCAGCGTTTTGTTCTAGATAAAGAGGGCATATTGGACATATCAAGAATGCGTCCTCGTCTAGATGAAAGAGCTAATGATGAGATCTCAATTCAAGCTGAAATGGCAATAGGCGCTTCTAAAGAAGCAATGAAGCAAGCTGGGGTGGATAGTTCTCAAATTGATGCTGTTATTTGTGGTTGTGCAAATCTACAAAGAGCATACCCGGCTGTAGCTATAGAGATACAAAATGAACTTGGCATCTCCGGATATGCCTATGACATGAATGTAGCATGCTCTTCTGCAACCTTTGCAATTCAAAATGCCTATAATGATATCCAATCAGGAGTAGCTGATAGAATTCTTGTTGTTAATCCTGATATCTGTTCTGGACATCTAAATTTTAAAGATAGAGATGCACATTTTATATTTGGCGATGCTTGCACTGCTATCATTATGGAGAGAGGTAGCCAATCTGAGCTATCTTTTAGTATTTTAGGAACAAAATTACAAACTCAGTTTTCTAATAATATAAGGAACAATTTTGGTTTTTTAAATGTATCTGAAGATTCAGATCCAAATGCCTATGATAAATTATTCATACAAAAGGGAAAAAGTGTGTTCAAAGAAGTTGTACCTATGGTGGAAAGCCATATCAATACTCACTTAACTAGTTTAGATATTGATATAAGTTCTATAAAAAGACTATGGCTGCACCAGGCTAATCTTAATATGAATCAACTCATTGCCAAGAGGCTTTTAGGTAGGGAACCTACAGCTGAAGAGATGCCAATTATCTTGAATGAATACGCCAATACCAGTTCTGCTGGATCTATAATAGCCTTTCATCAACACAAAGAAGATTTTTCTACTGGTGATATAGGAGTTATCAGCTCTTTTGGAGCAGGTTATTCGGTAGGAAGCGTAGTAGTTAAAAAAATATAATATGTCTCTATTAAAAAATATTCATAATATTCTAAATGGTTTTGAGAAATTAGATTTTGTGCCTTTATTATTCTTAAGAATTTATCTTTTCTTCGTCCTTTGGTACGCCGGTTTAGGAAAAATAGATACTTTTGATAAATTTTCAGGTTATTTAGGAACCCTAGGTGTACCTTTGCCAGATATTTTTACATGGCTTGTAATCATTGTAGAAACTGGAGGAAGTGCCTTGTTATTAGTAGGGCTTTTTGTTCGATGGGTGTCAGTCCCTCTTTTAATTGTAATGTTTTTTGCAGGATATCTAGTTCATTATCAAAATGGTTGGGCTTATGAAGCGAATGGCATTGAATTTGCAGCTATATATAGCCTTATGATTCTAACCTTATTATGTTTTGGAGGCGGAAAATACTTCAGTCTTGATTATTGGGTTTCCAGCAAGAAATAGATGCAGTTATACGAAGCTTCAGAGAATCTCCTAGATCCTATATTGAGAGTGCATGAATGG
>Ga0213861_10000922_pt1 | contig 26444 bp, 20 predicted proteins | sample PICome_4_FD_160110 | JGI IMG/M metagenome (GOLD analysis project Ga0213861, IMG submission 160110) | Coastal seawater microbial communities near Pivers Island, North Carolina, United States - PICO131 | ecosystem: Environmental > Aquatic > Marine > Coastal | place: USA: North Carolina... | reverse complement strand
GGTTACCCGGGTGGACCCGCTATCGCACAACGCGCAAAAACTGGAACGCCTGACCGATTTACGTTCCCGCGTCCGATGACTAATCGACCCGGATTGGATTTTAGTTTTAGCGGTTTAAAAACCTATACGCTTACCACAGCAGCGAAATGTCGATCGGATGATGGCACGATTGATGATCAAACGGTTGATGATATCGCTCATGCTTTTCAAGAAGCAGCGACTCATACATTGATGATTAAAAGTATTCGTGCATTGAAATCAGCAGGTCGGAAACGTCTGGTAATTGCTGGTGGTGTTGGTGCGAACAGGCGTTTGCGGGAACTTTTAGCTGAACAGTGTAATGCTGCTGGCTTTGATCTATTTTATCCACGTATTGAGTTTTGTACCGATAATGGTGCAATGATAGCCTATGCTGGAGCGCTTCGGTTGGCTGCGGGTGAGTTTCTCGAAGGTCATCGTTTTGATGTTCGCCCCCGCTGGTCGCTTGAGGAGCTTATCGCTATTCAATAAAAAGTGTCGTTCAGGTGGTCGTTATTGCTTGCCGATTTTAGCTTCGCTGCCGTCTCGTAAACGTTGAATATTACCTTTATGACGCCATATTAGGCATGCAGCTATAGCGGCACACATGATCGTTAATTGTATATTTCCGGCAAGCCAAAATGTCACAAACGGAGCGGCCACTGCGGCCGTAAGGGCAGATAAGGACGAATAGCGCGAAATAATTGCCGTGGCCAACCACACTAAACCTATTACTGCGGATATGTGTAAACTCATGCCGAGAAAAACCCCAAGTGCGGTCGCAACGCCTTTGCCGCCTGAAAAGCCGAAAAATACCGGGAATAAATGCCCAAGAAATGCTAGGAATCCGGTAAATGCTAACGCAGTATCTGATACGCCTAGTTCGATCCCTATGATTACCGGGATAATTCCTTTTACTACGTCGCCTAATAGCGTTAACCCGGCACCTACTTTACTACCTAAGCGCAAAACATTAGTTGCGCCGGGGTTTTTAGAGCCGCCGTCTCGTGGATCTGGCAGCCCCATCAAACGGGAAACAATAACGGCGCTAGATAGTGAGCCGAAAAGGTATGCGATTATGGGAATTGCATAATCAATCATTGGCGGAGAAATCCTATGTGTGATCCGATGTTTATTTAATATTACCGGAAAAGTTATCCAGAAGTCTGTAGGTGAGTGATTAAGATATACTTAAGGGATAAAGCATACCGTTAAAGTTGCTACGGCCTGCGAGTATAAAAAATTTGTTTCACTGGAGAAATATTATGAAAGGCTTAATGATGGAGCGCCAGCTCCTTGTTATTGATATTTTAAAACACGCAAATCGAAACTTTCCAAATGTTGAGATAGTCTCGGAAACCGTAGAAGGGGGACGTCATCGTTATACCTATTCAGATGCTTATCGACGGACTGCAAAACTGGCAAACGCATTACAACGACTAGGCGCTAAAACCGGCGATAGAGTTGGAACACTTGCCTGGAATGGATATCGGCATTTTGAGCTTTACTACGCAACTGCCGGCACGGGTACGGTTATTCATACCATTAACCCGCGGCTTTTTCCTGAACAATTAATTTATGTAATCAACCACGCAGAGGATCGCTGGTTATTTCTTGAAACTAGTTTTGTTGAGGCTGCAGAGAAACTGGCACCGCATCTGCCCACCATTGAAGGTTTCGTTATTCTATGCGACCGGGAGCATATGCCGGAAACCAGTTTACCTAATGCTATGTGCTACGAAGACCTTCTAGCGATAGAAGAAGAGGAATATAGCTGGGCTGAGCTTGATGAAAAAACAGCTTGTGGCTTGTGTTACACATCTGGAACAACGGGAAACCCCAAAGGCGTTCTATATAGTAATCGGGGTGTTGTGCTGCATACCATGGCTTCTGGTGCACCCGATGCCATCCATTACTCCCTGCAAGACGTGGTAATGCCCGTGGTTCCAATGTTTCATGTGAATGCTTGGGGTTCCCCTCATGCATCGCCTATGTTTGGTGCAAAGCTGGTACTCCCCGGGCCGAAGATGTTGGACGGCAAGACGTTACAAGCGTTGATTAACGAAGAGGGTGTAACAATTTCACTCGGTGTGCCGACAATTTGGACGGCATTGATGAATTACGTGAAGGAAAATGGTGGTGACCTTAAGCCAATGAATCGCTCGATAATTGGAGGGTCGGCTTGTCCACCGGCTCTTATGAAATCTTTTCGCGATTATGGTGTTCGTGTGCGGCATGCGTGGGGAATGAGCGAAACTACACCGCTTGGTGTGTTGAATACACCAAAACCAGAATTTGCTAGCTGGCCGCTTGAAGAGCAACAACGAATGGATGAAAAAACGGGGCATGGTTTTTTTGGTATCGAGATGAAAATTGTCGATGGGGATAATACGGAATTGCCTTGGGATGGCGTTCAGTTTGGTGCCCTTAAAGTGCGCGGTCCTTGGGTGTGTAATGATTATTTTAAATTAGATGGGGCGAGTGATGCACACGATGCCGACGGCTGGTTCAGTACCGGTGATGTGGCAACCATAGACGAATATGGCTTTATGCAAATTACCGATCGTACTAAAGATGTTATTAAATCCGGAGGTGAGTGGATAAGCTCAATTGAGCTTGAAAATATAGCCGTTTCCTATCCGGGGGTTGCGGAGGCGGCCAGCATCGCCATGGAGCATACAAAATGGGGTGAAAGACCATTGCTGGTTATACGGAAAAGTGAAGGTGTCGAAATTGATAAGCGGGCTCTGATTGATTTTTATCAGGGGAAAGTCGCAAACTGGTGGATACCAGATGCTGTTGAGTTTATAGAAGAAGTTCCGCATACCGCGACCGGTAAGGTTAGTAAACTAAAGCTTCGTGAGCATTTTTCAAACTATGAATGGCCAGCCGGTACAGACCCTAAGCGTGAATAATTTGTTTACACGAGTTATGGCTTATGGCCATTATAGATAGTATTCAACCGCAGAATGTCGCAACTACTGAGGCGGCAGGCGGGGAGTACAGTATTACTTTTGAACCGGTGCACGGTCGTGTTAAAGCCAAAGTTGCGGGCAAGGTAGTAGCAGATAGCCAGATGACGATGTTATTGACCGAAGGACGACTGGCTCCGGTTTATTATTTCGATCGTCAGGATGTGCGGATGGATCTGTTGCATGCCAATGAAAAAACCTCACACTGTCCATTTCGCGGCAATCCGACCTATTACGATATTCATATTGATGAACATCAAGTTCCAAGTGGAGCGTGGTGTTATGAATCTCCGTATCCTGAGTCCGATTACGTGAAAGGCTACGTCGCCTTCTATGCAGATTGTGTGGATGAATGGCTTGTAGAGAAGAAAGTTGAGCATGAAAAGGAAAGCATCAGTTCCAACAATCCGCTTATTAATTGGTTAGTACTCGATGCATGGCAGGCTCAATCAATAGCGGATTTAGTAGCTCGATTACTCCAGGCGCTGCAGGCAATGGATGTCGCCATTTCTCGGTTTGCATTAATAACTCGTACCTTGCATCCCCAGCTATTTGGATCATCTTATCGATGGGAAAAAGGTAGTGATAATGTTCTGGAAGGCACGGTAGGCTATGAAGTACTGCAGTCGGATCAGTATTTGAATAGCCCGCTCTTGCCGATTTTTGAAGGCGCAGGCGGCGTTCGTAGACGTTTGGATAATGGCAGTACTGATGACTTTCCGGTACTTAAGGATATTCGCGATGCAGGTGGTACCGATTATGTGGCTATGCCCCTCATTTATAGTGATGGACAGGTGAATGCCATCACCTTGGCGACAGATGTTTCCGGTGGGTTCTTAACCGGTGATTTGGGTAGAATAAATGAAGCGTTGCCATTACTTGCTCGCTTAATAGAAGTATTCGCTCAACGGGAAAAATCCAAGACGTTACTCACTACCTACCTTGGGGAGCAGTCGGGCCAACGTGTCCTTGATGGACTGGTTAAGCGCGGTGATGGTGAGGATATTTACGCGGTGATCTGGTTTTGTGATTTACGCGAGTCGAGTGGGTTGGCTGCATCGATGACTCGCGCTCGTTTTCTTCAACACCTGAATGCTTTTTTCGACAATGTTGTCGGTGCCGTGCTGGAAAATAAGGGTGAAGTACTGCGTTTTATTGGAGACGCTGCGTTGGCTATTTTTCCGTTCCAGGAACTTGATGATAATAGTAGAAAGCTTGCATGTCAGAATGCACTGGCGGCCGCCTTGGATGCGCTCAATAGTATTGCGAAGTTGAATGCCATGAGCCATGATACAGGCTTGGAGGCCATTGGCTTCGGTATAGGGCTACATCTCGGTGTTGTAACCTACGGTAATATTGGAACTAGCTCCAGGTTAGAATTTACAGTCATCGGGGCGGCGGCAAACGAGGCTGCGAGAATCGAATCGTTATGTAAGCCATTGGGTCATCAGGTATTGCTGTCAGAGGAATTTGTTAGCGCCTGTGGCGAGTCGCATTGCTCGGTAGGCAAGCACAGTTTGCGTGGAACACAACGGGAGTTCGAACTGTTTATACCTCATTGGTCGAATGACCAATCTCCGCTATAAACCTATTTAACTAAACTATTACGGGGTCAGTAAACTATGTTTGCAGGAAAGTCACTATCGTTATCTATGATCGAAGATGGTATTTGCAGTTTGACGTTTGACTTGCAGGACTCTTCTGTCAACAAATTCGATCGACAAACTGTGGCGGAATTGTCCGAAGCGATCGACATATTGAGCTCACAATCAAACGTTACCGGATTGGTTATTTTAAGTAATAAACCTGCATTTATTGTGGGTGCAGATATCGGTGAGTTTTTGCAAACATTTAAGTCTAGCGACGATGTATTTCAAGCGGAAGTTCTTTTGGTTCACAATCTTTTTGCAAGAATTGAAAATTTGCCATTTCCTACCGTAGCTGCCATTAACGGTATCGCCCTGGGTGGAGGTTTCGAGCTATGTCTTGCCTGCGATTTTCGCATCGCAACAGCTGATACTCTCGTAGGACTGCCCGAAGTAAAATTGGGATTGCTACCGGGCTGGGGCGGTACCATTAGACTGCCTCGTATTACGGATGCTGATACCGCTGCAGAGTGGATTATTTCCGGTAAACCGCAATCTGCAAAAAATGCATTGGACTGTGGTGCAATCGATCAAGTAGCAGAAAACGGTGAATTAATATCTGCGGCATGCGCAATGATCAAACACGCGGGCCTTCATTCTGCTAGTTACAGTGATCGGCGCACAAAAAAGCGTTCGCCGCTGCTAGCCGATGTTACCCAAGCTGCAGCTGTTATGGATACTCATATTGCGACTGCAGAGAAAATATACGGTAAGCATTATCCCGCAGCGAAAATTGCGATGACGGCAATAAAGGATCATTTGTATGTAGATCAACAACAGGCAAGTCAAATTGAGACTTTGGCTTTTGTTGCGGTCGCCAGAACAGCCACTGCTAGTAGTTTGATTGCCCTGTTCCTGAATGATCAGTATATGAAAAAACAAGCGAAGCAGTATGCGGGTAATTCCACACCGATAAATTCCGTAGGTGTGTTAGGGGCAGGAATTATGGGTGGGGGTATCGCTTATCAGTCGGCACTAAAAGGCATGTCTGTTGTGATGAAGGATATTAATGACGCGGCATTGGAACTTGGAATGGGTGAGGCCGACAAGCGGCTTTCCAGTTTGGTTCATCGCGGGCGTCTTTCTGACGAGAAAAAACAACAGGTATTGGCTCGGATTAAACCAACGTTGTGTATGGACGAATTGCGCGATTGCGAGTTGGTCATTGAGGCTGTGGTTGAGAATGCAGATGTAAAATTAAGCGTTTTATCGGAATGTGAGAAGGTTGTAGATGCTAACGCGACTATCGCTAGTAATACATCGACTATTTCTATAGACAAATTATCTGCCGCCACCGAGCGGGCTGAGCAGTTCTGTGGAATTCACTTTTTTAACCCGGTGCATGTCATGCCTTTGGTGGAAATCATACGCGGTCGGCACACATCAGAGCAATCTGTTTCTAATGCTGTGAGCTATGTTCAAAGCATTGGAAAAAGACCTGTAGTTGTAAATAATTGCCCGGGTTTTTTGGTTAATCGAGTTTTATTTCCATATATAAAGGCATTCGATGATCTGGTAAATGAAGGTGTAGATTTTCGGCAGATCGATAGAGTAATGACGGAACTAGGCTGGCCGATGGGTCCGGCCCATTTGCTCGATGTTGTGGGCATTGATACGGCTATTCATGCAGGAGATATCATGGCTGAGGCATTTCCGCAACGAATGAACTCAAGCTATGAAACGGTTACACGTAAGATGCTTAGTCAGGGGCGTCTCGGCCAGAAATCGGCTAGTGGCTTCTATCGTTATGAACTTGATGAACGCGGCCGGCAAGTTAAAACTGATGACGACAATGGGTTGAGTATTGCCTATGGGGAAACGCCATCGTTTCACTCTTTGGCGGATCAGGATATTGTTGATCGTATGATGATACCGTTATGCATTGAATTGGTTAGGTGTCTGGAGGAGAATATAATAGATTCTCCGATAGCCGCAGACATGAGTCTTATTTGGGGCTTGGGGTTTCCTACTCATATTGGTGGCGGATTTCGATATATCGATAGAATCGGTATTGTTGAGTTTTGTCGACGCGCCGGGGAATTTTCATCCATGGGAATCGCTTACAACCCAACGTCGCAAATGTTGGAGCGAGCATCGCTGAATAAATCGTATTTTTCAAAATAAGGTTTATCCAAAATTTTAATCTCAACGTAAATTAATGAAATAACGAAATGGATATTATATTTTTACACGGCTTAAAAATTGAATGTGTTATCGGCGTATGGGAATGGGAGCGCAAGATTACCCAAAGTGTTTATATCGATCTTGATATGGGATGGAACATTACTAAAGCTGCAGAAACTGATGATTTGGAGTACACATTAAGTTACAAGGACGTTGCGAAGCGGGTAACCCAGATTGCTCAAGAAGGTAAGTTTAACTTAGTCGAGACTATGGCTGAGCGAATCGCTGAAGTTGTTATAGGAGAATTTGACTCTCCATGGTGTCGGGTTAAGGTGAATAAAAAGGGCGCAGTGAGCTCAGCTAAAGATGTGGGAGTACTCATTGAACGGGGCACAAAACAATCGTGATGCAGCGTGTTGCCATAGGTGTTGGCAGCAACACCAACCGTCGACAGCATATTCGACAGGGAGTTCGAGCATTACAAAACCAGTTTGGCGATGTTAGATGTTCCCCGGTTTATAGAACGGTAGCGGTTGGTTTCGATGGGCCGGACTTTTTTAACTTGGCCTGTATTTTTTATACGATTCTCACACCCAGTGAATTAAAGGTTGCGCTGAAATCAATCGAATGCAAAGAAGGTCGTACGCAAACCGAAAAGCAATTTGCGTCTCGAACGCTTGATATGGATATTCTGCTTTACGGTGATGAGGATTTACACAGTGAGGGTTATGATATTCCACGCAAGGAAATTACTGAAGAAGCTTACGTGTTATTGCCACTGTCGTTGCTGTTGGTCAATGAAAAACATCCTCTCTTAAACATCACGTTTCGAGAGATGTGGGAACAATTTGATGGGAGTGAAGTAGTGTTGCCGAAACGATTAGACTGGATGCCTTAGTTTATCTATAGGTACGTGGCAGATTGAATCTATGTGGTTTACCGGAGCAATAGAACCGACGCAAAAATCCGTGTGATTGCGCCGGTTTTTTTTATAAATTACGCTGCAAACTCTACAGCCACACTTTTACCACGCTCGGCAGATTCGACAAATGCTGGCATCTGATCAAAATTAAGATAGCGATAGATTTCCGGAGACATGGTGTCGATTTGCTTGGCGAAACCAAGATACTCTTCTTTCGTAGGTAGTTTGCCAAGTACCGAAGCAATTGCTGCAAGTTCAGCCGAGGCTAAAAATACATCAGCACCTTGGCCCAGTCGATTAGGGAAGTTACGTGTCGAGGTTGAAACCACCGTTGAGTTGGCTGCAACACGTGCCTGATTACCCATACAAAGTGAGCAACCCGGCATTTCCGTTCGTGCACCGGATTGGGCGAAGATATTGTAGTAACCTTCTTCCATTAATTGGTGTTCATCCATTTTTGTCGGTGGTGCGATCCATAAACGTGTTGGTATTACCTGCCCAGCCGCCTCTAGTAATTTACCTGCTGCTCGAAAGTGCCCGATATTTGTCATACACGAACCGATGAACACCTCGTCAATTTTGGTGCCGGCAATATCAGAAAGTGTTTTAACATCATCTGGATCATTGGGGCATGCGAGCAGTGGCTCGGTAATTTCCGACATATTGATCTCGATAATTTCGGCGTACTCTGCGTTTTCATCAGCGCGTAGTAAGGATGGATTCTCAAGCCAGGTTTCCATTTCCCGTGCGCGCCGTTCTAACGTGCGAGCGTCCTGATAACCGTTATCGATCATCCATCGGAGCATTACGATGTTTGACCGTAAATATTCTGCTACCGATTCTTCAGACAGGTTAATCGTACATCCTCCTGCTGATCGTTCCGCACTAGCGTCGGATAATTCAAAGGCTTGTTCTACAGTTAAACTCGGCAGCCCTTCAATTTCGAGGATTCGACCGTTATAAACGTTCTTTTTTCCTTTCTTCTCAATGGTCAGTAACCCCCGTTGAATGGCGGCATAAGGTATAGCATTAACCATGTCGCGCAAGGTAATACCCGGTTGCATCTCGCCAGTAAATCTCACTAATACGGATTCCGGCATATCTAACGGAATGACACCGAGTGCGGCTCCGAAAGCTACAACACCTGAACCGCCCGGAAAAGAGATGCCAAGAGGAAAACGTGTATGAGAATCTCCTCCTGTACCCACTTGATCAGGGAGCAGCATACGATTTAGCCAGCTATGAATGATGCCATCACCAGGGCGAAGTGAAACCCCACCACGGTTGTGCATAAAATCAGGCAAACTGTGTTGGGTATCGATATCCACTGGTTTCGGATAGGCCGCCGTATGACAAAATGATTGCATTACCAGATCTGCTGAAAAGCCTAAACACGCGAGCTCTTTGAGCTCGTCTCGAGTCATCGGGCCCGTTGTATCCTGTGAACCTACTGTTCCCATGCGTGGTTCGCAATAGGCGCCTGGTCGCACACCTTGTCCTTCGGCTAGACCGCAGGCACGACCCACGATTTTCTGGGCAAGGGTGAAACCTTTATCGTTTGCCTTTAAATCGGCAGGACGACGAAATACTTCAGTAGGCCCCAGACCTAGCGCCTCCCGCGCTTTATCGGTAAGAGTGCGTCCGATAATGAGTGGGATACGTCCACCGGCTTTAACCTCGTCTAGTAGAACATCGGTTTTATGTTGGAATTCGCATACTACTTCACCCGCTTCGTTTTCGATTACACCGTCGTGGGGTTTAACAACAATAACATCGCCCATATTCATGTTATCTACAGAGCATTCAATCGGTAGTGCGCCGGAGTCTTCCACGGTGTTGAAAAATATAGGTGCAATTTTGTTTCCAATAACCACACCACCTTGTCGTTTGTTTGGAACAAAAGGGATATCGTGACCCATGTGCCATAGCACGGAATTAGTGGCTGATTTGCGCGAAGAGCCGGTTCCGACCACATCACCAACATAGGCCAATGGTAAACCGAGGGCTTCCATATCGTTGATTTGCTCAATGGCGCTGGTGATTCCTTCTCGTGGGTTTTTCAAAAAGGCGAGAGCATGGAGTGGAATATCGGGCCGAGACCAAGCGTCTTGTGCAGGCGATAAATCATCGGTATTGGTTTCACCAACCACTTTGAATACACGAAGTTTAATTTCTGCAGGAATATCTTCTTTTGTAGTAAACCATTCAGCATCTGCCCATGATTGCATTACGGCTTGTGCGTGGTTATTGCCTTGCTTAGCCTTTTCTGCAACATCGTATAGGGCGTCAAACATGAGCAATGTGTATTTCAATTGCTCAGCCGCTACTTCAGCAAGCTCTGGGTCATCGAGTAAATCGATCATGGGCTTGATGTTATAGCCGCCCAACATGGTGCCAAGCAGTTCTACTGACCGTTTCTTGTCAATTAGTGGTGAGGTAGCATCGCCTGTGGAGATTGCCGCTAGGAATGCGGCTTTAACATAGGCTGCCTCGTCGACTCCTGGTGGAATGCGGTTTATTAGCAGGTCTAGTAAAAATTCACCTTCACCCGCTGGAGGGTTCTTAAGCAATTCAACCAAAGAGGAGGTTTGTTCCGGATTTAGAGGTAGCGGTGGTATACCGAGTTCTGCTCGTTCATCAACATGGCTTCGATAGGCTTCTAACATGGGGGCACCTTGGGTTGTAATTGCGATTTGATGCACTCTGACGCAGACATTGTCATGATCAGATGCGAATACGAAAATTTAGCAAATCTCTAGTTATAAGTAAAATTGATAGTTTGCATGGATAACATGTTAAAATAGCATGATTATGGATTTACAACTTATTCGATCATTTTTAGCCGTTTGCGACGCCGGTGCGATTACTGCTGCCTCTGTGCAGGTAAATATTACCCAGCCAGCCTTATCCAGGCGTATTGCCCAACTCGAAGCGTTTTTAGGTGCGGACCTTTTTGTGCGGGGAAGAAAAGGAGTTGAACTCACCGAAGTGGGGATTCGTGTGGCTGAAGAAGGGCGTTTGTTAGTTAACCGCTATGATCAGCTTAGAGCTGAAATCACACGTATGAAGGGCCTTAAAGGTGGAACTGTTCGAATAGGTGGTGGAGCAACAGCGGTTTCGTTCTTATTGCCGGAAGCTATCGCGGTGTTTCAGGCGCGCTATCCCGAAATACATTTTCAATTGAAGGAAGCTGGCAGTAGTGAAGTACTGCGTGCTGTCAGTGATGGAGCATTGGAGTTAGGTGTGGTTACTATGCCGGTGGCAAATAGGGACTTTGATATTAAGCCGCTAATCTCAGATAAAATTGTTTTGGTTGCCCGTAATGATCATCCTTTGGCGGTTAATAATAATGTGCATGTTGAAGATCTGTTGGGTAGAAGTTTCGTCGGATTCGAAGCAGGAAGTGCAATACGACAAATAATTGATACGGCACTGCGAGATGTTGCGGTTGAAATGAATGTAGTAATGGAACTACGTTCTATCCCGGCGATTTTGAGAATGGTTGCTACAACCGGTAATCTGGCGTTTGTTAGTCGGCTAGGATTAAAGGGGCAGGTTGATGTATCCGAGATACCCGTTTTTGGTTTAAAAATGGAGCGGCAACTAGCGATCATCAGTAAGAAGTCGGGTCGACTATCTCCGGCAGCAAGAGCCTTCGCTGAAGTGCTGGCTATTGCCAGATAGCTTATTGTGGATATGGTTGGTTTTATCACTGGGAGAAGCCTGTACATAAGACTGGCTCCTCCTGGAAAACGATTATCCTTTTATCCGCATTTAGAATCGCCGCAGTTTAGGCAAGTCATGCAACCGTCTAAAAGAACTAATGCTTTGGTCTGGCATTTTTTGCATAAGCTGGAGCCTGCCGGAAAGGTGCCATCGGAACTATCAGCATTGGCTTTATTAGCCTCTTGTGTACGCTCTTCATACTCCTTACGTTTATCGTCCATTAGTTTCTGGCGATCTGTATCTGGTTCGTCGTCCTTTATCATGCCGATCATGCGCATGTGAGCTTCTATAGCGTCGCCAATTTCTGAAACCAATGAAGGTGTGTACCTGCCACCTCGTTTGAAGTATCCACCCTGCGGGTCGAATACACTGTGTAGTTCTTCAACCAGAAAAATAACATCGCCGCCTTTTCGAAATACCGCAGAGATAATACGCGTGAGGGCAACTATCCATTGGAAGTGGTCCATATTTTTAGAATTAATGAAAATCTCAAATGGACGACGTTTTTCATAAGGTGTATTTGGATTGAGGATAATGTCGTTGATCGTTACATACAGGGCATGATCAGACAACGGTGTCTTAATCTTGTAGGTACTTCCCAACAACATCTCAGGACGTTCTACTTTTTCATGCATTTGCACTACGTTTGGCATCGAGGCCTCGCCTTCTGGAATCGATGTTTGTGATTGTTCAGATGGTTTTGCAGCTTCTTCGCTTTGCGGTTTTACCACTTCGTAGTTGGTAATTGGGTTCGAAATCTTGATAGCCATTTGTTCAGGTCTCTACTTAGAATTTTCCGTAGTAGCCCTCTTTAAGGGCATCGAAAAGGTTAGCTGCTGTATGAGTTTCACCATCATATTCAATTTCTTCGTTGCCCTTAACCTCAACGGTTTCTCCGTTTTCCAGGCTGAAGCGATACACGGTGTTGGCAAGATCTTCATCTTTAACCAGAACACCTTGAAATGCTTCCGGGTTGAAGCGAAATGTCGTGCAGCCCTTTAGACCTTTTTCATGAGCATAACGGTAAATATCCTTAAAATCGTCGAAAGCGTAGTCTGAAGGAACGTTTGCGGTCTTTGAAATAGATGAGTCGATCCATTTCTGAGCTGCTGCTTGCACATCAACATGTTGCTTCGGAGCAATATCGTCTGCGCTTATAAAGTAGTCCGGCAAGCCGGCAGTTGATGTCGCATTCTGATCAACAAGGTGTCGATAGGCAAGCAGCTCGAATGAGAATACATCAACTTTTTCTTTCGATTTCTTTCCTTCACGTATTACGTTTCGGCTGTATTGATGTGCAAAAGATGGCTCAATACCATTGCTTGCATTATTGGCTAATGAAAGACTGATGGTTCCTGTTGGAGCGATGGATGTGTGGTGACTATAACGAACACCGTGTTCTGCAATTTGGTCGGTTAGTGCGTCGGGAAACTGTTGCATGTAGCGACTATATTTCGCCATTAACACGCGTCCTGGTAATTTGTCCCCAATAGAATGGCCATCTTTCTCTAGTTCTGGTCTTTGGCGAAACATTTTCGGTGTAATTTCAAACATATCGTCCATAACCGGCGCTGCGCCTTTTTCCTTAGCCAGTTCTACACCCACTTCCCAGCCAATTTCAGCCATTTCTCGAGCGACACGCTCGGTAAACTCAAGGCTGTCATCATCACCGTAGCACATTTGCATCATAACCATCGATGAACCAAGTCCTAGAAATCCCATACCGTGTCGACGTTTATACTCAATTTCGCCTGCTTGCCCTTCCAGTGGTAAACCATGAATTTCAACCACGTTATCTAACATGCGACTAAATACGGCGACTACTTTGCGAAAGTTTTCCCAATCGAATTTAGCATTTTCTGTAAACGGATTAGTAACAAAACGAGTTAGGTTGACTGAGCCGAGTAGGCAGCTGCCATACGGGGGTAGGGGTTGTTCGCCACAAGGGTTGGTTGCGCGAATGTTTTCACAGAACCAGTTGTTGTTCATTTCGTTGATTTTATCAATGAGGATAAAACCCGGTTCTGCAAAATCGTATGTGGAGCTCATTATGAAATCCCACAAACGTTGTGCCTTTATTGTTTGGTACACGCGACAGGCGATTTCGCCTTTATCATTCGATGTGTAGTTTTCAGTAATAGGCCAGTCGCGCCATACAATTTCGCACTCGTTTTCTTCTAGCTCTTTCGCTGTTGCTGGGAATATCAACTGCCAATCGTCGTCGTTTTTAACCGCTTCCATAAAATCATCGGTAATCAGACAAGATAAATTAAATTGACGTAAGCGACCGTCTTCCCGTTTTGCTTTAATGAAGTCGCGGACATCTGGATGAGTGATTTCAAATGTTCCCATCTGCGCACCACGTCGACCGCCAGCACTGGACACGGTGAAGCACATGGCATCGAAAATATCCATAAAAGACAGTGGGCCAGAGGTATATGCTCCCGCACCGCTTACAAACGCGCCTTTAGGGCGCAATGTGGAGAATTCATAACCAATACCACAACCGGCTTTAAGGGTTAAACCGGCTTCGTGTACCGAGTTCAGAATGCCGTTCATTGAATCCGGAATACTGCCGGATACTGTGCAATTGATCGTGCTAGTCGCCGGCTTATGAGCCTGTGCGCCAGCATTGGATATAATTCGTCCTGCCGGAATTGCACCATTTTGCAATGCCCACACGAATTTCTCGTGCCATAGCTCGCGCAATTCTTCGGAAGTCTCAACATCGGCTAGTGCGCGGGCTACACGCATATAGGTTGATTCGAGTGATTGATCGACAGCACTGCCGTTCTTTGCCTTAAGGCGGTATTTCTTATCCCAAATATCAAGGGATGTGCTTTGGAATTCAATCTCGGTCGTACGTGGTTTTAACGCTGTAATGTGCGCTGATTTCATGGTTTTAAACGACTCCTGGAAACTACTCGTAATTTTGTTTTAGTCATCCGTCAAACTGCGGCCATTAATCTTCAATATCGATATCTTATTGTTTGTGCGTAGCGAACTTTGTCGTTATACGGGTACAACGAGTTTACTTGTTTATAACACTTCATCATTTGGCAACTGGCGCTTCTATTGACTAGCTGTAGCGTATAGTGCGTGACAACTAATTTTGTAAGTTAGGCGTGGTTTATGCCATCGTACTCGATAAAACCACGCTAAAATATTGTTAACACATCGATTTGTTCAAAGCGAAATTATGGGTGTTAATAGATTTCTGTAAGAATTTCGCCGTGCCCACAACATGTTGGTGTATTACGAAGAATAACCCCTATATGTTGTGGTCGTCAACGTTGATTCGATTAAATTTGGAGGTTTATTTAGCTCTCGATATGACCGTTATTGAGATAAGATTTACGTGTTTTCCGATTGCTGCGAAGAGTTAAACGACGAAGCCTGCAAACTAACAGATTATCGGGGATTTTAAAAAATGGCGATGATATTTTAGTGATATTTGACGAAACTAGCGGGTAAGTTGGCAGTAGACTTCCGAAACTTCTTTTGGCAACTTTCGAACATCGTCTACCACCGCATAGTTAACCGCCCCATACATATGGGGAAGATAGTCGCTACCCTGACGATCGATAGTAATACAAAAAGGGTGAATACCCTTGTTACGTGCCTCGATCAGAGCTTGACGTGTGTCTTCAATTCCATAATCACCTCTATAACCATCGTAGTCGTCCGGTTTCCCGTCTGACAATGTTATTAGCAAACGGCTGCGGGCATCGATGGTTTCCATTAACGCGGTAAGATGACGAATAGTCACTCCCATTCGTGTGTAGTCGCGAGGCTTTATACCGGCTATTCGTTGTTTAATCGATTCGTTATAGGTTTCGGAGAACTGTTTTATGGTAAATAGTTCACAGCGTTTACGGGTCATGCCTGAAAAGCCGTAGATGGCATAACGGTCACCGAGAACCTCCAAAGCTTCACATAAAAGCACAAGCGCTTCCCGTTCGGCATCCACAATCCAGCCTTTCGTCGAACCAGAAAGGTCAACCATAAACATAACCGCTATATCACGGTCGGAGCGTTGGGTTTTTAGGAAAAGGCGATCCGTCATCTCTTCACCTCGACGCATGTCGGTATTGGCCTCAACCACTGCATCGAGATCAATGTCATCTCCAAATGGTTGTCTTTTATGGGTTTTTGGATCGTCACGTAGTATTTCGAATGATCTTCGTAAATCACCTACCACAGTGTGATACTTTGCAATCGTCTCATCGACGAAACCAGATTTTCCAGGAGCTATTTGCCGCTCATATAAAGTGCACCAGTGTTTCCGATAGTGTTTTCGCTGATAATCCCACTCGTCGTAGTAAAATACCGGGTCTGAGTTAGGCAATTCAGCGGGTAAATCAAGGTCCTCGCTCTCGTTGCCCGGAGATTCCTCGCTGTTATTATTAGCGTTTAACCATTCATCGGGGATTTGTGCTAGATCTTGCAGCATTCCCTCTAGTTTTTTGCGAAGCTCGGGAGGCATTTGAACTTGCTCACCGTTGATTGACAATTCCATCTGTTCATCTTCAGATTGATTGTCGAGGGAGATTTGCAGTTCTTTATCAGTTTCGTCCGCTATTAGTGAGTTTTCGGCGTCAAGTTTTTGAATGAGTTCCTCAATAAGCTTGGCTAGCTCGGTTTTATCCTTATCCAGACGTTGCTTACTTGCCTGTTCTGCAGCGTGAATATCGATCGAACCGTGCCAGGGCTTGCTGTTCGTTAGCGGAATACGTCTTTTCAAAAATAGTCTAGTCCATTTTAGTGTGTCGTCTATTGTTGAAGTAGGTAGAGACAATACATCTATTGCGGTTTGCCAGGTCGCATCGTGTTTAGGTATGCCCGATAAATCATTGAGTTCGCGTTTCAATCCGGGTAATTCCCTGGAAATACAGGCATTTATTCGTTCGGCTTCCAAAGCGTGGAAAATCGACATCTTGTTCGCGTTATCCGGTAATTCGGACAATCGTTGCTCTAGGCCGGGGGCGTCTGGGGTGGCACGTTTAAAAGTACCAAACCGATTCATTCCCCACAGATGAGTGGCCATAGCTTTGAGCACTAGTCGATTGCTTTTTCGATCAGAAAAATAGTTGATAACCTCAGGCAGATAAACAGATTCGGTATCTGTATGCGGGTGACTTGAACTACGAATCTGCATATTTCTACCGGACAAACCCTGCAGGTAGCGACCCAGCAACTCCCGTTCTTGTTTCAGTTTAACGGCTTGCCTGTGGGTGCCGGAATGTTTGATGAATGTATCGATTTCAATAAGAGCTGCGGTTCCAGGATACAGTCCAGATTGGTCGTAAATATCAAGTGCATTAACAACCCATTGCTCGACAAGTTGTAAATCCATTCTACTCATCGCAGCGGCGACGTTGGTTATAAACCGGTAACCGAGTTCCGCATTTGTGGCGCAAACAATTTTTAACCATTGAAGTGCAAATTGTTGCGACTTCTCAGTGCATTGGGATAGTGATGTTGCCGATTCACTTACGGTTCGTCTTGATGATAGTACCGGATCTAATACTCTTTCTAGAAGTCGCTCAAGTTCGGCGGTAGTTAGTGGCATGAGTTTTTAAACGCTGGGGTCAGATAGGCAGTTGACCAGAGATTTAACTGTTCGAGATAAATCACGGTAGCTTTGAGTTGGTTAAAATAAAGCGGTGCCTAATTCGTTAATTGCGGCGAGTAGATCAGGTTCGTCAGTTAACGCATCGGCGATAGCTGTTCGACAAGCCACGCGGGTATCAATGCCGCTCATTATTAGCTTACCGGTATGCACCAGCAATCGAGTACTGGCTCCCTCGTCGAGCCCATTTCCTTTGAGATTTCGCGTCATAACGGCGTATTTAACCAACATACTAGCTGTATCCCGATCAAGCCCCGTTTCTTGCACAACTATTTGAGTTTCCAGATTGGTAGTCGGGTAATTAAATTCGATGGCAATAAATCGTTGTCGAGTACTTTGCTTTAGATCTTTTAGAACACTTTGATATCCTGGGTTATAAGAAATTGCGAGGCAAAAGTGCTCATCTGCCTTCAGTAATTCCCCAGTCTTCTCAATGGGTAATACACGTCTGTCATCGGCAAGAGGGTGAATGACCACAGTGGTATCTTTTCGGGCTTCTACAATTTCATCAAGATAACAAATGGCACCCTGTCTAACCGCTCTGGCAAGGGGGCCATCAATCCACTGCGTTTCGCCACCGACAATAAGATAGCGTCCAACCAAATCTGAAGCCGTGAGGTCATCATGACAAGAAACCGTAACGAGCGGTCTCTTTAGACGCCACGCCATATGCTCCATAAACCGGGTCTTTCCGCAACCCGTAGGTCCCTTTAATAATATGGGGATATGATTTTTATAGGCCGCTTCAAATAATGTAATCTCGTCGCCCTGAGCCTCATAGTAGGGCTCTGATTCAAAAAGGCTATCGTCTTTTTTCGCGCTGATCGACATAGATGGGGTTCGTCTGAATTTGCAAATTGGATGATTGGAAGATTACCTGAAAACTCAGAATATGAACATCATGTTGTACTTAAAACGTTTGTTGGTATGATTTGTATCAATACTCATATCGATTGGCTAAATGCTGGTCTTTAACGATTAGATGCGACCAATCGAAAACGGAATTGCTAATGTTTTAACAAATTCCACGAACGACTACTCTGCAATTTAGGCAGCCAGCGAGAAAACTATGATCGATTTATGCGTTATTACTGGAGCGTCACGAGGGCTCGGCTACGAGATGGCTAAAATTCTACATGCTCAGGGTAAAACACTGCTATTAATTGCCAGGGGTGAAATTTCAATTGCGGGTCCCAATGTATTCACGTGTGAGGCGGACTTATCCAAAATTGAGGCAATCGCTACGGTTATGCAAATGTTCGAGCAACTACTGGATGTTAATAACTTACGGTCTGTGAGTTTACTAAATAATGCTGGGGCGGTAGAGCCAATTACATTTGCTGAAAAATGTTCAGCAACGGATACATTTAATGCTATTAGCTTAAATCTTTCGGCGGTTATTCAGTTGTCCTGTGGTTTTCTTGAGCGCACCAATAATTTGGCGTGCCCTAGAAAAATACTTAATATTTCGTCCGGTGCGGCAACCTCGGCTTATCGGGGCTGGAGCCATTACTGTGCCGCTAAGGCGGGAGTGGATCATTTTACACGGTGTGTTGGGGAGGAGCAGAAACTTCATCGAAATCCAGCACTTATTGTGAGTTTCGCACCCGGAGTCATCGATACACAGATGCAGAATACTATCCGTGATACAAGCGTTACAGATTTTCCGGACTTGGCTCGTTTTGTGGAACTAAAACGGCAGGGTAATCTTGTATCTGCAGACGTTGCTGCAAAGCAGACGTTGCAATTTTTGCAAAGAGACGATCTGGACAATGGTCAGAAATACGATATCCGTTATTAGGATTATATTTCCGACCACCGATTGGAATGTTCTAGCGTCCCTTAGCGGGTCGAAGCTTTGCTAACCTGTTTTTCGTGCGGCGCTGGCTACCCAGTTTACACTTGGATGCAGCGCTCCACGACGTAGTAGGATTTCTAATCCTAGTCGGTCTCGAATATCATCCAAATTCGATTGTGGTTCAAAACTGCTCTTCAAATGCTCCATGTGCTCGTGATTAATAAATAATACATTGGGTGCATACCCCATGTGCAATTCAAATTCCCTGAATAAACGATAAATATAGCTTAGCATTATAGACACCCCAGTTTGACGTGATTAACTATAAGACGTTGCTTTCACTGATTAAGTTCAAATTAATGCGATAAAATTATAGTTTTAACAATACAGACATTACATTGTTGAGTTTAATTAAGTTACTTGCTCTATCAGTAACTTATTCGCAGCCTCGATAGTCATTTTATTACGGTTAGAATATGTTGAGTCAAGAGTTTTGACAGGTGGTATTCTAATCAATAGTTTGACGAATGTTTTGAATGTGATGTGTTAGCTGAAGGCGACTCCAAGCATGGTGCTATGCATGATCTAGGACGGTTCTTATTTCTCCAGTGTGCATACTTGGCACGCATTTTAGCTGATACAGGAAAATATACTCCACATACCTTAGACGTGCATTTTGTTCAGGGCTTTTTCTTTGGTAGGCTGTATCCTGGTCACCTTGGTGCACATCCTACTAAAGACAATAGCTAGCTCCAAGAATTTCACCCATTGGCTTTTGTACTAAGATTGCACAACGTTGCCCGGGTGGCAGGTCGGAAATATCCCAATTGAATTCTTCCACTCCACCATTCCATAGTCCCACGCGTTGCATAGCTGTGACGACATTAAAGTTTCTCATTGATGCACCTTTATTCTCTCCTGACTTTATCTCGGTGGTAATCTCTGGGATAAAGTTAATGAGCCAAATATCGGCGCGGACGTTTGGTTCACCATTTATCTTTACTGCTAGATTGTTGTTCTTAGCGGATAATACGTAAATTTGGGTCGGTATTTTTGTCTGTTTTTCGAGTTGATGACGTAGCTGCTGTGAATTGCTGCCAACAAGAGCGAAATTCCCGTTTACTATCATTTGCGGAGTGTAAACTCCGCGTCTGCCCTGCAACGGGAGCGTATTGTAAAGTCGTTGACGGGCCGTATGTTGCGGATTAGAAAATGGGTCTTGCCAGCTGCCGTCATCGCCGTGGACAAGTTGATCCCAATAATCTACGTGAAATTCGAATCCAATAATGTTTTTATTACTTTTTAGAGTTGCACCTAGTAATTCGTCTGCCGGTGGACAGGAATAACATCCTTGTGAGGTGAAAAGTTCAATTACGGCTTTAGTCGATTTGGATTCATCATGTGTAGAACCGATAGCCGGTAATGTAAGTGTAAATACTAATATGGCTGCAAAGGCTTTCATAAATTATGCTTAGTCAGAGAATTATGGTGTCTGACACGCAAAATAGGTTTTCGTTCCTTAATTTCCCTAAGCTTTACGCGTTCCTGGTATCACACCTAGATGATGGTGTATGAGTATTACAAAACCTTTAATTAACTCTAATGATGACGGTTAAACAGGTGACACTTTTGATGATTCGGGTAAACTTCGCGCGTTTTGTTTTTAAATTTAACTAACTATGCAAGAGAAATCTGAGGGTATCATGCAGGAAAGCTTACACCAGAAGTTTGATGTAATTCGACATTGGTTGAATGAACAAATTGTTGGGCAGCAAGAACTTGTAACGCGGCTACTGATTGGGTTATTGGCGGACGGCCATCTTTTAGTTGAAGGAGCACCGGGACTGGCGAAGACCCGTGCAGTTCGATTGATGGCCGATTGTGTCGAGGGTGATTTCCACCGAATACAGTTTACACCGGACCTGTTGCCGGCTGATCTAACCGGTACCGAAATATTTCGGCAACAAACAGGAACCTTTGAGTTTCAACGTGGGCCGCTATTTCACAGCATTGTGTTAGCTGACGAAATCAATCGAGCGCCCGCTAAGGTGCAGTCTGCATTACTTGAGGCAATGGCTGAGAGACAGATCACTGTGGGTCGCGAGAGCTATGAGTTGCCAGAATTGTTTATGGTAATGGCGACACAGAATCCGATCGAACAGGAAGGTACGTATCCCCTACCTGAAGCTCAATTGGATCGCTTCTTATTGCACATTTTTGTTGATTACCCCGAGGTTAGCTCGGAGTTGGCTATTTTAAATATTGCACGAAACGAAGCGCTGGGGCAGGGGGGAAAGACAGGACTGGACGTTCAATCGAAGTTAAACCAGGAGGAACTATGGTCTATTCGCAAAGAAGTGCTACAGATGTATATGACCCCAGAGGTGGAGCGTTATATTGTTGAATTGGTTCTTGCAACTAGAACAAGTGGCACACACGATTCGACATTCTCTCGTTGGTTGGAGTATGGGGCGAGCCCGCGCGCAACTATTGCATTGGATCGTTGTGCCAGAGCTTATGCGTGGGCATGCGGTCGAGATTATGTATCTCCTGAGGATGTTCAGGAGATGGCGCCAGATGTGCTTCGACATCGTATTATCCGCTCCTATGAAGCGGAGGCTGAAGGTGTGAGTGCAAATCAAATTATTCAGAGTTTGCTGAGCACAGTTGCGGTGCCGTAATGTCAGTGGAGCTTCAGGGCCTTCGAGGTGCAGACTATAGTATTGATGATCTGTTAAGACTGCGATATCGGGCAAAACAGATTCGATGGAAAAACCCGCCAGCCTCTCGAGCTTCATCCAGTGGTGCTTTACGCTCCAGGTTTCGCGGTAGAGGTATGAATTTCGCAGAGTCGCGTCTTTATCTTCCTGGCGATGACGTGCGTATGATCGATTGGAAAGTAACCGCACGAAGCACACGAACCCATACTAAAATATTTGAGGAAGAGAAAGAACGTCCAGTATTCGTGGTCGCTGATATTGGTAGTCAAATGAGATTTGGTTCTCGAATTGCATTTAAACATGTGGTTGTAGCTGAGATTGCCGCAACGTTAGCCTGGCTTGCTGCTGAAAAAGGCGATCGCATTGGTGGCCTAGTTGGTTTGGACAAAACCCACGTTGAAGTGAAGCCTGTGGTTGGGCGCAGTGGCGTAACAAGACTGTTACGTGCTTTGGATACAAAAATGCCAAATCAGGATGTTTTTCAGGGTAGCAATTTATTATCAATGTTAAAACGAACCCAGCATGTAGCACATCCCGGAAGTCTGATTTTTGTAATTTCTGATTTTTCAGATTTTAATGAAGACATCCAAAATTTAATGTCTCGATTGAGGCAGCATAATGATTTAGCTTTGATTCAGGTGCTTGATGCTCTCGAGCTTCAGTTGCCACCCGTTGGACAATACCCCTTGAAGCATCCTGATGGTGTTCGCACGATTGATTTGTCGGGTAAGCAAAACCGAGTGAAGTTGGATGCGTTTTTGAAACAACGTCGTCTTCGTGTTGAAGCGTTTTCCAAGCGCCATCGCTGCCCATCCGCAGTGTTGAGTGCCGGAGACGATTTTGTTTCCCGACTCCATAGCATACTAAGGTAACGTTCGTGGAAAGCGCTGTAGATCCGCTAGAAAAATTGCGTGATATTCATTTGCCCCTAGATCCAAACTGGTGGCCGCCAGCGCCCGGCTGGTGGATCATATTCTGTTTGTTTATGGTAATAGTTGTGTTTCTTGTTCGTGCCTGTGTTTCCGCTTATCGACGACGCCAAGCAGGTCTAATAGCAATAAAGTCGTTGAACGAAATCGAACAGGGATATAAACACAATAGAAACACTCAGGATACGATACGACAACTATCCGTATTGTTACGACGCCATGCATTAGCGGTGGACCATCAAAAACCTGTTGCCGGTCTTGGCGGTGATGCATGGCTTCAATATCTGGATCAAAAAAGTAATGGGAAAAAATTTAGTCAGGGAGTGGGGCGTAGTTTGATAACCGCACCCTATCGCCAGGATCCAACAGTAGATTTTGCCGCCTTATTTCCATTGATTCGTGAATTGTTCAAAACGAGTCGTGCTCCCAAAGATATGAAACGGTCGAAATAATATGTTTCAGTTTGAATGGTTTTGGATGTTCTTGCTAGTGCCTTTGCCGTTGATTATTTGGCGCTTTATGCCAGCAGACCTAACTAAGAGCGCGATTAATGTTCCAGCTTTCTCAGGCTTTGAAACCAGTAAGGCCGATGCCTTTTTCCAAATTCCTTCACGGCGAAATATTTTCCTATTTCTAATTTGGCTGTTGATGATTAGTGGATCTGCCCGTCCACAATGGGTTGGGGACTTGGCATCTGTTCCATCCAGTGGTCGTGATTTGATGCTTGCAATTGACGTGTCGGGCAGTATGAAAGCTCGGGATTTAGAGACCGGCCAGACAGTGACAACACGCCTGGATGTGGTTAAGCAACTCGGTATAGACTTTTTACGTCGTCGTGTTGGAGACCGATTAGGTTTAATTTTGTTTGGAACTAATGCCTATTTACAAGCGCCGCTTTCCCACGACCGGGATACAGTATCAACTTTATTATCGGAAGCCGTAATTGGTATTGCCGGAGAAAAAACCGCCATTGGCGATGCTATCGGTCTAGCAATAAAACGTTTACAGGCTGAAAATGTTGAACATAAAGTATTAATCTTGATGACCGATGGCGCAAATACTGCGGGTAGAGTAAGCCCACGTTCAGCGATGGAAATGGCGACGAAACAGGGATTGCGAATTTATACGATCGGGATTGGTGCTGACAGTATGATGGTTCGTGGCCTATTGGGTGCGCGCAGGATTAACCCGTCTGCTGAGTTGGATGAACGGCTGTTGACGGACATTGCGGATACGACCGGCGGGCGCTATTTTCGAGCAAAAAGCCAATCGGAGCTCGACGAAATTTATCAGATTATTGACCGAATTGAACCTGTTCCTGGAACGGATCAATCAGCCCGCAACGTACAGGAGTATTTTTATGTTCCTGCCGGACTGGCAGTTTTTCTTCTAATGCTTTGGTTGTTTTCTATTGAACGTGGAAGTATTTCGGCTCGGGGAATCCCAAAGCAAAATAGAGGTAGGGGTTCTTAATGCTCGAATACAATTGGGAACTTCTCCGCCCCTGGTGGTTACTGCTTGTTCCGGTGGGTGGATTTCTTATATATCGACTTCGACGAAGGGCTAGCGGATCCTCGGCGTGGTCCGGTGTAATACAAGCAGATCTGCTTAGTCATCTTATTAAGAGCGATACTAAGAACACTCGAAGTTACACCGCTTGGCTATTAATCATTGTATGGAGTATGGTTGTTCTTGGCTTAGCTGGACCGTCAATAAAGGCTCGGTCTGCGGAGCATTTTGTGACGATTCAAGGGCGGGTTATTGTGTTGGACATGTCACTCAGTATGAATACAGCGGATGTGAAACCTTCTAGGCTGGAGCGTGCCCGTTTTAAAATTAGGGATATTTTGGCGATTCCGGGGGACATGCAATATGGGCTGATCGTGGCCGGCGGTGATGCTTTTGTTGTGTCTCCGGTTACAAGCGATCGAAAAACCTTAGTAAATTTATTACCTGCACTATCGACAAACATTATGCCGGTGCAGGGTAATCGAATTGATCAGGGTATAAAGTTAGCCGTTGATTTGCTGCAAGGGGCGGGTATATCAAATGGAGAAATCGTACTCATTACAGATGGTGCGAATGGGGATGTTGATGAGCAAATTGACACATTGTTAGAAAATAACATTCGACTGCTTGTTCTCGCCGTCGGTACTAAAGAAGGAGCACCGATAAAGAGCGAAGATGGCGGATTTTTAAAGGGTTTATCAGGGAATATTATTATTTCCGGTGTGGATTCATCGACGCTAGAAGCGCTTGCTCAGCGTACGAATGGTCGATTCTCAAATCATACAGCTGATGGATCAGACTTGCAGAGATTACAGTTTGAAAAAACCACCTTAGATATTGCTGCGAGTCGAAAGCAGGGTGGTATCGTCCAGCGCACGGATTTGGGTTTCTGGTTGCTTTTGCCCGGGTTGCTCGTGTTGTTGATCGGCTTTCGTCGTGGTTATTCATTCTTACTATTACCGATATTGATGCCTTTTTCGGAAGAAACTGTTGCCTTTGGATGGTCAGACCTTTGGCAACGACCGGATCAACAAGCGGCAATCGCATTCGGTGCGGGAGATTACCCAAAGGCTTTGGAGTCTGGGTCTGAAACCTGGAGAGGGGCTAGTTTGTATCGTTCTAAAGATTATCAAGGCGCGATAGAAAGCTGGCTTAATCATGAAGACTCATCAAGCTCTTATAACTTAGGCAATGCCTTTGCTCGTGATGGAAAACTACAGGAGGCTATTGAGGCTTACGACCGAATAAAGGAAGAAGATAAAGAATACGAAGATGCTCAATTTAACAAGCAGCTTGTCGAGGCATTGCTTGAACAGCAGCAGCAACAGCAACAAAATCAGTCAAGTGATGACCAACAGCCTGAAGATCAGGATCAGCAAGACTCCGCTGAGAATGATCAATCGAAAGACTCAGATGCCTCTAAGGAGTCGAATCAAGAAGGTAAAAAAGGCGATAGTAAAGAATCACAATCGGAGCAACAAACCGATAGCAAAAATGATCAGGACGATTCAACAGATGAGGATGAGGCTTCTCAGGAATCATCTAATTCAGTAGATCAGCAGCCTGCAGAGGAGCAGGAATCGCCGCAGTCTAGTACGGAAGAGGCCGATATGACCCGAGAGCAGAAAGAACAGCATGAAGCACTGCAACAATGGTTACGTCAGATACCCGATGACCCGCAAGGGTTATTGCGACGTAAATTTTTATATCAATATCAGCAACGGCAAAAAAGTGAATAATTTGTGGTGGTAAAAACGATGTTTAATTTAGAAGTAAAAGAACGGTTTAATCTTGATGAACACATCGCCACCGGTATGTGCACACGCTATTTCTTATCACTATGTATGATTGTAAATTAATATGCTTTTGTACCGCTTATTTTTTAATTTTTGGACGCTATTAAGTTCCTTTACGTTGTGGCTAATATTTGTTCTTAGTTTACTGTCATCCCCTCTACAGGCGCAAAATGCCGGTTTGCATGCCAGTGTGGATCGAAATACAGTTCGTATGGGCGAAACTGTTCGATTAACAATTGAAGCAATGCAGCAAATTGATGGCAATAAAATAAATCTTTCCGGTTTGGAGAAAAGCTTTAAAGTATTAGGGCGATCATCTAGTTCAAGTGTAAGCATTGTGAATGGCTCACAGACAATAAGAACTCAATTATTATTTGAGTTAGAACCTTTAAGAGAGGGCCAAGCCGTTATTCCTGAGTTATCCATTGGTAATTTATCGAGTAAACCTGTTCAACTAAATATTCTTCCCGAGGATGTCTTAACGGGTGAGAGTTCAGCATTTTTTGTAGAAGTGGTGGCTAACCCCGAGCAGACATGGGTAGAGGCGCCAATTAAGTTATCGATTAAGTTATTTATAAGCGAGTCGGTTAACCTAATGGAAGGTAGCCTGGACGAACCTAGAATTGATGGTGCACAGTTGCAACGATTAGGT
>Ga0213861_10000919_pt1 | contig 26486 bp, 25 predicted proteins | sample PICome_4_FD_160110 | JGI IMG/M metagenome (GOLD analysis project Ga0213861, IMG submission 160110) | Coastal seawater microbial communities near Pivers Island, North Carolina, United States - PICO131 | ecosystem: Environmental > Aquatic > Marine > Coastal | place: USA: North Carolina... | reverse complement strand
CAACTAATTTATTATTACCTGTTAATAGTGGTATTTCTGTAGCATGAGCTGCACCAATAATCTCTTTAAAATTAGCTACTAAATATTGTCTATGATCATCCCAGTCATATCTATATGCATAAAGTTCATTAATGCCAGAATCTTTGAGTGCACTTAGGGGTTCATCAACACCTCTTATCTGCCAAGCACTGCTTCTATAGTAGTTGAATGACTCAAAAGCATTTTTGTTTTTTAGTTTAACCTTTGGAATTTTGAGAGCTTGTCCTATAAATGAATATTCAAGACTAACGAAATATCTTGCAGAACCTAACCATAATTTAACTTCATCTCTATTAGAGCCAGCAATTACAGGAACCTGATTGACATATTTATTTTTTGATAAAGATTCTTTTAACCCTATTGCGGGTATCACAATACCGTCATGGGTTAATAAAGGTATATTTTGATTACTTACGTCTAAATATTCTGAATAAATTTGGTTAACATTAAGGGCAAGAAGATTATCTCTGAGGCTTATTGATTCATTAAGCAACCCCTTGGATGCTATTTTTTTTATAAATTCATCACTCGTATAACTGCTTGTATCTGATCTTTCTTCTTGCTTAAAGGCGTTTTCTGGGCTAATACTAGTAGTGTATCCTGACTGGCTAATTGCTTTATGAAATAGACCTTTTGCTAGTGGAGAGACAAGAAGGCTTAAAACATTATGTCCACCAGCTGACTCTCCAAAAATTGTTATATTATTTTTATCGCCTCCAAAATTTTTAATATTAGCATTAACCCATTTTAAGGCTTGAATAATATCTAAAGTTCCAAAATTTGAGGTCTTATCTATACCATCTTGATTCTCTTGAATGCTTGGATGTGTAAACCATCCTAATGGCCCTAATCTATAATTAATAGTTACAACAATTACATCATGCTTTCTAACCATTTTAGAAAAATCATAAATATCTTTTCTTCCTGAAGTATTTCCTCCACCATGAATCCAGAACATTACTGGCAATGCTTTCTTTATATCTTTTGGTGCTTTTATATCAAGATACAAGCAGTCTTCACTACCAACTATCATGGTATCACCATCTGCTCCACCTAGAGCGCTTGGTTCCTGAAGGCAAAAATTTTCTTTATTGGGAGATAGAATTAACTTATCACTATTATTGATAGGCCTGGGTGCCTTCCACCTTAGATCATCAACAGGAGGTTGAGCATATGGGATATTATTCCAAGATATAACACCATTTTTACTATTTCCAGTCGTAAACCCGGAGCTTGTTTGAATTTTAAGAGATGTTTCTTCAGAATATACGTTATAAGTTACATATAGTAAAAAAAAGAAAAGGAAATGAATATTTTTCAAGAAATTCTATTTGCCGGCAATAGCATAAATAGACTCCATATCACGTTCATGCAAATCAACTTCATCATCAAAATTACGAAGCATCACATCGGAAAATCCAGCCTTAATAAGAGTATTAATTAAGTTTTCTTCATCAAACATATACTTATGCTCGTCTCTCATATATGCGGAATAATTCAACTGATCTATAGCTGATCCAGTATCTATTATTCCTGGCTGCCACCAAGACTCTCTTTCACGAAATAATTTACCTTCTTTGTATGCATCAACGTAAAAACGAAAGTTTGGAACACAAACAGAAAATTTTGCATCACTCTTCATTACACGACGGCATTCTTGTAAAAAAGGAATTAATTGATTATAGGATATATGCTCCAAGAGATGAGATGAATAAATCATATCAACACTATTATCAGGTAGGGGTATGCCTCTTCTTAGGTCCCATCTTATATCAGCAGCAGCTTGATCAATAGTAGTCCATCCATTTACGCCATTTTTTGCCCCTGAGCCTAGTTCAATTTTTATAATTTTGCTTTTAGAAAGATTCTTCCACTTTTTTTTAGAGCCAAGCTGTTGATAGAACGATATTATCTTTTGAGCAAACAAAAGTAGTAGAGGTGATTTCTTAACAAAGATTTTCAATTTTTCTTTCATAACCAGTATTTACCCATAACTAATGCTCTTTTAGTCATCAGATGCTGAATCAAACTTTTTTGGAGAAGCACTTTTCTTATTTCATTATTTGGCATCTGCGTTACTTATAACCCTAATAATTTGATTCTGAATTTTTATCATTTTAGCTGTCATTTAATAGATATTAATCTAATTAGATTATACCCATGGTTCATTCTATTGTCTTAAAAAAGTAATAGATTGTTTGCCTAATTATTTGATAAATTATCTAATGCCGTTGCAGCAAATGCAAGATCAGATAAAACCTGCGTAATAGGAATCAGAGCCTTAATACCAGAGTCGTTAGTGATAATTTTTCTTGGAACTATTACTGTGTCCCCAGGCTTAAGCTTAGCATTTCTAACTAAAATATTAAGATGAGCTTTCTCAGTAATACCATTTGCTCTAATAATATATACCCTTCTTTTATCAGCATAATTTTTAAATCCGCCTGCCTGATTAATTGCTGAATTGACTTTTAAATTTTTTGAATACTCAATTGCAATAGGATTTAAAACTTCTCCAAAGACACTAACATAACTTGGAATCTTAGGCACTATAATCGAGTCCCCATCAACTAACATTGTTTTAATTGCAGTATCTGATTTTGGCATGAAATTACCAGATACCCTTCCTAAATTTTCAGCTTCAATATCTGCTGAAAGTGCTTGTATGGTCCTTATATCGCTAATATTTTTTCCGTTTTGATTCATCGTAATAAGCATATTATTCATTTCTTGATTTGCTTTTTGCAACAAATTAAGTTGCCTTTGTCTTAATGTCTCTCGAGTAAGAATTATGCCTTCTAAGAAAGCTTGATTTTTAAAACCACCAACTATCTGATACAAATCATCAACAGTAGAATTATTATTTAAGGTATATGTTCCAGGAAATTCTACAGCCCCTCCAATAGTGACTTGAATAAGATTATTCCCTGGGGATCTAAAAGAAACCGTATTATATTTTTCTGCAGAAAATTGCATATTTTTATACGAATCATTAACAATAATATCTTTTAAAGGGCTTATATACGTTGCAGTATCATCAACTTCACTCATATCTAAACCTAATAAATCTATAAAGGATTTAACATAAAATTTACCATATATTGGCAAATAATATGTTTGTTTCTTATGATTTAATATTAGTTGATATTCTGCTATCTTATTTTTTGTTGTTTCTTCTACGCTAAATGATCTGTCATTAATATTTGTGAAATAAACTTTAGAGTTGGGTAAAAGTTCGATAGATTTATATGTACTAGGGTCATTTAAACTAAATAAAATAGTAGATTTTAGTATCTTACTGTCATCAAACTGCTCCAAAACCCCTAACCATGGATACACATCTATAAATTTTAAATTAGCGATTAAACTTTCTAAGTTATTATATTTTTTAATATCATAGAAACCTGGTTGCTCTACGGCACCAAGAACTTGAATATTAGAGGTATCGTCACTCACATAATTAAAAACATTTACTGATAATGCGCTATCTAGGCTTTGGTCTAAGCTACTTATATTTTTCTGAACAATTGAAGATTGTTTTAAATCTAGAAATGATACAGATATATTTGATTTGTTTGCTGTCTGCTCAAAGCCCAGAGAAAAATTAACTATATCCTCCAAGGTCTCACCTTCAAGGATTTCATATATAGCGGGTCGCTTTACTGCACCAGTTATTTCAACAAACTTAGAGGCTGCATTAATTAGTATAGTGTCGCCTGCTTCAATGGTAATATCTTCAGATCTGTCTCCCTTAATAAGCAAGTCATATAAATCAAAAGAAAAAACTTCTTTGTTATTTCTTATTAACTTAATATCTCTCAAAGAACCTATTTCAGAGATTCCTCCAGAGTATGCTAAGGCACTTGTAATAGTACTAAAAGGATTTATGAGGTAGGTTCCTGGTTTTTTTACTGCACCTACTATTGTAATTTTTTTAGCACTTAGATTCTGTATTGATATATCTATATTTACACCAATATAAGACTCTTGAATTAGTAAGGATAGTTTATCTTTAAGCTCTTGGAAGCTTAGGCCAACAACTGAAATAGCTCCAAGTTCGGGAAATAAAATTGTACCATCTAGCTTAACATTTAAATTAAATACAGCATTTTTTGAACCTGATAAAATTACTCTTAACTGGTCTCTTAAAGAGATTTTATAATCATTGGGTAGTGGTAGATCTCCAACTGCGTTTAGAGAGGTTGGTACTGATGAAAAGAAATCGTATCCATATTTTTTACTATCAATTTTATTTGTATCCTTATTAGATTCTTTTTCTACCAATGATTCATTTATGGCTGGTAACTCTTCAACCAATTGATCAGTAGATTTATTATCAGCATATAAATCTTTTGCAATCTCAATTTGCTCAGGGCTAAGTTCAGATAATATTACAGGATCTAAAACTTGACCAAAACCATTAAATGAGAAGATGAAGAGAGTTAAAAATAAATAATATTTATATTTTTTCATATGTAAAGGGTATATTAATAATGTATTTTACATTTATTTATTATATATAGTAATTGCAATACATTATTTTTACTATAGGCCGGGTATAGAGATGCCATCTAAGTCAATAATTGGTTTTAAGAGCTTATTCACACTCTCTTGAATCTCCACATCAGACAAGGTAGTTGAAGGCGATTGAAAAATTAACCTTACGCCAACCTTGATCTCCTTAAGCTTTTTGTTTTCATAAAAATCAAAGATAAATGCATCCTTAAGAATTTTATCATTTAAATGTGATAAATGATCAATGACGGCATCATACTTTTTAAAATCTTTTATAGAGAAAGAAAAATCCCTTGCACTTGATGGAAATTCGGAAACTGGTTGATACTTAATAAAATTCATTGGACCTAAGCCCAAGTCTACATCTTTAAAAAAAAGATCTGGAATCTTATCAATTGATATTTCCGTATAATAAATTTTATCTCTTTTTTTAGTTTTTAGCTCTGCTCTAGAAATTTCTTCAATTACAAAAAAGGGATTATCAAAATCTTGATTTAATAGTTCATTCAAGAATGCATTATCTAATTTCTTGGAAAAATCTAAATAATTGTGACCTCTTCTCCCACTAATTATGATGCCAAGTTTTTTTTCTTGATTAATTTGATTATCTTTTGAATATACGTCACTAATTTCAAAAAATTTGATTGAATCCTTCTGTCTTCTCTCGTTATAGAGAAGATTGTCCAACAAAGAACCTTTTAAGGTAGTTCTTAGGCAAGTTTTGTTTGAATCTAATGGATTATCTATTGATATAGATTCCTTTTCTTTATTTTTAGTAAATGGATTATTGATGACCTCATAAAAACCATTTTTAATTAGATGGTTTTTTAGCTTCTTAACATTATCAACACTTTTATCTACCTTTTTTATGATTTCTAGAGATTTGCCTTCTATGTTGTTATAACCAATGATTCTTGCTATCTCTTCAGCTAAATCGTTTTGAGATGAAACATCATGCCTATATGAAGGTACAGTAATTTGTTTTTCAATGCCAAAGTCTAGCTTGCTTAAATATGTCAAATATTCTTTTTCTTCTAAATCTATACCTAAAATTTTATTAATTTTTTTAACATCGATAGGGATAATATCTTGCTGGGCTTGAATGTCTTCAAATGATTGAATTTTAATACCTTTAATTGATGTATGATCTCTTACTATTTCTATAAATCTTCTTAACACTTTTTCTTGTGCTTGAATATCAACACCTCTTTCAAATTTATGTGCTGCATCAGAATTAAGATTATATTTAACACTTTTTCCAATAATTGATTCAGGTGTAAAAAAGGCACACTCAACCAGGGCTTTTTTTGTCTTTGCTGAACACGCTGTTGAAATTCCTCCCATAACCCCAGCAAGACTTATAATTTTATTGTTTACTGAGAATATACAATTTTTACTTGTGAGCTTAATGTCTGAACCTAAAAGTGTTTTAAAGGATTCCTGGCAATTTCTATTCTCAAAAATTAATTGGCTATTAATAGTATTTGCATCAAAACAATGGGTAGGCTGGCCCAATTCATAAGAAATATAATTAGAAATATCAGTAAAAAAATTTGTTTTACGGGCGCCAAGCAATGAAAAATAATTCTCTAGGTATGGCTTATAAGTATTTACACTGCCTTCAATCTCTATTTCCAAAAAATTAATTTTAGGGCAAGCTTCAGGTGATAGATTTTTAAAATTCAAACAAAGAAGATCTATATCCCCCTTAAATATTTTGAAGGGTTCCACTTTTCCAAAAAAAATATTAAGGTCTCTTGCTAATCCATTTAATGATAAACAGTCTCCTCTATTAGGAGTAAGCTCCATATCAAATATTTCACCTTCAATCTCATGCTCATGACCTAGTTGAAAAAGTTTTTCCGATAAAACTTGTATTGAAGGTTTTTCTGACAAGAAATTTAATAAGTCTTGATATATAAATTTCATTTAAATTGGTCCAAGAAATCTAAGTTTGATTTATAAAAATCTCTTATATCATTTACTCCATATTTAAGCATAGCAATTCTTTCGACTCCTAGACCAAAAGCAAGTCCGCTATATTTTTCTGTATCAATATTGCAGTTTCTTAAAACTATTGGATTCACAATGCCACAACCAAGAATTTCAAGCCATTTTCCATTTTCAGATAAAATATCAACCTCAGCAGATGGCTCTGTAAATGGAAAAAATGATGGGCGAAATCTTATCTCGATATCTTTCCCAAATAAATTATGAAGAATTTGATGAATAAGATTTTTTAAATTTGCAAAAGTTACATTTGTATCAATATATATGCCCTCGATCTGATGAAACATGGGTAAATGAGTGGCATCGTCATCTTTTCTATACACTTTACCTGAAGAAGTAAATGCTAATGGTGGCTTAGTTTTAAGCATACTTCTTATCTGAACTGGTGAGGTATGCGTTCTTAATAAATTGCTTTTATTTTCAACATAAAAGGTATCATGCATTTGTCTTGCAGGATGAGATTTTTTTATATTTAACATATCAAAATTAAATTCTTCACTTTCAATTTCAGGCCCATCAACCTCGTGAAACCCCATCTCAGCTAACATGTTTAGTAAATAATCTTTAACTTGATTTATTGGATGCAATGAACCATCTACCTGTTTAATTATAGGTAGTACTATGTTGTCTAGGTTAGACATCTAGAAGTTATTTTACGGCTGCTTGAACTATTTTTTCAAAGGTTGATGAATCGCTGATAGCAAGATCAGAAAGTATTTTTCTATCAATTGCGATATCTTTTTTTGTTAGTCCGTCTATTAGTTTTGAATAAGACACACCTAATTCTCTTGCGCCAGCATTAATCCTGGAAATCCACAATGATCTAAAAGATCTTTTTCTATTTTTTCTATCTCTAAATGCATACTGAAGAGATTTAATGTTAGATTGCTTTGCTGTTTTAAACAGCCTACTTCTAGCACCATAATGCCCTTTAGTAGCAGTAAGAACCTTCTTATGCTTAGCTTTAGCTGTTACTGATTTAGTTACTCTTGGCATGATTATTACCTTCTAATTAATGCAGAAGCCATTTTAAGAACAGTTCCTGTTAACTTATTAAGACCTCTGTTATGTCTTTTTCTTTTAGTAGATTGCTTGGTTAGGATATGATTCCTGTTAGCACTTTTACTTTTTACAGACGAGCCTGTTTTCTTAAACCTCTTTGCTGCTCCTGAATGTGTTTTAAGTTTATATCCCATAATAATATTTCTTAATATTTTAAATTAACTTTTCTTTTTTAGAGGGGATAAAACCATTAACAGTTGCCTACCTTCTAGAGACGGTTCTTGATCAACTTGAGCTATATCTATTAGCTCCTCTCTTAATCTGTTTAATAAATTAAGTCCCATTTCACTGTTTAAAATTTCTCTACCTCTAAACCGGACGCTTATTTTAGTCTTATCTCCATCAAGAATAAAGCTTTTTATTTTTTTTAATTTAATATTGTAATCACCCACATCTGTTGAGGGTCTAAATTTAATTTCTTTTGTGGTATTTCTTTTTACTTTTACCCTCGAGGATGAGATGCTCTTTTTCTTATCAAAAAGGTGTTTACCATAATCTAGAAGCTTACAAACAATTGGTTTAGAATCAGAAGGTGAGACTTGCACCAAATCAAGTGCTGCAGCTCTTGCTAACTCAAGCGCTTCACTAAATGTTAAAAGCCCCATTTTTTCTCCATTAGCACCAATAAGCATAACCTCTTCAGCTCTTATTTTTTCATTAATTGGAATAATATTTTTTTTTGGAGAAGCTATGAGAATACCTACGCAATAGAAAAAAATAAAGTGTACAACATTAAAGTATTAACAAAAGATTGGTTTTGAGAGATTTAAACTGATAGATTTCCATTTTAGAATTGAATTTTATACTAAAAATTATATTTGGCAATATTTATGGCTGAAGAAAAGACTGTTTCCATAGACCATCATTTTTATCAAAAACCTCTCTTTTGTTTATTCTTGACTCATGCCCTTCCCAAAATTCAAAATAGTATGGAGTAAATGAATAACCCCCCCAATATTCAGGACATTTTTTTAAATCATTATTTTTCAAAGTATGCTTATAGCTTTTTTCAATATCAGCATAAGAACTAATTATCATGGATTGATAGGAACTTATAGCTAGAGCATTTTTATGTGGCTCCCTTTTCTTGAAATATTGTATTGAATTTTTTCTTTTTAATTTTTTTATTTTGCCTTTAATTCTTATCTGGACGTTTATATTATTCCAAAAAAAAACTGCAGATATCTGATTATGAGATTCAAACTGATTAGATTTTTCAGAATTATAATTGGAAAAAAAAGTAAATTCATCTCCTTGTATGTATTTTAAATTAACATACCTTGCATCGACTTCATTATTAATTCTAGAAAAAGACGAAATTAAAATAGCTTCAATATTTCTTTGATTAGATAATTCAGCTTTTTTATAATACTTTATAAATTGCTTATAAGGTTGTTCTTTTTTTATGTTCGTAAATTTTATCATTATGATTTGTTAGAATAAGCATATAGAATAATAGCAAATTTTTAATTAACTAATAATTATATATAATAAATTATTTTAGCCCCTTCACATAGTGCAGACCAAACTTATCTTATGCTTAGTAAAATAAACTTATACATAAAAATATTTTTAAAATTAATTATTAGTTTTGTAGTTTGTTATTACTTAATATTTTTCTTGGTGCTCACATAAATATAAAATATATGATTAATGTTAAAAAAAGTAATGAAAAATTTAACTACTTTTTCATACACTATGGTCTTCAAAAATAATGAAAGTTCTTTTTTTTGGGAGAGCTGAAGATTCCTATTCAATAAATTGTTATAAATATCTTTTAAAGATTGGTTACATGGTGGATGTGGTATGGTCATCGAGCAGAAATGATGTGCTACCAGAAAAACTTGATCAAAATAATTATGATTATATATTTTGTTTTAGAAGCTACTTTATATTGCCAAAAGAACTTATTGATTCAGTTAAATTTTTTTGTATAAACTTTCATCCTGGATCTCCAAAATATCCTGGAACAGGTGGGATAAACTTTTGTCTTTACAAAGATGACACAGATTATGGTGTAACAGCTCACATAATGAACGAAAAAATAGATAATGGAGAAATACTAGCTGTGCAAAATATTTTAGTAAGTAAAGATGATAACTTAGAATCTCTTTTACACAAGACCCATGAGTCCCTTCTAGAGCTATTTATTTCATTCTCAAAAGAAATTTTTTTTAACGGCACTACTTTTATTGAGGAATCTATTGCTAAGAATCAAAATATAAAATGGTCGAAAGAAAAAAAATCTGCTAAAGATCTAGATAAATATCAATTTATTGAAATTGGGGTGGATGAAAAAGAGATTTCTAAACGAATTAGGAGTTTTCACTGTACTAAATATCCTCTAAAACTTAGGTATATGGGACATGAGTTTATTTATAAAAGTTAAATATTTTTCCAATGTTTTGGAAAAATATTTGGACTTTCGCCTTTTGCAAACCATTTTTTGGGATATACAACATTATTACTGCAGGGCATTAAAACATCTCCAATCATAGCTGCCCAATAAGAAAAACTACTATTTGCAATTATTTTATTTTGAACGGAGCATAAAGCTATAAAGTCATCTAGCATATATTTACTATTTACAACCAAAAATTCTGCAACGATAGATTGTTTTATTTTACTTATTGCTAATCTAGCATTTATTGGATCATCTGAAATGACTAGTATTTTCTTATATTCTGTTTTATTTTTTAAATTCTTAAGTGATTTAAGATAATACTCAGGCTTCAGCACGCCATGAATACTGCTAGTTTTCTTATTATCTAGATAATCTCCAAATCTTAAATGCATAACAACGTTTATATTATTATTTTTATAATAATTTGATTTCTCTATAATTTTCTTTTCTACATCTCTTTTTAACTTCAAGTCATTTATATCAATTAGATTTATGTCTTGATAACTATCAAAGATGAAGGGTGTATGCTTTTTTATTAATGGTATTTTTTTAAGAAAAAGGTATTCCAATTCAGTAATTAGCTTTTTTTGATTTAGCTTTGTTTCAATTTCAATTAATTTATCTAGTTCTAAATTTCTTTTGATGTGAAGTGGTAAAAAGGGATTTAATAATGAAATATCAATAATGCCATTACTTCTCTTATAGCCATTACTATCTAAGTATTTGACGTATCCAAGATATTGAAATATTTGATTGCCAAAGCCACCAGACAAAAGAAGTTTTTTCATTTTTTTTTCTTAGATGGTCTTATCAGTATTAGTATTGCTCTAGCAATTGAAAATGTTATTGCTTTAATATTTTTTTGCCTTAATCCAAAAGCCAATAAACTTGTGGCATGTCCTATATATCCTTCAATATTATTTCTTGCTGATCCTCTGGAATGTGGTTCATAATAAATTAGCTGCTCATCCAGTACCACAAGGGTGTGATTTTCAGATAATAGCCTTAGCCATAAATCAATGTCTTCTGCGTGTTTGCCGCCCGCATAACCTCCACAAAATCTGACTATGTCACGCTTATAAGTTACTGAAGGGTGAATCAGTATATTTTTTGCAAGTACATGCCTATCATTTACTACATAAAATTTTTTACTGTCTAAGTTTGTATTCAATAACGCTTTTTTATTTGTCTTATTAGTGAATACAGCACAAATTTCTTCATGTGCATCTAGTATATCTAACTGTCTTACAAGTCGATTAGGGTGACAGATATCATCACAATCAAGCCTGGCTATATATTCCCCATTAGCTTCACATAAGCCTTTATTAAGAGCAGGAGTTATTCCATTAAGGTTTGACACAATAATTCTTAATTCTTTTCTTTGGAGCCAAGTTGGATTATTTTTTTTATAAGTATCAATAGCTTTGCCATTAATCACTATTAAGATTTCAAAAGTGCAATCAGTATGCTTGTGACACCCAAAAATTGAACTAATGCTATCTTCTAAACCTCTATCAATATTATTGGTTGGAAGTAACCAGCTAACTTTAATTGAATTCTCAACCATCAAATTCACTATAAATATTATTCCAAAAAGTTTTCCACCTTTCTTCTTTATCTTTTATTCTTGAATAATTAGAATTAAAGAGAAGTTTGTTCTTATCAAACTCTACTAATTTATTTTTTAGATCATTTGCCGACATTGGGTTAAAAAAAATAATTTTATCTGAAGGAGGAAGTTCTTTGTTTATAATTATGTCAGAAATTATAATTGGCTTGTTTAATCTCATTGCATCAACTACACAGCCACCTCCAGGACCACCCTCAAATAAAGTAGGTTGAATCATTGCCTCAGATTTGAATATTAAATTAAGTTGGTCTTTTTTTGATACATGGCCTAAAAAAAGTACTTTTTTTTCTAAATTATTTTTTAGCACATATTTTTTAAGTAATTCAAAATGATCTTTTTTTCTAGGATCTTCCTGAAGGCCGGTGCAAACTAATTGATAATTTTCGCTATAATCATTAAGAAATTTTTTGAAGGCTTTAAATGCAGTTATATGGTTTTTATGAATCCAAAATTGATTTGAGATAATAAAAAAAGGCAGATCTATGCCATATTGTTTTATATTAAACCCACTTTGACTTTCGAAGTTAGATTGCAAATCTGGTGTGAATGGAAGAATATGAATAGAAGCATTTGAGTTAGCATGAAATTTTAAAATATCATCTTTCACATTATGTGCATTAACAATTATAGACTTTGCCTTACTAGTTAACTGGTCTAAATAATTATCTCTTCTTATAAGTTCTTTTTTTTGAAATAGTTTTTCATAATATTTATGCTGATAGTCAGTTATGTAACCAACCCAGTTAAATTTAATATCACCAATAGGAGGTTCAAGAAATGGCAGTACAATGTCGTAATCGCTGCTATTAAGTTGTTTGTAATAGAGTTTTTTTGATGATGAATATTCTACACAGTTAATATTGTCTATTGTTGAAAAAAAATCTTTAATTTTATTGAAATCAAATGGATTATTTTTTGGAATTGTAAAATTCAATGTAGACATATTTTTTATTAGCTGTTTTACAAAATAGAGAAATCTATTTATCTTAAAATTTATATCGTTTTTTGGAATGATGAATTCTAATTTAGTCTTTTCTTGAAATTTAGCATTTTTAGCAATATAAATTAATATATCTCTTCCGCCAGCCCATTTATAGAATTCATATGTATTTATTCCTACTTTTAACATTTTATATTAGACTTGATAAAACTCTTTAATTTTGTTGCATATAAAATTAATTTGATCATTATTTAAACCTGGCCAGCTAGGTAAATTTATACCCCTTAAAGATAACTCTTCAGAGACCTTACAATCTTGATTGTAGTTTTTATATATTTGCATGGTATGAATTGGGTAGAACATTGGTCGTGTTTCAATTTCATTTTTTTCAAGATAATTTCTAAGTTTTGATCTGATATCTTGATTATCGACTAAAATATTTATCATCCAGTTACTATTTTCATATAATCTTTCTTCTTTAAGAAAACTTATAGGTAGTTTCTGAAGATTATGCTTATATTTCATAACAAGATTTTTCTTTCTTTCTAAGAATTTATCCAATTGATGGAGTTGAGCAAGTCCAATTGCGGCACATATATTAGTCATTCGATAATTAAAACCTATAATGTCATGCCAATACTCTTTATTTTTTGCAAGGCCCTGAGTTTTCAACCTATTGCACATACTATATAAACTTTGTGAGTTTGTGGTTACCATTCCTCCCTCACCAGTTGTTATGGTTTTATTTCCATAAAAACTATAAGTTGCTATATCCCCAAAAGAACCTACATGAATATTATTAATTTTAGAGCCTAGGGCTTCTGCACAATCTTCGATTACTTTTATGTTGTATTTAAGGGCTATTTTCATTATTTCTTCCATATTACATGGGTATCCATACACATGAACAACAATAATTGCCTTTGTATTTTTAGTGATTTTTTTTTCTAAATCTTCGAAGTTGATTTGCCAGGTATCTGGAAAGGAGTCAACAAAAACTGGGGTTGCTCCTGTATAAGAAATACAATTTACTGAAGCTATATATGTAAGAGATGGAACCAACACTTCGTCACCCTTTTCTATGCCTAGAGCGGATAGAGCCAGATGAAGAGCTACAGTTCCGTTACTCACCGAAATAGAATGTTTTGAACCAACATATTTTGAAAAATTTAATTCAAATTTAGAAATATATTTACCTTTAGATGATATCCAATTTTCATCTAAGCAATCGTTAACATATTGTTTCTCTTTTCCAGTTAAAGATGGTTGATATATTGGTATTTTCATGAAAAAAGCCTTTTTACTTTAGCTAAAGCTTTTTCTCTAAAAGAAATTTTGTGTAATTCCTGAATTTTATATACTATTGATTCATCCAAAGAGGGTTTATCCCATTTTTTTATATTTTTATTGCTCATCTTGACAAACCATTTAGAAGATTCTTGACAGTGCTCTCCAGAACTATCGTGACCTATATTTTGACAAAAACTTTTTGATGGCATTATTGCGTATTTGTTTTGAATATGATGACTTAAAGCAAAAAATATTGCCCATGATTTATTTTTTCCATTAAAACGAGCTTTAATCATACTAGGTAAGTCAGGGCCAGCCCTAGAGAATGTTTTTATGTAATTCTTATAATATTTTTTTATAGAAACTTCATCAAAATCAACACTATCCCATCTATCTTTCCATGTAGCCCAACCCCATGATGAAGTTCTATGGCTTAAAATAAGATCGTGTTGATATTTTTGGTCTAGACTGATTGGATACATATAACCACTAATTGACATTATATCATTTTCAGGTTCAAATCTTAGTAATGCCTCATTCATATAAGTTAAAAATTTTGGACTTGTAACAATATCATCTTCTAAAATAATTACCTTTTGATATTTTTCTATTACTTCTGTAACACCCCGAGTAATCATATTATATAAACCTGTATTTACTTCTTTTTCAATAATTTGAATTGATTTAAAACCAGATACATCGTTAATAAACTTTCTTACCGCATCAACCTTGGAAATATCAATATGATTATTTTTTGGACCATCAGAATAAATAAGTAAATCAGTCTTAAAGGCCAAATCATTTAATTGAAGGGATTTAATGACCTCCTTCAATTGCTGAAGCCTATTATAAGTAAACAAAACAACTGGAGCATACATGGCTGCAATACTATAAATAAATTTAAAACAAAGATTATATTCCAAATGCTTATAAGTAGATATTAATATGGTAATTTTTTTCTAGAAGTGCTTATTGCGATGAAAATTGTAGTTAAAAGTATAGGGAGTATATAAAACATTGCATTTGAGAAATGTATATAAGTTGCTGTAGAAAAAAGTGGCCATGTGCTAAAAGCAAAAATAGATCTGAAATAATTATTTGTTTTTCCAAATTTCCAAACTATTGTAAGTAGGAATCCTAAAATAAAAGTATATAAAGAGGCTCCAACAATGCCAGCTCGATAGAACAGAAGACCTATCATGCCTGGACCTCCACTTGGAAATGGAAGTATATAAGATGAACTAAACCCTCCAAAATATGAGGGTAGTGTTATGTAAAAAATTGATTGCACGCCATAAATTCCATATAAAAAATTTGTATTTTCATTAAATAAGAATGAGGCATTTACTATTGGTATACCTATGTATATCAAGAGCGGATCGAAAATAGAACCTCCTGAACGAGAAACTCCAATAGAAATAAATACAAAAAATGCAAATGAAATGATTAATAAAATTCTAGTCAGACTATATGTTTTTTTTGAAAAAAAACCTAATGTAAATAGCCAAATAAACAATAACTGTCTTTTAGCCTGAAAGATAACATTTATACCTATTAGTATAAAAAATAAAACCTTTATATTTCTTGATTTAAATTCTGTAAAACAAAAAATAATTAAAAAAAATAAAGATAGCAGCAACCATATCCCCAAAATTCCATTTGAATTGTTATTCATTTCATTAAATTCATTTATATTAGAATTGCCAAATAAAATCGATAAAACAGGTATGTTGTTAAAGAAATAATATTGGATTGCTATTAAGCTAATTATAAGAAAAAAAAGAAACCAAAACTGATTGGTTTTAATAACTAAATTTTTAAAATTTTTAAACTTTTTAAACTTAATTTTTCTTGCAAAGAATGAGCCAACAAAGAATGTTAAGAAACATGATATATGAACTAATAACAGTCCATATGGTAACGGATCTTTACCAATAAAAATTCTATGTGAAAAAAAAAGGGGTATTAGAAAAATAATTTGACCAAGAAAATATATTATTATTGGTGTAAATTGATTGTAAATGTTAATTTTTTCTTTAAACATTACCATTCACTTGAAAAAGTGCTTTTTTAAAGTCATCGAGAACATTATTATTGTTAAGAGCTCTGTGTTTTATGCCCATTTTATTTAGTTCATTGCATATGGGAAGATCAGAAATGAACAAAATTTTTTTATTTTCTGCAGCTTCTATAGCTACTATTGGAAATCCTTCTGAATTTGATAAAAGCATTACACCATCGTGCTTTTGATATGGTACGTATTCGACTATGCCCATTGCATGCATATTTTTTGGGAGATTTAAAGCCATAGACTCTTCTTTACAAAGCCCATAACAATAAAAATCTATAAATTTATTTTCTATAGCTATTGCTCTAACCAAATCATAGCGTTTTGGCCATTGTGATCTCATGGGTATACAGAATGAATTCAAGGGAACTTGAATTTTATATTCTTTGAATTTATCGTGTCGAAGTAATTGAAGATTTTTATTTTTAATCTTCAGATCATATTGAGCTTTTTTAAGATCATTTTCTGAAACGCATAGAATTTTATAATTTAATTTTGCAAGGATTTGCTCAAGAATCTTTAATGAAAACTTTTTGAAAGAAGATTTTTGATATGAATAGCCCCAGCCATGCGATATATATAATGCCTTTCTATTACAAATAAATGCTACCAGTCTTCCGTGTAGACCCATTAAAGTTGAATTACATGATATTAAACTGATATTTTTTTTTTGAACCAAGTAAATCATTTTTATGATAACAAAAAATTTATTGGAAGTATAAACCTCGAATCCTAACTTTTTTAAACTACTTGTAAGATTTCCATCTGAAGTACATATAAAAATAACCTTATCTCGAGAAAAATTTTTATATCTTCTGTATATAAATGTTTGGGCACCTCCAACACTTCCATCAGTTATTGCAACAAGTAATTTCATAATAGTACAACTATAAATTAAATCTTTTTAAATAGAGGAATTAAAAATAAAGATTTTGTGAAAATCCAAAATAATTTTCTTGTTTTCCTAAAAAATAAAAGAATAAAGTAGGATGCAAACATATAAGAAACAAGTGTGGCAATTGCTGCACCTATACCGCCATAAATAGGAATGAGTAATAAATTTAAGATTACGTTAGATAACGCTCCAAGTAATTGACTCCATAATGATAGGTAATATAGCTCTTCAAGTATCAGCCACTTGGAAAAAATATTTCTTAATGTAAAAAATATACCTGCAAAAATATGTATTTGTAGGATTAAGGAGGTAGCTGCGAACTTCTCACCATATATAAAAACAACTAACGAGTCAGAAAATAATAAAGTAAATAAAACAACAGAATAACTTAATAAGACAAAATATGAAGATAGGGTTGATATCTGAAAATAATAACTAGTATCGTTAAAACTTTTTGAATTATGCAGTTTTGGCATATATGTAGATGTAAGTATTGCTGGAATAAAATACCAACCCTCAGATAATTGAGCTGCAATACTATAATACCCAACCTCAGATAATCCTGAAATAGCTTTTAGCATCAAAATATCTATCTTTAAATATATAAATGCAAAAATCGTGCCTAGATATATTGGCCAACTATCTTTAAGTGTCTTTGATGCAAGATTTTTATTAAATCGCCATCTTATCTTATGAGTTCTTTGGTTTGCATATACAAAATACATTAAGAGACTTTGAATAATTAACTGCATACCATGAATAGCTAATATATAAACTAAATCATATTCATTAAAAATCAGAATAGTTTTCCCAATAAATCCAAACAATGACACTATAATATTCACTCTTGCTAAAATATATCCAAAAACTTTAGCTTGATACCAGCTCTCAGTTACCTGTAACGGAAGAAAAATTAGAGCTGAAAATAGGACAATTTTTAAATCAAAAGAATTAGTAAACCACAAAAAGAATGCATAAATAAAAAATATAAATATACTCACATAAAGTTTTATAAAATAAACTGTCCCAAGTATATTTTTTTCATTATCAAGTATTTTTTTAGTTACAATACCTGCTAAACCTAGATGAAGAAAAAGGTTACCAAAACCAAATAGGGCTAGGAAAAAAGCGTATTGCCCAACATCCTCAAGACTATAATATCTAGCTAAAAAGACTCCTATAATAAAAACTAATAATGTAGATAGAATTCTATCTATAATTAATGAATAGCTTGAAATTAAATAATTAGTCAAATTTTATAGATTTTTATTCTTTCGTTATTGAACATACTCTGCTGTCAGCTAATGCGAGCCCAAGAATTTTATCAAAAGAGTCCTCAAATGATAGAGGCAGTAAAAAAGAAATTGAATTAGAGTTAGATTGTTTGTTAACAAGATATTTGATAGTGCATATCTTGTGATTCTTTGATATTAGAGGTATTGTTTTATATACATCTTCTCTATGAGAGTCATCAATAATTATTATTGAGTCTTTTGAAGAAAATTCAGAAATGAAACCAGCTCCAGCTATTGACCCCCGAGAACCACTTTTATTGGTAACTCCTCCAGGAGCATCTATCATAATTAAATCGAAAGAAGAGATATCACCTAAAATATTTTTTATTTTCACTAGATCAAACCAATCATTTTTAATAGGGACATGATGAAGAAATTTTTGGGGAAGGTTCGAAATTTTAAGACCTTTATTCACATGATTCATAAATCCTTTATTTTGTTCAATAGAAATAAATTTTTTGTTTGTCTTATAAGCGTACTCTGCAAAAAAATTGGTACTTCTTCCAGAGCCAAATTCTAAAATATTTCTAGGATTAAATATTTTTTGTATGAGCATAATAACAAGCCAAATTTCAAAAGGTTTAGTTCCCCATTGAATATTTCCATTAGATCTTAAAAACATTCCAATTTTTGTTTTGATGAAGTTTATTATTTTATGCAAAGCATGCCTCCAAAAGGTGCATATTTAAAAATTGGACATATATCAGTAAAACCAACTTCATTAAGAATTTGTATGTTTCCATGCTCCGAAAAAGGCTCTAAAACTCCTTCAAGAGACATGTATTTGCTATAAATATGATCTCCTGTATAGCCTTGTGATTCTTTATATTTAAAATAACTCGTTGTAATAATATCTTGAAAGCGAGCATCGGGCGATCTTTGTTTTTCAAATAAAAAGAATGCTCCGCCCCATGCCAAAGAGTCATATATTTTCTTTAGATAATCTACTCTATATTTTGGCTTTATAAATTGGAGAGTGTAAAAAGAAATAAAGACATCAACCTGATCAATATTATGGCTAAGTAAATCTTTGGTAGTAAATTTAATGGATTTATTTTTTGTACTTTTTGCATGATTTATCATTTCCTTAGATACATCTAATCCAGTTAAATCAAGCTTACGATTTTGAAATGAGTCTTTAATTTTTTCTAATAACACTCCAGTTGAACAGCCAAAGTCAACAATTTTAGTTGTATTTTCATCAAAAAAATGGGGTATGATTCTTAAGATTAGCTCATGTGATTCATCGTAAAATGGTACACTTTTAGACACATGAGAATCAAAATTTTCAACTACACCTTTATCTTTAAATGTCCAGTTTGAACTTGTAACCTCTATATTATCCCCTGCATTTTTTTTCATATTTTATAAGTTTTATTTAAACGTATTATAGTACTAATATATTCTAATTTGTTTAGAATCTAAACTCATTATTTAAAGTTTTTATCACTGCTTCCCTTAAAGACAGATTATTATCTAATATTTTCCTATTGGTTGAGGTAAACTGCGAGAACGAACAAAATTTCTTTATTCTAATTCTGCTTATTGTAAATTTTTTATTTAATATAAATGCAAATAAATCAAAAATTAGCCCCATGAAGTACCCAATTACATAGGGAATTTTGAGGTACCTTTTTTCCATGCCAAACAACGTTTTATGAATCAATGAAACAAGTTCGTTCATGTCTAGGTCAGGAGAATCTACATAGTTATAAAGCTCTATTTTCTTTTTACTTTTAATACAATGAAACAAAAAATAAGCTACATTATCAACATAAGCTATTGATTTTTTATTTCTTCCATTGCCGATCATTAAAAATCTATTTTTATAAATTTGATTCATTAAGTTATATATATTGCCTCTATTGCCCTCACCAAAGATTACTGTTGGCCTAATAATTGAAAGATTGGTATCACAATCTGTTTGCCATTGATTGTAAATCTTCTCAGCCTCATATTTTGTTTTACCATATTCATTGAAAGGATTTATTTTACCGCTCTCATCTGTATTTGGAGGAGCAAAACCATATACAGCAACAGAGCTAGTAAAAACTAGTTTCTGAATATTTTTTTCAGTGATTACTTTTGCAAGATTTTTTGCACCAACTACGTTAGTCATGAAATATTCTTCTTCTTTAGCATCATCGTGGTGGACTGCAGCAAGATTAATCACTACGTCTCCAGTTATATTTTCTCTTAATGAATCACAACATCTAATATCAGCAATTTTAGTGAAGTCTAAAAAATTATTATTTTTCTTTATGTCTAAAACTTCAAAATCAATACCTTTTTTGTAAAGTAATTTGCATAATGCTTGCCCAAGAAAACCTGATCCACCAATAATTGTTATTTTATTTATCATTTTTTACTTAGATTTTTTATAAACCAATCATATGTATTAATCAAACCATCTTTAAGATTGATCGAAGGCTTCCACCCAAGATTATTTATTTTAGTCACGTCTAATAGCTTTTGATATGTTCCATCAGGCTTGCTATGGTCAAATTTAATCTCACCATGATATCCAACCACATCTTTGATAAGGTAGGCCAGTTCACTAATACTCACATCAGCCCCACTTCCAATATTTATATGAGATAACATTGATCTCGTGCTGCTATGGTATTTTTTATAGCTTAGATTAAATATAAACATACATGCTTTAGCCATATCATCTACATGAAGTAACTCTCTTCTTGGCTTACCAGAACCCCAAACACTTACATTTTTTTTCATTTTAATTTTTGCATTATGAAAACGTTGAATCAGAGCGGGAACCACATGACTGTTTAATGGATGAAAATTATCATAAGGGCCATATAAATTTGTTGGCATGACTGATCTATAATCTCTTCCGTATTGTCTATTGTAACTTTCGCACATTTTTATACCTGCTATCTTTGCTATTGCGTATGGTTCGTTGGATGAGGCAAGCCTTCCATTGAATAGGGATTCTTCGTCCATAGGTTGAGGTGCATTTTCTGGGTAAATACAGGACGAGCCTAAAAAGAGAATTTTTTGGATATCATTTACATGAGCAGCATGAATCAAATTATTTTGAATTTGTAAATTTTGATAAATAAATTCTGCAGGAAAATTTGTATTTGCTATTATTCCACCAACTTTTGCAGCAGCATTTATTATGACTTCAGGTTTGCTTTTTTTGAGAAAAGAATCAACAGCTTTTTGATCTGTTAAATTAAGGTCCAACCTATCTACTATAATAATCTCCAAATTAGAGTTTGCTTTTAAGATGCTATGTATAGCTCTACCAACCATACCATTATGTCCAGCAATAAAAACTTTCATAAAATTATTTTAATCAATTGATGGCGAAGAAAAATCATGACCATTATCTCTAAGCAATCTATTTTTCTTTGCTAATTTAATATCTTTATTAACCATTTCTTCACACATTTCTTGAGCAGTAATTGTTGGCTCCCAACCAAGAACATTTTTAGCTTTAGAAGGATCTCCAAGAAGGCTTTCAACTTCTGTTGGTCTGTAATATCTAGGATCGATTTTGACAATTGTTTGACCCACAGATATTTCAGGAGCTTTAGAGCTTGTCTTAACAACAATACACTTCTCATCGATTCCTGATCCGGTAAATTCTATCTCGACTCCAAGTACAGCTGCAGTCCAAAAGATAAAATCTCTTACAGAATATTGTTTTCCAGTAGCTATAACAAAGTCATCTGGCTTTTCTTGTTGAAGCATCATCCATTGCATTCGGACATAGTCAGAAGCATGACCCCAATCACGAAATGCATCAATATTTCCAACAAATAAACATTTTTCTAGTCCGTATGCAATATTAGCAAAAGCTCTAGTAATCTTTCTTGTAATGAATGTTTCACCTCTTCTTGGACTTTCGTGATTAAAAAGTATTCCGTTACAAGCAAATATCCCATATGCCTCTCTATAGTTTTTTGTTATCCAATATGAGTAAAGCTTTGCTACTGCATATGGGGAACGAGGATAAAATGGTGTTTCTTCATTTTGAGGAGTTTCTTGAACTAATCCATATAACTCAGAGGTTGATGCTTGATAAAAACGAGTTTTGTCTGCAAGGCCCAGTATTCTTATACCTTCCAAAATTCTTAAGGTACCAGTTGCATCAACATCAGCAGTATATTCAGGACTCTCAAAGCTAACAGCAACGTGGCTTTGTGCAGCAAGATTGTATATTTCATCTGGTTTTACATCTTGAATAACTTTTATAATGTTTGAACTATCAGTTAAGTCTCCATAATGTAATTTAAAACTATTGTTAGCATCATGAGGATCTTGATATAGATGATCAATTCTGTCAGTATTAAATGATGAAGACCGTCTTTTAATTCCATGGACTTCATACCCCTTGTCAAGAAGAAATTCTGCTAAATAAGAGCCATCTTGACCTGTTATTCCCGTAATTAAAGCAGTTTTCATAAACTAATTATCTCCTAATTTTAAAATTATATATATCAGACAAATCTTTTTTTATTTTTAAACTTCCAATTCAATAATGATTTGATGGCGCATTCAATATTAAATTTTGAATTCCATGAAAGCTGATCATTGATTTTTTTTACACACGCCACAGATGAAGCAACATCGCCTGGTCTTCTAGAGGATAACTCATAATTAATATCTTTAGATACGAATGATTTAAAAGAATCTATGATTTCAAATACTGTTGTTCCTTTTCCAGTTCCAACATTAAAGACATGAAATTGAGCTAGATTTGATGACGCTTCAAGTGCTGCCATATGAGCTAATACAAGGTCTGTTACATGAATGTAGTCCCTTTCTCCACTCCCATCCCTGGTGTCATAATCATTGCCAAATATATAGAGCTTTTCATACTCTTCATTTATTACATTTAGTATATATGGTACTAGATTAGACGGAATTCCATGTGGATTTTCTCCAATTATTCCAGAACTATCAGCGCCAATAGGATTAAAGTATCTGAGTGCACAAGCATATTTTTGGTCTGTTGCCCAATCTCTAAGAATATTTTCAATCATTAGCTTGCTATTTCCATATGGGTTTAATGGCTTTAATTCATGGTCCTCATCTATCGGTAAATATAGCGGATTACCATAAACAGTAGCTGATGAAGAAAAAATTATTTTTTTACAGTCATTCTTATCCATTACCTTAAGAAGATTAAGGGTACCTAAAACATTATTTTCATAATACTTGATTGGTTCTTTTACACTCTCAGATACAGACTTTAATCCAGCGAAGTGAATAACTGAATCAGGAGAGAAAGACTCGAACACACTATTTAATGAGTTAAAGTCAGAAATATCACATTTTGTAAAAAAAATTTTAGATTTTATAAATTCTTGAATCCTGTTTATCGGTTCAATAGTAGAATTTGAAAGATTATCAACAATGCAGACTTCATGTTGTGCTTTTAATAACTCCAAGCAAGCATGACTTCCTATGTAACCAGCCCCACCCGTAAGAAGTACTTTCATTTATATTTAAAATTCTTAATTAACACATTAAGCCTTATGAAGTTTGTAGCTATTAACAAATAATATAGAAATAGAAGTAGCAAAAAATGAAATTAACATGCCGATTACTAAAATATAGGATCTATTTGGGCTTGTTTTAGATTCTGGAACATGGGGACCTGATAAAATTTGAAATAGATATTCAGGTGATGAGTTTGCAAGAGCAATTTTTTCAATTTGTTTTTGTATTAAATCATTAATTCCAATTCTTAAGTCATTAAGGTTAGATTTTTCTAATTCAGCCTCCAGAAAAGCAATAGTTTTATAAGCAATATCTATATCGTCTTCCTTTGTTATAGTATTTATATCTTTAATGAGTTTATTTAGAATTATTTGAGCTTTATATGGTGAGTAATGTTCAAATGATAATTTAATTAGGCCTGATTGAGAATCATTCGAAATCTGAAATTTTTTGAGAAAACTTGAATGAGTACTTTGTAGTGAGGGTCGGCCATTCACTGAGAACTCGTCCTCTGAAATCCATTTTTTTTGATTCACGTCGTATAAATTACTATTTAATATTAAATCATTATTTTTTTTAGACCATCCAGTGGCAGCTTGCAATTCTATATATAAGTCATTATTTTTCAAAAATTGCTCATAAAAATTGAGAGATTTCATAATCTCAAGACCAATTAATACATCATTAGATGTGCTGGAATTTTTTAATGCAATACCAGCAAAATTTGCTAAGCCTGAAAAACTAGAATTTGTTTGATTAGAATTATTCATTACATTTCTTGACGGAATTAAAATTGCTTCACTTTTATATGTATTAACAATTGTAAGTGAATACATATATGAAACGAGGCCTGATAAAACAGTAAGAAGAATGATAAGGAGTTTTTTTTTCCATAGAGGTTTAATGAGGTTTAAAAAATCAATCTCATCATCGTTGAGATCTTGCGTTTGATTAAGCTGTTTATTTTTTGTATTTAATTCCATGTTAATAATTATATCTAAGGCCTTAATTGAATAGTAGTGATGTTTCTTTCAGGGGATTTTTAAGCCCCTATGTCTTCGTATTCAAATACTTTCGCTTTAGTCTATCTTTTCTCCTGAAAAATCTATATTTTGATCAATCTCTCTAGTTAATTTTGTAGTATATTCCTTTCTAATATTATTGTTAATTGAAATACCTTTTTTTAACAATGATAATGGCTTTTGTATTTCATTTGAATATTTTACAAAGGCATAAGTATCTTTTGGTAAGCACGCACCTCCATAACCCTTTCTTCCATCATGACCCGGAACATCCATATGTGAAGTACCCATTCGAACATCTTTTTGTAAAATATCAGTAAAATCTTTCCAAGAACAATTTGTTCCAGATGAATTAAATAATGAATTGATTTCATTAAAAAAAGTTACTTTTAAGGCTAAAAAACTGTTAATAGTATATTTCACAAATGAGCTGGAGATGGGATCTAGAAAAATATATTCCTTACTTTTACATTTTGTATGATTTTTATAAAAATCGGCAACTTGTTGTGATTTTTTTTTATTATGGCTTCCAAAAACTATCAAGTTTGAATGTATAAAATCATAATCTGCATGAGCCTCCCTTAAAAATTCTGGATTAAATACGATATTAGGCCTGAGAGTGCTTATATCTTTGGAGTGATCTGGAAGCACTGTGCTTTTAATAACAGTAATAAATTTTTGTTTTAATTTATCTAAATCATCTAATATTGAATTCAAAATTGTAATATCCTGTGTTCCATCATTACTCATTGGTGTTGGCGCACATATAAAAACAATATTAGGTTTAAAAATATCAATCAAACTTAAATCGGTTTTATATTTAGGGTCTATTATTTCAATTTCTACATTATTTTTTAATGCTCTATGTAAAGCCTTGCCTACAAAACCATGACCAATTATACAGATTTTCATATACATATCCTTTTTAATAATGGGAGCTTAAACTAGAATCAAACAAGCTTAAAAAGCTTTAAAGGCTGCTGAATTAACACTCTGCCATTAAGACAATATTGTATACACTTTATATCTAAAATAGTGAATTCTTTCTTTAACATCTAAAACTTTAACATCTTTATATTAAGCCTCAGGCATATGGCGTGAGATATAATATGGATTATTTATTTGACATTATTATAGTTCATTAAAAGATCTTCATGCTTCATTTAAAACTTATAAAGCACCTTAGTTACCTCTTAATTTTAAAGAAATTTTTTAAAAGATTTGAGCTTTCATGATTTAAAAGGCCATATCTGAAGATGACTTGATGGTTAAACTTTACCCTATTAAACAAATTATCTATTGATATTATACTTCCTGTCTTGGGCTCTGGAACTGCAAAAATAACCTCATCAATTCTTGCATCAATTATTGCTTTTGCGCACATATGACATGGCTCTAAAGTTACATACATTTTTGCATTATTTAATCTGTAATTACCTATGTATTTTGAGGCATCAATAATTGCATTTATTTCTGCGTGTGATGAAACATTCTGATTTGCAATCACCCTATTTCTTCCTTTGCCAATGATTTTATCTTCTTGGACTATGATGGCCCCAACTGGTACCTCATTGCTAGCAAAGGCTTTTTTTGCTTCCTCGATAGCCAAGTTCATGAATGAGCAATCATCACTAGTAAACATTTTAATTAATATAACTCTATTTTTGCTATATCTAGTTGTGCTTGAAAATCCTTGCCATAAGCAGCAAATGCAATCGTTCTAATTTTGGAAATATTCATTCTTTTACGCATATAAAAATTTGATTTTTCAAAAGATGAAAACGGAATTTCTATTATTGACCAATCCTCTTTGGGTTGAAACATAGCAATGTATCTATCCC
>Ga0213861_10000918_pt1 | contig 26497 bp, 21 predicted proteins | sample PICome_4_FD_160110 | JGI IMG/M metagenome (GOLD analysis project Ga0213861, IMG submission 160110) | Coastal seawater microbial communities near Pivers Island, North Carolina, United States - PICO131 | ecosystem: Environmental > Aquatic > Marine > Coastal | place: USA: North Carolina... | reverse complement strand
GATTTAGGATTAAATTACGCGGTTCTATTATTGTCGGCTAGAAAATTTTTGTGCTATCCAAAAGTTCTTTTAAATTTTCAATAGGGGGAAAGTCAATTGGCAACGATATACTTTTTAAAAAGTAGCTAGTTTCTAACATCTTAGAACTTTAAAAATTTCATTAGTATTGAAACTTATATGAGTATCTTTCGTATGAATAAATGATCTAAAATAAATTTTGGTATGGAATTTGCCAAAGACTAGATTATTGAAATTGTTTTTATATTTACACTAAATAAACAGAAATTATGAAAAAAGTATTGACTTTAGTAGGAGTAGCGATAGTTGCATCTATGAGCTTTAACACCACTGCAGTAGCGCAGGTTGAACAAGGTAACGTAATCATTGACCCATATATTGGAGTTCCTACAAGAAATTTAATTTGGGGTAATTTACAATCAGGATCTATTGATAACGACGGTTTTTCAACTGTTGGACCTCCTATTTCTTTTGGTGGTAGAGCTGAATTTATGGCGGCAGACAACTTTGGTGTTGGAGTTGATGTAAATTATGTAATGAGTGGTTTTCAATATAATGTGAATGACTACTATGATGACATTACTGAAGAAACGTATAGTGCAAATTATAAATACCAAGCGAATATTTTGAGAGCAATGTTGCGATTAAACTATCACTTTGTTCAAACGGATCAATTGGATGCATACTTTGGCGTTGGTGCTGGATACAGAAATGTAACAAGAACTGGGTCGTACGAATTTGATGGTCAGGAACGAGATGCGGCATCAACAAGTGTAACTTTGATTCCATTAGCATTAAGAATAGCAATGGGTGGAAGATATTATTTCACAGATAATATTGGAGCACATTTGGAACTAGGACTTCTTGGTGGAGGTCCAATACAATTTGGAGTATCGATAAAAATCTAAAAAACTCGTCAAATAATTGATTAAAAACTCGCTTTTCTAAGCGAGTTTTTTTATTTTTGGGTAAATTAATCCAGAATGAGTTATTTGTCTTTGAAGAATTTACCAGCGGATGATCGGCCGCGTGAAAAATTAATGGAGCATGGGCGAAAGTCTTTGTCCAATGCTGAAATAGTAGGAATACTAATTGGATCAGGTACGAGGGAGAAGTCCGCAGTTCAATTGAGCCGTGACATCCTACACACGGTTGATAACAGTCTTGATCGCCTTGCACGCTTAACCGTTCACGATTTAATGAAATTCAAAGGAATTGGACAAGCAAAAGCGGTTTCAATTGCAGCGGCTCTTGAATTAGGGAGAAGAAAAGGTAAGGCAAATGAGAAAATAAGTCAAAGTATTAGGAAGTCTAGGGATATTTACAAACATGTAAAAGACCGTTTTGAAGATCTCGGGCATGAAGAGTTCTATGCGGTGCTGCTCAATCGATCAAATAAGGTTCAGGCAATTGAACGAATTTCTGTAGGAGGTATTAGTGGGACATCTGTTGATGGTAAGGTTATTTTTAAGAAAGCTATAGAGCAATCAGCATCTGGAGTAGTTTTATGTCACAATCATCCATCAGGGAATTTAAACCCAAGCCGAGCGGATATTGAACTAACGAAAAAGCTTGTGAATTTTGGGCGGATGATTGAAATGCCTATTCTAGATCATTTGATTATTACCGACAAGGATTATTTCAGTTTTGCAGATCAGTCAATTCTTACCTAAATTTTAGAGTTAAAAAATCCGTAAGAGCACAAAAAAAAATAATGAAGTTTTTAACTTCAAATTATAAACACCGTTTATTTTATTGGCATGTGGTGGGATAGGAATATTTGAAACACTATATTTGAAAAAGGTAATTTTGACGCCATATAACGAATGACCAAATAATTAAACAATCCTTTTCGGTTGGTAACTATTTATACTGAACATATAACCACACGATTAACCTATGTCCTCGATTTTTGTTTTACAGAAAAAGGACAGAAATATCAATTGATTTCTACCGCTGAGGAATGGAGAAAACTTCCTGTGAAGTGCATCAATTATTCGAATCAAGAATTGGAGTGCTTATTACAGATCGATCCACAAGGGATGCTGTTTGAAAGCGAAATTTACCAATGTAAAGCTCTTAGCTTAAGTGATGGTAATATTAAAATTGATGGCGTAAGTGATGATTTTGGAGTGATATTTTATCTACTTTCAAGGTATAAATCTTATTTTTCTCAAAATTTAGATACGCATGGCAGATTGACTGCCGAACAAAATATTTTAGTCCAATTTGGCTTGAATAAAACGGCAATTGTTGATCGGAAAGTTAAATCAATTTGGGAAAAAATTAATTTAGATTATACAACTGTTCAAAATGGGTTTAAATATATTCCAACATTCGATATTGATATTGCCTGGGCATATAAACACCGAAAATTTATTCGATCAGTTGGAGCAATGTTAAAGGGTAAAAAGCCAATTGAGCGGTTTAAGGTTTTTGCCGGTGTGATGAAAGATCCGTATGATACTTATGCACAAATTCGAGACATTGCGTCTAAAACTGAGGAAATAATCAGCTTTACTTTATTAGGAGATTGGGGTAAATATGATAAGAATATTCATTGGGAGAATTTCTCATACGGGTCTCTGATCAGGGGGCTGAATTTAGCAGGTGGGCTAGGAATTCATCCGTCTTATGCTTCATACTTGAATAAAGATCAAGTTGCGATTGAAATTAACCGCCTCGAAAAAATTACTGGACACGAAATTCGAAAAAGCAGACAACATTTTTTACGACTTAAAATTCCAGAAACCTATAAATCCTTGATAGAAGTAGGGATTGAACACGATTATTCAATGGGATTTGCCGATAATATTGGGTTCAGAGCCGGAACTTCTTTTCGATTTCACTATTTCGATTTAATCGCGAATAAATCAACTCCACTTTGGGTTCATCCATTTACTTACATGGATAGTGCAATGAAGGATTATTTGAAATTAAATCCAGACCAAGCTAAAGCCACTATTGATGAGCTGATGCTGGAAGTAAAATCAGTCGGAGGTCAATTCATCTCAATCTGGCACAATAGCTCCATTCATAATCGCGGAGAATGGAAAGGTTGGAAGGCTGTGCTGGATTATACCGTTGAAAAAGGACTCGATTCGGCATGAGATTATTAGTTAGGTTCAGTATTTTTAGCTTGATTTTGGTTTTGTGCGCTTGCGTTCAACACACGAATTCAACTGAAAATGATATTTCAAACCAAGCAGATTTGGAAAAGGTAGCTGTTCAATATGCCGAAGGATTTGATATTCTATATGAAGAAGGGGTAATCAAAATCGTCACGCAATCTTTTGGGAAGAATGCTTTTTTTAAAGATAGCATCTACGTTCGATTAGACTCTACAGTGAAATTAGACCCGGTTTGTAAAACAATTGAACAAGAAACGATTCGTTTCGCCTGTCAATCTTCAACACATTTAGCTTTTTTAGCTGAGTTAAATCATTTGGAGGAAGTTGTCGGTTTATGTGGATTAGAATATGTCAATAATCCTGAAATCAGCGAAGTTCTAAAAAAGAACCTAGTAGTTGAATTATGTATGACCGATCAAGTCCAATTAGAAAATCTTTATCAAAGTAATCCAGATTTATTTTTAATCTATCCTTTTGGCAGTGCTGAAAGTAACAATTACAACGATAAGGGAATTCAAACATTGCTTATCTCAGAATATCTAGAAAAATCTCAATTGGCAAGGCTAGAATGGATTAAACTATTTGGTGTTTTGACAGGCAGAACCATGGAAGCGAATGATTATTTTGAGGAAGTAGAGACAGCTTATTTGGCACTTAAAACAGCGGCAACTAAAACCGAAAAAACTTTTATCATGAACCTTCCATTTCAAGATCAATGGTTTATGCCATCTTCAAAATCTGTTGGGGTGGAGTTGATTGAAGATGCGGGTCTTCAATATTTTTATCAGGATGAACTTGGAACAGAGAACAAAACACATTCGAGCGAACAAGTGTGGAATGATGGTGTAGAAGCCGATTATTGGGTGATTATTGCGCGTCGCTCTGCAGATTATAGTTTAGAAGACCTAATTAACGAAGAGCCAGTGTATAAAGAGTTTTTATCAGTGAAAAAACATCAAGTCATATTTTGCAATACCAATCAGGTCGATTATTTCTCAAAGGGCGCAATTGAACCTCACGTAATCTTGAAAGATTTGTGTTATGCTACTGGTCAAATTGATTCACATGAACCACAATATTTTTTCCTTTTGGAATAGGGCAGAACTAATGTTACATTTGTCCCGTTGCAATTATTGATGAAAGTGAGGTCAGACATACCATTAATCGGTTTATTAATTCTAGGAATTATTATTCTTTTTTGGATGAATCTTCTTTTTGGAGATGTGCGCATGAATACGGAAGATGTATTCAATCTTTTAACAGGTGGAACTGCTGAAAATTCTGCATGGTCATATATTGTTGAAAGCCGATTATACCGCTCGTTAGTTGCTGTTTTAGCAGGTGGAGCGCTCGGTATTTCAGGACTAATTTTACAAGTGTTTTTTAGAAATCCACTCGCTGGTCCGGGTGTGTTAGGAATCACATCAGGTGCATCCTTAGGAGTTGCTGTGGTGATCTTAGGAGGATTAACCATGGGGTCAGTTTTAGGTAATGTAGGAATCATACTCGCCGGAATTATTGGAGCTGTTGTGGTTTTGTTTCTCTTGCTTTTTATTTCAAAATATATTCGAAATTCAGTGACTTTATTGGTTTCAGGCTTAATGTTTGGATATTTTACCGCCGCACTTATTAATGTGCTATTTCTATGGGCAAATGAAACGGATACCCGTGAATATGTGGTTTGGGGATTGGGAAGTTTTGAAGGATTAAGTTCGACGGAATTAGCAATTTTTTCTTCGTTAATTATTGTGCTTAGTTTTTTTTGTTTCCTTTTGGTAAAACCGCTGAATGCTTTAGTTGCAGGCACTGCATATGCTGCCTCGTTAGGAATTAATGTAAAATCAACACGATTACTTATCATATTGATTACAGGAATACTTGCGGCAATTGTTACAGTATATTGTGGTCCAGTTGGATTTATAGGGATTGCTGTCCCACAGCTCATAAGGGTGTTGGTAAAGTCTAAAAATCACGCCGTCATCTTACCAGCGGTTTTTATTGCAGGAAGTTTTTTGGCATTAGGTGCTGATTTTATTGTGCGTATGAGCAGCAATACCTTGCCGTTGAATACCGTTACGGCAATTGTTGGCGCGCCAATCATAGTTTGGGTTATTATAAAAATGAATCGAATAAATGTTAGCTTTTAATCAACTCGAAATAAAAGTAGGAAAGCGACATTTATTTGCCGCCGAACACCTAAATATCACGAATGGGATAGTGGCACTGGTGGGTAGAAATGGAACGGGTAAATCTACCTTGCTTAAAACCATTATGGGTTTACATGATGATTTTTCAGGTGAAATTAGCATAAATGGTAAAGCTTTGGAAATGTTCCAACCAGCTGAACTTGCGAAAGAAATTGCAATTGTTTATTCAAAATCAGCCATTTTTGGAAGTCACTCCGGGCGAGATGTGTTGATGTTAGGGCGTTTGCCGTATCAGAATGTGTTTGCCAAGGAGACCACTGCCGATAGAGATCAGGTGAATCAAATCATTGCCTTATTACAGTTGGAGAATTTTATAGATGAAGAATACACTGTTTTGAGTGATGGCGAAAAGCAATTGATTATGATCGGTAGAGCAGTGGTGCAGAATACACCGATTATTCTATTAGATGAACCGGCTGCTTTTTTGGATTTGGTAAACCGTCATAAGTTAATGGAGGTACTGCAAAATATCGCTAAATCAACGAATAAACTAATTTTATTCTCTACACATCAAGTGGATATTTTACCCAAAGTGTGTCATGCGGTTTTGCTCATTGATAAAAATCGCTTGCAATTAATTGAGGAACCCGGTAGTTTTAAAAGTACAATTTATGAAAGTTTCGGAATCAATAATTTAGAGTCGGATGAAGTTTAGAACAACGATAAAAATTGAACCGAATAAAGGGTTTATCCATCATCAAAATAAGATGATGAGCATTGGATCTTGCTTCGCGAGTAATATTGGTGCATATCTTAATGTTCGACAGTTTAACATTGAGCAAGTGCAGTTTGGAATTCAGTTTAATCCTGTTTCAATCGAAAGAAATATTCGTGATGCTATGGCTGGGGAAGTGGATAAAAACCTTATCATTGAAAGAGATGAACATTACTATCACTACAATTTTTCAGCCAATCATTTTGCAAAATCAGATACAGTTCTAAAGAATGTTTTAAGTAATATTCAAATAGACTTTACTCAAGGATTAGAAACGTGCGACCGTTTATTCTTGACTTTTGGTACAGCTTGGGTTTATCGGCACATCCAGCAGGATACTACTGTCGCAAACTGTCATAAAATTCCACAAAATCAATTTAACAAAGAACTGCTTGATTTAGAAGAGTTGAAACAATTGTATTTGACATTATTTGAAGATTTAAGAGCAAAAAACCCACAATTAGAAATAATTCTAACGGTTAGCCCAGTGCGCCACGTTAAAAATGGCTTGCACGAGAATAATTTAAGTAAGTCAATTCTACTTTTATTGAGCGATTTTTTAGTGAACAAATTCAACTTTGTCCATTACTTTCCGGCATATGAAATTGTAATGGATGATTTGCGTGACTACCGTTTCTTCAATGCCGATTTAATCCACCCGAATGAACAAGCTATTGATTATGTATTTGATCGTTTTGCGGGAACATATTTTTCTGATAAAACAGCTGAGATCTCTATGCTCGCGCAAAAGTTGATTTTGCTAAAATCCCACCTATCACTTGCTCCCAGTCGCCTTCAAATGGAACAAAGCAAAAATAAAATTCAAAACCTAGAAGCTAAAATTGATCAATTAAAAAGCGAACTTTAATTGTGGATTATCCTTTGGAATAACTTCCTTTTTAAGATGGGCTAAGTTGGAGAGTGAAATACCTAACAATCGAATCGGCAAAGTGAGCTCATCTTGCTCGAGCAATTCTAATGCTACCGGCCAAATATCAGCTTTTGTATCAATATATTTGTTAATGGTTCTGCTTCGAGTTTGAACAGTAAAGTCGTTGTATTTAATTTTAACAGTAATGGTTTTCCCTTTAGATTTTGATGAACGCATGCGCTTTTCCGTTTCTACGGCAATTTTATCCAAAGCGGCAATAATGTCCGCTTTGTCATATTTGTTCTCACTAAAAGTGCGTTCAGTCCCGACTGATTTTCGAATGCGGTTAGGCTTCACTTCACTGTATTGAATGCCACGAACGATATTATAAAAATGAATGCCCGATTTTCCGAAATGTTGTGTTAAAAATTCGGCTGAATGTTGTTTGAGTTGATGACCGTTATAAATACCCCAGCTGTTCATTTTCTTGGCGGTGACTTTTCCAACGCCAAAAAACTTATTGATGGATAGGGTTTCTAGAAATGGAATGACCTCCGCAGGTTTAATGGTTTTCTGTCCATTGGGTTTGTTAATATCGCTCCCGATTTTCGCCATAAATTTGTTAATTGAAATTCCTGCAGATGCTGTTAGCCCCGTTTCTTCGAAAATCCGTTGGCGAATTTCTGTGGCTATTTCTGTGGCCGAATTGTGACCATAGCGATTGTCTGTAACATCTAAAAAGGCTTCATCTAATGAAAGCGGTTCAACTAAATCTGTATAGTGCAAAAATATTTCTCTAATTTGCTTCGAAACCTCTTTATATCGGTCGAAATGGTGTGGTACAAATATCAGTTCTGGGCATTTGCGTTTCGCCAAAGCGCTTGACATAGCGGAGCGCACACCAAACTTTCGAGCTTCGTAGCTTGCTGCTGCTACAACACCTCGTTTTTCACTTCCACCAACCGCAATCGGTTTACTTTTTAGTTCAGGATAATCCAATTGTTCTACAGATGCGAAAAAAGCATCCATATCAATGTGAATTATTTTGCGTTGTGGTAATTCGTTCACGTTTTTAGAAGTAATTACCGCTAAGTTAATTATAAACTACTTATTCTTTGAGGGTTATTTTTTTGTTCGTTTTAGGGAACTTGGCCATAAAACAGGGTTGAATTATGTTTTATGTTTAAGATATTTCCCAATTATTATACCCGTTACAATTACCGAATAGAAATTTCCCACCAAGCCAATGAGCATAGTTGCTTTTTTAGCATGCAAGGTAAGGGGAAGAATATCGCCATAACCAATTGTTAATGTTGTAATAAAACTGTAATAGGAGAGGTTGTTATATTGTTCACTAGGTGAACCTAAATTGGAGAAGGAATTAGGAGAGACTAATTCTATGAGCATAAAGTACAGTCCCGCAATTAAACAAAGCAGAATGATGCCTGTGAAAACTGCAGAAATCATGGCGCTGCTAACTTCTTCGGTCCAATATATCTGCATATATGTTTCATATGAGATAAGAATAAAACATATGATGTAAACCCCGCGCGGAATGATCTTTAGGTGAACAGAATCCGAAAAAAGCTCATGACGAATAAAATCAAAACTAAGAGGAGGAAAATGACGAATACGGGCTTTATAATTTTGTTGTCATTAAACAAAATAATGCCCGCGAAAATGGTTTGGGCAAATAATAGGGGTTGAATAATATCGGCAGTCATTAATTATAAATAATGGTCCAAATAGAACCACTAACAGACTGAATAGGACTATTTCATGTTTAATTCCCGCGAGTTTACCAAACGTTTCGTTCATCACAATTCATATTAAATTTCAAATTCTAGCTGTTGAAGGATTAGACCAGAACCTGGTGCTATTTGGTCAAGTGCCTTGCGATCTTCACCTTTTAGACTTTCAATAATCTCCCCCAAATCAATTTCCTTTCGCCCAAGTCTAATAAGTTGCCCCATTATTAATCGTACTTGATAGCGCATAAAACCTGCTGATTCAATCCTTAAAGCGAATGATTTTTCGGGGAAGAAATTTGCAGAATAGGTTGTGTTTTCTTCAATTTTACAATACGTGATGGTGCGGTTAAAATCTGCGTTGGACGAAGGCTTAGTGCAGTACTTTACAAAATTATGTTTTCCTTCAAATAATTCAGCGCCTTTCGTCATTAAGTCCAAGTCTAACTCTCCTTTAAAATATGTCATCATTGCAGCTGAAAAAGGATGGGGCTTTTCACCGTAGGTGAATAGGTAGAGGTATGTTTTTAATTTTGGTGTTTGGATGATGTTAAACTTTTCATCTACTTCTTCCATTTTAATGGCGCGAATATCATTTGGCAAGTTTGAGTTGAAAACTTCAAGAAATGCTTCTATTTCAACCGCTTCCTCAAGAAAGAGTTCGAATGCACTGCAATTAGCTGATACTTTTGAATCTGTCCGGCTACTACCTAGGCTTTTAAATTTATCATGACCTAACGCAAAATGCAGAGTTTTGTCTACCATTAAATGAACCGTTTTTAAATCTGGTTGTTTTTGCCATCCATGGAACCTAAAGCCCAAGTATTGGATCTGGATGAGATAATAATAGGTTTTCATTTGATCTATTGTTGCACCTCACAAAGATAAATCAATATCTATAAATAAAAAGGATCAGTATTCAAACCAATCTAATAATTCCACTATTTTCTTTACTTCTGTCGAAATATGGAAGAATCGAACTGAGGTTATTATTGAATTTAAATGAAGATAAGATAGACCAGCGTCACAAAAGTAAATACAAAAATGAGTACCGTCCGTCGCGTCATTTTTCCTTTTTTCTGCTCCAATTTCTCCTTAAATAGTGCCATTTGAGCGGGGCTCAACTTGTTTTTATATTTAAGGGGCTTTCCTATAGGGACACCCTTGCGGTACTCTAAATGCCCCATTTTATTGTCACGCTTAGGAATCTTATTATTCTTTAGCGTCAATAGCATTGCTGATACACTTCCTGAAAAACTCATGATTTGAATTTACTAATAAAACACTATAGTTACTAATTATATTAGTAATAATAGCTGTCAAGAATAATTGAACACGTCATTTCATTAATCGAACCGTATTTAGGTTTTCAATCCAGCGCAAGAATTATCCTTATTGTTACTAATTCTGTATCAAATTTAACGTCGTTTTTTGGTATCTTAGGAGATTATTGATTTATAAACCAACTATATGTTCCCTCAAATAGTCGTTTCATTTCTTTTGTTAAGTTTTGTATCCATTGGGTATTCCCAGCGGTCTTATAAAGAATTGATGCAAGACAATACTGTGAATTTCTATGAAGTTTGCGAGGTTGCAGAAGCCTATTTTGCAACAATTGATAAAGACGTTAAGGGTTCGGGGTGGAAAGGTTATCAACGCTGGAAATATGAAAACGAATCAAAATACTATCCGAGTGGAGATCGATCAAATGAGGATCCCTTTTTTGTTCGAAATGCCTATGAACGTTTTTTGGCCGATAATCCGCCAGTATTAGATAAAGTATTATATGACGGGGGTTGGGAAGAAGTTGGACCTGCAACGGTAGATAGTATTACAGGACATTACGCTGCAGGGTTAGGACGTTTAGAAACGTTTTATGTGAATCCGACAGATGCTAATCAAATGTATATCGGGACAAGAAGTGGTGGGTTCTGGAAATCAACAGATGGTGGAGACACTTGGAGTGGAGGAACAACTGATTTTCTTTTTGCGAGTGGTGTTAATACCTTGTCAGTTTCTCCAACTGATGCAGATGAAATTATCATTAATGTTAGAAATTCAGGGAATGGTTATTCTCATGGAATTTATCGTTCAACGGATGCTGGCGATACATGGGCAGAAACTGATTTTAATCCAGTAGATTTAGGTTTAGGAGGATTGGGAAGTAATTTCCAAATCAATCGAATTGTTTACCACCCGGAGGTGTCGGAACAAATTTTTATAGGAACAAATTATGGGCTTTATCGTTCCAATGATGATTTGGATACGTGGGTATTAGAAACTGGTGGAAATATTACGGATATCGAATTTCATCCAACTGATGCTGATATTATTTACATCTATGATCGAAATAATCCGAATAGGAATAAAGTAATTCGCTCGACAGATGGAGGCTTAAGCTGGATAGCATCAGTTGACATTGTAGGAAATTCAAATAACACAAGCGTTCAATTGGATGTGACTCCAGAATGTGAGGATTGCATTTATTTCGCTTCAGGCAATGGAATATGGAAATCCTTTGATGCAGGTTTGACGTTTGAGTTTGCAAGTAATCCGGCAAGCGGTAGTCAAGGGTTTGCTGTGAGTGATGAGGATTCCACAAAAATGATTTATGGTTATGTAGATTGCTTTAATTCGGATGACGGTGGTTATACTTTTGATCAAACCACTTGGTGGAGTTTATATGATGGAGCGCATGGACCTGGAACGCTACAGGAGCGACATGCGAATTCAGAGAATTATATTCACGCCGATTTGAGAGAGGCCGAGTGTGTTAATGGCGTTTTTTATGTGGCAACAGATGGCTACTTTGGAAAGAGTGAAGATAATGGCTTGACGTGGGAACATCTTAATCACGACATGTCAATTCGAGAAAATTATACACTTGGAGCAAGTCAATCGAATCATTATCGTACAATAGTTGGTTCACAGGATAACGGAACCAGTATTAAACATAAAACGGTTTGGTTAGAATATACTGGCGGTGACGGCATGGAAGGAATCATTCATCCACTTAACTCTGATTGGATGATCAGTAGCTATCAATATGGTCAGCGGACCAAAACATTTAACGGTGGTTTGACCAGAGCAGGAGCATCTCCTCCGGGGCATTCTTCTTATTGGGTTGCTCCAATGGCTTATGATCCTAATGATCATTTAACGATTTATCATTTTGGAGAAAATGTACACAAAACAGAAAACTTTACAAGTTCTTGGGTCGTTACTGGTTCACCTTCTTTTGTAGGACAAATTAAAGAAGCAGCTATTGCTGAAAATAATACGGACATTGTAATTGCTTCACGTAATCAATACATAGAACGTTCAATGGACGGCGGAGTAACTTGGGTAAACATTAAGGGATCTTTACCGAATTATACAATAACAGATATTGCTTTTGATCCGAATGATGACAACACTATGATTGTCACGTATAACCGTTATCAAGATGATGGTTCAAAGGTTTACATTACGCACGATATGGGAGCAACCTGGACAAACATTACTGAGAATTTAAATGATATGCCAATTCGTGGTGCTGTAATTGATCATAGCAACGAATCAAATATTTATTTAGCAGGTGAAATTGGAGTTTACGTTAAAACAATGGAAGCAACTGAATGGGAGTTATACAATGATGAACTGCCGAACTGTATGATTAATGAATTAGAGGTTGTAAATGGGTCAAACACTTTACGGGCTGCAACTTGGGGTCGTGGTGTATGGGAATATACTTTAAGAGATCGAAACACATACCCCGCTATCTTATTGACAGAAATTACAGACCAGCCCACTTATGATTTGCCGAAAGAAGGTGTAGATCAATTTGTGACTTCACAAATCTATTATGATGGTGATGTGACAGAAGCATACATAGAATGGTCGATTGATGCACCAACTTTTGAAAACGCTATTGCAATGGAAAATGTATCTGATTCTACATGGGTAACAGAAACAGCTATACCAGATTATCCAGAAGGAACAAAGATTTACTTTAAGGTTTATGCTGTTGGAGATGCAGACGACACAACTGAAACCTACAAGTTTATGTATGAGGTCCGTCCATTTGAATATTGTGATGCGATTGGGCATCCCGGTACAGGTAGTGATTATATTGTTTACGTAGAGCTTGAGGATATTTCAAATGTCTCCGGTCAAGATTATTATGGGGATTTTACCGATCAGATCACCACACTTTATCTCGATTCTACTTATACGCTTCAAGCTGATTTAAATTACGTATTTGATCCAAATACCATTGGCACTTGGATCGATTATAATTACAACGCAGTTTTTGAAGAGGAGGAATTCATTGAAATGTCTGATTTTGATGCAGACGATCAAAGTTTTGGAACATTTACGGTTCCTGCTCATGCCACATTGAACGATACTGTGCGAATGCGCGTAAGAAGTGCATACGCGGCAGAATTAGATCCCTGCGGTGGCGCAATAGCAGGTGATGTCGAAGACTATTCAATTGTATTTAGTTGCGCCCATAGTTTTGCTGAAATGGATGCTGCAAGTTGTTATGAATATGTTTCTCCAAGTGGACTTTATACGTGGGGTGAAACAGGGGTTTATATGGACACGGTCTCAAATACCAACGGATGTGATTCAATTATTACTGTGAATTTAGTAATTGAAAATACCGCGACAACTATTTCGCCAATAGTTTGTGATTCATACACTTCACCTAGTGGAGATTATGTTTGGACAGAAACAGGAGTATACATGGATACCTTGACAAATGATGCAGGGTGTGATTCTTTAATTACTGTTGAATTAACAATTGATGTTGAGACGGTAGCCGATTTTACTATTACCGCATGTGATAGTTATGAATCTCCAAGTGGTATATATACTTGGACTGAAACGGGAGTTTACATGGATACCCTGACGAATGACGCTGGCTGTGATTCTGTTATGACCTATGATTTGACGATTAATACAGTCAACGTTGATGTGATTGCGGGCGATTATGAATTATCAGCAGATGAAATTGGATTGATCTATCAGTGGTTAGATTGTAATGACGACTGGGCAGAAATTCCTGGAGCTACAGATCAAACCTATTCACCACTTGAAAATGGCAGTTATGCCGTTGTAATTACGCAAGATGGATGTACTGATACGTCTGACTGCTACGATATTACTGCGCTGAGTATTGGTAGTTTTGAAAACGCGGGTGTTCGTTTATATCCGAATCCTACTAATGGTATTTTTAGCCTTGATTTTGGTGCGCTCCAATCATCTGTTTATATGACCATTCACAACCCTGCCGGACAAATCGTTTGTCAAAAGCAATATAGCGAAGCAGCTAAAATTGATGTTGAATTAAATGTCGCCACAGGTGTTTACTTTATCACACTGCAATTAGAGGGTGCGGAGGAATTGCGTAAAAAAATTGTAATTGATTAAGAGATATTCAGAAATCAATTCATCTTAAATTGAATTAAACTATTACCACATGAAAAATAAATACAGCTTTTTAATCCTGTTATTCACCTTAATTTCTAGCACGGCATTTGGCCAACGTTCTTATAAAGAACTAATGAAAGATAACAGCGTTAACTTTTATGAAGTTTGTGAAGTGGCAGATGCTTATTTCGAGACGATTGATAAACACGAGAAAGGCTCTGGCTGGATGGGATATCAGCGTTGGAAAAATGCAAATGAGTCCAAATATTACCCAAGTGGTGATCGTTCAGAAATAGATCCATATTATGCATCTAAGGGGTTTGGAAGATTTATTGAAGAAAATCCTGTTTCTGAGGAAAAGTATTTGTTTGATGACGGTTGGGAAGAAGTTGGACCAGTAGATATTGATAGTATTACGGGACACTATTCTGCAGGTTTAGGGCGAGTAGAATCGTTTTATGTCAATCCTGATGATGCTGATCGCATGTATTTTGGATCGCGAAGTGGTGGTTTTTGGGCTTCAGAAGATAGCGGAACAACATGGGCTGGAGGTTCTACCGATTTCCTTTTTGCAACAGGTGTAAATGCAATGACCGTTTCACCAACAAATCCTGATCACGTTTTAATTAATTTAAGAAATTCAGGAAATGGCGTCACGCATGGTATTTATCGTTCAACAGACGGTGGAGATAATTGGCTAGAAACGAACTATAATCCAGTAATCTTGGAGAAAGGTGGTTTGGGAAGTAATTTTTCTGTTAGGGATATCGCTTACCACCCCACAATTCCCAACTTGATATTTGTTTGTGCGAGTGATGGTTTGTACCGATCAACTGATGATTTAGGTACCTGGTCAAAAGTGACTAACGGAAGTATTTCGCAAATTGAATTTCACCCGACTGATGCTGATATCATTTATATCTACGATTATTATTATTGGGGACCGAATAAGAATAAAGTGTTGCGATCAACTGATGGTGGTTTAACATGGGTGGGTTCTCCAGATATTGTTGGAAATGACAATAATACGAATGTCCATTTAGATGTCAGTCCAATTTGTGATGATTGTCTTTATTTTGTTTCAAGCAATGGAATTTGGATTTCTTATGACAGTGGCGTTAATTTTACGTTTAGATCAAATCCAGGGATGAGTAGCGAAGGCTTTGCAGTAAGTGACCTCGATACGACAAGAATGACTATAGGTAGCATTGATGCTTATGCTTCAGATGATGGAGGAATTTCATTTGATCAAGTTACTTGGTGGGGACTATGGGCTGCTCCATTTGACGGGGATCAATACATTCATGCAGATATGCGAGAAGCCGAGTGTATCGAAGGCGTATTTTACATGGCAACAGATGGATTCTTTTGTAGAAGTGAGGATAACGGAACAACTTGGGAGAAACTGAATCATGCCACTGGAATTAGAGAAAATTATACATTAGGCGTAAGTCAATCAAACCATTATCGAACTATTGTGGGTTCGCAAGATAATGGGACCAGTATTAAGTTACAATCAGGTTGGATTGAATATGCAGGTGCGGACGGAATGGAAGGAATTGTACATCCTTTAAACGACGATTGGATGATTGGAAGCTACCAAAACGGAACGCGCAGAAGAACATTTGATGGCGGGCAAACCCAAGGAGGTGCATCTCCTACGGGGCATTCTTCGGCATGGGTAGCACCAATGGCTTACGATCCAAATGATCACATGACAGTTTTTCACTTTGGAGAAGATGTTCATAGAAGTTTAGATTTTGGGTCAACATGGGAAGTAATGGGTTCTCCTGGTTTTGCGGGTACGATAAGTGAAGCCGCGATTGCCGAAAACAATTCAAATATTATTGTCGCATCTCGAGGCCAATATGTTTACCGATCGATTGATGCTGGAGCATCTTGGGTTAATATTCAAGGATCACTGCCTGGTTATAGTATAACAGATATTGCTTTTGATCCGAATGATGATCAAACAATTCTCGTAACCTACAACCGCTATCAAAATGATGGTCAAAAAGTATACATCACGCATGACAATGGATTTACTTGGTCAAATATTACCTCAAATTTAAATGACATGCCTATTCGAGGTGCCGTAATCGATCATTCTGATGAGTCGAATATATACTTGGCGGCTGAAATTGGTGTTTATGTCAAAGCAATGGATGATCCAAATTGGGTATTATACAATGAAGACCTACCAAATTGTATGGTTTATGAACTTGAAGTCGTAAATGGATCAAACACAGTTCGCGCAGCGACATGGGGCAGGGGAGTATGGGAATATACGTTAGAAGGTAGAGCTCCTTATCCCGCAATTGTAAAAACTTGGATTACAGATCCACCAACTTTTACTGTTCCTGCAGAAGAAATTCCGCAATATGTTACTTCACAAATATCATACGATTGGGATGTGGCGTCAGCCGCAGTGCATTGGTCAATTGATGAGCCCACTTTTGAAAATACGATTGACATGGAAAATGTTGCAGATAGTACATGGGTATCGGTTGACCCTTTGCCAGATTATCCTGCAGGAACTAAAGTGTATTTTAAAGTGTTAGCAACGGGTGCATTTGATGAGGTTTCTGAAACATATAAATTCATGTACACCGTTCGTCCGTTCGAGTATTGCGAATCATACGGTAATATGAGTTGGGGAACAGCAGTAACATTAGTAGACTTTAGCGATTTGAATAATCCTTCTGGAAAACCTGCTCCTTATAGCAGTTATATTGACTTGGACACAGCAAATGTTTATGCTGGTTTAGACTACGATTTAACTATGAATTTAGCCACAGATGGTGCGTATACCATTCATGCAAATGCTTGGATTGATTGGAATAGAGATGGCGACTTCACGGATCCAGGTGAAGATTATGATTTGGGAACAGCCTATGATACAGATGATGGAATAACAACGCTTTCACCACTTGAAATCGAGGTGCCGATAGATGCGCATTTAGGTAAAACCACCATGCGGGTGAGTGCGAAATACAATTCAGATGCAGGCCCTTGTGATACAGGGTATGATGGAGAGGTAGAGGATTACACCATTTTTATAAAAGAATATATCAATTTGGATTATGAATTGGAAGAAGAGGAAATTTGTGTTGGCGATAAAATTCACTTTGAATATACCGGAACCTATTTAGATGATATTTTATGGACCTTTACCAACGGAGTTGACACCTACACATCAACCGAATTTATTGATTCATTGGTTTTAGAATATCCGGGAGAATATTCATTGAGTTTAGACGGATATGAAGGAGAAATATCAGCGAGTATGACAACACCAGGTGCTGTAATTGTTCACCCGGCGTTTAATGATTCTATCGCCATGGAAATTTGCGAAGGAGAATCGTATGTATTAGGTACGCAAACAATTACCGAATCAGGCGAATACACTGAGCCGTTTTTTACAGAGCACGGTTGCGATTCTATTGTTACCCTAACAATGGATGTATTAATTGTTGATGTTGCTGTTACGGCAGAAGATTACGAACTCATAGCCGTTGAGGTTGGCGCAACCTACCAGTGGGTAGATTGTGATGAAGATTGGATAGCCATTGATGGGGAGACTGATCAAACATTTGTGCCAACTGAAAATGGAACATATGCAGTTATTATTGATGTCGGCGATTGTATAGATACTTCCGATTGTTATGCTATCGTGGCGCTTGAGTTAACAGAATACAATCCAACCGCTATTAAAGTTTATCCAAACCCATCAGCTGGAAGCTTCAATATTCAGTTACAAGATATGGTAACAGAACTTGGCGTTGAAATTTATGATGTCTCAGGACGAATTGTATACAGCGCCGAACATCAAAACGTGAATGAAGTTGCAATTGATTTAATTGTCGCTAAGGGCGTTTATTATATCGCTTTACAAGGGCTAAGTGAGGAGCAAACGGTTGTGAAGTTATTGATTAAAAGTAAATAAAGCTTGAACGCAGGCAGGATACTAATAAGTATAGAAACACCTATAGATTGAGAGTGGTTAAGCGCGTTAATTCAATCGCGGATTTAAACAAGGTTACAATCTATTAAAATTCATTTTTAAAAAGTGATATTAAAGAGATAGCCGTATAACTATCTCTTTAATATCATCTGCATTCGAAATTCCTTTGGCGGAAAATCCGGCATTCCACGTATTTGACCCTGGAGAACTTGGTAATTCGTTTTCTTGGGTGATTACCATTATAAAGTCATTCGTATTTCCGACTTCGTTAATGTCCGATTTCCCCGTGCTTTCTGAGAATAGTTCTGGGCTTGTTCCGCCTCCATGTTGAACAAGTACTAATGGATAGGGACCTGCACCCATATTGTCGTGAAAGTGCACAATATAAGGTCTGTTGGTTTGTTGTGTATATCGATTTTCTAGTTGCATATATGTATAGATTTATAATTACATTTTTATGCAGATGAATAGTTTTGGCAGCAAGGGAAAGCAGGTTTAATGTGAACGAAAACTTATTAATCTGGGTTAATCAGCGATAAATCTAAAAATTTAAAAGTGAAAGAAAAACCGTATTTAAACGGATTATGGATCAAATTAAATACAAACGTTGAAATTCAGAAAAAGAGGATTGGTGTAATAATTGTATTTACAGAAAATAATGATTAGCATTGTGTATGAAGAATTCCAATAAAATAGTATTTCTAGTTGCCCTTGTATTGGTATTTGTGCAAAGCTGCACAGGAAGTAAAGAGATTGTTTTAAATGAGTCTCCTGATGTTGGGGTTATTGCTCCAACGTGGACTGAGATTATGCCGGGCCAAGAAGATGGACAAAAGACAATTGTAGTGTTTTTACCTGTCGCCAATGAGAAGGAAAAGTATGCTGTTGATAGTATTTATTTTCTAGGATATCATCAAGCATTGACTTATAAAACGAAAACTTCAGCAGGTGGAGGTTATCAAGCAATCATTGTAGTTGGAAAGGATAATAATTCAGTAGAACCTCCTTATGAACTTACGAGTAATCAGGCATTAGTGTCGTATTTAGATGCTAAAAAAGTGCGGCATTATTTTCGAGTGAGTGATATTAAGAAAGCAGAGTCTATTTTTATGCCTTAGTATTCAATAAAAACGATCGCCCAATTTCCATTAGCCGACCGTCTACTTAAATTTTAATTTGTTTAACTGTTCGAATGGATGCCAATTTTATTGCCTTCCGTATCAATAAATTGAACCATAAATCCAAATTCACCTAATGATATTTTAGGAACAATTACTTTACCACCTGCAGCTTCAATACGTGCTTCTTGAATTGCAACATCTTCAGATTGAAAATAAATCAACGTTCCAACTGTGCTTGGGGTAACTTCGTCGTCTCCTGCAAGCAATGCGCCCATAGAACCTGGAGATTCAGGTCCGCCAGCAAACATGTACATTTTGGAGCCGGGCATGTCTATGTATTGAAATTCATATTTAAATACATCAGCATAAAATTGCCGCGCTCTTTCAAGATCTGTTGTGGCGATCTCAAACCATCCAACTGGATTATTCATATGTTTTGTGTTTGTTTATTTTTTTGTCGCCATTTGTCAATTTCAGGCTTGTCTTCTAAAACGTAAGCATGAACCTCCCAAATGGGGCATGTCTTCTTAAAAATAGATATAAAATTTGAGATCGTTTTTAAAATTGATGAAGTTGGTTACTTATATTTATTTTTTTGACATTCAATAACGTGATCACAAGAAAAGAAAGTTTTATTTTGATGACCTGTAACATATTTCGCTCGAATTTGTTTTGCTATAAAACGAGTGCTCATTCTAGTTTGGAATGAGTCGAATGAATTTTTCGATATTAAAACCGTTATAATATAAAAACAACATGATGTCTATTCCCAAAGTCTTAACTGTAATTTTTGCCCTTTTATCAACTTCTTTATTTGCGCAGCAAGATCCGATTTACATCAGTGAGGGGCAACGCTCTTTTTGGTTTAATCCTGCTTCTATAGGAACTTATAATTCATATAGCATAAACACGGTAGGGCAATTGCGTTTTGTTAACTATGAAGGAGCCCCTAAAGGTTTGCAGCTTAATGGCGCCCTGAAGTGCATGAAAATTGGTGATTCGGAGAATCCTTTTTCTACTGGGGCTGTCGGCATAAATTACCGCTATGATAGATACGGAATGATGGAAATGCATCACGTAAGCGTGCCTATTAACATTCAGTTTAAAATTAAGAACACCTATCTTAGTGTAGGGATTTCACCTGGACTCCAAAGTATTGGATTTGAGGCCTTATGGATACCACCAACTTCAGTAGCAGATCCCGCAATTCTCCCTGTGATGGATGCCTCACAAACTAAATTTGATGCAGGTGCTGGAGTGCAATGGTATGGACGGAATTTTTCTCTCGGCTTTGCAAGTACCCATTTATTCGAACAGCGTTATGATGAATTAGGTTTTGAAGCTGCTAGACATATTTATTTGAGCGGTTCTTACTCGTATCCGTTTAATGATAAGTTTGCGTTAAAAGCGACTGGTGTTGGTCGTTCAGTCAACGGGTTTTACTCCACTCAAGCAATGCTTTCAGGGATATTTGGTTCTAAAAATGAACTAACTTTTGGTATAGGATGGCGTGATAGAAATACATTGATGGGGGCGATCACAAAACGATTTAATAAATTCTACCTTGGCTATTTTTTGGATTATGGCAGTTCACAATTAACCAACGGTGGCTGGTTCAGTCACGAGGTTCGAATTGCTTTTGAATTGTTTGATTCGAACTTATAAAATCAATTTTAAGGGAATTGGTTTGATTATCGCTTTACCGCAAAGAGTTCACCAACCGTTGCTTTCCGTTCTGGCGTTGTTGTAAATGGCAAATAGAAGAGCGCTACATCTGCTTCGTCGTTATGAGTAATATCAAAGGCAATGGCGTCAATAGCATCTGCCCCTTCTTCCAATTGTAACTTTACTTCATAAGCTAAGGCATAACCTTTCATTTTTGAAGCTTTCATTTCTCCTTGGCAATAACCGGTAAGATTATCAATCACCTGACCAATAGTTGGTACTTTCTTTGTGTCAATCTCCATTTCTAATGGATGTACGTTTCCAATAGTATCAGCATAAGCACCAAAAGGGTATGATTCACCTGTTTCTTCCAATAATTTGGTCGCATATTCAACACTGTGTTCGAGTAATTTTTCTACTTCTTCAATCATTCAAAGGTTTTTAGTTTTTTATCTAGAACGAACATTTCATCTCGCAATCGCGCGGCTTCAATAAAGTCGAGTGCTTTCGCAGCTTTTTCCATGTCACTCTTAATTTTTTTAATGCTTTTTTCCAATTGCTCTTTCGACATATAATCGAATACAGGATCGGCAGCCATAGCCAGTTCCACATTCATGTCGTAAATCTTCTCTTTTCCTTCAGCGTCAGCAACTTTAGTTTGTTTTAAGATACTCTCTACTGATTTCTTGATCTGTGTAGGTGTAATATTATGCTCTGTGTTGTAGGCTTCTTGAATAGCCCTTCTTCGGTTCGTTTCATCAATGGTACGCTGCATACTGTTCGTCATCCGATCGGCATACATAATTACCGATCCATTTACATTACGCGCAGCTCTTCCAACGGTTTGTGTCAATGCACGTTCTGAACGTAAAAATCCTTCTTTGTCGGCATCAATTATTGCGACTAGTGATACTTCAGGTAAATCTAATCCTTCACGTAAAAGATTTACTCCAATCAACACATCAAAGTCACCAAGGCGGAGTTGACGCAAAATCTCAACTCTTTCCAAAGTGTCAACATCTGAGTGAATATAGCGACATGGAATTCCCAAACGGTCTAAATATTTTTGTAATTCTTCCGCCATTCTTTTGGTGAGCGTAGTCACCAGAACGCGTTCGTCTCTGTCTTTTCTTAACTGAATCTCTTCAATTAAATCATCAATTTGATTTTCACTTTTTCGCACTTCAATGATCGGATCTAATAATCCGGTTGGTCGAATGACTTGTTCAATAATGATTCCTTCAGATTTTTCCAATTCATAATCTGCAGGAGTTGCGCTTACATAAAGCGTTTGTTTTGTGATGGATTCAAATTCTTCAAATTTTAAAGGACGATTGTCCATTGCTGCAGGCAATCTAAATCCAAAATCAACCAAATTAACTTTCCGTGAACGGTCGCCACCATACATGGCTCTAATCTGCGGCAAAGTCACGTGACTTTCATCAATCATCATCACAAAGTCAGACGGAAAGTAATCGAGCAAACAAAAAGGGCGCGAACCGGGCTCACGTTTATCAAAATACCTCGAATAGTTTTCGATTCCCGAACAATAGCCTAATTCACGAATCATTTCTAGGTCATAATTGGCTCGTTCATCAATTCGCTGGGCTTCGATCAATTTTCCTTCACGTTTAAAAAACTCAACGTGATTTCCTATGTCTATTTCAATTTGTCTAATTGCGTTATTTATTGTGTCTTGACTTGAAACAAAGATGTTGGCGGGGAAAATATTCGTTTCATCAAATTGTTCGATCTTTTTATTAGTATCAATGTCAAAGGTATAGATTTCTTCAATTTCATCTCCCCAAAAAATAATACGAAGGGCATAATCCACATAGGCCAAGAAAATATCTACCGTATCTCCTTTGACCCTAAAATTGCCACGTTCCGGTTCAATATCATTTCTAGAATAGAGGTTTTGGACTAAATTGAGTAAAAATTTATTTCGAGAAACTAACATCCCTTTTTTTATCTCAATGACACTATTCTGAAGTTCAGTCGGATTTCCAACACCATAAATACAAGAAACAGATGCAATGATTATAACATCTTTTCTTCCAGAAAGTAGGGCTGAAGTGGCCGATAAACGCAATTTTTCAATTTCGTCATTAATCGACATGTCCTTTTCAATAAAAGTATTCGTCGTTGGCAAATAAGCTTCTGGTTGGTAATAATCGTAATACGATACAAAATATTCCACCGCATTATTCGGAAAAAAACCTTTAAACTCACCATAAAGCTGTGCCGCAAGTGTTTTATTGTGCGATAAAATTAAAGTAGGGCGGTTTATCTCTTTAATGACATTCGCCATGGTAAATGTTTTACCACTTCCCGTTACTCCTAAAAGGGTTTGAAAATCTACACCATCATTCAACCCTTCAACAATTTGACGAATCGCTTCTGGTTGATCGCCGGTTGGGTCAAAATCTGATTGTAGTTCAAACTTCTTCATTAAAAGCTTGTTTTATTTCAGCCAATGCAGCTTCAATGTCTGCTTTGGTATTGGTCAATTCTAAAATGCGTTGAATTACTCTATCCACGGTAGCGTCTGGACAAGATGCACCGCTTGTTAATATGATTTTTAAAGGTCGTTTTATAGGAATGAAAGCGTCAGATTCAAGGACTTCGTTTTTGTGCATATCAAAATGTTGCACTGAATTGTCGCTTCGAATTTCATCCTCATCTTTAATATAAAATGTTTTGAATTTTTGTTCGCATAGTTCAACTAAATGCGAAGTGTTAGAACTATTATATCCACCGACTACAATTGCTAAATCGGCCGTTTCGTTTAGCAAGGCCAATGTTGCTGATTGATTGTCATTTGTAGCATAACACAATGTGTCTCGTGTATTCGCAAAATGTGTTTTACTGTTTTCACTTCCAAATTTCCGAATCATTATTTCAGCCAAATAATCAGAAATTTCTTGTGTTTCAGAAGCTAACATGGTTGTTTGATTCACGACACCAATTTTACTCAAATCAGTATTGAAATTAAAATCGGTTGAAAAACGCCCAGCAAAAATGCGGAGAAAATCACTTTCAGCTAAATCGCCCAAGATCATTTGACCCAAAAGTTTTGCTTCATCAATGTCTCTAATAACGATAGATTTAGCGTGCGCTTTTGAATGAGAGAAAGTGGCACGAGTTTCTTCATGCTTGTCTTTACCATGAATAATAACGGTGTAATCATCCGATCCAAGTTTTTCAGATTTTTTCCAAACGCGCTCTACAAAGGGGCAAGTTGTATCGTAACTAGGAGTATCTACGCCAATTTCTTTTAATTTATTTTCGATCTCTAAGGTGGTGCCAAACGCTGGAATGATAACCACATCATCTGCTTTAACTTCATCCCAAGAAATGAGTTGATTTCCATTAGTGTCTTGCAAGAACCTCACGCCATGCTTTTCTAAATCCGCATTAACTCCAGGGTTATGGATCATTTGACTTAAAAGAAAGATCCGCTTATCTGGATTTTCATTGATCGCTTTATACGAAATTTCAATCGCGTTTTCAACACCAAAGCAAAACCCAAAATGTCGTCCTAAAATAAATTCAACCTCACCAAAATTTAATCGGGTAGGTGAGAAGTCTTTTTTTCGCTTATCGAATTTAGAACGAACGGCTTTAACACGACTTATGATTGGTGATCGATAGTAGGTTGGAATGTCAAAAGTTTTCAATTCTTAGTGGTTTTTTGAAACCAAAAAATCAGTTTCATTTCATGAACAAAGATAACGATTATCTCCGCTTATTGTTCAAGGCTGAGCAAATAATCGAGGGCAGAATAGTTCATTTCATCTCCCACCCAATGAAATACAGTTTCGCCTGAAGGATTTATCAAATAGATGGATGGAAATTCGAATCCGGCATGTTTGAGAAACAAACCTTCCGATAGCATATAATGATGATTTAACTGGCTGCTGTTATTTATATCCAAGAAATGATTCACATCCGAACTATGGTTATGAAAAAATAAATGAATTGGCGCATTTTGTCCAGTTGTGAAGTTGGCATTCATCTTTTTTAGCGCCATTTCACAATGCCCACATCCAACATCTAAAAAAGCAATGAGTTCATGTTTATCATTTTGTGAATAACTGAAATTTGTATCTTCTGAAAGGTCTGTGAAATGTTCTAATTTCAATTTATCATCCAATAATCCATAGTCAATATCATAAATAGGCGAGATAATGAATGAAACAAAAAATCCGGGTACAACGCCAATCAGAATAGTCACCCATTTTTTAATTTTCTTGGTTTTTTGAAAGATTTTAAAAATGGAATTGATACCGATAATAAAAAGGAATGCAACAATTATTCGAATATAAATACTAGAGTAAACCCAGCCAAATCCTATTTTTAGAACGAAAAAATAAAGAACAGCTTCAAATTGAATTGAGATAAGAACGCTTCCAGCGAAAAATAATAAAGCAGTTAAAATAAAAAATAATAGCTTCATGGTTATCGATCAAGTACTTGCGCTAATAAGGTTTGTATGCCCACTTCAATTGCTTTTTCATCAATATTGAACTGCTTATTATGAACAGGATGAATAATTCCTTCAGCTTCATTTCTAACTCCGATTCGAATAAATGTGGCAGGAATTTTTTGAGAAAAATAGGCGAAATCTTCACCGGTCAAACGCAAAGGTAAATCAACGACATTGTCTTCGCCCAAAAGCCGAACCGCTTTTTTATGCGCCGCTATGGTCAATTCAGGATCATTTTCGAGATAGGGATAACCCACCTGGATGTCTACATCAATTTCACCGCCCATACTTTTAACAAGCATTACAGACTGACTTTTAATATTTTGATGCGCCGTTTTACGCCATTTTTCATCCATTGTTCTGAATGTACCTTCGAGTTTTACTTCATCAGGAATAACGTTAGTGGCGCCAAGTCCCTCAATTCTCCCAAACGACAATACACAAGGGATTTGAGGAGGGCAATTTCTGCTCACGATTTGCTGGAGTGAAGTAATTAAATGAGCTGAGATCAAAATGGGATCAATGTTTTGATGTGGCATAGCCCCGTGTCCACCTTTTCCCTTCACGGTCATCCTAATTTCGTCACAAGAAGCCATATACATTCCACCGCGGAGTCCAACTTTACCCACCTCCAATTCAGGAAACACATGCAGGGCATAAATTTCTGAAACAGTAGGATTTTCTAAAACACCATCAGCAATCATTAGGCTTGCACCACCAGGTAATTTCTCTTCTCCTGGTTGAAAAATAAGTTTAACAGCAACTGTTATTGTGTCACGTAAACCATTTAGAATTTTAGCAGCTCCAAGGAGCATAGACGTGTGCACATCATGTCCACATGCGTGCATTACTCCTTCGTTTGTCGATTTATAATCAATTGTATTTACTTCTGTAATTGGCAATGCGTCCAAATCTGCGCGCAATGCAATGCATTTCTCAGCCCCATCTGTAGGTTTAATTAATCCTACAATTCCAGTTTTTACAATTCCAGTTTTATGGGTGATATTCCATTCCGTTAATTTTTTGGAAACAAACTTGCTGGTTTCATATTCTTTAAATGATAGTTCGGGGTGAGCATGAATATGTCGCCTGATCGCAATAATTTCATCTAAAATTGCGGCAGTTTCTTTTTTTATTCTTTCGTTTAAATCCA
>Ga0213861_10000913_pt1 | contig 26545 bp, 23 predicted proteins | sample PICome_4_FD_160110 | JGI IMG/M metagenome (GOLD analysis project Ga0213861, IMG submission 160110) | Coastal seawater microbial communities near Pivers Island, North Carolina, United States - PICO131 | ecosystem: Environmental > Aquatic > Marine > Coastal | place: USA: North Carolina... | reverse complement strand
TCTTGATGCTTCTCTTCAAATGGATTTTTAAAACAGCTATGATGAATTGGCATTTAGGAGCAACTTATGAAAAAAATTAGTACTTTTCTACAAATATCTATTATATGCATTCTTTCATATGGTTGCTCTAAAACCGACTCAATATCAGCGCCTCTAGCTCAAACAACCACAGAAGTAGAAAAGCTTTTCAAGCACTCAGAGGAGTTTATTCAAAAAATTTATTCTTATGAGAATGGTATTCATGCAGCAGTCGGTTATGGGATTGCTAATTCCTATTTAATTGAGGGCGACGAACTGAATATTATTATTGATGCTACTGATAGCGTCTTTCAAGCCGAGAAAGTTTATGAAAAGTTCAATGCAATTAATTCTAATCCCATAGCCGCAATTATTTATACACACAATCACGGAGATCATACTTTAGGCGCAAAATATTTTGTTGATCAACAAGATAACTTGCCTTTGGTTATAGCTCATGAATCAACAGCAAAATCTGTTGAAAAAATTTTTGGAATTTTAAATCCCATCATTTCATCACGCTCCTCTAAAATGTTTGGCACCATGCTTCCTGGGAATGAGGTTGTTAATGTTGGTATTGGACCCTATTTAAGCGTTGGTCGAAGCGCGCCTGGATACATTAAGCCAAATGTTACTTTTGATAATGAATTAAAATTAAATATTGCTGGTATTGCATTTGAATTCTTTCATGCACCTGGAGAAACTGATGATCAAATCTTTGTTTGGTTACCAGAATACAAAGCACTTTTTCCTGGAGATAATATATATAAAACTTTTCCGAACCTTTATACCATCAGGGGAACCTCTCATAGGGATGTGAATGCATGGGTGAATAGCCTTGATGAGATGATAGCTCTTAAGCCTAAGAATATATTTCCGAGTCACACATTACCTTTTTCAGGTGATTCAGCCATAGATACACTAATGATTTATCGAGATGGCATACAGTTTGTTCATGATCAAACCATCAGGCTGATGAACCAGGGAATGCATCCAGACGAGATAATTGAAAACATAGAATTGCCATCGGCAATTGCTTCATCTCCATATATGCAAGAGTTTTATGGCACAGTTAGATGGTCGGTTAAAAGTATATTCAATGGTTATTTGGGTTGGTTCTCTGGGAATATTTCAGAGCTTGATCCAACTTCGACATTTAAAAAAGCTAATCTCATTTCTAATATGGTGGGCGGCCCTGATGCACTATTTACTGAACTTGAAAATGCTATTGCTAATGAAGAAATGCAATGGGCATTAGAACTATCAGATCTTTTGTTAGCAATGGATCATCGTACCTCAGAGGCAACTCTATATAGGTCTAAAGCAGCTTTTTATCTTGGGACCATGGCTTCTAATCCAAATAAAAGAAATTATTTTCTAAGTGAAGCTCAGTGGCTGATAGGCAGCCAAGAGACAGCAAATATTATTCCGCCTGAGGTCTCTATGCTGGACCAGATTCCAATTGATATGTTCTTTGATGTGCTCAGGGTAAATTTGAATCCAGCCAAGGTTGATCCAAATAATATTATCACTGCTTGTTTTGAATTTAGCTCTGGCTTGACGAAAGCTATGATTTTAAGAAATCAAGTTCTTCAAATTAAAAATGATTTGCCTATCGATTGCTCCATTAATATTAAAACCAATCAACAAACTTTAAAACAAGTTTTAGCAGGAATTAAAAACCCAATTCTAGAAATTGCCAATGGCAATTTAACTGTAGATAAGGACGTACAGTTCCTTAAGCTATTAACTTCGTTTAGGCCTTAGTAGGTATATCTTTAAATGCTAAACCTTTGTCTGCTCTTGGATCCTGAGGTAAACCTAAAACTCTTTCAGCAATAACATTGCGAAGAATTTCGTCTGTTCCACCAGCAATTCTCAAGCCAGGAGCGCCTAACCAAGCACCCTGGAAAGAGCTTACCCCATCATTTTCATCAATAAGCATGCCAGCCATATCACCAGAATCAATGCCAAAGTTACCAATCGCTTGAAGCTTATTTGCGCTAACTATTTTTGTAATGGATGCTTCTGGACCTGGAGCTTCTCCTTTTGAAAGGGCAGATATTGTTCTGAATTTTGTATATTTAAGACCATTGGCCTCACAAAACCAATCAGCAAGCTTTTCCCTTACAGAGTTATTTTTAATTAAGGCTTCTCCAGCATCATCCTTGGTTTTAGATAGAATTAATGCCTCCTCAATATCAGAACCTCTAGCATCTCCAACAGCCAATCTTTCATTCATTAGCGTGGTAATAGCAACTTTCCATCCATCTCCAATTTCACCAAGTCGTTGAGAATCCGGAATTCGAACATCATCAAAATAAACCTCATTAAATCCTGAGCCGCTGCCTGCCTGCCCAGTAATTTGTTTAATAGGTTTCACAGTGATCCCAGGTGATTTCATATCAACGAAAAAGAATGTAAGCCCCTTGTGTTTCGCTACATCAGGATCGTGACGGACAACCAAGATACCAAAATCAGAATAATGCGCGCCTGAAGTCCAAACTTTCTGCCCATTAATTATCCAGTCATCTCCATCTCTTTCAGCCTTGCTTCTTAAACCAGCAACATCAGATCCAGCCGCAGGCTCAGAAAAGAGCTGACACCAAATTTCTTTTCCTTCAGCCATGGGTGCAAGATATCTATCTTTTTGCTCATCGGATGCATATTGCATCATTACTGGACCACACATGCCAAGACCAATTTCAAATATGCCTCCTGGCACATTGAACTTGGCTTCTTCTTGTCCCCAAATGATTCTTTCGATAGGCGAAGCTTCTATACCTCCGTACTCTTTTGGCCAATGGAGCATTGCCCAACCGGCTTCATATTTTTTTTGTTGCCAAGCTTTAGCAACTTTAAGATGATCTTCTAATGAAGAATCGGCATGACCACTGCTTTTACTTTCTTTTAACTCAGCATTGGCTTCTAGCCAATCTCTGCATTTTGCTCGAAATTTAGCTTGTTCTGGTGTGTCGTTAAAATCCATAATTTACCCCTTTGCTAAAGTGTTTGTTTTTTCTAAGTTAGTAACTAATTTTTCTTTCCATGTTGCTTCAGATCCAAGCAGAACCGAAAGAACTTTTGACCGCTTATAAAATAAATGGCAATCATATTCCCAGGTAAAACCATTACCGCCATGGGTTTGTATATTTTCTTTTGAACATAATTGAAAAGCTTTGGTGGCACTTACTCTTGCAGTTGCTGATGCAAGAGGCAATTCAGCAGACTCTGAAGATAATGCCCATGCACCATAATAGCAATTTGATTTTGCCAGAGTGACCGCAATATACATATCAGCAAGCTTATGTTTTATAGCTTGATATGATCCAATTTGTCTTCCAAAGGCAAATCGCTCCATTGAATATGCTTTAGCCATATCAAGTGCAGCTTGGGACCCTCCAACTTGTTCAAATGCAAATAAAACAGCGGCTTGATCTAGCAGATGTTGCATATATGTCCAGCCTTGATCAACTTCACCAATCAGCTGAGATGGAGTATCTTTAAATTCAACTTTAAAAAACGTTCTTGAAGTATCGATATTTTTTTGCTGCGTTAAAGTTACAGATGCATCACTAAGGTCCACAAGTCTTAAATCAGATCCAGTGCTAGATTTGACAACTACTATCATGTGAGAGGCCATTCCAGCATCTGGAACAGCAATCTTTGTACCATTAATTTTTTCTGATGTTACTGAAACGGCTAGGTTAGATTCTGTTGCCTGATGCATGTCTTCGGCAATACCATAGGTGCCGACAGCCTCTCCAGAAACTAATTTTGGCAATAAATCAGATTTAATTTCTTCCCTACCAAATTTAATAATTGCTTCAGTAAAAAAATAAACAGATGAGGAGAAGGGGACGGGTGCGAGCGATCTCCCAAGCTCTTCAGCAATGACGCAAAGCTCTAAATGTCCTAAACCTAAACCTTCATATGCTTCAGGAACCCTAATTCCAGTCCAGCCAAGTTCAACAATTTTTTGCCAGAGCTCTTCATCACCTTCCAGAGCGTTATCCATGACTTTTCGTGCATTTGCAAGACCGCCTTCTTTATCAAAGAATTTTCTAGCTTCATCTTGCAGAAATTTTTGGTCGTCTGAGAAATCTAAATTCATATTATTTGTTATATAGTTTTAAGTTAAGGCTTATAATTAATGCCATATTAGAACATATAATTTAATACAATTTAAGAAACAAATTTCCATTACTTATGACCATGAAAATCTCAGCAACAAAAAATGGAGACTCTCATATCAATAAAAGCTCTAGCGGTCTTTTCCTTGGGATTGTATTTGTTTTATTGTTGATTGGAATTCTTGCACTGTCTTTATGGGTCAGTGAACTTTCCAAGGCTTCTAAGAGCGTTAACTCCAAAGTAGAATCAAGACTTTCAATTTTAGAAGAACAGCTTCAATTAGCTGATTCAACTTCAACTGAATTTTTATCTGATATTAATACTCAACTTCAATTTCTAGATAAGGAGATCAGAAAATTATGGGATTTAAGCAATAAACGTAACAAAGTTAATATCTCAAAGCTTACCAAGAATGTTAGCAAACATTCTGTTGCTCTTAAGGAGATAGCAGCCACGCAAACAAACGATCAAACCAACATAAACTCTATTAAAAAAGAATCTCAAAAACTTAGATCATCAATTGATGATCTTTCACAAGCAAACAAAGAAAATCTTAATGCTCAAAATAAAATTGCAGAATTAAATAAGAGTATTTTATTGCTCGAGGAAACTGTTCAAGCATTTGATGCTTACAGAAGGCAAAATAATGAAATGCTTCAAGAAATGCAATTGAAGGTTTCAAGTATAGAATCCCTCACATCTCAATAATTTTATTTTTACTTTTAAGTAAAAAGTTTGGGGTTTCTACAAAAAACAGGTATATTTTTACTAAACATTCTTCACATTGGAGGGGGAAACCATGAAGAGACTATTAAGCATACTAACAATTGCTGCTTTTGTAGCTACACCAAGCATTTCCATGGCTCAAAATTCTGAGCTTGTTCTTGAAGAGGTTGTAGTAACAGCAACCAAAAAAGAAGAAAATGTTCAAGACATTGCCCAGACTGTTAATGCGGTCACTGGTGGTACATTAGATGATTATCAAATCAGAGATTTGAGTGAATTGGCTCAGGTTGTATCTGGCGTTGAATTCACACAAATTGATCCTAGAAGATCTACCATCATTATGCGTGGTCAAAAAATGGATCCAGATGGTGGAAATGATCAGCCAATTCAAGGGTACATTGATGAAGTGCCACTTCGAGCCGGTGAAATGTTCCTTCAAATGTATGACACCGAGCGTGTAGAAATTTTAAAAGGCGCTCAAGGAACTCTTCAAGGTGTTGTTAGCACAGGTGGTGCTGTTCAAATTTATACTCGATCAGCTCAAGTGGGTAGCGATGAGAGAAATGGTTATGTAAAAACAACTTGGGCAGATAACATGACTTCCATCTTAGAAGCTGCGAGTGATCTTCATTTTTCAGACACTTTATCGATGAGAGTCGCTGGTGTCATGAATAACAATGATGGTAAAGAGGTTAGAAACATCAGAACCAATGTCAATGAGTCTCATAGTTATGACTCAGGCAGAATGAGTCTATCTTGGGAGCCTACTGATAATCTTTCTGTAAGATTTAAGTATCAAAATATGGAAGTAAATTCTATATACCCTCAGCCAGTTGCTGGAAGCAATGGAACTTTCTCTTTTGACGCGTTTGCATTTGTTGCAGGAGCCTCAAATCCATTCTTTCCACCTGTAAATGTAAATTATGCAGGTGCTGCTGATGCATGGGTATCAACTATTGGTACTTTAGCTGGCGCTGCTGCTGCAGGCCAATTAGCATTTTTGCACAGGCCAAGCTATGCAGATATTCCTGCTGATGGGCTTAAGCCAGAGGACGGCACAGCTTTGCATTATCAAAACCCTAGACAAAATACGAGTGCTGAAATTCATAACTTAATGATTGACTATGACATGGGAAGCCATGCGCTAGCTATTCGCTACTCAGACTCTGAAAGTGATTCTATGGGACTTATTGATAGAGATTATGCAGGAGCTTATACATATGGCTATCCTCAGGAAGTTAGAACCAATACTGGAATAGAAACAATCGAGATGAGAATATCTAATCAAGACAATGACAAGCTTGAATATACTCTTGGATTTTTCTCCAGAGATTCTCAAACATATACTGATGCAGACTTAGACATCTCAATGGATAATTACGAGGTTGCACCCCACGTATTCAAACCACTGGTTGGATTTGAATACAAAACGCCTAACCAAGCCTGCCTTGCTGAAAGAGCAAGCCCAGGCTTATTCGCAGCTAAGCCAAATGTAATAACATGTATGGGTATTCCATTGGATAACAAAACCGAAGCATGGTTTGTTAACTTCAAATACAATTTAACCGAGAAAACATTTGTTCAATTTGGCGTTAGAGAGCAAGAAATGACTGGTTACAGAGCGCAAAATTTGTATCTGCCAGTTACCGCTCTTGTGCCTGCAGCAGTGGGTGGTGGAATGACTATTCCAAGAATTCCAGCTAACTTACAAAATTCTGATAATGAATCAACCACGGGTGGGTTTAAAATCGGCCATTACTTAAACGATGATGTTTTGCTTTATGTTTCTACAGAAAGTGGTTATAGAAGTCCTGGCGCTACCATTTCTCCAGTAGCAATCAATCCATCGCTTATTACTTTTGAAGAAGAAGAAAGTGATATGACTGAGATTGGTATGAAAGGTACATTCATGGACGGCAGATTAAGATTAAATGCCGCTTACTATGATTATTCTTTTGATGGATATCAAACAAAGTGGGATAACGTTTCTGCTAGAGTTTATAGCGCTGCTGGCCCAGGGCTTGTTCAGCAGGTTCAAGGAGGCATCTTCAATAACAATGATGCTTCAATTTCAGGTATTGATCTTGAATATGCGTATGTTGTAAATCCAGATCTTACTTTAGGCGGAAGTTTTACTTCTACAGATAGTGAGTATGATGCAGGCTCAATTGGGTATGCTAATGATCCTTCATATACTGGCATGACTGCAGCGACAAGAGACGTTAGCGGACAAAGAGTCAATGATGATGCTGAGTCATCTTTTACTTTTTACCTTGATCATACTGTTCCAGCATATTGGGGTGGTGAGAGATATACACGCTACAACGTAAGTTGGAGAGACGAGCGAACAAGTGCAATTAATCCAGAGCTTAAAATTAAAGCTTTGTATTTAGCAAATATTATTGTTGGCTGGAGATCTTCTGATGGTGTATGGGATGCAAGTTTCTTTGTAAAGAATATCACCGACGATGTTGATCTTTCTCATATTCAATCTTACTACTCAGACTATCACTTGCCAGGTGGTGGAAGTTTGCCATCTAAGTTTTATGCAGCGAATACCAACATGGGAAGACAATTAGGAGCTCAGCTCGTATATAACTTCTAAGAAGTTGGTCTAATATGACTTTTTAAAACGGCAACTTAGGTTGCCGTTTTTTTTAGAAAGTATCTTTTTAATATGCAAAAAATATTTTTATTCCTCGCAATAACTTCTAATTTTTTATTTGCCAATCAAAGCGCGGTCTATTTGAATGAGGACAGGGAGCCTTGCGATATATATGTTCCAAATAAAATACCTTTATTTGGTGATTTGCATGTTCATACTGCTTTATCACTTGATGCTAATACTCAAGGAACATTAAATACTCCAGATGATGCATACAGATATGCTAAAGGGCAAAAACTTTATTTGCAGCCTTACAACAAAGATAAAACAAGCTCAAGAATCTCAAAATTAAATCAGCCGCTAGATTTTGCAGCTGTAACGGATCATGCAGAACTTCTTGGGGAGGTGAGATTGTGTTTAGACCCACTAAGTGCAAAATATAATGGGTTGCAATGCAGGGCATATAGAAACTTTCCCAAACTTTCTTATTTCTATATGAATGCAAAAGCCAGCATGAACAAGCCTTTAAAAATGTGTGGAGATTCAAGAGAAATATGTCTCGAGGCTGCTGAGGAACCATGGCAGGAAATCCTTCAGGCAGCAGAAAAGCATTATGACCGAACCAAAGCCTGTAAATTTTCAACCTTTGTAGGTTATGAGTGGACTGGTGCAGCATATTCAGGAAATAATCTGCACAGAAATATCATTTTTGACAGTTCTAATGTTCCCTATCAGCCAATAAGTTTTTATGAAGCGCCCACTCGATCAGAGTTATGGGAGCAGCTCGACCAAAAATGCTCTAATGATTGTAATTACATAGTCATCCCCCATAACTCCAATCTTAGTAATGGATTTATGTTTGAAAAACCAAATCAAGAAGAGATATATCTTCAAAATACAAGAGAGCCATTGGTTGAGATTTTTCAACACAAGGGTAGCTCAGAATGTTCGATTGATCCCAATGATCCTTTATGCAGTTTTGAGCAATTACCCTACAAAGACTTTAAATCAAAATTTAGGAACGATATTTCTCCCTCCCCAAAATCTAGCTATGTTCGAGACGCATTAAATGAAGGGCTACTCATCCAAGAAAAAGACAATATCAATCCTTTCAAGTTTGGGTTTATTGGCAGCACAGATACTCATCTTGGAACTCCTGGATCAGTAGATGAAGAGATTTTTCAAGGCCATGGCGGTGCTGGAAAATCTTTCAGAACTACTATTCCAGAAGGTTTGCCTGATGATGTTGAATTCAATCCAGGTGGTTTAGCTGTTGTTTGGGCTGAAGAAAATAGTAGAACATCCATTTTTAACGCACTTAAACGAAAAGAAGTTTATGGAACCTCAGGACCAAGATTCTTAGTTAGATTTTTTTTGGGTGAGAATTTAGATGCTGATCTTTGCTCCCATTCAGATGCCATCTCAACCGCATACAAAAATGGTGTTCCTATGGGTGCCACATCTCAAGCTGATCTACTCAATAGAGCTCGATTATTTATCTCTGCTTCAGCAGATGCATCATTGAAAGATCAATACATTGAAAAATTACAGGTGGTTAAAGGCACAATTATTGATGGCGAAGTTGTCACCTCGGTTCATGATGTGATGACTCATGAACCTACTGATCTTGATTTGAATTCTTGCCAAGTTGTTGGTAATGGTATTCGTTCAATGTGTGTTGTCTGGGATGATCCAAACTTTATTCAAGGCGATGAAGCCTATTATTACGCTAGAGTTATTGCAAATAAATCTTGTCGTTGGTCGCATAATCTGTGTTTGAAAAATCCTGAGTATTGCGAAGATGGCAATGCAGATGTTCCAAACTTTATTCAAGAAAGGGCATGGACGTCTCCCATATGGCTAGAAAACACTTCAGATATTTGACACAGCCCAAAGAATTATGTTCCATTAGGATATGAATAAATTAGCGCTACAATTATTTTTAGTCTTAGCCTTTATTCCTATCGCTATTTTGATAAGTTCAATAATCATTACACTGGCACCGTTATATTGTTGGGGTCTTGCAATTAATGCTTATCGTTTTGGCAATACAAAAGAGTTATATTTTTGGTTAGCAATGGGTGTGGTAGCTTTCTTCTTAGCATTGTTTGTTTTAGGAGTCTTGTAAATGTTGAAGGCATGCATCCTCTTTTCAGCTGCTTGCTTATTTGTAATAGGCTGCTATGTAATGTTTAAGCCTGATCTCAGTGATTTGGGGTTTATTCCTGTCGTTGCGACTAACCCTGAGACTGCTTCTGAGTTTAGATCGTTGTTCGCAGGCTCATTTTTAGCATACGCATATCTTTTATTACGGTTTGCATTTTCTTACAATCCAATATCTATAGCTGTAAGCATTGCCTACATAATGGGTTTTATAGCTTTTGGTCGAGTTGTAAGTTTTTTTTATGAGGGCTTTAATTCTTTTGGGCTCATTGTGTTCTTTGGCGAGATATTTTTAGCATTAATCCTGATTTTGGCGCATAAAAAAAGAAAAAATGAGATTCCTTATTTCTAAATTTTGGTCATTCAATAAAACTTCTTAACATTTCTTGATTCTGTAATATAATTCTTTTTCTTCTGGGGATGTGGTGGAACTGGTAGACACGCTTGGCTTAGAACCAAGTGCCGAAAGGCGTGGGGGTTCGACTCCCTCCATCCCTACCAATTGGTGTATATTCTTGTCACCTTTGCTATTATTAACCCTATGAAAAATTTACCACTTTTGTTGCTAACACTTTTTATTTTTTTCTCCTGTGCAGAAAATAATTCCTATAACTCAAGGGTTCTTAATGCAGGCAGTGAAAATGAATCCTGGTTATTGCATGGAAGAACTTATGATGAGTCAAGATTTAGCCCCCTAACTGATATTAATGATTCAAATGTAGGTGAGCTTGGTTTGTCATGGTCATTTGAAACTGGCACCAACAGAGGTCATGAAACCACTCCTATCGTAGTTGACGGCATGATGTTTATAACAGCTCCATGGAGCGTCGTTTTTGCTTTGGACGCAAAGACTGGAAAAGAAATTTGGTCATATGATCCAGAGGCTGACAAAGCCTGGGCACGAAATGCTTGCTGCGATGTGGTTAATAGAGGGGTTGCAGTTTGGGGCGATCATGTAGTTTTTGCCACTATCGATGGCCGTTTAATTTCTCTTGATAAAGAATCTGGAGAGGTGAACTGGGATGTTTTGACAATTGATAAATCAAAACCATACACAATTACAGGAGCACCAAGAATCATAGATGGGAAAATAATTATTGGAAATGGCGGCGGTGAGTTTGGAGTAAGAGGTTATATTTCTGCTTACGATGTTCAAGATGGCTCTATGTTATGGAGATTTTTTACTGTTCCTGGCAATCCCGATGAACCATTTGAATCAGAGGCTTTAGCTAAAGCAGCTAAAACATGGTCTGGAGGAAAATGGTGGGAAATTGGAGGAGGGGGAACAGTTTGGGACTCTATGGCATATGACCCAGAATTAAACCTTCTCTACATAGGTACTGGGAATGGCTCTCCCTGGAATAGATATGTGCGCAGTCCTGGCGGCGGAGATAATTTATATCTTTCATCTATCGTTGCAATTAATCCAGATAATGGAGAATATGTTTGGCATTATCAAACCACTCCAGGAGATAGCTGGGACTATACCGCCACTCAACACATGATCCTTGCTGATATGGAGATCAATGGTGAGCAAAGAAAAGTTATTATGCAGGCTCCAAAAAATGGTTTTTTCTATGTAATAGACAGAACATCAGGGGAGTTTATTTCAGCAAATAATTTTGTGCCAACAAATTGGGCATCTCATGTAGATCCTGAAACTGGAAGACCGATAGAGATCAAGGAAACCAATCATGAGTTGCAACCAGCGTTAACAACACCTGGACCCCTAGGTGGTCATAATTGGCATCCCATGTCTTATAGCCCAAGAACAGGGTTGGTTTACATTCCGGCCCAAGAGACAATATTTATCTACTCAACAGATAATGAATTTGAATACAATCCAGGCACTTGGAATTTAGCGAATCAGATTGAAATGAGTTACCTGCCAAAAGATCCAGATGAGCTAGCTATGGTTGATGCTGCAACGGTTGGTTATTTACTTGCATGGGATCCAAAAGAGCAAAAAGAAGTTTGGCGAGCACAATATAAAAGACCATGGAGCGGTGGTGTTCTTTCAACTGAAGGAAATTTAGTTTTTCAAGGAACATCAGATGGAAGATTTGTAGCATATGCAGCAGATTCTGGTGAGTTACTTTGGAGTGTCGATACTGGGCAAGGGATTGTGGCACCTCCAATAACTTACAAGATTGAAGGTAAACAATACATTGCAGTTCAAGTTGGCTATGGCGGCGCCTACGCGCTTACTGGAGGACTAGAATCACCAAATAAAAACCCATCTCGAGATGGCAGAATGATGATTTTTGAGATTGGTGGGACTCAACTTGAGGAGCCAGTTGCATCAATAGCTCAATTAAATCCTACTATTTTTGAATTAAATTCAGATGCTTTGGTTATTGCTCGTGGTGAATATGAGTATCATGAACATTGTCAATTTTGTCATGGAGCAGGCGTTATTGGTGGAGGAGTTTTGCCTGATTTAAGAATGTTAGATGCTCAGGGTCATGCTTCATTTTTAGGGAGCGTTCTTGGTGGAATTCACGGAAGTGGAATGGCTTCATTCAAAGACGTGTTAAATGTAGAACAAGCTCAGCAAATTCACGAATACATTAAACATCAAACAGTTTTAACAGGTCTAGCAAGCGCAGCAGAGCAATAAAAAAATATATTATCTTCGATGGTTTATAATTAACCATGGATAATAAATATGATATAGCCAAAGATTGGCTTCCCAGATACACAGGAATGCCAGTAGATGATTTTGGTGATTACATTCTTCTAACTAATTTTCAAGACTATGTTGATCAATTTGCAGACAGGTTTAATTCTGATGTCCAAGGTGAAAATCGACCAATGTCCTCTAGCACCAACAGTGATGGCTTAAGCATCATTAATTTTGGGATAGGTTCACCCAATGCTGCAACTATTATGGATTTACTGGTTGCAAGAAAACCAAAAGGAGTCTTGTTTCTTGGAAAATGTGGTGGACTAAAAGATTCATCTGAAATTGGAAACCTTATTCTGCCTATAGCTGCTATTAGAGGTGATGGAACTTCCAATGATTATTTTCCTCCAGAAGTACCTGCCTTACCTTCTTTTAAATTGCACAAGTTTGTTTCCGATAAAATATTAGATGCAGGAACTGACTATCGAACTGGAGTGATTTATACAACCAATAGAAGAGTTTGGGAGCATGACAAAACCTTCTTAAAGAAACTAAAAAACACTACAGCTATTGGTATCGACATGGAAGTTGCCACTATATTTATAGTTGGTCATTACAACGAGATTCCTCGTGGAGCCTTGCTTTTGGTTTCAGATGTTCCTGTGACACCTGATGGAGTCAAGACTGAAAAATCAGATCAGGCGGTTACATCTAAATGGGCAAAGCAACATTTAGAGATAGGTATTCATGCAATGACAGATTTAAAAAATAGTAGAGACAAGATTAAACATTTCCGCTATTGATTAGCTATCAACAACAAATTCTTGCAAATAGTTAAAAATATTTTGAATAGATAGTTCTCGTGCTTTTCGCATGGTGTCATTTACATGCAAGTTTAGGGTTTCACCTTTTCTGTCCATGATAAATATTCTTGGTATGCCTTCTTGAATATTTTTATCAAAAAAACTAAATAATTCAGTATTCATTTCATAGTTTCCTACGTCTATATTTAATATATTTGCATTTCTTTCAAGAAAGCTTTTTACAACTGGCAGCTGGATCACCCCTTCAAATAATCTTGCATCAGGGCACCAATTCGCTCCAAAAACCACAATGGGTTGTTTATTTAATTTGACGGTTTTTTGAATGAATTCTTGAATTTCCAGCATAGAGGTTTGAACCCCAGAGTAAGGCTCAGGGTGCGGAAGGCTGGGGCATTCATTTATATCTAAAATTATATTCATATCTCTTCAAGCTAACCAAAAAAATTTAAAATTTTAACATTTAAGTGTATTCTATTAGATGATGAAAAGGCTGATTAGATATTCATTAATACTTGTTGCATTGTATACAACAATGAGAATATTAATTGCATTATTCTTATATGATCAGGCACCAATTGCATTTCTTGCAACTGAGTTTAATCAAGATCAAATGGATGAATACAGAGCCAGAGTCTTGCTTCCAGCTTTTTTCCTTACTTTGAATTATTTTATTTTAAGGTATTTTTCTGGCAAAAACCCCACTTCACCTCTTTGGCCAATATATGTTATCAGTGTCTCACTTATAATTACTCATATTATTGGCTTTATAACTTTCATGCCTTTATCTAAAGACCCTCTTATAATGCTTTTTATTTGTTTATTTGTTTGTTTTATTGCCAGAGCAGGTCACAATAAAAGAAAGAACGAAATTTTATAGGAAATACAATGATTTGGATTATTAGACTCTTTCTGATGGCTTATGCAGTTTTATATTTTGGTATAGGGGCTTGGGCAATCATTGATCCGGTCAAAGATGCTCTTGAACTTAGTTATGAGATTCCTTCATTCATGGATGCTGTTGGGTTAAAAGTTTCAGGGGAGATTGGTTATTCAGAAGTTGCAGGTTTGTATGGCGGTATCAATATGATTATTGGTTTATTGTGTCTCCTTGGTCTTTTTAGCAGAGGCATTGCAACATATGTATTGTCACTGCTTGCATTCTTAACCTTTAGCATTGCACTCGGCAGATATTTGTTTGCACTTATTCCAAGCACACCTACCTTTTATAATACTTTTTTTATCTTTGAAGTGGTTACGTTTGTCTTGTCGCTATCTTTTTTCTTGTATATGAAATTTTTATACAACCCCAGAAAGAGTGGCAATGTAGAGAGTGTAGCTACTGACTAGAATGATTCCCGCGGCCACATACAAGCTTCTGTTGAATTTTAATTTGGTTAATGCAACTGCCAATAAAATAAAGGCTAAGCTTAAGATTGCAAGGATACTGAAATCTCTTTCCATGACGACTGGGCTGAGTTGAACAGATCCAAAAAATCCAATAATTGGAATAACAAATACTAAATTTAGAACGTTTGATCCAATAATATTACCAACAACCATTTGATGTTTGCCTTTTTTTAGGGCTGCAATCGTGGCAGCTAACTCAGGCAAACTGGTTCCTAATGCGATGATGGTAAGACCTATGATTAACTCTGATATGCCTAATAATAATGCTGTGCTTTCGGCATAGACAATAGAGATATTGGCACCAGCCACTAAACCCACAAGCCCGACCATTGATAAAAATACACTTTTTGTAAATTCAGATACTTCTGAGCCTTCCTCATCAGGGACGCCATCCGTTTTTAGGAGGATATACATAAACAACATGAATAAACCCACAAAACCGATGCTTTCACTAAAAGAGATCGTTCCATCTGCCAAAGTTAATCCCAGCAACAATACAGTTAAGCCAAAAGGCATTAAATTCCATAAATGAGTTTTAGAGGCTGCATGAAAGTAAAGGCAGGAGACGCCAAAAATGAGAGCAATGTTTGATATATTTGAACCAATAGCTGTTCCAAGGGCAATGTCTTCATTCCCATTCAAAACAGCAGATATTCCAACAAATACCTCGGGTGCGGAGGTTCCAGCCGCGATAAGTGTTAGCCCAATAACAAGATCTCCAACCCCTAAATGTTTCGCTATGACGGAGGCATGGTCAACAAATTTATTTGCTCCCCAAACAAGAATTGTGATCCCAGCTAGCAGCAGAATGATGTTTAATGTTAACTCCATGACAGTATTCTAAAGGCAATGCTATTGAATTCATAATGATTTCAAGAGAACATAAGCATTTATTAAATTATCTAAGGGCAAGTATGAAAATAGCAGAATTATTTAATGTGTCTGGCAAAGTAGCCATTGTTACTGGTGGTTCAAGAGGAATAGGTGAGATGATAGCGGCTGGCTTTTTGGCCAATGGCGTCAAGGTATATATTACCGCTAGAAAAGAGGCTGCATTAATCGAAAAGGCTCGTGAATTATCAGAGACTTATTCAGGCGAGTGCATTCCTGTCCCCTGTGACTTAAGCACCATGGATGGAATGAATAATTTTGTTGATTTTATTCAATCAAAAGAGGAACACATAGATTTTCTCATTAATAATGCAGGAGCTTCATGGGGAGAGCCTTATGCAGAATATTCAGAAAAGGGCTGGGATAAAGTTATGGATTTGAATGTTAAGAGTATTTTTTATTTAACCCAAAAACTCACACCTATATTAGCTAAACAAGCTTCTGCTGAAGATCCTGCTAGAGTTATTAACATTGGATCAATTGATGGCTTAAATGTGCCTGCTTTAGAGAGCTATGCATATGGAACCTCAAAGGCAGCCGTGCATCATTTAACTAGAGTGCAAGCAAGAAGATTGGTCGGAGAGAATATTTTGGTTAATGCAATAGCGCCAGGTCCATATGAATCTATGATGTTGGGAGCTGCAGTGAATCATGATTACTCATTAATAGAGTCAAGAAACCCTAGAAAAAGAATTGGTTCTCCTGAAGATATGGCAGGGCTGGTGCTGTTCTTGTGCTCAAGAGCAGGAGCTTATACCGTTGGTGCAGTCATACCCTCAGATGGGGGATTGGTCGGTACAGCAGGCCATGACCTAAGCCAATCATGAGCCTTTATGAGAAATATTTTTTACCTAAACTATTAGACTGCTGTTGCGGGATGGAAGGTTTTCAAAAAAAGAGAGCTCAAATCATCCCTAAAGCTCATGGAAGAGTTTTAGAAATAGGGATAGGGTCAGGATTAAATTTTGATTTTTATGATTTTGATAAAGTATCTGAGATAGTGGGAGTTGATCCGGCTCTTAGTTCAGTGGCTATTGCAAAATCTAGGGCTTCAAATTTAAGATCTAAAATTTCTTTTGTAGAGACAACAGCTGAATCTATTGATCTTGAATCTGCAACATTTGATAGCGTGGTGATAGGGTTTAGTTTATGCACTATCCCAGATCCCATGCAGGCTTTAGCAGAGGCTCATAGACTTCTTAAGCCGGGCGGCTCTTTATTTTTTATGGAACATGGCTTGGCTCCTGAGCCTAAGATTCAAAAATGGCAGCATCGAATTACACCCCTTTGGAATAAAATTGCCGGTGGGTGTAATCTAAATAGAAACATTGAAGATCTGATTCTTTCTGGAGGGTTCCAATTCAAGGATTTAAATAAGAAATATATTAAAGGGCCAAAGATAGCTTCTTTTTTATACTATGGTGAAGCCCCAAAAGCTTAAAGCAAGCTTACGTCTTCAAAGGACTCGTTAATAAGATTTCGCATCCAAATATGTGATCCATCATTATCATCGCTACTATGCCAAATCAGATATTGTTCTAGAGGAGGAACATTCATAGGTATTTCAATGAAGCTAAGACCATGTTTTTTTGCAAAAATCTCTGAGCAGAGCAAACACAAATCGGTTGATCGCACTATTTCTGGGGTCACTTGATAGTGTTGAGATCTTAGTGCAATTTCAGGCTGTAATTGCATTTTTTGCATTTCCATTTCTATAACAGAGGCACCTCTTTTTCTATTTGAGATATTGATGTATTTTAATTTCATCATTTCATCCAAGTTCATGTCCGAAAGTTTTGATACAGGATGGTTGGCTCGGTGAGCCACAACAAATCTATCGGTAAAAACTTTCATTGAATTTGTATCCTTTGCATTAGGTATAAAAGGATCTACAGCAAAACTTAATTCATTTGTTGCTAATGCATGAGGCACTTGATCTCTAGAAAAGTAGTAGCACTCAAGTTTAATGTTTGGTGCTTGTTTTTCCATTTTACCCATAAGAATCGCTAAGATTCGACCCTCATTAATATCCCCAAGAGAAATTCTGAATGTTTTCTCACTGGTTGCTGGATTAAACTCATCAGGCTCATTTACGCTTTTTTGCATTAGCTGAAGAGCATTTTGTATATCTTTGATAATATTTTCTGTTTTTTGAGTGGGCACCATGCCACTGCCAGTTCTTACAAAGAGTTCATCATCGAATTTTTCTCTTAATCTTGAAAGTGCATTAGAGACCGCAGGTTGAGTTATGCCTACCACTTCAGCCGCTTTGGTAAGACTGCCCTCGGTATAAATGGAGTTCATAATGACAAATAGATTTAAATCAAAAGAACTTATTTTCATTTTTTTCTGATCCTATAGCTTTGCAACTTGCTTGCAGTTATCATGGGTGTAAAACCAATTGAGTACTAATAATAAAGTTATTTTATAATATTCACAATACTTATATTATAAATAGCACCCATTAATAAGAGGATAATAATGAGAGATTTACGGCCAGAAGTTCAAACATTTCTAGACAGGGTTCAAGCATTTATAGATACCGAAATTAGACCCAATGAAGCAACTTACGCTCAGCAAACAGAAGAGGGTGGTCGATGGTGTGTGCCTCCCATCATGGAAGAAATGAAAGCCAAGGCAAAGGCTGAAGGCCTATGGAATTTCTTCCTGCCAGGGTATGAGGGTGAGTTTGGAACTGGTTTAAGTAATTTTGAATATTCTCATCTCGCAGAAAAAATGGGAGCAGTCGGGATCGCTTCTGAAGTTTTCAATTGTTCTGCTCCTGATACAGGAAACATGGAAGTGCTTGAAAGATATGGTTCTGAAGAGCAGAAAGATACTTGGTTGAAGCCCCTGTTAGCTGGAGAAATTAGGTCAGCTTTTGGTATGACTGAGCCTGGAGTAGCTTCTTCGGATGCAACGAACATGGCTGCTACTGCAGTGCTTGAAGGCGACGAGTATGTAATTAATGGTGAAAAATGGTGGACATCTGGCGCTGGAGATCCTAGATGTAAAATTATTGTATTTATGTGTGTGACTGATCAAGATCCAGACTCTCCAAGACATAAAAGACATTCTCAAATCCTCGTCCCAATGGATTCTGAGGGAATTGAAGTAAGAAAGATGATGGAGGTTTTTGGTTGGGATGATGCTCCTCATGGTCATGCTCATCTAAAATTTACCAACGTGAGAGTTCCGAAAAGCAATATGATTTTAGGCGAGGGTCGAGGTTTTGAAATTGCCCAAGGTCGCCTCGGGCCTGGAAGAATTCATCATTGCATGCGAGCTGTTGGCTTAGGTGAAAGAGCGCTGCAAATGATGTGTGAAAGATCTCAAAGCAGAGTTGCTTTTGGTAAACCCTTGTCACAACTTGGTGGTAACATGGATATCATTGCCAACTCAAGAATTGAACTGAATATGGCAAGGCTTCTAACGCTTCAGGCAGCCCACATGATGGATACTGTTGGCAATAAAGTTGCTGCAAGTGAGATTGCTCAAATCAAAGTGATTGTTCCAAATATCGTTTGTGATGTAATTGACCGTGCTATTCAAATGCATGGTGGGGCAGGAGTTTCTCAAGTTTTCCCATTGGCAAGAATGTATGCTGGAATGAGAACCTTGCGACTGGCTGACGGGCCTGATGAAGTCCATAGAAGAGCAGTTGCAAGACATGAGTTAGGTAAATATCCTACCTAAGTGTGGAGCCATCAAATAATTTAATTTTTTACGACACTGAGACAACTGGGCTAATCAAAGACTTTGCTCAAATACTCCAGTGCGGGTCTATTCAAGCAAATCGTAATTTAGAAATCCAAGATGAGCAAAATTTAGGTTGTGCTCCTCTGCCATGGGCTATACCTCATCCAATGGCCATGGTAACTAATAAGAAAACCCATCTTTTCAATTCCAATGTATCCCATTATGAAATGATGCGAGATCTTAATCGCCAATGGCGACAGTGGACGATTGATGAGCCAGGGGTTTTCATAACTTATAACGGCATGGCTTATGATGAAGAGCTTATTAGAAGACAGTTTTATTGGAATTTATTTGAGTCATATCTTACTAATACCAATGGAAACAGCAGATTGGATCTTTTGCTGATGATGAATAATATTGCTGCCTTTTCTCCCGATTTATTAAATATTCCTCTTTATGAGGGCGGTCCAGCGATTAGTTTGAAGCAGGCAGATTTAGCAGAAGCTAACGGAATTGAAATTGGTGATGCTCATGATGCAATTGCTGACTGTAAATTAATGATTTCCTTGCTTGAAAAAATTAATAAGAAAAAACCAGAGCTAATAGATTTCTTTCTAAGTATTTCTTCCAAAGCAGGTGTTCAAGAAGCTGTTCAACAGCCAGGTTTTTTAGGTTTGGGGGAGGTCTTCAGGCGAGAAGTTTTTAGGTACCCTGTTGTGCCTTGTGGTAGCAAAGCCCCAAATGATTTAATGTTTTTTGATTTAAGTTTTGAGCCCGAAGAAGTTTTTGATCTTGATACTCAAGAAATTTATTCAATGGTACAAAAACCTGGAAAATCAGGCCCTTTTAAAAAATATGGAATTAATAAAACGATACCCATATGCCCTAGTTCAATGATTGATGATAAAAATTCTTTTGATATAGATTTTGCTATTTTAGAGAATCGGGCCAAGCAGGTAAGGGACAATATTGATTTTCAGTCGCTTGTTAGTCAAGCCATGGCAGACAAAATTAATAATTGGAATAACGAATATGATCATATAGAGCAGATGATTTATGCAGGTGGCTTTCCATCAAAAGAAGACAAAGATCTAATGGCAGATTTTCATCGCATAGATTCAGCTGAAGAAAGAATAAAAATTTGTCGAAATATCACTGATGAACGCCATAGGCTATTTGCAGAAAGGTTGATCTGTCAGTTTTATCCGCAAGCAGCTCCTGAAGATATGATGAGTCGTTATCAATCTCTTATTACTCAACGTCTAAACGAAGATGGGCCTTGGGGCTCTATGACCAAGGTTATGGGAGAGCTTGAAAAACTCTTAGCAAATGATAATTCATCAGAAACTCAAACTATTTTAGAAGAAACTCAAAATTTTCTAGTTCAAAGAGCAAATTTAATTACTTGATCTTTTGACCTATTTAAATAGATGCATAAACACTCACTGATTGTATAATATTCCAATATTTAGACCCGTAGCTCAGTTTTGGTTAGAGCGTCGCATTGACATTGCGAAGGTCGATGGTTCGAGTCCATTCGGGTCTACCACATCTAAAATTTATTTGATGTCGCTTGATCATATGCACAAATTAAAATAGGTTTAGTAAATGAATAACTCCCAGACATATTTTCATAACTTTGAATCAATCGATAAGAAAAAAAAATCTATTCTTTTTATTGCAGGGGCAGGAATGGATCATAGATTGGTTCGAGCCATTAAGTTGCCTAGTTCTGAATATAACAAACCTTTAATAATAGATCTTCCCGGTCACGGCGATTCAAAAGGGCTCTCAAGCAATCGCATTGAAACATACAGTAAGTTTTTAATTGATGCCCTCTCAAACTATGAACTGAAAGACCTCTCTCTCTGTGGACACAGCATGGGTGGGTTGGTTGCTTTAGATATGGTCATTAAGCATAACTATTCAGCAAAATCTTTAATTTTAGTTAATAGCATTTATCCCACAAGAGTTGCTGATGCATTGCTTGCCAAAGCTGAGATAGGCAATGGTCATGCTGCAGATTTTATTATTAAATATGGCCTTTATCGAAGACTTCTTGGTCTAAAGAATGCTTTTTCTGATGGGAATGAACCAGTGATGCTTAATGATTTAGAGGCATGCAATAATTATCAATTAGATATAAATGAGTTAAAAAATTTAAGAATTTCTATTTCAATCATCCTTGGCAGCAAAGATAGACTGGTTGACTTAGAAGCTGTAAAAAAATTTACCAATGTGGTCCCAAGCCATACCTATAAAATGGATGAGGTAGGGCATTTCTCATTTTTTGAAGACCCAGAAAAGTTAAGTAAATTAATCTCTGAGCTTGTATAAAAATTTAAGTCCAAACAAATAAAATCATTGGAATTGAGATTGCCACAATCACACATTCAAGCGGGAGGCCAAGACGCCAGTAATCTCCAAACTTATAGTTCCCCGGAGCCATTACCAAGGTGTTACATTGATGCCCAATTGGAGACAAAAAGGCGCAACTAGCACCAACAGCTACTGCCATAAGAAAGGGTTCAACTGGTTGCCCAACCTGAATGGCAAGATTTGCTGCAATAGGCGCCATGATTACAGCAGTTGCTGCATTATTTACAATATCTGACACAAACATCGTAATTACTAAAATCATAAGAATTAACCAAGGTAAATCCATGCCTGCTGTGCTTGTAGATATGAAGTTTGCAATACTTAAAGAGATTCCTGATGTTTCTAATGCTTGACCAACTGGGATCATTGCAGCAAGCATGACAACAACTGGCCATTCAATATTTCTATATAAATTTCCATTTAATACTTTGATAGATATGAAAGCTATAACGCATAGTAAAAATGCAACTACTATATCAATTACGTTAAAGGCAGTTAGACCAATAGCTAGCCCAAAAAATATTAAGCTTTTCAATAATCTGCTTCTGCTGGGGATGGTTTGAAGATCTCTTTCCATGAGTGGCATCAAACCTAGATGCTTTATTCTTTCCTTAACTCCTTCATCATCAATGGTTCTAACGCCTAGCAATAAGACATCCCCAATCTTAAATGCTTCTCTCGCAAGTCTTGTTCTAAATTTAGCACCTTGTCGCCATAATCCCAGCAATGCTAGATCATCTGAGGCAAGTCTTTTTAAGAATTCATGTTTTCTACCAACCAGTCTTGAGCCCGCGGTAACCATGACCTCAATTTCTGCCAAATCAGATTCTTTGACGGTGACAAGATCATCGGCAATTTCAAATCCGAGAGATTCTTGAATAGTAGAAATATCATCTGGAGAGGTTTTAATAACTAAGATTTGCCCAGGCTGAATTTTTTTGCCCATAGAAACTCTTGAAACTCCTCCACTTTCGTTTACTACACCTAAGACCTCAGTCTCAGGGCCTGAAATTTTTTTTATTTCAGATAGTCTCATTCCAATAGCTTTGCTGTCTTCTTTTACGGTTACTTCAAAAAGATAGTTTTTTAAATCTATTAGTCTGGTTGAATCATTAGCATTATCCCGAACTTTTACAAACCTAAAGCCAATCAATGCAATAAACAAAACACCCAAGATGCTGACAGCGAGTCCAACAGAAGAATAGTCAAAGAAGTTAAAGGCTACACCTGTATATTCTTGTCTGTATTGAGAAATAATAATATTTGGAGGGGTACCTATTACTGTGTTCATGCCGCCAAGAATGCTAGCAAAAGCCAGAGGCATAAGAAATTTTGAGGGATTCCATTCCATCTTTTGGCAAAGTGATAATGTAATGGGAAGTAATAGGGCCATGGCCCCGATATTGTTCATGAAAGAAGATAAAAATGCTGCAACAATCATGATGAGAATCAGGTATTGATTTTGAGTTAGAGTTAGACGTGAGATTAGGTTTCCAGCCAAACTAACCATCCCAGCTTCTTGCAAGCCTCTGCTGATCAGCAGAACCAGAGCAACCGTTATAACCGCAGGGTGTCCAAATCCTGAAAATGCACTTTCTGCAGGGACAACACCAAATAAAACTAAAGCGGCCAAGCAAAGCAGAGTGACTGCATCATAGCGCCACTTTCCCCATATCAGCAAACACATAAGGACAACCAACGTTATAATTAAAATTCCTTGCTCAGACATAACAATTATTGATTGGTTGATTTTTTTTGCTAGTCTTCGCCTTGCTGTGGATTTGATTCATTAGAAATATTTTCAGATAGACCCTTAGTCAAGTATTTGCTTGGATCTAAGTCTTCGCTATTTTCAATATAGATTGATCGAGAGGGGTAGGCAAATTCAGAGCCATTATTTCTAACAATTTTAATGATTTCAAAAATAAGATTTTGTTTAATTTTTGAGAAATCAGTGAAACCAACAGGGTTTGAGTAACACAAGACCCTTAAATCAATAGAGCTTGATCCGAGTTCCTCAGTTCTTGCAAAGGATTCTTGATTTGGATTTTCAATAAATTGTTCGTTAGAAGCAATATAGGCTGTAATTTCATTACAAATACTTAAAAGCTGCTCTTGGGTTGTTGAGTAAGTTAGATTAACTGCCCAACTAATTCTCCTGTAAATCATGTTGCCATGATTTATAACACTTACATCAGAGAGGTCTTTGTTTGGTACAAGCATAGGAGCAGTATCAAACATCCTAATTAGAGTTGATCTAAAGCCTATATCTTCAACAATTCCATGAAGATGACCCGGAACCTCAATTCTATCTCCAGGTTGAAATCTATTTTCACCAATAATGAGCAATCCAGAAATAAGATTTTTAAAGAAATCTTGAGCACCTAAGGCGACAGCTACTGAAAATAATCCCAAGCCTGCAACCAATGGTCCGATTTGAATGCCAAAGATATCAAATATTATTCCTATGCCTACTACCCAAATAATTACTTTTGCAGCTCTCTCAAGCCACTTAGTCATAGATTCAGTGAGAACCGTTGAAGATGTAAAAGCTTGAAATATGGGCGTGACACTATTTGCAAGAGCAGTAAAGATTGTGAAAGCAATCATTGCTTTTATTAAGTTTGTAGCAAAAAGTTCTGCTATACCAGAAAGAGGTAAGTAAATAGCAATTAGATAAATTGCAATTGTTAAAGGAATATATCCAAGCGGTTTTCTTAAAGATTCGAGCAACACATCATCAACCTGTGACTCAGTATCAGAGGTTAATTTTTCCAATCGTGCCATCACTCTTCCAACAAAAAAAGCTCTAACTATAGCTCCACCTATAAAAATAAGTGCTGAAACAATAATCTCAGTTACACCAATACCCAACAAGCCTTGGCTCCAAACATTTGAAATAATTTCTAATAATCCTTCCATATTCTTAAAATATATTTTTATGTAATTGTATTACAGAGTTGATGAATTATCTTGTTGGTTTAAAGATGGTTGTAAAATCAAGACTTCTCTTTATGATAAATATCTTATGAACAGTTTCGTTGAATTCTTTTTGAAAATTAGAAATAGCAATATTTTTAGTGGGATTGTTATTGCTGTTATATTGGCTTCTGCTATTTATGCCGGTGTCATTTCCTATGATATCGCCCCTCAATATAATATTTATTTAGATTTATTTGACTATGCCATCACGGTATTTTTTGTTATTGAAATTATCATTCGCATGGTTTCTGAGCGCTCATTGATTAAATTTTTTAAAGATGGCTGGAATATTTTTGATTTTTTAATTGTTACCATTTCACTTGTACCTATTAGCAATGTTGAGAGTGTATTTGTTGCTAGGTTATTAAGAATCATAAGAGTTCTTCGCATCATTACAGTAGTCCCTGCATTCAGGCATATTATTGATTCTCTGGTTAAAACAATTCCTAGGGTTGGCTTTATAGCCCTATTAATGTTTATTTTTATGTATGTTTGGGGAGCAATCGGCACTATGTTTTTTGGGGTGATAGATCCTGATCATTGGGGCAATATAGGACTTGCATTGATCACTTTGGTGCAAATAGCAACTTATGATGATTGGGCTGCTATTATGGGGGAAGTTATTGAGGTATACCCATTTGCATGGATTTTCTTTGTATCTTTCATAGTAATCAATGCAGTCATTTTATTAAATATGGTGATTGGAGTCATAGTTGATGTTATGACTGGGGATATTCTAGATAGAGATAAGCAAGATTCTATTGAGCAGCCTTAGCCAGACATTCAGAAAAGGTTTTTTGGTCAACATTGCCACCAGACAGCATAACCAAAGTTCTTGTACCACGAAATTTCTCTTTGTTTTTAAGCAAGCAGGCTAAGGCTACTGCCCCACTGGGTTCAAGTTTTATATTTAAGCGATTAAAGGCAAAGCGCATAGCCTCGCAGACTTCTTGATCAGAGGCAGATAAACCCTTGACGCCAAAATGAGTATTGATCGCAAAGGGTATTTCTCCAGGTGTTGGTGTTAGCAACCCATCGCATAAACCGCCTCGGTTGGTGTCCATTGCAACTCTCTCATTTTTTTCAAAGGATAATTGATGATCGTTCCATTCTTCGGGTTCAGCAGTGAAGACATTGCATTCAGGATTAATATATTTGATAGAAATACAGGAGCCTGCGGTCAGACCACCACCGCCTGCACAAATAATAGCGTTATCGAGTTTAGGGTTTTTAGCATCATTAATGACCTCATAAGCTGCTGTACCTTGACCATAAATAGTTTCTAGAGCGTCATAAGGATTGATAATAACTAGATTTTTTTCTTTGGCTATCGCTCTACTCATATCTTCTCTGCTTTCAGTGCGTCGATCGTAGTGAATCACTTGAGCGCCCAAAGCTTTTGCATTGGCAATTTTTCTCTCAGGCGCGTCTATTGGCATCACCACTGTTGCTGGAGTATTAAAAACTTTGGCTGCATGGGCAACGCCTTGCGCATGATTACCAGAAGAATAGGCTATCACGCCTCGTTTCAATTCATCTTTTGAGAGTCTTGAGATAGCAGAAAGCGCACCCCTAACTTTAAAAGAGCCTGTAATTTGTAAAGACTCGGGCTTGAACAGGAATCTGCCATTCAATTCTTCATTTAGATCAGGGCAAGTAACAAGTTGCGTATGATGTATGTGAGGTGAAATGAGATGATAGGTTTTAACAACCTCATCAAACCAAACATTTGGTTCAAGTTTCATATGGCTTATTTCTGTTTAAATTTATCTTTTATCTGTATTGGCAAATAAGCAATATAAAACAGAATGACTGCCAATGGAATTGTTCCAACTAAATGAAGTGGAGGGTCTGGAAAATAATCCATTAAAGTGCCTTCAACGGGTCGATCAGCCAGATACCAATAGTTTGCAGGAGGCCCAATTATAAGATTGGCAATGTAGACAAAAATTAATAGTGCCAGAGTGACACCAATCACTTTAGGGATATCACTCAGGATGGGTCTTTCCTTGTTAACCATTAGGACATAAAAAACCGCTAATATAATTAAGCTATGACCCCAGAAAAATGGTGAGTATTCTCCGTGAGGAA
>Ga0213861_10000912_pt1 | contig 26552 bp, 25 predicted proteins | sample PICome_4_FD_160110 | JGI IMG/M metagenome (GOLD analysis project Ga0213861, IMG submission 160110) | Coastal seawater microbial communities near Pivers Island, North Carolina, United States - PICO131 | ecosystem: Environmental > Aquatic > Marine > Coastal | place: USA: North Carolina... | reverse complement strand
GACCGATTGAACCATCGACCCAGAAAGACGCTGAACTATAGAACGCCTCATGAGGCGTTCTATAGTTCAAAAGAAACCTTGACGGTTGCACTTAAGACTTGAACCCGGGACACCTATTATTCATCGACTTTTTAATAAAGATTTAAGAGAGGAAATAAACAATGATACGTCCAACTATAAGATTGCTTGATTTTCTATCGCCCGTAGCTGATCTCGCGATTCGTTTATGGGTTGCTCATGTATTCTGGAAATCCGGTCTAAATAAATTTCAATCGATGGACACGACGAAGATGCTGTTTGAGCACGAATACAAAGTGCCATTCATTCCGCCAGAAACCGCAGCATATCTGGCAACGGGCGTAGAGTTAATTTTTCCTGTACTGCTTACCATTGGTCTGGCTGGAAGGTTTTCAGCGGGTGTCCTATTCTTCTTCAATATCATCGCCGTAATCTCATATCCAACTCTAAATGAAGCAGGTATATGGCAGCATACACTGTGGGGCGTGATGCTAATGATACCGTTCTTGCACGGCCCCGGAAAAATATCCATTGATCACTTCATACGACAGCGGTTTATGGACTGAGAAGTAACACATTGATCCGCAGGGGTACATTCCGTATCTCTGTTTTATTTTATAAATTCGAATAAATTTAAAACTTCAATTTTTATGGCGCTCACTAACGCTTCACAAACTGTACAGATTTCAAGTTTCGGACCTTCATTTAGCTCTCACCTAGGCAGTCTTGGCTTAACCGGCCTTACTCGAGCTCAGTTATCCACAGTACAAATTAATTTAGGTAAATTGTGTAATCAGGCCTGTGAACACTGCCATGTGGATGCTGGGCCAAAACGCACCGAGATAATGCAACTCGAAACAATGCAACTCATTGTTGAGTGGTGTAAAAAACACAACATAAGAGACATAGACATAACCGGCGGTGCGCCGGAAATGACTCCTGATTTTCGCTGGCTGGTGGATAGCTTAGTTGATCTAAACATGTCAGTAACCAGTCGTTGTAACCTAACTATTTTAATGGAGAGAGGTTATGAAGACTTAGCCGAGTGGTACGCACAGCGAAAGATTAAGCTGGTCTGCTCCATGCCATGCTACAGTGAGTCAAATGTTGATGGACAGCGTGGAAAAGGTGTTTTTCATAAGAGTATCGCAGCATTACAACAACTCAACTCCCTTGGCTACGGTAGCGATGAAACTTTGCGCCTCGATTTGGTTTATAACCCGGCAGGTGCTTTCCTACCACCCGATCAAGTGAAACTAGAGGCGGATTACAAAAGAGAATTTAAAGCGCAGCACGATATTGAGTTTAACCAGTTATTCGCACTATGTAATTTACCCATAAATCGTTTTGCTCGATTTCTGCATAATAATGGCGAATACGATAATTATTTGGCATTACTTACCGAGTCATTTAACCCGGACACGATCAATTCGCTCATGTGTCGCCATTTAATAAGCGTGGATTGGAGAGGTTTTGTTTACGACTGCGACTTCAATCAGATGCTAAATCTTCCGATGGGTGCTGAGCAACAACACACACAACTGTGGAACATAGATGCTGCAGATCTTTTTGGTGCGCCAATAACGGTCGCAAATCACTGCTATGGTTGTACCGCCGGTTCCGGCAGCAGCTGCGGCGGTAGCTTAATCTAAACACCAATAATGCTTATATTTACCAAAGCGTTAATGCGTCGCGGTAAATATTTTCAATATCTATCGCATTAGTCTCTCTTGGGGCATTACCAATTGCTCTAGTTTGCCTTATCACGGAATCGGTCATTGGTCGAACATCATTGTCATTAAAGCCAAGTCCTTTCAGGCCATTTGGCATGGACGTTTCGCGCATTAGTTCAACCAAACGCGCGCCCACAATCTCTCCCGAATCATCCTTTGTCGCGCCCGCAATTGACGCACCAAGGTATCCTGCGGCTTCTAAATGACGTTCAGGCGCCCCAGTCGCAAGATATCGGAAAATTGCCGGAGCACTCACAACAACACTTATTCCATGGGGCACAAATGGTGAAGACATTGAGTAACCTTCAGTTTCAATATCCCGCATATAGTGAGTGACACCGTAGGACATGGCATGGGGCAAGTGAGTGCCAGAATTACCAAAGGCCATGCCTGCTAAAGTGGCACCCCACATTAATTGGTCCCGTGCTATCGTATCTGAACTTTCATTAACTCCTCGCGATAAAAATTCACCAACGATTTCAAGAGCTTTTTTTGCCGCCATATCACTCCAGGGATTTGCACCCTGAAGTAACGTTCTCTGTTTAGGAGAAGCGACAACCGGCCAACGTGTATACGCTTTAGCGGTATAACATTCCAATGCATGACACAACAAATCAAACCCAGTAGAAGCTATTACATTGGCAGGTAAGGATTCAGTACACGACGGATCAACAAGCGCTTCAACCGGCAATAAATAAGGTGAGCCTAGAACAAACTTGCAATTGTGTTCATTTAACCGAATAACCGAGACCGATGTGCATTCCGAGCCTGTACCCGATGTGGTTGGGCATGCAATATGTGGCAGCAACACTCCAGGAATCGGTTTTCCCGCGCCTACTGGTGCACCAAAATAATCGGTAAAATCGGCTGGATAACACGCGTAAACCATTGCAGCTTTTGCCGTATCGATACTCGAACCACCACCTACGGAAATGACACTATCAAAGTTGCCTTCAACAAGAAATAAACTGGCTTCAATAATCGTTCGATCATCGGGCTCAATACGGATATTAGAAAAGATTTCAAAATCGATAGCAGACTTCTTCAAGCTATCACAAACCGTAGCCACATACGGGCCTGAGAGCAGTGTAGGGTCGGTAAATAACGCTACTCTAGTAAATCCACGAGCCTGAGCACGTTCCCCAATTTCTGAAAGACAGCCACGACCAAACGTTAATTTTGGCATGGCCACGGTAAATGTTCCGGCACCGTGATCACACGGTTCAAAATACTGACAACCCATTGTGAAGTTTCCGCATGTTATTTTTGAAGAATATAATCATAACATTACGCTCTGCGTGTGTGCATAGATTCGACGAGCGCAGAATATCTTTCTGCTTGATGATTATGTATGTTTTCACAAACACAAAACGCTAATTAAAACAGCTCACTTAAATGGCTGGGCAATCGATATCGAAACGGTAAAAAATCAAAAATGACTTCAATATCAATTAAACAAGCAAGAAAACTTGCCCTAATTGGCCAGCACTTGGGCGGTACACAAACAATACGTGGAATAAAAGGCACACAAGAAGTGATTGAGAATATTGGTTATGTGCAAATCGACACTATTTCCATAGTAGAGCGGGCTCATCACCACACACTATGGAATCGAGTCTTTAACTACGAAAAAAAACATCTTGATACGCTAGTCGAGGAACGTATTTTGTTTGAATACTGGTCCCACGCCGCCGCGTTTCTGCCCATGCGTGACTTTCGTTTTTCACTGCCTAGAATGCACGCAATCCGAGAAGGACAAAGACATTGGTACGACAAGAACAAGAAACTTATGCAAGAAGTATTACGCCGCTTCGAGACAGATGGTCCACTGCGTGCGGCGAATTTTGCAGATCACTCTGGCACCCAGGGTATGTGGGAAAGGAGTCCGATAAAACAGGCTATCGAGCATCTATTTATGGAAGGTCATTTGCTTGTTACCCGACGAGTAAACTTCCAGAAAATTTTTGATCTAGCAGAACGGGTGGTTCCCTCAGGAATCGACACACGCGTTCCAAGCATTAGTGAAAACTGTCGATTCCTGATTGAGTCCTACCTCACATCAAACGGTATCGGACGCGCTACAGATTTCACCTATCTTCGCAAGGGCATAAACGCAGATATGCGAACAGTCATCGAAGAAATGATTGAGAGTGGTGACCTCATGGAACTTCGAATACACAAGAGTTCTCATACCTGGTACGCACGGCCCGATCAAGTTGAAGCATCTTTCCAGAGACTTCGACAAAAACGAGTAAAAGTATTATCCCCTTTCGATAATTTGGTCATTCAACGTAGTCGACTCGAGCAACTTTTCGATTACAACTATCAACTAGAATGTTACATTCCAGCAAATAAACGAAAACATGGCTATTTTTGCATGCCTATCTTATGGAAGGACAGACTAGTCGGCAGAATGGACGCTAAGGCCGACAGAAAAACAGATACATTCGTTTTATACTCTATTTCGTTCGAGCCTAGGCACAAGCACGATGATCTTTTTCTGCGATTACTCATTTCAGAGATTACATCTTTCGCGCATTACTGTGGTTGTAACCAGTTAGATTTTTCGCAAATAAAACAAAAGGAGACGAAATTACTATTGCAATCCCCGATCGCAGACCATTAAAGTAGCGCCATCGACAGATGCCTGTGTAAATGACATCTTTTTTATAAATTTTCTTCTGGATAGTGTCATATGATGCTCGTTGTAATCCGCAGTACATGGGCCCTACTACTCGGTATGGCACTGATGATGCTTGGTAATGGATTGCAGGGTACGTTGTTGGGAGTTAGAGCGACATATACCGGCTTCCCCGATTGGGTAACCGGTGTTGTTATGACAGGTTATTTTGTTGGCTTCCTTCTCGGTTCCTATTTATCCCCAAAGCTAATCCGAAATGTCGGGCACATTCGGGTTTTTACAGCCTGGGCATCCCTAGCCTCGATTTCCGCTCTTTTACACGCCACCTATGTTGACCCCTATTTTTGGGCGATTATGCGGGTAATCACCGGTTTTTGTTACGCCGGACTTTATATTGTCGCCGAAAGCTGGTTGAATGATCAAGCAACAAATAAAACCCGTGGACAACTGCTCTCTATTTATATGGTTGTACAGTTCGCAGGCATGAGTGGCGGTCAGTTTTTACTCGGGCTGGGCGATCCCGTTGAGTACGGCTTATTCGTGCTGATCTCTGTGCTGATATCCGTCGCAGTGCTGCCCATAGCACTTACTTCACGTCCTGCACCAACATTTTCTGAAACAACTCCATTATCGTTAAAACAACTTTATCGAATCTCACCTCTTGGTGTCTTTGGCTCGATGATGCTAGGAACCGCCCATGGTGCACTCTATGGAATGGGAGCCGTATTTGCACAGCGAAGGGGTTTCAAGCTCGCCGATGTTTCGATATTTATGGCTAGCTGTACATTTGGCGGATTATTATTGCAGTGGCCGATTGGGCGATTATCCGATTCAATGGACCGTCGCAAACTGATTACGATAATTACCTTTACTGCGGCTTTAGCTCCCCTTACTTTATTATTTACCGGCTATACCGCAAACGTTGCAGCCTTCGCATTAATTGGCTTATTTGGTGCCCTTTCCTTACCAATGTATTCACTGTGTCTTTCTCATACAAATGATTTTTTGAAACCCAGTCAAATGGTTAGTGCAAGCTCGGGGTTGGTTATGATAATGGGTATCGGCGCTATTGCCGGGCCGTCCGGCGCTGGTCTGCTTATGTCACTTTTCAATGCCAACGGCTTTCTAATTTTCCTAACATTCGCACATGCATCAATAGGTCTTTTTGCCCTATGGCGAATGTCGATACGTGAAGCACCGGCGATTGAAGACCATACTCTCTATGTACCAATGTCTCCACGTGGTTCAGCTATGATTACAGAACTTGCCACACAAGAAATCGTAGAAGCACACGAATCGGACCATCCAAGTAAATAGCCTTTCGAGTTCAGACATGGGTCCTTTGAAAAATATACGTATTGTTGAGTTCGCAGGAATTGGGCCTGCTCCTTTTTGCGGCATGTTACTGGCAGATCTGGGGGCTGATGTGGTTCGCATCGACCGTCCGGACTCTCAAGATTTACTAGGACAGCACTACGATGTCCTTGGTCGTGGGAAGCGTTCCGTGGCTTTAGACCTAAAGCAGGCAGACCAACATGCTCGCGCTCTGCAGCTAGTTGAAAACGCTCATGGACTCATCGAAGGATTTCGTCCAGGCGTTATGGAAAAGCTAGCACTTGGGCCAACGGAATGTTTAAAAAAAAATCCGAAACTGGTATATGGTCGCATGACAGGCTGGGGACAGGCAGGTCCTTTATCCCAATCAGCAGGACATGATATTAACTATATATCCCTGAGCGGCGCACTTCACGCTATTGGTACCAATAAAAGTGGCCCTGTGGTTCCACTTAACCTGGTGGGCGATTTTGGTGGTGGAGCACTTTATCTCGCTGTGGGCATGCTCGCGGCTTTACTCGAAGCTAAGGACTCAGGACGCGGCCAAGTAATAGACGCGGCAATAGTTGACGGCACCAGTCATTTGATGAGCATGATGTATAGCTTGCTAGGCAATGGCCTATGGAACGACTCGAGAGGCGAAAACCTGTTGGATGGCTCTGCACCCTTCTACAGCGTCTATCAATGTAAAGATGAAAAATGGATTTCAATCGGACCCATAGAAGAACGTTTCTATGATCTTTTTCTGCAATTGATTGACGACGATATACCCTCGTTCGCGCATAGTCGATCGGACCCTACTGCCGCTATAGACCTACGTAAATTTCTCGAGCAAAAATTTGCAGACCGCACACAGCTCGAATGGATCAACATCCTTGAAAATACCGACGTGTGCTTCGCCCCCATTATGAATATGACTGATGCTCCACAACATCCGCACAACATAGCTAGAAACACATTTATTACCCGTGATGGAATTACCCAACCAGCACCAGCGCCGCGCTTCAGCAGGACTGAAGCTAAAATAACCGGTTCACCACCGGAGTTAGGGGAACACAACGACAAAGTTTTTAGTGATTGGGGTATCAGCTAAAGACACTCGTGTGCGGTAGTGCGGATAACTCTCCAAAGTCTTTCCACATGGTGCCGTTCGGTAGACTCCACACCTATAGACACACGGACCATCCATCGTTCATCCAATTTAGAAGGGCTCATAAATGCCGCACCTGATTGGTTAATTCGATCTACCCAATTCAAAGTATGCTGATCGAGAGCCTCGCCATTCATATTTTGCGGCTGATGCCGTATACATACTGTCTGCAAGGTCACTGGGGCCACAATGCACCAGTCTTGCTCAGCTTCTACAGCATTGACAAGCCAAAGCGCATTATCCAAATCGCGACGAATGCGTTGTTTTATGGCATCCACGCCATCAAGTCTCAGGTGAAACCATAACTTAAGCGCTCTAAATCTTCGGCCCAACGGAATACCCCAGTCACGATACTGGGTGACTTCCCCATCAACCGTTGATCGAAGATAACTTGGATTAGTAGACATGACACGAATCAAATGCTCCGGGTCTTTAACATAAAATAACGAACAGTCAAGTATTGTACCCATCCACTTATGAGGATTCCACGATACAGAATCAGCGCGCTCTACCCCATGCCACAAATGCCGGCACTCAGGCAACAGCATTGCTGTCCCGGACATCGCCGCATCCACATGTAACCAAATGGTTGTGTCTTCCAATACATCGGCAATTTCATCTACGGGATCAAAAGCCGTAACACCGGTGGTACCCGCAGAAGCGATCACACAGCATGGTGCACATTGGTTCTCAATATCGAGCCGTATCTGGTCCTGCAAGGCAGTTGCAGACATTTGACGAGAGATAGCATCAATGGCAATACTGCGCACATTATCTGCACCAAACCCAGCTAGAAGCGCGGCTTTTTGCACGGACGAGTGCACCTCAGATGTGGTGTATACAATTAAAGGCTTTACCTCAGATTGCAATCCACCGGAGTTTTCTGAAAAATTACTGGTACGTTCCCGTGCGATCAACAAGGCCGTCATGCATGCAGTAGAGGCCGTATCGTGAATCGTCCCCTCCCATTGCTCCGATAAGCCGGTAAGCTGACGGAGCCAATCGCAAACAACCTCTTCGACTTCCGTCAATGACGGACAGCTCTCCCAAGAGATACCCAATGTACCAAGTCCTGCACACGTTATATCCCCTAGCACAGAAGCGAGCGATGCATTCGACGGAAACCAACCATAGTGCATCGGGTGCTGAACTTGGGTAATTCCCGGAACCACTATTTTATCCAAATCCGAAACCACAGAAGCAAATGGCTCGCCTTGTTGCGGTGCTTGCGAAGGCAATGCGTTACGAACATCGCCCGGCTCAACCTGCGCCCGGACCGGCATATTTTCAATGTTCGAACGATAGTCAGCGATCCAATCTACTAATTCGTGAGCTGCTCGGCGAAATTCTTCCGGTGTCATATTATTTTCTTCCAATATATTGAGACAAAATTAGTAATGTTTGCGACCAAATCGGGTTGCCCCCTCAACCAGTTCCCGGGAGTCAAAACAAACACGTTACAATAATGATATGGCGATTTGAAAATCGTGGCATAGGCAAATAGATTTGATATATTTTCGACAATACCTGAGTTTCATAAACAACCACACTGGTTTTCTGCTGTTCGGTTTTTTGATGTGCTTCACTTCCAGCGCAGGACAAACCTACTTCATAGGTATATTTGGTCCCGAAATCCGTTCAGAATTTGAATTATCCCATACAGAATGGGGGCTATTTTACATGACCGGGACACTTCTAAGTGCGCTCGTTCTACCATTTAGCGGCCAACTCGTTGACCGCATTAATCTGAGAACATTTGTCTGCTTTGTTATGGGCGGATTATTTATTGCCTGCCTTATGATTAGCAACGTCACTAACGTCTGGTTTCTCGTTCCGGCGATATTTTTACTACGCCAATTTGGACAGGGATTAACCAGTCATGTTTCTATCACGTCAATGGCGAGGTACATGGGAACACATCGAGGCAAAGCCATAGCCTTTTCATCTATGGGTTATTCTATAGGCGAAGCAACTTTACCAGTATTAGCGGTTATGCTTATTATGACCATTGGCTGGCGAACAACCTACCTGCTTACCGCCGTCGGTGTATTAGCATTAGCACCACTAATACTATTATGTCTAAAAGATCATCCGAAACGTCACGAAACGTTTCTTCAGAAAACCCGAGAGAACGACCTTAAGAATGGCTCTGCAATTATAAGTAAAACACGATCGCAAATCTTAAAGGAAAAGCGATTCTACTTATTACTGCCAGCAGTACTCGCTCCATCATTCATAGGCACCGCATTATTTTTCCATCATTTAACTCTCGCAGAAACTAAAGGCTGGTCAGCTAGTTGGGTTACGGGAAGTTACTGGATCTATGCGCTAATGACAGTTGTTACCTCGCTTTTCGCTGGACCGATCATTGATCGCTACAGTGCCGCGCGTGTTATACCGTATTATCTAGTGCCAATTGTGCTAGCCATGTTGCTCCTGTGGACTGCGGAACATCCAGTATGGGTTGTACCTTACATGATTCTCATCGGCCTAAATACGGGGATATACTTCACCGCAATCAGCGCGCTCTGGGCTGAGCTATATGGCCCGACCCATCTAGGCTCAATTAAATCAATGGTTGGAGCATTTGGTGTATTCGCTAGCGCTCTAGGACCCGTGTCTATTGGAGCTCTTCTGGACTTCGGGTACAGCTATGAGTCCGCATGCCTAGGAATGGCTTTACTATGCATTATTTCGACTGTGTTTTTACATAGGGGACTAAAGCAATACGCAACAATGCAATTAAAAAAACTACAATGAAATTCGCTTCTTAATTAAATCCCAAGACGTCAGTATTTCACCACGAAATGCTAACGGTAGGGGTATCCTGCACATCCAGTCACCCTTATACGGTTCACAGTAAAGTTTTCGAGCGCCAAATCTGCGACATAACTCGTTATTTTGCCAATTAAATTGCAACTTCGGATGATTTTCATCGCGCAACCGAACCGAGTAGTTACGTTTTCTAAAAGACTGCAATGCTACACAAAAAGGTTCTTGGCTACGTGTACCTTTTCGAATTTGCATAATCAAGTAGCTTCGATACTTATCACTATTAAGTCTGGAGGTTCGAACGGTTTTCAATGGGACGATGTTGATCTTGAACGAATTGCAGCAAAACTCGATCAAAATTCCGTCGAGAAAAATTTTGTTTAGAGAGTCCTTTGTACTGCTTCCAATAATTATTGATCGGATAGTTTGGATCGCGAGCCGGTCCGTATCGGTAAACCGTTAGCGTATTTGCTGAGATCATGTTGGGCACAACGATATCTTGCTGTTTATTTTTCTTCGCCTTCTGTATTAACACATCCCAACCAGCAATCGATATCTGTTGTCTGGCAGGCCGATTAAAACGAATATCATCATACATAACACTAACGTTATAAGATTTCCACTTAGTGATTAACAACAGAAATATTGTGTTTATAAGAAAAACATTTACAAACAATAGTTTATTAGAAATGACTATCCACCTCGCAAAAAACTGGCCGACTGAAAAACAAATTAACGTCCATAAAAGCAAGAAAAAGAAATAGGCAAGATTGGATGTACGACTAGTATCGTTAATGTTAATTTTCCAATCCATTAGAACAACTAATACACACAGGGTAACTAATATTGCGATTAGTTGCGTCATAAGAAACAGTGGCATCCGCCAACTATGTTGATGATGGCGACCAGTTACTACTCCGCTTAACAAGCCGATAAACGCAATAAGCGGAGCAAATAAATCTTTAAACCAAAATTGGATGGTATCTACCGCTGTATGGTAAACACCCAACGGCAAACTCTGCCATTGAGACATAAGCTGGGCGAAAACACCCTGGCCAGAAACCATCTCCAACCGGGCACTGGTTCCCGGAGAAAAGACTACTAGAGCACCGCCGATAAAGTAAACACGAACGGAAGACCCGCTTGTAAGGTCCGTGCACGAATGAAACATACTAGGAAAATAATTCCACTGCTCGCTATACCTATCAGCATTATCATTTCACTGCATCCAGCAGCAGTAAATAAAAACATTGAGGAAAGAAACCAGTAACAAGACTTTTGTGTAAGCAGTGCTTGAAAACGATACGACCTTAGATAATCGTTGAGACATTACACCTTCCCAAAAGAACCCGAGTTACTGATCGTATCAATCATCCAATACCTACATAAAAAATCACTCCGCCAGGATACGATATTTATCTTCAAACACTATTCATCATTGGTACCGGTCGGCTCGTTGATGGATTTGTTTCACATGCTATCTGCAGGCTGTGCGCAACTTCTAATACAAGGGCATCTGCCCCCTTAGGACCTACAATTTGAAGACCAAACGGCATTCCGCGATGATCAACGCCACAAGGAATGGAGCAAACACTTGATACTGCGGTGGTTAACGCATATGCCAATGAGAGCCAGCGCATGTATGTCGGCATTTCCTCGCCATTAATTTCAGTAACCGTTAACTGTTTATGGGGAAAAGGTGAAACGGCTGCTGTAGGACAAATCAATATATCGCAGTCATCAAAGTAACGCTGAAAGCGATCATATATTTCGGCTTGTTGCGTATGTGCCCACGCAACATCTTTCAAAGAATATTGTTGACCACGCTCGGTGTTATCAATGACATTGGGGCCAAGCAAGTCGCGACTTTGTTCCAATTGTGATTGATGCTCGGCTACGAAACTGACACAGCGGAGAATTTCAAACGTTTCATGCACATGCTCCATGTATGGAGCACGATCAAAACTCTCGCCAAAATAATGACAAATATCTGCAATTCTCTGGGAAAATATTTCACGAATATTTAAGTCTACTGGTGAACAGCCTAGGTCTGCGGAATATGCAATACGCAGCGATGATAAATCGGTATCAACCAGTGATGTCGGAATACTATAGATATCTTCACTAGAAAATGGATCCTGACAATTGATATCCATTTGAGCTAGTAAGAGTAAATGGGCGTCTTCAACTGTACGGCCCATCGGTCCTAACACGCTAAATGGACTAAACCGTAAAGACGAAGAATCAATCGGAACCATTCCAGGAGATGGCCTAAATCCAGTTACTCCACAATATGCAGCTGGCGTTCGTAAACTCCCTCCATAATCAGAACCGGTTGCCAATGGCGTCATCCCGCACGCGAGTGCTGCAGCAGAACCACCAGACGACCCCGCACTGGTTAAGTCAGTATTAAAAGGATTTCCAGTTGCGCCATAGACCCTGTTTTTAGTATTCGCACCGGCTCCAAATTCTGGTGTATTTGTTTTGCAGAATATATTGCCACCCGCTGAACGAATAGTCTCAACCGAGCTTTCATCTTCATCAGGTACGTGATTTTCAAACAGCAAAGATCCAAAAGTTGTCCGCAAGCCCTCGACTGATTCTAAATCTTTTATAGCAACCGGAAGCCCATGTAATAAGGGTAAATCCTGACCGTCCATAACGGCTTTTTCATCCTGTCTTGCTCGCTCCATCGCACGATCAGCATCAATTGCAACTATCGCATTTACTTTCTCATTGCATGCCGAAATCCTATCCAAACAGCTCTTCATTAACTCAACAGGAGATAATTGTTTATGCCCAATTAACTTTCTGGCGCTCAACGCACCAAGATCACATGGCTGTGTCATCGTATCATTCTCACTCGCTAAATTCGTTCTAAATCAGTTGTAGTCATCTCAAGATTAAAAGCGCTCCGACCATGGTCTAAGCTCTATCTCCCACGTCCATGCGCTGCAAGACTGATTAGCAACATGAACATAGTTTTTTGCTATTTCATCTGGGTCGAGAAAACTATCCTGCCCTATACCATCTTCCACTTTGTCTACTGACAGGATGCCTCCATCAATTACAAAATGAGCAACATGTATATTCTGCGGCGCCAATTCACGAGCCATACTTTGTGCAAGGCCACGCAGCGCGAACTTGCCCATCGCGAACGGTGCAGATCGCGCAAATCCTTTAATACTTGCAGATGCACCAGTAAACAAAATATTTCCTCCGCCGCTTTGCAGCATTTTTTTCACCCCCTGCTGTGCTACTAGAAAACCACCATAGGCGCAAACCTGTATGGCCTTCTGAACCTCATTAACATCCAAATCTACTAGGTTCCCCCTAGCCCGATAACTTGGGTTATAAATCACAGTGTCAAGTTCGTAATCCACAAGATCGCTGAACAATAGTTGAACAGCGCTTGCGTCACTAACATCGCAAGAATACATATCAGCGTTAACCTCGGATGCAAGTGAGGTTAACTTTTTAGTATTTCGAGCCACCAAAACCACATGATTACCTCGAGCATGAAACGCCCGAGATAATGAAGCAGATAAACCATTACCGGCGCCAACAATTAGTACTGATTTTTTCATTTATACAGATCTCCAGCAGGCTCTATTCTTCCCAAGGTAATACGACAAGTTTTCCAATAAACGATTTTTCCATGAACACCTCTTGCGCTTTTTGCAGATGACACAGAGGATAAGTCGCTGCCACCAGCGGTTTTACTTCATTTCGTTCAATATAACCAACCAGATTAGGAAAAACCTCCGGACTTTGCAATGTTCGGCCAAGTAACGTTAGGTCCTTAAGATACAATGTTCGGACATCAAGTTCGACGATTGGCCCGGCTATTGCTCCTGCTGTAGCATAGCGGCCACCAGGTCTTAAAACATCAAGCAACTCACCGAAAGATCCACCTGCGACAACATCAATAACCACATCAACACTATTTTTCTCGACTTGATCATGCAGAGGATCGTTTCTAGATACGAGAATATAAGCGCCGAGCGTTCCAATTTCTAACAGTTTAGGTTTGGAAGCGACAGCAATTACTTTTGCTCCCCTTCTCGCGGCTAATTGTAACAACGCCGACCCAACCCCACCTGATGCACCAGTAATCAAAACTGATTCCCCCTTTGTCACCGCAGCATGATGAAGTAAGTTTTCAGCAGTCGAGTAGGCACAGGGAAATGATGCTAGCTCGGCGTCTGAATAAGAGCTTTTAATACTGTGAGCTTCTTCTGAGCGTACAGCAACATACTGGGCAAAGCCGCCATCGCCATCCGCACCCAGCGTCCATGCAGAATCTGGTTTCAGATAAGGGTGGGTTCGCTGCATAGGCACAACAATAACCCTTGACCCGAGTCGATCTTTAGAAACACCATCGCCGACGCGAACTATTGTCCCGCAAACATCCGCACCTTGAATTCTGGGGAATTTTAGACTTTGTCCATCCCATGCTGCATCCTTAACATCTTCACCGGACACTATCAGCTCATTGGAGTTTTCAGTCGCTGTGGACACCTTTTTTGAATACCACCCTAGCCGGGTATTAATATCTGTATTATTAATAGCTGCGGCCCCAACTTTTATAAGCACCTCTTCAAAACCCGGGGATGGTACGGGTATGTCTTTTTTGAAAACAAGTTTTTCTGGCCCACCAAAGCCAGTTAAAAGAACAGCAGACATTACACTCGGTAAATTCATATATTAATTACCCTAGGTTTTGCGTATATATTTCAAGTTCCACTATAGAGCCTCAGCCAAATAAATAAATACGGGAAGTGTAATAAACGAACCCAATACCTGAAAGGTCAAAATATTTGACATTAATTCAGCATCACCCCCCATTTTACGGGCCATAACGTAGGCCGAAGCTGCAGTTGGTACAGCACCCGCAATGATTGCAACCGTTCTAGGCAATCCATCAAGACCAATAATCCACGACATAAAAATTATCAGTGATGGCATTCCCAACAATCGAATAAGTACACCGGCGCTCAGAAGTAATTTATGTTGTGCAGCATGATTCAAACGAAGGCCCGCACCCACGCACAGCAACGCCAAGCCAAGACCGCCACTGCCTATAATTTCAATAGTATTGAATAAAACGTTGGGCACTCCAACAAAATTAACAATCAATCCAACCCCACAGGCAATAATCAAAGGGTTTTTTAAAACCCTAAGGAATAATGATGACAAACTGTATGACTGTTGCTCTGTAGCATATACGGACAGGACGATAACACTTACCGCATTTAGTAACGGCACCATCACACTTAACGCTATAGCGGTGAGTGTGATGCCGTCATCTCCATAAAGAGGAGCTATAACGGCCAAAGCCATAAACCCGTGGAATCGGGTTGCTCCTTGAAACAAACTGGTAAAGGTAGGGCCGGTTAGATCCTCCTCAGAAACAAAGTTTCTTAACATCAATAACAACAAAGACATTCCTGCAATAGCCACGACGAGTACGGTTAGAAAATCCAATACTGGCACACTAGTCAGATCGGCGCGCCCTAAAGTTCGAACGATTAGAAACGGAAACAATAAGTAAAAGCAAATATGCTCTATCGCGGACCAAACACTTTCTCTAACAAGGTTAGTTCGACAAAAAACATAGCCGATTACAATAATTAGGAACACCGGTGCTATAGCCGTTAGGGTTTCAATCACTTAGGAAGCCGATAGGTAAAAGATTAATAAAAACGAGAGTGATTGGAGAAATACGCAATCAGGAGCCGCTTAGAAGTAAGAAAGATCATCACATAAATTTGAAGCCGATTTATAATACACAGTTTAAGCGCGTAATCATTACAAAACCAGTTCCTCAACGATGGAGATAGACTTCTGAACACCCAAAAACCTTTTAGGCAAACTAAAGTCATAGCAACAATTGGGCCAGCCTGCGATACGCTAGAAATATTGATCGAAATGGCCAACGCCGGAATGAATGTGGCACGGCTTAATATGTCCCATGGTACGCCAGAATATCATGCAGAGATCGTCAATCGCATTCGCGAAGCTGCCAAACAGACCAATAAAACCATTGCTATTATGGTTGATACACGGGGTAGAGAAATTCGTACCGGAAAAGTTGAAGATGGAGAAGTCGAACTAAAACCAGGCGATAGTTTCACTCTCTATGGTGATAGCCGCCTGGGTGACTCTAATGGTGTTTCCATTACTATCCCCGATCTTGTGCAACATGCACGATTAGATGATCGAATTCTTATCGACGACGGACAATTGGAACTAGTTGTAACTGGAATTAAAGATGACGGTGTTGTTTGCAGAATCGAAAACGGCGGCGTTTTGCGCAATAGCAAGGGTGTAAACTTGCCCGGCAACACGGCGGCAATAGATCATATTGCGTCGGATAATGAAATTGAAATTTCGTTCTCGGCAAAGCATAAAGTTGATTACCTTGCGGCTTCATTTATTCGGAATGCGGCAGAGGTCCGTGAAATACGAAATCAATTTCGGAAATTCGGCGTTGAAGTTCCAATAATTGCAAAAATCGAAAACCGCGAAGGTGTCGATAACATCGAAGAGATCGTGGCCGCAGCAAATGGCATAATGGTGGCACGCGGTGACTTAGGGGTTGAGCTAGACATGGGCGACGGGCCAACCATGCAAAAACGGATTATTCGTGCAACGGTATCGAATGGTAAGCCGGTAATTACGGCCACACAAATGCTCGACTCTATGGAGCGCAATCCTAAGCCAACCCGCGCAGAAGTGAGTGATGTTGCGAATGCCATATTTGATGGTAGTTCAGCCGTTATGCTGTCGGGTGAAACGGCCTCGGGGTCTAGACCAGTTCAAGCCGTAAAAACCATGGTCGATTTAGCATTCAAAGCCGAAATGGCCCTAAAAGAATTCGGTTATCTTCAACAAATCAAGCCAAACCCCTCAAATGAGGTTACTGAAGCCGTCGCTCAAGCGTCCATTACCATGGCACGGCACTTACGTGCTGCCGGTATCATCGCATTAACCGAAACGGGTTTTACCTCTCGGTTAATTTCTAAGTACAGACCTAATTGTCCAATTCTTGCCATCACAGGTTCAACTGATGTTGCGCAAAGATTAGCAATGAACTGGGGTGTTCACGGAATTCGATATGACGCCGAAGGAAGTGACGAAGAAAAAGTTGATTTCGCAATACATACTGCCAAAGAGTTAGGTTTTGTAAAAACTGGAGATTTGCTAATTTTAACGGCAGGAAGTTCAGATCAAGCAGGTAGTACAAATTTAATACGCGTTTTAACAGTAAATTAGTCAATCTATTGCATTGATTTTAATTGCAAAACCAATAGCAGACGATGCGTTTGCCTGTGGATAACTCTGTTGATAACTTTAATGTTAATTATGCTCCATGACTAAACGATACCGCAACACCGCAATATAACTTCACCAAAATCAATTTTTAGTATTATAAATTAAATAGTTATAGCCGATACTTTCTTGAAGTTCGAAAGAAACACGCACAACTATCTAATATTTCGATAAACAGTGGATTGTGAACAACTTTAATCCGAATTTCTAAACTGTAGGTAATCTGACATTGACCGTTTATAGTGTTGAAACAAAACCCGCCAGTCTATTCAGACGCTTAGGAGCATTATGCTATGATTCGCTTTTGCTTCTTGGAGTGTTATTTATCGCCGCAATTCCGTTGACATTTTTCGCCCTGGAGACACGAGAAGACGTCTGGGTAGAAAACTTCATAAGAGCGTACTTAATTGCGGTTTGTTTTATCTATTTTGGATGGTTTTGGGGCCATGGTGGGCAAACTCTCGGGATGAGAGCTTGGAAACTTCATCTCATTAGAGATGACGGTGGAAAATTAGGGTGGAGCCACTTTGCCAAACGTTTTCTTACGGCTTGGGTTACATTGGGCTTCGGTAATTTGACGATATTATTTTCGAATAAAAAACATGCCCTGCAGGATACATTATCCTCGTCCGTGCTCGTGTATCGCCCCTCAGTAAATAATAATAGATAAGGGGCGTTTTACAAAAAAGGTTATTTTTCAGGAAGCGTTATATTTAGCTCCAGCATATCGGTCTGCTCATGTTTTTCAATATTAACAGTGATCGCATCGGGCCCGATATCCACATAGCGCTTTACCACTTCAATTATGTCGTTCTTCAACTGCGGCAAATAGGAAGGCGCGTTACGTCTGGTGCGTTCATGTGCGACCAGAATTTGTAATCGCTCCTTGGCAACGCTCGCTGTTTTGGGCTTCCGTTTAAAAAAGTCTAACAAATTCACAAGTACTACCTCCCCAACAGCCGATCAATTAACCCCTTTTTGGGGAGCGCCAAAAACCGGTGTGGTAAGTCCTCGCCGAGATAACGTTTCACACAGTCTTCATATGCTTGTCCTGCACGACTGTCTTTATCCATAATAACCGGTGCCCCGATATTTGAAGCACTGAGCACACTTTCCGATTCAGGAATAACTGCAAGTAAACGAATCGCAAGCAAATCAGTAATATCTTCAATAGACAACATCTCACCGCTATCGGCACGAGAAGGATTAAAACGGGTTATAACGAGATGCTCCTTTATTGGTTCACCACCAGTTTCAGCCCGCACGGTCTTGCTCGACAACATACCCAGTATTCTATCGGAGTCTCTTACCGACGATACTTCTGGATTAGTCACAATAATCGCTTCATCTGCAAAACGCATGGCCATTACAGCACCTTGCTCAATACCGGCAGGAGAATCGCAAATCACATAATCGAACTTTTCTTTAAGTTCATTAATAATTCCACTAACCCCTTCTTCGGTCAACGCTTCTTTATCTCGGGTTTGTGAAGCAGGCAAAATAGAAAGCTTCTCAACACGTTTGTCCCTTATTAACGCCTGATTAAGATTCGCTTCCTTATTTATCACATTCACAAAGTCATAAACAACCCGTCGCTCGCAGCCCATTATCAGATCCAGGTTTCTCAATCCTACATCAAAATCTATGACTACAGTCTCATGCCCCTGTGCAGCCAGGCCTGTTGCAAAAGAAGCACTGGTTGTTGTCTTACCAACACCACCTTTCCCGGATGTAACTACAATTACCTTACCCAAGTGAATTCCCACTCCTATCTATTTCAATTTAACTATGGTGTCTCAGAAAGCAATTGTACTTGTAATTGCTCACCTTCGAGAAAAATTTGCACCGGTTGACGACGAAACCTGTCATCAATATCGTCACTGAGACGATAGGTGCCGGCGATGGATACAAGCTCTGCATCAAGTTTTTGACAAAATATTCGGCAAGACTTATCGCCACCTACACCCGCAATGGCACGACCGCGGAGCGCTCCATATACATGAATATTACCTGCCGCAATCAACTCAGATCCTGCACCCGCAGATGCAACAACGGTCAAATCGCCATCCATAGCGGTTAATTTCTGTCCCGATCGTACTGTTCTCGTATGAAAAACATTATGCACCGCCGGAACCTCCGATGGAATAGTCTTAATTGAGATCGAATCATCTTTACGGGCAACAGGCTTTCGCGGTTTTCTCTCTTCAGGTAAAACCGCTAATTTTAACTCATCAACCTTTTCGGCCAGCGTCAGAGGACAACCTCTGACGCCTAACGGATTCATCCCGCGAGTACGCAAATAGTCTACGACCAACTCAAGAAAAGTTACTGAATTTCCTTCAAGTTTTGTGAAATCCAGCACCAAAGGGGCATTTAGAAAAAAGGCAGGGGCCTGGCTGGTTCTAATATCCATTTCATTAAAGAACGATTCCAGTTCAGTAGTTAGCAGTTCCACGACTGGAAATGTAAACTTATCCGCCTTAATATTGGTAGTCTTATATTCCATTCGTCAAGGAGCAAAATTGAGCATTTGTGGTTGATAATACATACAAGAACACATAAAAATGGAAAACGTACCGCGCAAGAAAATTGGCCGCTTCAGACTGTAAACTCAGCACTAGATCAACCGTAAGTTTAACACGGCTACTGCTTCGAAAAAAAAATTAAAACGAGGAAATTTTCATGACCCATTTAAAATCAGTAGCTCACAACATGATCACACTATTTGCATTTGCATTATCAGCGGGAGCATTCGCCACGGACGAACCGACCCAACCAGAGTCAGGATTCTCAACAAATAGCCAAACTCTTGTTACAGCAGATAAATTCATGATTTCTGCTGCCAATCCACTGGCAGTTCAAGCAGGTTACGATGTCTTAGAGCGCGGCGGAACAGCCATGGATGCTGCCATTACCACGCAATTCGTTTTAAATCTTGTAGAGCCCCAGTCTTCCGGTATCGGTGGCGGCGCGTTTTTAATTTACTACGAAAAAAATAGCGATACGCTGCATACTTTGGATGGGCGAGAAGAAGCGCCAGCGTCAATACGTTCGGACCATTTTCTGCAAAAAAATGGCGAACCAATTCCCTGGTGGGATCGCATAACCGGAGGACAATCGGTTGGTATTCCAGGAACTATGAAGTTACTAGAAGAAGGATACAATATGTTCGGAAAAGCCTCGTGGAGGGATCTCGTAACACCTGCGATCAAACTTGCTGAAAACGGCTTTCCAGTATCTCCACGTATGTCAAATTCAATACAAGTCGCTAGCGAACGCGGATTAAAGAAATTTGAGGTTAGTCGAAACTACTTTTTCGATGAAAATGGAACAGCACTTGCCCCAGGACATCTATTAAAGAATCCTCAGTTAGCAGAGACCTTTCGCGCTATTTTAGTTGATAAATCAAAGGCTTTTTATGAAGGTGAATTAGCACAAAAAATTGTCGACGCCGTAAATGATTCTGCGCCAGGTTTTATGACCAAGGAAGATTTACGAGAATATAGAGTAAAAAAACGGCCGGCGATTTGCGCCCCGTACAGAGGCTATCGGGCATGCGGGATGGGACCACCAAGTTCGGGTGCATTGACGGTCGGTGCAACTTTGGGAATTCTTAACCAATTTACGATCGAGGGTGGGTCATTTACTGTCGATCACATAAAACTAATCAGCGAAGCACAAAAATTGGCGTACGCCGATCGTAACTATTACATCGCCGATAGTGATTTCGAAAATGTTCCAGTGAGCGGATTACTCGATAGCCATTACCTTCAGGCTAGATCCGCACTAATCGACAAACATAAACCTATGCTATCTGCAACAGCCGGCAACCCTCCGGCACCTTATGTGACAGCCTATTCGCCGGATAAAGGACTCGATTTACCCGGAACGACACATTTAAGTATTGTTGATTCCTATGGCAATATCTTGTCAATGACATCGACTATTGAAAGTGGTTTCGGTAGCCGCATAATGGTCGGCGGTTTCTTACTCAATAATGAGCTTACCGACTTCTCTGTGTATCCGAGCATCAACGGTAAACCTGTTGCAAATCGCATTGAAGCAGGTAAAAGACCTCGGAGTTCAATGGCTCCCACAATAGTATTTGATGCTCTAGGTAAACCATTTATGGCTGTAGGGTCACCAGGAGGAAGCCGGATAATTAACTATGTAACCAAGACAATAATTGGAGTAATTGATTTGGAACTTGATATTCAGTCAGCTATATCAACACCCCACTTTAGCAACCGGAATGGCACGACAGATTTGGAAAAGGGAGAAAGTGCGGCGAGTATTGCGACGGAACTAAATAATGTGGGCCAGGAAACACAAATTCGAGACCTAAACAGTGGGCTACACGCTATCGTTATTGGTGATGACGGGAAATTAAGTGGCGGCGCAGATCAACGTCGTGAGGGTCTTGTTATGGGGCTTTAACGTTCTTTTAAGCCAGCATAAAGATACGTCAGACCCCGGGGGAAAAATACCCGGGATCTGAATTTTAAGCTCATGCTGCTTTAGCTCGTTGAGTGGACAGAGCAACAACTGTTGGACGCGAGATAGATAATTCTAAAATCTCTGCAGTTGTTCGATATTCGCTTGTAACACCATCGACATAGGCATTGATTTCAGCTCTTGGCATACCAATATCGCGCAGCAAATAGTCGGACATCGAACGAAGTTCAATTTTTGCTAATCGACGACGGTTCCAATCGGCAATATTAAGCATAAAGAGAGACCATCGATTGACTGACGGGGCTAAACTAACAATTTTATCTGACATAAATTCCAACTAGACTATACAATGGAAAGAACTAAGGTAAACGCAATAATTGCGCCAATAAAAGCCAATCCAACTTGGTTATAAATTTCAGCAGGCATAACAGTATTCTCCGGTTTGAGAAGATTAAAAAATGGCTAACGTACACGAAAACTCGACAATAGATCATCGCTTCCTCTGGGGTAAAAAGATACAGTTTGTTGCACTGCAACACAAACGATATATTGTCATGTCAGCCATGAATACTTACTCATGTACCAATAGTTTTTAAACCAACCATGTCTATTCGCCTCCCTCCAACTGCCTCGTTGCGTGCCTTGGAATCTGCCGCACGACACCTGAGTTACACCCGAGCTGCAGAGGAACTCTTTATTACCCAAAGCGCTGTGAGTCATCAGATTAAACATGCTGAAGAAATATGGAACGTAAAGCTTTTCTCGCGTCGTGGGCGAACGCTTGTGCTCACCGAGGCGGGTGAAGCATTGGCTCCCGTCGTTCGTACATTCTTGCAAAGCTTAGAAACCACGTTCGCAGAACTGCAACGCACTGTCGACTCATTCTCGATCAAAATAAGCCTACTGCCGTCCTTTGCATTTAAATGGCTTGTGCCTAGATTGGGACACCTAAAGGAAAAAAACCCAAATTTGGATGTGTGGATTAGCACCTCAGAAGAAATCGTCGATCTTTCACATTCAGATGTGGACTTAGCAATTCGCTTAGGCCTCGGTAATTGGCCCGAGTTATACTCGCAACGACTGCTTCAGGAATATGTATTTCCTGTGTGCTCACCCCGATTTCTGTCCGGCATAAAGTATCCTGAAAAACCCGAGGACCTGCTAACCCTGCCTCTACTGTATCGACATAGCACCGATATCTGTCCACGTTGGAAAGACTGGTTTAACGATATCGGAACAACAATTAAGTCTTTACCTAGAGGAACACGTTTTCCAGACACCAGTCTTGCGGTTCAGGGCGCCATCGATGACCAAGGGATAGCACTCGCTCGGAGCGCACATGTCGCAGATGATTTAGCAGCCGGTAGACTTGTCAAGTTATTCGACATCGAAAGCCATTCTAATGTAGCCTATTATATTACTTGCTTGAAAGGGCGAGAAACATCGCCAGCCATTTCCGCGATGATTGAATGGTTAGTTCTTGAAGCAGACAAAGCACAAAGCGATTTCGACCGAGTAGGTAAAGGAACTCGTCCAGTAACAAATAACTGAATATGTCAATTTATTTAACGAGAATGATCTATGAGTAAAACAATCCCTATTCAACCCGTTAGCGGAAAAGTAGTTCCACGATACGCAGGTCCTTCAACTTTTGCCCGCCTGCCAGAATTAAGGGATGTGGAATCTTGCGATCTGGCAATACTCGGTATTCCGTTCGATTCAGGAACCAGTTATCGACCTGGTGCTCGTTTTGGTCCTGGTGCCATTCGCCAAGCTTCTAGACATTTACGAACCCAATATCATCCAGCTTATGATACAGAGCCTTTCACCCAGATTCAGGTAGCCGATGCTGGAGATGTTCCTTGCAACCCATACAACATAGAAGAGGCCGTTCAAACCGTTCACGAATATGCTCGGGATTTACTGAATGAGGCAGGTGCCATAATAAGCCTAGGTGGCGACCACACGATTGCGCTTCCATTACTACGGGCAATGAATGAAAAACATGGTCCAGTAGCGTTGGTTCATTTTGATGCTCATTTAGACACCTGGGACACTTACTTTGGAGCACCTTTTACTCATGGAACCCCATTTAGACGAGCAGCAGAAGAAGGACTATTTCGCGATGATGCGTCAATGCATGTTGGTATCCGTGGGCCTCTATATAGTCGTACCGACCTTATTGAAGACGAGGAATTTGGATTTAAAGTTGTACATTGTGACGAATTCCAGCAACACGGCATTGAACACGTAATAAAACGTATACGCGATCGGGTTGGAGATCACCCACTGTATCTTTCGATCGATATTGATGTTCTTGATCCAGCCCATGCACCGGGAACGGGAACTCCTGAGATTGCAGGCATGACGAGCAGGGAAATGGTGGGAGTGTTACGAGGTCTTCAAGGTTTAAACCTTATTTCTGCAGATGTCGTAGAGGTAGCGCCCGCCTATGACCACGCAGAACTTACAGCGTTAGCTGCTGCAACCATAAGCTACGAACTCATTAACCTTTATTGCTGTGCTAGGAAATCCTAGTTCATCTGGAGCATTGCATGTTTACCGTCTATGGTGACATCTTTTCAGGCAATTGTTACAAAGTTGCACTCATACTCCGCCATTTAAGTCTTCCCTTTACATGGAAAAAAATGTCGGTAATTGATGGCGACACTCAAACTAAAAACTTTAGGAACCTCAACCCTAACGGGAAAATACCCATCATGGTATTACCTGACGGCACGATTTTAACAGAATCTAACGCCATTCTGAACTACCTCGCACACGATAGCATTTATTTACCAGATGAGCGCCTTGCTCGCGCCCGCGTATTAGAGTGGCAGTTCTTCGAGCAATATTCTCATGAACCAACAGTAGCTGTGGCACGATTTATCGTACACTTCCTCGGAGCACCAACCAACAAAAAAGAGCTCTTGATCGAGAAGCAAGCAGCAGGCTACAAGGCCTTAGATGTAATGGAGAGGCAATTAAAAGATCTGCCGTTTATCGCTGGTGAAACATATTCGATTGCCGATATAAGTCTTTATGCGTATACCCACGTTTGTGAGGATGGTGGATTTTGTCTTAAGGCTTACACTCATATAAACCGATGGATAGAAAACGTAGAATCACAAAAGGGGCATCGAACAATGTCCTTACTAGCAGAGGAAATTGCAGTCAGAAATGGGAAGTAATGACTCTAAAGAATTCTCCTCTAAAAAGCTTAGTTAAGTTAAAACCGTTAATGCACAGCGTTACAGAACATCAGCACTTATCCGTCCTGAGCATAAGAATCAACCTCGCGATTTTGGAACAGGTAACACCAGCTATCTACGAATTCCAAGTCATCGGTATTCTTTCAAAGAACCAATAAAGCGCTAAAAGTCCGATTAGTGCAGAACATCCATGCAAAATAACCGGTATATAAAAAGACTGTTTTCTCATTAAAAACAATACCGGAAATACCGCACATACGATAATTATTTGCGCCAATTCGATTCCAATATTGAAAGTCAAAATCACATCTCGCATAACTGCAAACACATCAATAATACGGAATGCAAGATCGCCTAAGACTGACGCAAAACCAAGCCCATGAAACAAACCAAATATGAAAATTAATAGTAAAGTTCGATCGCTGTACTTGGGAAATATATTATTCAACGCCATTAGAACTATTGTGAGCGCAATAACTGGTTCCACAAAAGTTGAAGGTAATGTAATCAACTCCAGAGCAGCCATCGCCAACGTAATTGAATGAGCAATTGTAAACGTGGTTACTATTTTGAACAGAGGCCAGAATGTGGATTTAAATCCACTAACCGGCACCCAACTATTAGATTCACGGCGCAGTGCTGCGGGCAAGAGCAGAACAATAAGAAACAGAATATGGTCGAAGCCTATGGCAACGTGAATCACGCCCTGACCGATGAACTGTAAAGGAGACAGAAGTCCAGGCAAATTTTCCAAGTCTAACGATTGTTCAGTATTTGACCGACTAAATACCAATGCGGTACGTTCTGCAAAACGTTCATCTGTAACAACATTGTATTCGATAACAATCAGCCCACGATGCAGTCGATCATTTTCGAAAAACATATCATGCCGGATGTCGAACAGCTTTGGTTTCGAATGTAACTTTGCAGTGTAAAAGTATTGGGCAAACGTACCCGTTGGTACCTTCAATACATCATTTTTCTGAAACTCCAGTTCTAATGGCTTCCCTTCCTGAACTATAGAAAAGCCTTCCGAAAAATAATCTTGCACCAGTGCTAGGGAATCGTTAACAAGCTGTTTCGTTGATGTGGCTTGATTATCAGTATCTACCTTAACATCTTCACGCAAATCCGATAGCCGCACCTCAAAACGCGCATCAATTCTATCTTCATGAATTTCAAGAAAAACATAATTTTCTCCAGACGCATGTGATAATGCGCCTTGCGGAAATGTGTATCAGACCAAAGTTTTTCGATCGAATCAATTGACTACATAGATAGATCAGAGTTGCCCTTAGTTATAAGCATCCGTGGAGATCTGCAGTTTGAGTTACGAATTCTATATCGCGATGACTATTACGACGATGGGAAGGTTAAAGCTATTGCCCATTATTTCGAGAATTCAATTTCCACAATCTGTGCAAATACATCAGCGCCAGTTTGGCAGTTATCCATACTTAGTGAAACAGAAAGACAGGAATTAATATTTTCTCACTCTCATTCAGCCACCAAATATGCACCTTATTCGACAGCAGTACAGTGGATAAACCAAACATTTGTAGACAAATACGATCAAGTTGCCATAGAAGTGGGGCGCGATAAAACCTCCTACGCAACTCTTCGAATTTTATCTGAAACGATAACTCAAAACTTACTATCGTTAAAATGTGGGAACATTGTTGCAATCTGCCTAGCTCCTGGCACCAATATGATTGCTACCATTATCGGTATTCTATCAGCAAATGCAGCATATGTTGTTATTAGTAAGGATTTACCTTCCCACGTTAAAACACAGTACATCGAATCGCTATTGCAGGATCAATCGAACATATATCTGGTGAAAGACATCGACGACAAGGTTCTCGATAAACACGAAAAAGTTACCGAAGTGTATATAGATG
>Ga0213861_10000911_pt1 | contig 26562 bp, 23 predicted proteins | sample PICome_4_FD_160110 | JGI IMG/M metagenome (GOLD analysis project Ga0213861, IMG submission 160110) | Coastal seawater microbial communities near Pivers Island, North Carolina, United States - PICO131 | ecosystem: Environmental > Aquatic > Marine > Coastal | place: USA: North Carolina... | reverse complement strand
ACTTTAAAATTAAGATAATGATAGATAATAGAAATATTTTTTTGGAAAAAAAAATATTAATTTATGGTTTAGGTAAAAGTGGACTTTCATCATATAAATTTTTAAATAATAAATCCAAGGTTTATTTATTTGATGATAATTTAAAAAAAAAAATTAGATATAAATCAAGTCAAATAATAAGAAATGTTGAAGAAATAGCTAAGATTAAGTTTGATATAATTATTATTAGTCCGGGAATTGATGTTTTAAACTGCAAACTATCTAAATTTCTTAAAAAAAATAAATCTAAAATTTACACAGATTTGGATATATTTTACTCATTTTACAAAAATAAAAGCATCACTATCACTGGAACTAATGGAAAATCAACCACAGCTAAAATATTGCATGAAGTTTTATCAGATCAAAACTACGACTGCAGATTGATAGGAAACATTGGAAATCCAGCATTATCTGAAAAAAAAATTACTAAAAATACCATGTTTGTGATTGAAGCTTCGTCATATCAATTAGATTATAGCAAACTATTTACCTCAAAATACTCAGCAATACTTAACATTAGTCCCGACCACATAGAAAGACATAAAAATTTAAAAAATTATATTAATGCTAAATTTAAGTTATTAAATTCTCAGTCTAAAGAATCTATAGCATTTGTAAAAAAAAAAGACTTACTAATAAATAAAAAGTTAAACAGTAAAAAATATAATCCAAAAATTATTAGAGTTGATTTAAAAAAAACAAATAAAATAAGCAAACAATTAAAGAATAAGTACTTTTTATCTTCAGGAAATTTAGAAAATTTATCATTTGTTTTGCAGATATCTGAAACATTAAATTTAAACAATAAAACATTAATTAAAACTTTAAATAGATTTAAAGGATTAAAATATCGACAACAAATTATCTATGAAAATAAAAATTTAACAATAATTAATGACTCTAAATCAACAAGTTTTGCCTCATCAGAAAATTTGTTAAAAAATTTAAAAGATGTTTATTGGATTTTAGGTGGAATTCCCAAAAAAAGTGATCAATTAAATTTATCTAAAAAACACTGCAAGAATTTTAAAACATTTATTTTTGGAAATAATTATAAACAATTTATAATAAATATTAAGAATAAGATAACTGTTAAACATTTAAAATATTTAAAAGATGTATTGAATGAAATATTTTTGGATTTAAAAAATAAAAAATCAAAAAAAAATGTTATTCTATTTAGTCCTGCTGGTGCTTCATTTGATAGCTTTAAAAATTTTGAAGATAGGGGAAAATATTTTAATCAATTAATTAAAAAGTTTCTCAATGGAAAAAAATAATTTTTTATATAAATTTTATTATCAATGGTGGAAGAATGTAGATAAATCAATTTTTTTACTTATAAGTTCGTTATTTGCCATTGGACTTTTTTTCTCATTAGTTTCAACTTCATTAATTGCTTCTGATAAATTAAATACAAATAGTTACTTCTTTTTTTTTAAGCATTTAATCTATATTTTTATTGGAATATTTATAATTTTTACTTTCTCTTCTTTAAAAACTGATCAACTATTTCATTACTCATATTTTCTTTTTTTTGTTACTTTGATTTCTTTATTTTTAGTTCCAATTATTGGTGTCGAAGTAAAGGGATCAAAAAGATGGATAGATTTATTTTTTTTACCCAGATTTCAACCAATTGAATTATTAAAACCTTTTTTAATTATCATGATTTCAACTATTCTATGTAGTGTTCGAAGTTCAAATCTCTATTTAAAATATTTATTATCAATTTTCTTAGTATCAATAATCTCTATACTTCTTATAATGCAGCCAGATATTGGCCAAACTCTTCTGGTTGTTTTCTCTTGGGCAGTTTTAATTTTTACTTCAGGAATTAATATTTTTTTTCTTTTTGGCCTTTTTATATTTGCTTCTATTTCATTAGCTTATTTAATTATATACGTCCCTAAGTTTGATTATATTCAAAGTAGGATTTTTTCTTTTTTTAACAGAGATACAGGAACACATAATTTTCAATCAGATAAAGCTATCGAGTCCATTACAAGTGGGGGTTATTTTGGAAAAGGAATTGGCGAAGGAACCTTAAAAAATAGAGTGCCAGAAGCACACACTGATTATATTATATCTGTAATTTCTGAAGAGTTTGGTGTTGTTGCTATAATATTAATATTATTATTATTTTTAATGTTTATTTACATGGTCTTGAAAAAAATAAATTATGAAAAAGATGACAAGATTAAACTTGTTTTAATTGGATGTGTAAGCTTGATCTTAATGCAAGCAACCATACATATTGGTGTTAATATCAGATTATTTCCAACTACTGGTATGACTTTACCATTTTTGAGTTATGGAGGTTCTTCAATAGTAAGTATTTCAATATTATCTGGAATAATTTTAAACTTAACTAAAAGAAAAATAGAAAATTAAAATGAAAAGTAAGATTTTAATTTCCACAGGAGGATCTGGAGGACATGTTATTCCTGCAATTACAATGCATGATCATTTGAAAGATAATTATGATATATTAATTTCAAGTGATGTTAGAGGTCTTCAATATTTAGATAATAAAATTTATAATGTCGCAGTTATAAATACTCCTAAGTTTAATAATTTCATATTATTGCCTTTATCAATTTTAAAAGTTTTTTTTTTAACATTGAAATCATTAATATTATTAAAAAAGAAAAAAATTCAAATTCTTATTTCTACAGGTGGATATATGTCTCTACCCTTATGTTTGGCAGCAAAAGTATTAAATATTAAAATTTATTTGTTAGAACCAAACATGGTAATTGGCAGAGCAAATAAATTTTTTCTTAAATTTTGTAAAAACATCATATGTTATTCAGATAATATCATTGGTTTTCCCATAGAGTATAAAAATAAATTAAAGGTCACAAATCCACTTATAAGGAAAAAGTATTATCACAAAAATTTAATAGAAAATAATAATGAAAAATTTACTTTAATAATAATTGGTGGAAGTCAAGGCGCACATATATTTGATAAAATTTTACACGATTCATTTATTGAAGTTTCAAAGATAAAACCTTTAAAGGTGATTCATCAAACTAATCAAAAAAATATTGATGCTCTCAAAAAAATATATTTTGAAAATAAAATTGATAATAATGTTTTTAGTTTTGATCAAAATCTTAATTTATTAATAGATCAAGCAGATTTATGCATAACAAGAGCAGGTGCTTCTAGTTTGGCTGAAATTTCTCTATCTAAAAAACCTTTTATTGCTATTCCATTACCAAGTTCTATGGATAATCATCAACTAGAAAATGCAAATTATTATAAAAATAGAAGCTGTTGTTGGGTTATTGATCAAATTAATTTTGATAAAAAAAAATTTGAAGATTTATTGTTAAATATAATAAGCAATAAAGATGAAATGTTTATAAAAAAAAATAATTTAGAAAAATTAAATTATCAAAACACTTGGAATAATGTTAATCAAAATTTATTAAATATTATTAATGAAAATTAAATTAGCAAAATCTGAAATTATTCACTTTATAGGTATTGGTGGAATAGGTATGAGCGGATTGTCTCTTATAATGAAGGGTAAAGGATTCAAAGTTCAGGGCAGTGATATTGCTAACAATAAGAACATTGAAAGATTAAAAAAAGGAAAAATAAAGATTATAATTGGACACAAAAAACAAAATATAAGTAATGCCACGATTATTGTAGTTTCTTCTGCAATAAAAAAGAATAATCCAGAATTAATAGAGGCAAAAAGAAAACAATTACCAATTTATAAAAGAGGAGAGATGCTAGCAAATATTGTTTCTCTCACAAAAAATATCGTAGTTGTTGGATCTCATGGAAAAACAACCACAACATCACTAATTGCTTCAATTTTTCAGAAAACAAAAATTGATCCAACCATTATTAATGGAGGTGTAATAAACTCTATCAACAATTCTGCTAAACTAGGTAAAAGTGACTGGTCAATTCTTGAAGCTGATGAGTCAGATGGTAGTTTCGTCTATATCCCACCTACATATTCAATAATAACAAATATAGATCGAGAACATATGGATTTTTATAGTTCCATGGATGAGTTGAATAAATATTTTATTAAGTTCGTGAATAAAGTTCCTTCCTTTGGAAAATCTTTTATTTGTATAGATGATAGAAATAATAGAAATTTGATTAAGAAATTAAGCAATAAAAATTTTTATACATATGGAACTAATACAAAATCAAATTTTTGTATTAAAAATATTAAACAATCAAAAGATTATTCTGAGTTTGATTTAAAGATAGTTCTACCAAATAAAAAAAATAGACTAATTAAAAATATTAAGATTCCATTGTTGGGAATTCATAATATTAGAAATTCAGTAGCAGCTTCAGCTTTGGCAATTACAATTGGATTAACAGTTGCAAGTATTAAAAACGGCTTAAAAATATTTAAGGGCGTTGAAAGAAGATTTAACAAAATTTTTACATTTAATAAAGTTGACTTTTTTGATGACTATGCTCACCACCCAACAGAAATTAAAGTTGTACTAGATGGAGTAAGTAATGTTTATAAAGGTTATGAAAAAGTGTGTATTTTTCAGCCACACAGAATATCAAGATTAAAAGACTTAAAAAAAGAATTTACTTATGCATTTAAAAAAGCTGATAAAGTAATTTTACTGCCTATTTATACCGCAGGTGAAAAAATTAAATTAGGTTTTAAATATGAAAATTTTGCAAGAGAAATAATTAACAACTCAAAAGTAAAACTATTTTTAGCAAATGATAAATTTCAATTAGCAAAATACATTAAAAATAATATTTATGGAAAAAAAATAGTTATTGGAATGGGTGCGGGAACTATCTCATCATTGATGAGAGAAATGCCTAGATATTTGTAATGAGCATAAATAAAGATGATTTATTAATAGAATTTAAAGAAAATATTAAATTTGATTATAATTTAAAGAAAAAAAATTGGTTTAATATAGGTGGAAATACTAAAATTTATTATAAAGCAGAAAATTTAAAAGAGTTAATTAAATTTTTAAAAATAATTGGAAATCAAGAGAAAATATTTATTCTAGGCGGGGGATCAAATACATTAATTACTGACGAAACTTTTAATGGTGTTGTTATTAAACTATCAAATAATTTTAATAATATTTCTCTTCTATCAGAAGATATAATTATTGCTGGAAGTGCTGTCAGTGATAAATCAATTTCAGAATTTGCAATGAACAATAGTTTGGGAGGATTTGAATTTTTATCTTGTATACCCGGTACAGTTGGGGGAGGTATAAGAATGAACGCAGGTTGTTTTGATAGAGAATTTAAAGACATTTTAATTTCAGTGCAAGCTGTTGATAAATCAAGAAAGGTTATTACGATACCAGCTAACGAAATCAATTTTAAATATAGAGATAGTGGATTATCTAATGATTTAATCTTTTTAAGTGCATCATTTAAGGGTTTTAAAAAAAATTCAATTTTAATTAAAAATGAAATGATTAAATTAAAAGAAAAAAAGGAAAAAGCGCAACCTACGAAGATTAAAACTAGTGGAAGTACTTTTAAGAACCCAATAAATCAATCAGACAAAAAAGTTTGGCAACTAATAAAAGAGTCAGTTCCTCTAGACAAATCGTTTGGAGATGCTTGTATTTCAGAAAAACATTGTAATTTTTTTGTAAATAAGGGTAATGCTAAGTTTGATGATATGAAAAAATTGATAGAATTTGTATCTGAAAGTGTCCTGAAAAAAACTGGCGTAAGATTACAAACAGAAATAAAAATTTTAGAATAAATTGAAAAAAAAAATACTAATACTTGCTGGTGGAATTTCAAAAGAAAGATTAATTAGTCTTGATACGGGCTTACAAGTTGCAAAAGAACTGAAAAAAAATGGTTATAAAATAAAAATTTCTGAACCAGATGGTAATTTATCAAAGAATATTAATCAATTTAAACCAAATATTATATTTAATGCATTACATGGTCAGTTTGGTGAAGATGGCTATATACAAACAATCTTAGAAGGATTTAAAACACCATACACCCATTCAGGAGTAATTGCTTCATCATTGGCAATGGATAAAGCAATATCAAAAAAAATTTTTATAAAAAACAAAATCAACACTCCAAAATATATTAAATATTCTTATGAAGAAAATAATTTTAATTTAATAAAAAATATTCAAAAGAAGCTGAAATTTCCAGTTGTATTAAAACCAATTAATGAAGGCTCAAGTGTAAATGTTTTTATTTGTACAAAAAAAAATATTTCAAAAATTTTAAGTTCAATGAAAATTTATAAAGAAATAATAATAGAAGAATTTATTGGCGGAAGAGAAATTCAAGTTGCAATCATGGGTAATAAAAAATTAGGAGCAATAGAACTTAAACCAAAAAGAAAATTTTATGATTACGAAGCTAAATATAACACTAATGCAAAAACAGAGCATATAATCCCAGTTAATCTTCCAAAAAATAGATTAAAAGAGGTAATGGACTTATCACTTAAAGCGCATAAGATTATTGGCTGTAAGGGAGTCACTAGATCAGATTTTAAATTTTATAGAAATAAGTTTTATTTATTAGAGATTAATACTCAACCAGGTATGACAAAGTTATCTCTTGTTCCGGAAATAGCCAAATATAATGGAATATCCTTTATAAAACTAATTGAGTGGATTTTAAAAGATGCAACAACGAAAAAGTAAAAAAATTCTAATTTATTTTTTTTTACTATTTGTAGTTGGCTCAATTAATAATATCAATATTAATAGTTTAAAATTACAAAATATTAACAATATTAATATTATTGGATTAGATATTAAAGAACAATCAAATTTAATAAAAGAAATAAAAAATTTTAATCTAAATAATATTTTTTTAATCAATAAGAGTGATTTAGTTAATGAAATTGAGTCAAACTCTTTAGTAGAAAATTTTATTATTTTTAGAAGATATCCATCTTCACTAGATATTAATATTGAGAAGACTAAATTTTTAGCAAAAATTAATAAAAATGGCCAAATTTTTTATTTGGGCTCTAATGGAAAATTTATAAAAAACGATTTTTTAAATAATCAATTACCTTTTATTTTTGGAAATCCAGATGTAACTGAATTTTTTAAAATTAAAGAAATTATTGATAAATCTAAAATTTCTTACACAGAGATAAAAAATTTATATTTTTTTCCATCACAAAGATGGGATTTAGAATTAAGAAATAATATCGTAATAAAATTACCAAATGAAAATACTAATCTTGCCTTCAATTTAGCAATAGAATTTTTATATAATAATGAATTTAAAGATAATAAAATTATAGATGCAAGAATTAAAAATCAAATTATTTTAGATGATTGAAGAAACTGATTTTGAAACATTTCTTTATATTTCTAAAAACAAATATCAAATATTTGTTCATGATAAAAATAATTCAAAAAATTTATATAATGAAGAAATACAGATCAATGATGAGATTGACCCAAATTATATTTCAAAATTTCTTGATGAAAACATTTACAAAATTGAAAAAATAATAAACAACTTTATTAAAAGTATTATTTTAATTATAGAAGACGATAAAATTTTACATGTAGGTATATCAGTAAAAAAAAAAAATTATCAAAAACATATAGATCAAAAATATTTAGAAAGCAGCTTAATAGAAGTTAAAAATGTTTTTAGAGAAAATTATAAAGATCAAATCATTATGCATATGATTATTGTCAATCATGTGAAAGATGAAAGTAATTTTTTGATAAATAATTTAAATAAAAATCATGATAATTTTTTTTTAGAGGTAAATTTTATTTCTATTCCAAATAACCTCACTGCATATTTTGATAAGTTGTTAGAAAATCACCAAATCAAGATTGGACGTTATATGTCAGGCAATTATATTAAAAGTTATTTGGGCGAAGATGCAACAGAGCTATCTGTTATTGCAAATAAATTATATAAAGGCCTAAATAAAAATGAAGTTCAGCTAGTCTCCAAAAGTGAGGAAAACAGTGGTTTTTTTGAAAAATTTTTTCGACTATTTAGTTAAAAAGTGTTTTTTCTAGTAATATTTGTTGTTTTCAAAATTTCTTAAAAGCAAATTAAAAGACACAAATGTCTTATTTAACTCAAAAAACAATTAAAAATAATGTTTCATTTAGTGGTGTAGCACTTCACAGTGGGGTAGATGTAAATATATGTATTAAGCCAGCTGACCCTGATTTTGGAATTGTTTTCAAAAGAGTTGATTTTAAGGAAAATAATTTAGTTTATCCAAATTTTATGAATGTTTCAAATACTTCGTTGAATACAACTATTGAAAATGAATTTGGAGTTAAAGTTTCAACTATTGAACATTTGATGGGAGCATTATTTGGGCTTGGTATTGATAACGCATTGATAGAAATTGATAATGAAGAAGTTCCAATTTTAGATGGTTCTGCAAAAGAATTTATTGAAAAAATTATTAGTTCTGGATTTCAAGTCAGTGAAGCCCCTATTAAGATTATCAAAATTAATAAAGAAATTAAATTTTCAGATGGTGAGAGATTTATTTCAATAGAGCCATCTACTTTAAGCTTAGAAATAGACTTTGAGCTGAAGTATAAAAATCCAATAATTGGAAACCAGAATAATAAAGTAAAAGTTTTTGAAGATGATTTAACTGACGTTTACAATTCAAGAACTTTTTGTTTGTTCGAGGATATTGAATTAATTAAGAAAAATGGATTAGCGAAAGGTGGAAGTTTACAAAATGCAATAGTAGTTAAAGATCATGAGATCTTAAATCCTGAGGGATTAAGAAATAATAAAGAATTTGTTAACCATAAAATACTAGATTGTATTGGTGATCTATATACATCTGGTTATAGAGTGATTGCTAAAATCAAATGTTCTCAAGGAGGTCATTATCTTACCAATCAATTGCTTAGAAAAGTTTTTGAAAATAAAGATAATTTTTCAATTCTTGAAATAAAAGAAAAAAACTTGCCTCATACTTTGATAAATAGAAAAATATTAAAATCTATAGCTTAAATAAACATATATTTTAAAAGATTTAAATTAAAGGTATAATCTATAATGATCTGTCGTAATTATTTTTATTTCTTTTTAATTGCTTTGCTTTGCTTATCTTGTTCAAAAAAAGAAATTGAAAAATCTACAATCAATGAAGTAAATTTAGAGTCTCAAATGATAGAAGCCTATAAAGAGGGACTAAAAGAGCTTAAGACAGGCGATGTTCTATTTGCAGCAAAAAAATTTAATGAAGCAGAAATTTTATTTCCACAATCAGATTATGCACCAAAATCTGCTTTGATGGCAGCTTATTCATATTACTCACAAAATTATTATGGAGATGCAATTGCTGAATTGACTAGATTTTTAAGAGTTTATCCAAATCATAAAGACATCGTATATGCGGAGTATTTACTAGGGCTGTGTTATTATGAACAAATTGTTGATGAGAAGAAAGATCTTCAATCTATAATGAATGCTAAAAAAACATTTAATAGCTTAATTTCTAAATATCCAAATACAGAATTTGCCACAGATGCCATGTTTAAAATTAATTTAATAGATGAGACTTTAGCCGCAAAGGAAATGTATATTGCTAGATATTATGTTGATAGAAAAAAATGGATTTCAGCAATAAATAGATTTAGAGTTGTTGTCGATGATTATGACACTACAATTTATGTTGAGGAAGCCATTCATAGATTAGTCGAAATCTATTATATAATTGGGATTGAGTCAGAAGCAAAAAAATATGCTAATTTACTAGGATATAATTATCAGTCATCGGAATGGTATGAAAAATCATTTAGTGTTTTTAATAAAAAATACAAAAAAGATACAATAAAAGAAATCAAAAAAGAAAATAATTCTATATTAGAAAAATTTAAGTCTCTATTTAGCTGAGATGAATAAAAAAAAAATAGAATCTGAATATAAAAAAAAAATAAAGTCATTTACTAATTACAATAAAAATTATTATGATGCTAGCAAACCACTAGTAACTGATAAAGAGTATGATGATTTAAAAAATAGTATTTTAATTTTAGAGAGTAAATACTCTTTTCTCAATTCAGAAAACTCACCATCAAAAGTTGTTGGATTTAAACCATCTAAAAACTTTCAAAAGATAGCACATAGAGTTCCAATGTTGTCTTTGGCAAACGCTTTTGGAAGAGAAGATCTAATTAATTTCGAAAAAAGAATATTGAATTTTTTATCTAAAAATAAGGATTTTAATCTATCGTATAGTGCAGAACCAAAGATTGACGGTATATCAGCTTCATTGATATATAAAAATGGTGATTTTAAAATTGGACTGTCCAGAGGCGATGGAAAAGAAGGTGAAGATATAACAGCTAATCTTGCAACAATAAAAGATATTCCAAAAAAAATTCAGTCAAAAGATTTTCCTGAAGAAATAGATATTAGAGGCGAAGTATTTATACAAAATAGTGATTTTAAAAATTTAAAGGAAAAATTTGCAAATCCAAGGAATGCAGCATCAGGATCACTACGACAAAAAAATCCAGATGATACAAAAAAGATTCCTTTAAAATTTATTGCTTATACCTTTGGATATGAAAAAGGTCTTAAAGTTAAAAACCAAATAGATTTTTTAAAAAATTTAGATGGCTGGGGTTTTAAAACAAATCCATTGAATAAATTAGTCTCTGGTGTAGACAATTTGATGATAAATTATTCCAGTATAGAAAAAGATAGAACAAAAATAGACTTTGATATTGATGGTATAGTCTATAAAATTAACAACTTTGAACTTCAAAAACGCCTTGGTTATGTTGCAAATTCACCAAGGTGGGCTATTGCTCATAAATTTGCCTCCAACAAAGCTATATCTAAAATTCTTAATATTGAAATTCAAATTGGAAGAACGGGAGCTTTAACACCAGTCGCAAAAATTAAACCAATTAATATTGGAGGTGTAGTTGTATCTAATGCAACTCTTCATAATGAAGATGAAATTGATAGAAAAGATATAAGAATTGGAGATTTGGCAACTATTGAAAGAGCTGGAGATGTGATACCCCATATTCTTTCAGTCGATAAAACTAAGAGAGATAAAAAATCAACAAAATTTATTTTTCCAAGAAAATGTCCTTCATGCGGCTCAAAAACAATTAAAGAGTTTAACAATCTTACTAAAAAAGAAGATGCTGTGAGAAGGTGCCCTAGCGAAGGATATGAGTGTGAAAAAATTGCAATAGAAAAATTAAAACACTTTGTTTCTAAAGATGCTTTTAACATTGAAGGATTTGGAAAAAAAATTGTAGAAAACTTTTGGAACCTCAATTTAATAAAATTACCACACGATATATTTAATTTAGATTTTAAAAAGATAGAAAATCTTGAAGGTTGGGGTAGACAATCAATGGAAAATTTAAAATATTCAATTAATCAAAGAAAAAATATTTCTTTAGAAAGATTAATCTATTCACTAGGTATTAGACATATAGGTTTAGAAAATGCAAAAATTTTATCAAAATATTTTAAATCATTTTCAAAGTTTATTAACTTTTCAAATGAATCAATTATAGATGATATATTAAATATTGATGGTATTGGAGAAACTCAACTGAAGTCAGTAAAAAATTTTTTTGATAATAAAATTAATATAAATATCTTAAAAGAATTACAGAAAATTTTAGAAGTAAAGAATGCAACAACAAAAGATAAAGCCGGTTTGTTAAATGAAAAAACATTTATGGTAACTGGTAAGTTAAATGGCATCAGTAGAGCAGAAGTAAAATCTTTAATTGAAGAAAATTCTGGCTCTTCAGTAAGTACTGTAACTAAAAAATTGAATTATTTAATAGTTGGTGAAAAACCAACCAAAAAGAAAATTGATAAAGCTAAAGAATTTAAGGTTACGATATTAAACCAAAGTCAGTTTTTGAAAATGCTAAATATAACTAGCTAGCCATTTTCTCTCATTAAGAGAAAGATATTTTGAAAGTTTTGAGTAAACATTTAAATGATATTTGAAAAGATAATTTTTTTCTAGTTTTGTTAAAAGATTATAATTAATTAAATCATTTTCTATTGGAGCAAGTGTTAAATTTTCAAAACAAATTTTTTTTTTAATTTCTTTTACAAAAACTAGATTTTCTATTCTGATACCATAAGAACCTTTTTTATAATATCCTGGCTCATTACTTAAAATCATACCTTTTTGAATTTTGACTTTATTTAATTTAGATATTGACTGTGGTCCTTCGTGCACATTTAGGAAGAAGCCAACGCCATGACCTGTGCCATGAGCATAATCCAAGTTACTTTTTTTTAGATATTTTCTAGCTCTTTTATCTATTTTAAAACCAGTGTTATCCAATCTTAAATCTGTATTTGCTACAGCTATATGTCCCTTTAATACTTTGGTATAAACATTCTTGATACTTGGTTTTGGTTTTGTAAAACAAATAGTTCTAGTAACATCTGTGGTTCCGTATTTATATTGGCCGCCTGAGTCACATAAAAAAATATCATTCTTTCTTATTGTTCTACAACTTCCTTTTTTTGCTCTATAATGAACAATAGCACCATTCTCACCAGATCCAGCAATTGTTTCAAAGCTTGGATATAAATAACTACTATTTTTTTTTCTAAATTTTTCTAATTTAATCTGCGCGTCAACTTCTGTAATTTTTTTTTTATTAACTTTTTTAATCCAATAAATAAATTTTGTAAGTGCCACACCATCTATTATATGAGATTTAATCATGTTGTTAATTTCAGTACTATTTTTTATTGATTTTAAAAGATAAGTTGGATCTTCTCTTTTAATAATTTTAAATTTTGATTTAATAATATTTTCATAAAAAACAGAGCAAGATTTATTATCAATTATGAAATTTTTACCACCTAAAGACAAAATTTTTTTTGGCAAATCATTTGTGATTACTAACTGATCTTTTTTAATAATTTTTTCTTTTATTATTTTTTTTACTTTTTGAGCTTCGGTTATTAAAAAGATCTTTTTTGATTTATTAATAATTAATCTTGAATTTGGAATAGGACTATTTGGACCGTCACCACCTCTAATATTCAAAATCCAAGCTACATTTTCAGGAGCTGTTACAAATAAATTGTCAGCTTTATTTTTTATTAAGTAATTTGTAATTTTATTTATTTTTGATTTTCTATTTTCTCCAACAATTTCATTTTTAATTGAAAAAAAAGGAATATTATTTGAAACTTTTTGAGATTTTATTTCATCAATTAAATTATTTGATAAAAACTTAACTTTATTATGTTTTAAGAAATATTTTTTTATTTGTTCATGTGTAAATAGTTTTGGGTCTAATCCTAATTTTAGATTTTTAAACAAATTACAATTGATTATTTTTTCATAACTAATAATTTTAAAATAATTTCCACTCTCTATTTTACTTTGAATAGTGTATCTACCATCTGTGAATAAATAATTTTTATCTTTTAAAACAACTGCTAAACCAGCAGACCCACTAAAATTTGAAATAATTTTTAATCTATTAATTTTTGAATATTCTGTGAAATAATCATCATTTTTAGGAATAATATAACCATCAATATCATATTTTTTAAATTTTTTTCTTAAGGCTTTTATTTCTTTGTTCATTTAATTCTCTTTTGATATCTTATCCATCCGGGGCTTCTTGTTCCCTCTTCTATTTCAAAGTCTTGATTAAAATCAAAATCTTGATCATCGTCAACTTCTTCGTCAAAAAATGAATTTTTTTCCAAATGTTTTTCTGGCAATTCTTCTATGAATCTTGAGGCCATACTATCAATCCAATCACCTTGGTAAAACCTATTCATCGAAAAAGATATTATAGCTTTCTTTCTAGCTCTCGTAATTCCAACGTAAGCTAAACGACGCTCCTCTTCCAAGCCATTTTGACCTTTTTCTTCAATTGATTTTTGATGAGGAAACAATCCTTCTTCCCATCCAGGAAGGAAAACTACGTCAAATTCTAGTCCTTTAGCAGCATGCATAGTCATCATATTAATTTTTTCACCATCCCACTCTTGATCAATTGAAGTTGCAAGAGAAACATGTTCTAAAAAACTTTCTAAATTATCAAATTCTTTCATTGCACTTAGTAATTCTTTAATATTCTCCAGTCTATTTTCATTATCTAAATCTTTTTTATTTTTAAGCATTGATGAGTAACCAGACTCGTCTAAAACTATTTGTAGTAATTTTATATGATTAATCTTTTTAATATTAAGATCATTTCTCCATTTATTTAATGCGTTAAGAAAAAAACTAAGACCTATTTTTGTTTTTGGTTTAATCAAATTTTGTTGAAGCATTTTATTTGCAGCAGACTCTAGACTTAAATTATTTTCCTTACCAAACTCATGAACAGTTTTTAAGGTAGTATCTCCAATTGATCTTTTGGGGTTGTTAACAATTCTTTCAAAAGCCAAGTCATCTTTTTCCTGATGGATTAATCTTAAATAAGCGATACAATCTTTAATTTCAGCTCTTTCATAAAACTTTGTTCCCCCTAGAATTCTATAAGGCATACCAATTTTTAAAAATCTTTCTTCAAATTCTCTTGTTTGAAATATAGCTCTAACTAAAATAGCCATTTCATTAAATGAATATTTTTTTTTTAATTTTTTTTCGATTTCATCTGAAATTCCTATTGCCTCATCTTTTCCATTTTTAAAGCAATTAAGTTTAACTAAATCTCCTTCTTCCATGGTAGTTGTAAGTGTTTTACCGACTCTATTCTGATTATTTGCAATTAGATTTGAAGCAACAGATAAAATATTTTGTGAAGATCTATAGTTTTGTTCAAGTCTTATTACTTTTGTATTTTCATAAATTTGATCAAATTCTAAGAAATTTTTAATCTCTGCTCCTCTCCAACTGTAAATGGATTGATCATCATCGCCCACACAACATAAATTTTTTGTTCTTTCAGATAATAAATTTAACCATTTACTTTGTATAAAATTTGTGTCTTGGTATTCATCAACTAAAATATATTTAAAATTTGTTGTATAGATTTGTCTAATATCAGGATAATTTTCTAAAATTCTTACAGTATGTAAAATTAAGTCACCAAAATCGCATGAATTTAAATCTATTAACTTTTGCTGATAAATTTTATAGAGAGGAAGTATAGTTTTTTCATAAACATCTTTATTATTTACTTTAACTTCTGATGGGTAATAACCTTTGTTTTTCCATCGATCAATTAATGCCAATATAAATCTAGGTGCCAATTGTTTTATATCAATATTTTCACTTTTACAGATATTCTTAATAAGTCTTGTTTGATCATCAGTATCTATAATAGTAAAATTTGAATTTAGATTTGCAGCTGTTGCATGTTTTCTTAATATTTTTGCACAAATTGAATGAAATGTCCCCAGCCAAGAAAGACCAGTAGCAGCTGAACCAAGCATTTTACTAACTCTGTTTTGCATTTCTTTTGCAGCTTTATTGGTAAATGTTACTGACAAAATTTGATTAGGAAATGCCTTCTTTTCTTTGATTATGTGAGCAATTCTTGAAGTTAAAACTTTCGTTTTTCCTGATCCTGCTCCCGCAACTATTAATAATGGCCCATCTAAATATAATACAGCCTCTTTTTGAGCATTATTCAGATTTTTTAAATAATCAGAGTTTATCATTTAAAATATTTCATTATAAGTTTCGTAGTTTTATGAATAATCAAAATCATTTTATTAAAACTTTAGCTAAGTTAAATAACTTTATAAATAGTCTATTAAAGAGAAATTTAAACAAATTAAATTTTCTTTTTGAAAAAGATAAATTGTTAGCTTTTTTAAGTTTTAAAAGAATTTTTATCTTTAATTTAGTCCTATTTATTTCTTTTCTATCATATTTATCTGCACCACATATGTATAATGGTAAGAAATTAATCTCCAATATTAAGAATCAATTATCAAAAAATTTGAATTTAAATTTCAATCTATCAGATAATTATAGCTATAATTTATTTCCAAAGCCTAATTTTGTTTTTAAAGATAGTTCATTTCTAGACCAAGTTGAAAACTCTGGAGAGATTAAAATCTATATCTCGCCTAAATATTTATTATTCCCAAATAAAATTAAAATTGAAGATGTTATTTTTAATTATATGAATTTTAATTTAAACAAAGAAAGTCATAATTTTTTTATTAAACTTTTAGCTAGTGATTTTTCTAATTTTACACTTAAAATTAAGAACAGCAATATCTTCTATAAAAATATTGAAAATGATGTTTTATTTATAAATAAAATTAACAAAATAGAATATTTTTATGACATTAAAAATTTAAAAAATATTTTATTAGCTGATAATGAGATTTTTAACATACCTTATAAGATTAAAATTCAAGATGATTTATTTAAAAAGAAAATTATTAGTAAAATAAATTTAGATATTATTAATCTTGAGATTGAAAATATTTTTAATTATTCAACTGCTAAAAAAAATGGATTAATCAAATTAATTCACAATCAAAATAAAAGTGAGGGAAATTATAAGATTGAAAAAAATTTTTTTAATTTTAATTATTTGGATAAATCTAAAGATCAAAATTTTAAGTATAATGGATTTATAAGTTTGAAACCATTTTTTTCAGAATTTTCAGGTGACTTAAATGAAATGAATTTAGTTAAATTGTTAAATTCAAAATCAATTATAGTTCAATTATTAAAGACAGGAATACTTAATAATGAAAATTTAAATATAAATTCACGTATTTTTGCAAAACAAACTAATTCTTTAAGAGATCTAGTTAACATAGTGCTTAATATTAAGATTAGTGATGGTTTGGTAGATATAAATGAGACAAAGTTTAGCTTAGAAGATTATGCTGATTTTAAAATATCAGATAGCTTACTCTATACGATTGATAATAATTTAATTTTAGATGCAAAAATTAAAGTTAATATTAAAGACCCTAATGAAATTTTTAAGAATTTACAAACTCCTCGTAATTATCGAAAAGAAGTAAGAAAGTTAGCGTTTAATTTAAGTTATAATTTTGATCAAATGACAGCAAATATAAAGAATATTAAGATCGATGATATTGTTTATAACAATGTAAATAAAATTTTGAGGGAAATTATTTTAAAAGACAATAATCTTCAAAATAGAATTTATATAAAAAATTTGCTAAACCAGGCTATCAAAAGCTATGCAGGATAGATCATCTTTTTAGGATCTACTATTTTATCGTATTCTTTTTCACTAATTAAACCTGTTTTTAAAGTTTCAAACTTAAGTTTCGTATCGTTTTTGAGAGCTGTTTTTGCAATCCTTGCGGCATTATCATAGCCAATTTTAGGAGCTAAGGCTGTAACAAGCATTAAAGAATTATCTAAATGCTCCTGAATTTTTTTCTTGTTAGCTTTTATCCCTTTTACACAATAAAGAGCAAAGTTTTTACTACTGTCAGCTATCAAATCAATTGATTGCAATATATTATGTGCAATTAAAGGTTTAAAAACATTTAACTCGAAATGACCATGAGATCCTGCAATAGTGATACCATTATGATTGCCTATTACCTTTACACAAACCATAGTAACTGCTTCACATTGAGTAGGGTTTACTTTTCCTGGCATAATTGATGAGCCGGGTTCATTTTCCGGCAATATTAGTTCACCGTATCCTGCTCTAGGACCAGATCCTAAAAATCTAATGTCATTTGAAACTTTCATTAAAGCAACTGCACAAGTATTTAATGTTCCTGAAAAATTTACAATTGAGTCATGAGCTGCAAGTTCAGCAAATTTATTTGCAGCTGGTTTAAAAGGAATTTTTGTAAATTTAGCAATTTCTTTAACTATCTTTTTATCAAAATTCTTCCTAGAATTTATACCTGTACCAACAGCTGTCCCACCTTGTGCAAGATATAAAATTTCTTTTAATGCATACTCTATTCTCTCGATACTTTTTTTAACTTGGATATGATAACCAGAAAATTCTTGTCCTAACGACAGAGGTGTTGCATCTTGTAAATGGGTTCTTCCAATTTTTACTATATTCTTAAATTCAGAAGATTTTTTTTTAAGTTCTTTTTCCAAAATTTTTAAACTTGGTAATAATTTTTTTAAAGTTTCTTCTGCTACAGAAATATGCATTGCTGTAGGAAAAACATCATTAGTTGATTGAGATTTATTTACATGATCATTAGGATGAACTGGTTTTTTGGTTCCTTTTTTCCCACCTAAAATTTCTATTGCCCGGTTAGCAATTACTTCATTAACATTCATGTTTGTTTGAGTTCCGGAACCTGTTTGCCATACTTTAAGAGGAAAATTTTCATCTAATTTTCCTTTTATTACCTCATCTGAAGCTTTGATAATCGCTTTAGAAATTTTGTTTGTAATTAATTTATCTTTAGAATGAACAATTGCAGCCGATCTTTTAATTATAGCTATAGATTTAATTATTGAAATATTTACTAGTATTTTACCAATATTAAAAAATTTGTTAGATCGCTGTGTAGATGCTCCCCAATATTTATCATTAGGAACATTTATACTTCCAATACTGTCAAATTCTTTTCTTAATTTCATTGATTAATTTATAAGTAATAAATAATTATATCATATAATAATATTTAAAAAACTTACAGGAGCAAAATGTCGAATTTTAATAAAGTTGGAACTTTTATGAAAACTTTTGGTCAAGAGGTCAAAAACAAACCTTCGTTTAGTAGTGATAAAATCAATAAACTAAGAATAGATCTCATAAAAGAAGAATTAAATGAACTTCAAGAAGCAATGAAAAATAATGATTTATTAGAAGTTGCTGATGCACTTACAGATATTCTGTATGTAACATATGGAGCAGGCCATGCTTTTGGGATAAATTTAGATAAATGTTTTGAGGAAGTTCAAAATTCTAACATGAGTAAACTAGGTGAAAATGGTCAACCAATTTATAATGATTCAGGTAAAGTGATGAAGGGTCCAAATTATTTCAAGCCTGATTTATCTAAATTTGTATCCTAGATTTCTAATTTAAAATCTATCGCTGAAGCGCTATGAGTTATGCTTCCAACAGAAATCCTATCTACCCTTGTTTTTGCGACTCTTTTGATTGTTTTTAAATTTATATTTCCTGAAGCTTCTGTTTCGTAATATTTTTTAGCAATCTTAACACCTGCTTTTAAATCTTTAACTGACATGTTATCAAATAAAACAGTATTAAATTTTAAACCAATTATTTCTTTAAGTTGTTTTAAATTATCAACTTCAACTGTTATTTTTCGTCCTTTTTTATTCTTAATAGCCAAAGAAACTAAGTCTTTAATATTTGACGAGGCAATATGATTATCTTTTATTAAAAATTCATCACTAAGATTAAATCTGTGGTTGGTGCCTCCACCTAATTTTACTGCGTATTTTTGAATAACTCTTATGTTTGGAATTGTTTTACGAGTACAGCAAATCTTACATTTTTTACCAGCTAGTTTTACAAACTGATTTGTCTTTGTGGCAATTCCTGAGATATGAGATAAAAAATTTAAAGCAACTCTTTCAGCAATTAAAATATTTCTAGCATTACCTTCAATTGTTGCAATTAATGAACCTTTTTTAACAACAGACCCATCTTTTTTTTTAACAATAAACTTAATTTTGTTATCTATTAAATTAAAAGTATTTTTTGCAAATAATAAGCCACCAATAATTGCTTTTTGATTTGATAAAAGTTTAACTTTAATAATTTTATTATTGCTAACTAAACCTGATGTAATATCACCAGCAGGATAAAGATCTTCGTTTAATGCTCTCTTTACTGAATTGATAATAAAATCTTTACTAAGTTTTATATTTGACACTTATTTATCTGCCGATAGCTGCCATTTTTTCAACTGATATCCTAGCTCTCTCAATTGTTTCTTTATCCATAATTATTTCACCTGTCTCATTTTCAAGACAGTCTAATATTTTAGGAAGTGTAATTTTTTTCATGTGAGGACACATATTGCAAGGTTTTATAAAATCAACATTTGGATTTTCTACTTGTATATTATCACTCATAGAACACTCAGTGACCATCATTACTTTTTTGGGTTGATTATCTTGAACATATTTAATCATTCCAGAAGTTGATCCTGCAAAGTCACTTGCTTTTATAACCTCAGGTGGACACTCAGGGTGAGCTATGATTTTTATTCCAGGATTATTTTTTCTAATATCGTGAATTTCTTTTTCATTAAATTGGTCATGAACAATGCAAATTCCTTTCCAGGAAATAATTTCGACATCTGTTTGTGAAGCAACATATTTTGCCAAATAATCGTCGGGTAAAAATATTACTTTTTTAACTCCAAGAGATTTTACAATTTTAACAGCATTAGCTGATGTGCAACACACATCAGTTTCAGCTTTAACTTCTGCCGATGTATTTACGTAAGATACAACAGGTACCCCTGGGTATTTTTCTTTTAATAATCTGACATCTTTTCCAGTAATTGATGATGATAGTGAACATCCTGCATCCATATCAGGTAAAATAACTTTTTTATTAGGGCTCATCAGCTTTGCCGTCTCAGCCATAAAATGAACTCCAGCCATTAAAATTATATCTGCGGAAGTTTTTGATGCTTCAATTGCTAAAGCTAGAGAGTCAGCCGCAAAGTCTGCTACACCATGATAAATTTCTGGTGTTTGATAATTATGAGCAAGAATTACTGCATTCTTTTCTTTTTTAAGTTTATTAATTTTGTGGATATAAGGGGCGTGGACGGACCATTCGATCTCAGGCATTACTTTGGAAATTTTTTTATATATAGGATCTGTTGTCTTTTTCACTTCTTGTGTAAATTCCATGATGTTATTTACCAATTTGAAAGATAGTTGTCATTCATTTATTATGACACATAGTGCGGTTGTGCTGAAATTGGTAGACAGGCACGGTTGAGGGCCGTGTGGACTTAGTCCATGAGAGTTCGAGTCTCTCCGACCGCACCAAAATGAATTTTTTATAGGAGCTTTTAATGGATAAATTACTTTCAGTAATATTTATGGTTGCGATTTTACTTTTAGTTCTTCCTGGTTTTTTACAATCAAATTCTCAATTAAAGCAATTTCTCAAAAATCTTAGTATTTGGATTATTGTAGTTCTTGTAATCTTAATGATTGTCTATTTATTTAAATAAAAAATTAGTTTTTTATCCAATCAGGTTTTTTAATTTTTATTGAAGCTTTTTTTGTATTAAAATCAGATTTTCCAATATAATTTTCATCTAGGTATTTGATTAAAGCAAATGGATAATCATTATCTATTAATACTTTACCAATCTCATTTTCATTATAATAAATACTTTCGCCTTCAGTTAATTCGCCATTAACAAAATTTATTGGTAATAATCTTTTTGAGAGTTTGTTTTTTAGTTTAATTCTAGCTGTATTTTCTTGCCCAACATAACAACCTTTTTTAAAGTCAATTCCATTTAACTCTTCATAATTACACTCTATGCCAAATAATTTATTTTGTAATTTGTTTAAATCCTTTGGAACAATTCCAAGATTGTGGCTAAATGAATGATATTCTTCTAATTTTGAGTCATGTAGATCAAGTTTTTTTAGGGACAAATAAAGTTTTTCTAGATTGATTACCAGTCTAGCACCTAGAAATTTATTACGTGGATCTAACAGAATTGGATCTTCTCTGTATTTTATAGTAAAGCCAGCTTTGTCTTTAGCATCATTAAATGTTAAAAACTTTTCATGGCTAAAAGCTGCTACCACAAACTCATTACTTAGATTAAGAATTTCAACTTTTGATCTTAATTTATAAATATTTAATTGTTTGAAAAGACCATCAACTTGAGATTTTTCACAGTCAATTAAATAACCAGACTTATGTTTAATTATTATAAACTCATATAAAAATTTTCCTTGAGGAGACAACAAAGAAGTAAAACAAGTGTTTGTATCACTTACTTTATCGATGTCGTTACTAATCAGATTTTGCAAAAACTCTTTTGTATCTTCACCGTTTAGGTAAAGAATGGCTCTGTCATCCAAAATATATACATTTTTTATATTCATAATTGATTAGTTGTTATTTTTAATATAATTACTTTTTTCTCAAATGTTAGATCTTATAATTAAAAATGGACAATGTTATGTTGATGGTGAATTAAAAGATGTTGATGTTGCTGTTAAAGACGGCAAAATTCATAAAATCGGTGAAATAACTGGGGAAGCAAAGGAGACAGTTAACGCAGAAGGCCAAACTGTATTGCCGGGATGTATAGATACTCAGACTCATTTTAGAGAACCAGGATCAACTGATACAGAAGATTTAAATTCAGGAAGTAGAGCTGCGGTTGCTGGAGGAATAACAAGTGTGTTTGAAATGCCTAACACAAATCCACCAACTTCTAACATGACAGAGTTTCAAAGAAAATTAGATCTTGCAAAAAATAGAATGTATTGCAATTATGCTTTTTATTTTGGTGCTACGGCTGATAATGCTAAAGATTTAGCAAGCTTAAAAGACTTAGAGGGTTGCTGTGGAATTAAACTTTTTGCAGGATCTTCAACTGGTAATTTATTGGTAGCAGAAGAAAAGGATATTGAAACAGTATTTAAAAATAGCTCAAAAGTTGTGGCAGTTCATTCTGAAGACGAAGCAATTTTAAATGTTAATAAAAAATTAATTAGAGATGGCGATGTTCATTCACATCCAATTTGGAGAAGTGCAGAGTGTGCAATCTCATCTACGAGACGAATTGTAAGAATTGCAGAAAGATATAATAAAAAAGCACATATCCTTCATATAACCACAAAAGAAGAAATTGACTTTTTATCACAACACAAAGGTAATATTACTTTTGAAATAACTCCACAGCATTTAACAATTTATGCTCCAGATTGTTATGACAAACTTGGAACATATGCTCAAATGAATCCACCTTTAAGAGATAAGTCCCATTATGATAGATTATGGTATGGGGTTAGAAACAATATGAACGATACAATAGGCTCAGATCACGCTCCACATTTAAAAGAAAATAAAGATAAAACTTATCCAAATTCTCCATCTGGTATGCCCGGAGTTCAAACCTTAATGCCAGTTATGCTTAATCATGTAAATGATGGAAAACTTACTCTTAACCAACTAATGAACTTAGTATGCGAAAACCCAGTTAAGATTTTTGGAATTCAAAATAAAGGTTTTATTAAAGAAGGATATGATGCTGACTTTACAATTGTTGATATGAACAAGACAATTGAAATCAAAAATGAAAATATTGAGAGTAAATGTGGATGGACTCCTTTTGATGGATATAAGTTTAAAGGAACCCCAACTTCAACAATAATTGCTGGAAATATTAAAATGAAAGATGGTAAAATTTTAGGTGATCCTGATGGCACACCTCTTTTATTTAATTAGTAATTAAGCATAATTAGATTAGAAACAAAGTCATTTGGATTGTCGTTGTAATTAGCTATTACTAAAATTCTATCCGACACATATCCATCAATACAGATTGAACCTAATTCACAATTTTTTAGATTACCTTGAGTTGATCCTGGTTTAGTATTATCAACAGTATTTTTCCAGCCCATTATATTATTAAAATGATTAACAGTTACTTTAGCTAAATTACGAGTTGTTGATTTACCTGGATTTAGTACTCTTGTACATTGATCAAAGTTAGTACTCCCATTTAAATATAACTTCTCTCCAATATTACATTTTTCAAACTCTGCTGTTAGAAATTTTAATGCTATATTTTGTCTACTAATTAATGAATTTTTTTTTGCATTTGTTGTGTAACCATTATAGGCAACAACTCCAATGGATGCCAAAATACCAATGATAGCGACAACTACTAATAGTTCAATTAATGTAAAACCATTATTTTTCATAGAGTCTTAAATACACATTTTTTATATAATAATATTATTAATTGATAATTTGTTAAATACTTTTGATTGAAAAAGCATTTACAAGAATGACACCAAAAACAATTAAAAATAATCCTAATACTGCTTGCCAAGCCAAAGTCTGTTTAAAAAATATATATCCCAATATAGCAATAGTAAAAATTCCAAGCCCACTCCATGTTGCATAAACAATTGCTATTGGAAGTTTGTTTACAACAAAAGTTAAAAGATAGAATGCGCAAAGATAAAAAAATGAAAGAGCTACTGTTGGTATAAGTTTTGTAAAGTTTTGAGAGACCGGTAATAACATTGTTCCTGCAACTTCACAAAATACTGCACCCGCAAGAAATAAATATGTTTTAATCATTGCTTAAAATTTTATGTTTAACTAAATCCTCTTTTATCTCTGTCAGAATTGCCGGATCATCAATAGTTGGAGGTATTTTGTATTCAACATTATCAGCAATTTTTCTTATTGTTCCTCTTAAAATTTTTCCAGATCTTGTTTTTGGCAACCTTTTAATAACAATTACAACTTTAAATGCTGCAACGGGTCCAATTTTGTCTCTAACCATTTGAACACATTCTTTAGAGATTGTCTCATGATCTTTATCTACTCCAGATTTTAAAACTACAAGCCCGATAGGAAGTTGTCCTTTTAACTTATCTGCAATCCCAAGTACCGCACATTCAGCAACTGATTGATGCTCTGATAAAACTTCTTCAATAGCCCCAGTTGATAATCTATGACCTGCAACATTTATAATGTCATCTGTTCTAGACATAATCCAAATATAACCATCTTCATCAATATGACCTGCATCATAAGTTTGGTAATAACCCTCATAATTTGTCATGTAATTCTCTTTATACCTTTGATCTGCATTCCATAATGTTGGAAAAGTTCCTGGAGGAAGTGGAAGTTTTACAACAATATCTCCCATTTCATTAGGTTTTGCTAAAGTTTGATCTGGTTTGATAATTTTAACATCATAACCAGGAACTGCTTTACAAGCCGAACCATATTTAGTCTCCATCATTTCAATTCCAGTACAATTTGAGCTAATTGCCCAACTTGTCTCTGTCTGCCACCAGTGATCAATCACTGGAACTTTAAGCAAATTTTCTGCCCATTTAATAGTATCTGGATCTGCTCTTTCGCCTGCAAGAAATAAACTCTCAAAATTACTCAAATCATATTTTGAGAAAAACTTACCTTCAGGATCTTCTTTCTTAATAGCCCTAAAAGCAGTAGGGGCTGTAAATAGAGATTTTACTTTATAGTCAGATATGATTTTCCAGAAAGCTCCAGCATCAGGAGTCCCAACTGGCTTTCCTTCAAAAAGAACAGTAGTGCATCCTTTAAACAATGGGGCGTAAACAATATATGAGTGTCCAACGATCCAACCAATATCACTTGCTGACCACCAAATATCATCAGTATCAATATTGTATATATTTTTCATAGTCCATTTTAGAGCTACGATATGACCTCCTGTGTCTCTAACTATTCCTTTTGGGGTGCCTGTTGTGCCAGAGGTATAAAGAATATAGGCAAGTTCATTTGAATTCATTTCTACACAATCAGCATCTGATGCCTTTGAAACAACTTCATCCCAACTTACTTCAATTGGAGCATTTAATTTTACCTCGTGACCTAATCTTTGAAACAATATCATTTTCTCAATTTTGTGATTAGCAAGTTTAACGGCTTCATCTACAAGCGGTTTGTATTCAACTGTTCTTCCCGGTTCAAAACCGCATGAAGCGGTAACTAATAATTTTGCTTTACTGTCATCTATTCTGCTTGCAAGTTCATTTGATGCAAAGCCGCCAAAGACTACAGAGTGAATAGCTCCAATTCTAGCACAGGCTAGCATTGCAATAACTGCCTCAGGAATCATTGGCATGTAAATGATTATCCTATCTCCTTTATTAATACCTTGATCTTTAAGAGCACCTGCAAATTTTGAGACTTTTGATCTGAGTTCTTCGTAGCTAAACTGACTTTTGTTACCTGTTATAGGACTATCGTAAATTAAAGCAGTCTTTTTTCCTCTTCCTTGATCAATATGGATATCCAATGCGTTGTAACATGTGTTGGTTACCCCATCTTCGAACCATTTATAAAATGGAGGATTAGATTTATTTAGAATTTTAGTTGGTTTTTTAAACCAAAAGATATCATTCGATGCTTCTTGCCAAAATTTTTCAGGGTTATTTATGGATTGGTCGTAAATTTTTTTAAGTTTATCTGACATTAAGTTTTGATTCGTTTTTATAAAATAAGTTGGTTTTTAACCTTAAAATTGTATTTAATTTTAAAAAATAAGTAAAATCAATGTTTATTAGCAGTAATTAACTCTTCATTAATCTTAATTTATTTGTTATCTAACGCCCTATCTTGGTTAAGGGAGATCTTAGCCTGGTTTATATAAACTAAAAAATAAAAACTAACTAAAGAGGGAGTTTTTTTATGAAAAAACTTAAATTGTTTGCTCTTACAGCTGTTGCCCTAATGGGTGTTACAGGTGTTGCAAACGCAGAGACCGTTATGTTAGCTCAGGATGATTTCGTTGGTATTTCATTTTGGTTAGTATCAATGGCTTGTTTAGCTGCTACTGTATTCTTTTTCTTAGAAAGAAGTTCGGTTCCAGCTGGAT
>Ga0213861_10000909_pt1 | contig 26599 bp, 25 predicted proteins | sample PICome_4_FD_160110 | JGI IMG/M metagenome (GOLD analysis project Ga0213861, IMG submission 160110) | Coastal seawater microbial communities near Pivers Island, North Carolina, United States - PICO131 | ecosystem: Environmental > Aquatic > Marine > Coastal | place: USA: North Carolina... | reverse complement strand
TGCCAAAACTAAAGCGGATAGCCCGACCTTTTTGGCTGATTGGTCTTGCCAAGTTAAAAAATAAGTTGGCGCTTTTTATTGATCAGCGAATGCTTGTTAGAAAAGAAAAGGGATTGCCCTAAATGATATGATTTAAAGCCTTGAAAGACTATAGTCTACGAGAGTGGACCGTCTTTTTTATAGAGACCAGCTGCCGTATTGATCAGATCTGAGATATTTTAGGTCAGAATCAAGTTTTTTAATGTGGAAACAGCTTTTACCTTTGACACATTTTTTTAAATTTTCAGGCATCATTTAAAAAAACATATAATACTGCGAACATGTCAGTTATTTGACAGGAATATATACATCTTCTTCTGAATCAGGATCATTAGGTCCTTTGTAATCACTACTCATGATTTCGAAATGATGCGCCGTTCTTAAATCATAACCTGATGATGGCAGCCAAGTGCCGTAAATGTATTGTGAAGTTCTGAAAAAATCTGTTGCCACGCCTTTGTGTCGAAACTTTGCATATGTTCCAGCATCAATTTGAACGGATTCCATTCCTGCAGGAATATTTGCAATATCTTTCACAGCAACAGCCGCCCACTTTTCAAACACCGTAATTGGAGTAAATGAACTCATATCTGCATCATTCGGATAGCGCTGAACAGAATAATAATTCTCGTCTTTTCTTCCTTTGATTTCTGATACTCTTTTCATGAATGAATTCCAAAGATTAAACGTTTTATCCTCGGACAATGAGGTGCTGATTTTAATACCAACTAACGTTATTTTTTCAAACTGAATAATTTCTGTCTCCATAGTGTAACGATTATGTTTTCTTGCCGAATGTCCTATTCAGAAACCACTTGACCTTTTTAAAGTTAAACATTTCGATTTGCATTACAAACGAATGAATTAAAAAAGCATAAAATTATGCCCTAAGGAGTTACATGTTAATAACCTCTTTACTGCGTATAAAAACCCACTGTAAATTTGATTAATTTAGTGTAACGAAAAGGCTTTGGAGCGTTGCAGGGCTGAATTACATAGAATAATATAACGAATGAAGTACCTTTATATATTGCTGCTTTTTACTAGTTCGATTAGTTTAAGTCAAGAGACATGGGATGATTTTACAGGGAAAGAAAAGGCATTTTTATACCACCAAACACGAAGAGTTGAAATATTGAAGACTGAATTATTTCATTTATTTGAATTCACTGATTCGATTCCTTATATCAACGATACATTACCAGATTATAGTTATGTTGAGAAGGAAATTGTGCAACATCCGAGTTTATTAAAACTACATTCAGCTCAAATGAAACGCAAATCGGACGGGATAGTAAGTGATTTGGCCGCCCGATACGCTATATGGGAACTTTCACAAATATTACAATTTCGGAATTCTACAGCCGAGGAAGATAAACCGCTTTTGGAAAAACTTAAAGTTTTTGAAAAATACGTGTTAGAAGAAGCACCTCAAAGTGCTATTCGAACTTTAAATAACGGAGATTATGTTCTTGCAGAAACGCTCCAAGGATATTATGCCGCGTCTTTAACCGTTTCAAATAAACTTGCTGCTATTTTAAATTCAGGCTATTCACAATTGGATCAAATGCTAATAATCAATGCAATTATGGCTGCTGAAGAAAAGTATATTAATGTTAGAGCGAAAGAGATATTTATTGCTTTAGGAGGAGCTAATTCAGGTGAAAACTACGTTTCTGCGGTAGGAGATGGATCTAACTGGGCAGATGTAACGGTAGGATTTAATACACCATATTCTATTGGCTTACCAGATGAAAAAGGAGTTTTTAAGTTTAGAATTGAACAAGTTTTTGATAAAGAAAAAGAGATCAATAATTTAGAAGTTAACGCAATTGGGATTAAGCAATTTACAACACATAGTGACCAAGAAACTGTTGTTCATGTTGATGTATTCGGATATCATCCTGAGAGACAAACTACGATTGCTATTCAAAAAGGAGGAAATTCATATGTGCTATACGGAAAGAATGAACACCGCCTCGTTTCGCCAGATTCGACTTATGGTGAAGGAACGACTTATTGGCGATTAATGTATAACCTTGAGTTTTATCATATTGCAAATATCAAGGAAGATTTATACGGGAAAAGAGGATACGAATATCAAATTGATTTGTTTGAAAGGAGAATTGAAACAACCAAACTTCAAATTAAAAAAATAGAGCAACGTTTGGATAAATTGAGACATACTCCTGCACCGCCGCCGAAAATAAAGAAGAAAAAACTGAAGAAGAAAAACCTAGGAATGTCGGATCAGGATGGGAGCGGACATCCAACAGGTAAGCTAACGAAGTTAGATAAAAAGAAGAATATTGAGCAAAATAGGCTTGTGCAACTAGAGGGGATTTTAAGTGGGCAAAAATCAATACTGGAACAACTTAAAATAGATATGGAAGAGGCGTATATTAAATTGGCGAGATGGGAAACTAAGTTAGACGGAATGCGCAAAAATATTGGTTATATAATGATGGAATACGAGGTAGAAAATAATATTTACACTTTTAAGGATGGCGCCCAATTTAATTATTTAACGCAAGATTTTACATTCCCTCGAGATAGAAGTGAGGAAGTGTTTCAGATCTATCACATTTCATTTGGTAAAGAAGTTTTTGATGATAAAATTGATGAAAATTTCGCTCATATTCACATTTCAAAACACGTTCACCTTTCAAAACACAAACTAAAAAGAATTGTTTTAGACGAAGGAAGAAAAGCTTTGACTGTTTCGGATTCCATTCAAGTTATGGAGATTTTTAAATATTTGTTGACGGATGATGCCAAGGCAAGTTTACGTCTTTATTCTGGTGGAGTTGTAGGTGAAGATAAAGCGGAATATTTCAGGGATTCTACAAAAAAGGTTGTTCCCTTTAATAAAGATGCAGCTACCAATCGAGGAATAGTTAAGTATGATGGAACCCTCACTACTGAATTAACTTTATCGGTATCGGTTTTTGACGACGCAATGGTTCCGGAAAACTTTGCGAGCTACCAAGCTTCCTATATCAAGGCAAAGTCAAAGAACCCAAACATGAATGAAGTGGATTTTTATTGTGGAATTAGAGCTAGAAAAGCTGCCGAGGATTGGTTAAACCTATTGAAGAGTTTGGTTCCGAAATGGATAGAAGATAGCGGTGAACAGCTCACAATTCTTTCTAAATTAAAGAAATTAAAACCAAAAAAGGTTGAGTTTTTGTGTGGTGGAGAACCCAGTAAAGTTCCAGAAATTGGGACATGAAGCGGCCACGTATTCTAAGCTCACAGTTTCGTTGATTTCTTTATGAAATTGGTAGAAATAATACTAATTTTGCGACGTGTCAGAAGAGAACGGAAATAACATGCCTTTTTTAGGCCATTTAGAAGAATTAAGATGGCGTTTGGTAAAGAGTGTCATTGCTATTTTAATAGTGGCCATTGCCATCTTCTATTTTACAGAGTGGATTACGAACAATATATTCTTAACGCTTACCCAACCTGAATTTCCAATATTCCGGTTTTTTTGTTGGGCCTTTAATATTTGTTCAGAACCCGTAGATATTGATTTACAAAGCATTGAATTAACAGGTCAATTTAGCACCAACTTAATGATGGCGTTAATTGGTGGATTAATTGTTGCCTTTCCATTTGTGTTTTTTCAAATTTGGGGATTCATCAAACCAGGATTAAAAAAGAAAGAAGTGAAGTCTGTCAGGGGGATTGTTGGATTCGTGTCTGTACTATTTTTTTTCGGTGTAACGTTTGGTTATTTTGTAGTAGCTCCTCTTTCAGTGCAGTTTTTAGGAAATTGGAAAATGGCAGAATCTATTACCAATGACATTGCGATTAATTCTTTTCTGCGCACAATTATCTCCACCGTATTTTTTACAGGACTACTCTTTTTATTGCCAGTGGTGATTATGATTTTTTCAAGACTAGGAGTAGTTTCCTCGGCTTATTTAAAGAAATACAGGAAGCACGCATTTGTAGCCGTTTTGATTATTTCGGCGATTATTACACCCCCCGATTTATTTACCCAAATCGTTGTGAGCATTCCAATTTTATTGCTGTACGAATTCGGTGTTTTAATTGCCAAGCGAATTGAAAAGAAGCGATACAAAGAAAGTTTAGTCTAATCAATGTTTTCTTATCGGGCATATCTAGTATTATTGTTTTTGGTATATAGCTTTTATGGCAATGCTCAAATAACATTGGAAGGCTATGTCAAGGACTCGACTACAAAAAAATCCATCCCATTTGTTAAGCTCAAGTTTGAAAATGAGGGTACCTATGCACGCACTGATACAGCTGGTTACTTTAAGATTTCATCAACTGAATTAACAGATACATTAGTTCTGAGTTTTATTGGTTATAATGAGAAGACTATTGCTTACTCTCAAGGAATGGATTTGAATCTGACCATTTATTTGGTTGAATCCAACACCAATTTAAATACTGTTGTAATAGATGCTGGGGAGAACCCTGCGTTTGAAATCCTTCGTAAAATAAAGGAAAACAAAAAGTTTAACAATCCAGAAAAATTAGAAGCCTACCAATGCGAGGTGTATAATAAAATGCAGTTTGACATTAACAATATGTCTGAAAAATTTGAAGACAGGGGAGTATTTAAGAAGTTTGATTTCATGATGGATTATATGGACACCGTAAATGGAGAGCGCTACTTGCCTGTGCTTTTGTCCGAGTCTATTTCCGATTATTATTTTAAGAAAGCGCCGCAACAAAAAAAAGAAGTGATTCGAGCCACCCGAATTACTGGAGTTGATAATTTACAGCTTGGACAATTTACCGGTGACATGTATCAAAATGTCAATATTTATAATGATTATGTTGAACTGTTTAACAAAGAGTTTTTAAGTCCAATTGCAGATGAAGGCAAATTATTCTATAAATATTATTTACTGGAAAAAGACACGATAGATGGGGAAGCCTATTATCATTTAAGATTTGTTCCAAAGCGAAAAGGCGGAGCTTTGTTTGAAGGAGAGTTTTGGATTGCTGATGAAACGTTTGCGGTGAAACAGGTAAACGCAATAATTCCTGATGACGTAAATTTAAACTACGTGTCTGATTTTTATGTAGAACAGCATTATTCCTGCTTTGACGGCGCCAATTATGTATTGACCAACGAGAAAATGACGGCAAACTTTGACCCCTTCAATGAAGCCGAGAAATCTAAATTAATGGGGGTGACTATTCATAAGGATGTGAATCGGAAAAACTTCATTTTAAACCAGCCCAAGTTGTTTGATTTTTACGTGCGAGACGTTGTGATTTTGGACAGCGCAGACCAGCGCGAGGATGAATATTGGCAAACGGAAAGACATTCTGATCTATCAAATGAAGAGGCGGGATTGATTGCTATGGTTGATTCTTTAAAGGACAATCGCTCGTACCGTTTTTATGAAAACTTGACCTATATGGCCTACACAGGTTTTTGGCGATTGGGACCAATGGAATATGGGAATATTTATTCAGCCTACAACCAAAATGTAGTCGAAGGTAATCGTTTACTCCTTTCCTTAAGAACCTCAAACAAGTTCAGTAAAAAGGTGGAGATTTCTGGATTTGTGGGGTATGGAACCTTGGACCGGGAATGGAAGTACGGCGGCTCATTGCGGTGGAAATTACAAGAAAGCCCTCGTGAAATGCTGCGTTTTGCCTATCGAAAACGAATTGACCAATTGGGTTTAATTGCCACTGTGGGTGATGTTGGAAATTCATTTAGCACACTTTTATCCGCTGCTCCGTTGGATAAATTGACAATGGTAAATCAAGGTTCGATTGGATTAGAAAAAGATTGGAGCTTTGACATGCGCACATTCAATACGGTGGAATGGAAAAAATTTATTCCTTTAGGAAGTTCAGACTATAGCCGCATTGATCCAGAATCTGGCGATACCAGCCGAATTGGTAGTTTGACATCTTTTCAGATTCGGAATCAAATCATGTTTGTGAAAGAAGAGAAGTTTCTGAAAGGTCAGTTTGATCGCATCTCTTTGGGTTCAAAATATCCAATTATTTCACTCACCCATACTTGGGGAATAAAAGATGTGCTATTCAGTGAGTATGATTTTCACCGCTTGGATTTAATTTGGAATCACAGACCGCGTTTGGGAATGGCAGGGCGCTTGGAGTATACCATTCATGCTGGGAAAATATTCGGAACCGTACCTTATCCCTTTCTGCAAATTCATCAAGGAAATGAAACGTACTATATTCAGGACAATAATTTCAACCTCATGAATTATTATGAATTTATTAGTGATCAATGGGTGAGAGTACTTTTTGAGCATCATTTACAGGGATTCGTGATGGATCGGCTGCCTTTAGTGCGGAAATTAAAATTGCGCATGGTTTATTCTGGAAAAATGGTAATCGGATCTTACTCGGAAAAACATAATAAAGAACTTTTATTACCGTTTTACTCAAAAGAATTAAGCAGCCCATATTACGAAGTTGGTGTTGGCTTGGAGAATATTCTTAAATTTATCAGAGTTGATGCGATATGGCGTTTATCCTATCGTGACAATGTTGACTTGTATGGCAATCCGGTTTCCAATTTTGGGATAAAGTTTGTGCTTACATCCGACTTTTAATACAGCAAGGCATTAAATGAAATTACGTACAGATTCAATAAAAAAGAGTTATAAAGGAAGGCAAGTTGTAAAAGGCGTTTCTGTTGAAGTTAATCAAGGAGAGATTGTTGGATTACTTGGTCCAAACGGAGCAGGAAAAACAACATCATTCTATATGATTGTAGGCTTGGTTCGTCCAAATACTGGAACTGTATATTTAGATGATTTGGACATTACACGCCATGCCATGTATAAGCGTGCTCAATTAGGAATAGGTTATTTGCCCCAAGAGGTATCTGTGTTTCGAAAAATGTCTGTCGAGGATAATATCATGACGGTTTTAGAGATGACAGACTTAAATAAGGACGAGCGCCATGCAAAATTAGAATCGCTCATAGATGAATTTGGATTAAATCAAGTACGCAAAAATTTAGGTCAAAGTTTATCGGGAGGAGAAAAGAGACGAACAGAGATTGCACGTGCTTTGGCTACTGATCCAAAGTTCATTTTATTGGATGAACCTTTTGCGGGAGTGGACCCTATTGCGGTGGAGGATATTCAACGAATTGTCTATCAACTCAAGAAAAGAAATATAGGAGTATTAATTACCGATCATAATGTACAAGAAACATTGTCCATTACAGATAGAACTTATTTGCTTTTTGAAGGAAGCATTTTAAGAGAAGGAACGGCGGAGTCTTTAGCCGCTGATGAAATGGTGCGTAAAGTTTACTTAGGTGAAAACTTTGTTTTACGACCATCAAATGAATTTGATGAGGAAGATTTTACGGAGATTGAAGATTCGAAATTAAAAGAAATTCAAAATTTATTGTCCGCTGATGTGGATGAAATGTGTGTGATTGCGGAGAAATTAATGAGAAATTTAGAAGAGAAAGATAATTTAGAAAACATGCAAACCAATCTCCGATTAACATCTGAAAAATTGCAATCTTTAAAAGCGCTCTATTCAAAAAATGAACTCCCCGAAAGTTGTTCTTCATTGTTACATAAAATGCAATATGATCAAGACGGAACTTTCCATAAAGGATTAAAAACAAAAACAAAACTCTTGTCGCTGTTGCTCATCCCGGTTTATGGATGGATAATGTATTTTGTCTATAAATTTCGAATGGAAGAGTGCTCAAGAGCTACTCAAAAGTTGCTCAGTGAAATGCGGATACTGGCAAACGAGCTGAAATTTAAAGGACTTTAAGTATTGAAATCATTCTCTGCCATCTTTCTATTAATAATTGGGGTTGCATGCAATTCAGAAGAGGATAAATATCGAAATGAGTCAAACGCAGAATTCGAAGATTCCTTTAATCAAGAAGTTGATTCGATTACGGTAATTCAAACCGATTCGTTTAGTGAAATAAAATCGACAGAATATCTAGTACCAGGGTATTATTTAGGGAGGCTTTCCACTTCTCATGATGTTATTGTTGAATTTTTGTTTAATTCTAGAGATTCAAATGCTTTGCAACTCCCACAAATGACTGCAAAAGTTCATTAATGCAGATGATGGTGACAGATAGCTCTGTGATTTGGGACCCTTGGATGGAACATGCTGGGAGCTATGGGACCTTTCATTACGGATTGAATCAAGATTCAACAAGGATATATTTTACATTTCAAAAGGCAATAGATGTTATGCCAGATATGGAGGAATTTATTTTCCATGACGAATTATTCGAAAGAGATTTTGAATTTGTTTTGCAAACAAAATTTGATGTAAAATCCGTATTTAACGATACAATAAGAATGCGAATTGACGTTTATGACTCTATTGAATAACCATTCTTTGCGTTAACCCTTCGCCCTCAGATTTTACAGTCACAAAATAAATTCCAGATTCTAAATTATCCTGTTGGATTTGAACATTAGCCGCGTTTAACTGATCAAAATAGACCAATTTTCCTGCGATAGATTTAATTTCTACTTGATCGATATTTTTATTCGTTTGAATTGTGAAAACCCCATTACTCGGATTTGGATAAAGTTTAAATTCCAACGCGATTGGCTCATTTAAACCGGAATAGAATGTTGTTACTCCAATAGCCCCCAAACTTTCATTGTAGAATGAACCGCTTGAATTTGTTTTAAGTTTCACCGATTTTACGAGGTATTCATATTCCGCCGCGCCGGGTAAATCAACATCCGTAAAGCTAGTTAAGGCAATAATCTCCGTATTCAGTTTAGTCCATAATTCATCTGAAGCCCGCCTGTAAACATTATAACCATCAATTGAACCATCAATTGAACCATCAGTACTAGCGGTCCAAGAGAGTTCGGCATTGCTCACATCATTCGTGACCGCAACACTACTCGGCGGTGCTAAATAATACATGCGCAATGAAGGATCGCCAAGGTGATTCACATGAACACCTTCTCCAGTAACAAAATCACCTCCGCCGAGTGTTAAAGAGATGTAATCACCATCTATATCTTGCGATAACAAGGTGGAATAGCCCAAATTTTCTCCAAGCGCCATATTGTGATAATACCAATTTGGACGAGCCGCCCATGAACACGCCAACGTTCTGCCATTTGCAACCGCCGTTCGCATTAAATTGTTCGTCACATCCCAATCTCCAAAATAACTTCCAAAAAGCATAGTAAAGGTTGATCCACTATAACCAGCTACTATTCCCGCAGAGGTTAAAGAACCACCATCATTTAAACCAGCGACACTTGTATAACTGCCTCCGCCACATCCGTACGACCACAAATAATCATTCCCATTTAAATTTGTCCAATAATCAATGTGATCCACGTTGTCTGAACCAAAAAAGGCGGTAAAATTTCTACATCCATTTTGAGCAAATCCCTCTGGCATTCCAGTAAAAGTACCTTGATCCACTAAACCACGTTCCATTGGAACATATTCGGCGGTTTTAAATTCGTGTGCTTTCTCCAAATAGTCTTGTAGTAATTCTTCCTCAGTTTCTCCATAAACGGGTAAATCGTTAAAATCTACTCGGCTTACTTGAAGCTACATTTTTGATGGGATTTTGCTTTGATCAAATTTACCATCTCCTGGAATGTTGTAGTTTCTTGAACTAGAGGCAGTGGTGTTGTCCAAATCTGTGTCTGTCCAGTTGCCGTCTATGTCTCCATAATAAACATCAGCTAGCCATGCGCCAATGTGGTTGTTATGCGCATCAGGATTTAGTTCACCAGAATATGGCACTTGAATATTGCCGAGTAAATACAAGGATTTTAGATTTGGCAGGGATTCATAATAAATGGTGATTTCCTCCTTTAGATCCTGAGGAGTATCCGACGGATCTGAATAAATCGTGGTCACCATCCATCCGTCAGTATATAAATCCTGTTCTAAACTTCCGATTTCACTTGCTAGGGATGCTTCAAATGTTTGATCAACAATTAAAAGTAAATCACCTTTATTATAATCCAATTCAACATTGATTCCGCTATTTATAAAACCCCAACCGTAAATAGTTCCACCCAATCTTAATTGAACATAATATTCATAAGAAACTCCAATTTCAGCAGATTCGTCTGTATAGGTTAAAACCTCAGAGTCGAGCAGGGCGATTGATGTTCCCCAGCCGTTCGTTCCTTTTTCTTTTCGGAAAATATAATAGCGATTTGGTGTGTCATTTGAATTGGGCAACCAATTTAATGTGATTGATGCTGGATCTTCGTTCACTGTTGCAGTCATTTCAACGGTCCATTCACGTGCGGCGTCTTGCGCAAATATTGATGTGCTTATTAAGAGATATAAGGCTAGCAACTTCAGTAAATTTATGTAGATAGTTTAATTCGTCCTACAAATTACGGATTTAATTGAAGAATAAAAAGCAGAATTTGGCCCTTTTAAGTTCGTCTACTGTATGAATAGATTAGTCGCACGGAAAAGCCTTAGAATCGAATTTTGAGGTGAATATTTAACGGTTTAAATTAGAACTGTTTAAAATATAAATGGAAATACGGCCTTGCGCTTTTTAGGATAATCGCTAAATTTTTCTTTGTACCAATCGTGATGATTTTTAGCACGCGGAACTAAATTGGAAAAAGTCCAAACCATGAAAGTTAAAGCCGGAAGATTCCAAGCCATTATTGCAAAACCGCTCCATTCAATTATTTCACCAAATAGATTTGGTGAGGAAATATAGTTGAATAAAAAACCTTTTGGAATTTTATAACCCGTTTCGCCCGGTTTACGAAGATTAATCAACACATGATCCGCACGCCAATTAATCGCCATGCCAGATGTGAATAGAACGGCGCCCACTATAAAATGCGGCGTAGTTAACCAATCTGGATTGTACATTGCGGGATTAGCTAACTCGGCTAAAAAATATCCATTCAGACCTGCATTCACGCAGTTAAAAAGAATAGCATTCAGCACAATAAATAAAGGCATTTTCTTTTCTGTAGCTTTAATTCGAAAGGGATAAATAAATGTGCGATTTAGATAATGAAAGATCCAACAAGCGAATAGAATCGGAGCAAAGGAGTGAAATGAATATGATCCAAAAAAAAGGAAATAACACATTATTCCCAAGGAAGGGAGCTCCATAATGATCCATCCTAATTTATTGTTCACCATTGGTCCCCAATTCTTGGAACTATGCCTACCGAATGGCGCCGTAACAAAAAACATTACTACGTGCACGGCAATGGCAATTGACAGCCAAGTAAACGCGCAAATTTCTAAAGTAGATAAGCTCATTGAATGATTCCTCTCTTTTTTTGCCAATCGTAAAAATCCCGAATGGTTTCCTCTAATGGGCGACAGGTGTGATTTAATTCCGTTTTTGCCTTTTCATTGATCATATTAGGATGTCCTAATTTTAAAGCCGTTATCGCCTCGATTGTAAAAATAGGAGCGGCCTTTTTTAGCTTACCATATAATTTTACAAAGGGTAGAATCCCCTTTAAAAACCAAAACGGCATAACCTTTTGAGGTGTTTTAACTCCTGAGGCCTTTGTCACAATACCAGCAAATTCTTTCAAGGTATAATAATCACCGCTCAATAAATAAACTTCGCCATTTCTGCCTTTTTCAATGCTATTGATAATGGACTGTGAAATGTCTCGTACATCAATAAAATTATAACCACCTGGAGGAAGCATGGGTATTTTCCGATTATAAAAATCAATTAAAGCCTTGCCAATTTCAGATGGCTTATAATCGAATAAACCAATGACGGAACTTGGACGAACGACACAACCTTCAATTTTATTTGTGCGGAAAGCTTCGAGCATTATTTGTTCACCGGTTGCTTTTGAATAATCATAAGCAAAGTTATTTGCTGTTTTGTACGGACGGTTTTCTTCAAAAGGTTGATAGAGTGGTTCTTCTAAAACGGCGTGGGTGCTGCTTAAATGAATTATTTTTTTCACTCCCGCATTAATTGAAGCGGCAAGTATGTTTGTTGGTCCTTCGGTATTCGTTTTAAAGACAATTCCAGCAGGATCTCCGTGAATTGAAATGATGGCAGCCGAGTTAATAACCACGTCACAACCACTTATGAAAGGGATTAAGGAATCAGACTCCAAAACACTCCCTTGAAAAAGATTGACGTTTAAATTTTGCAAGGCGGTATCATCAGAATGGTAAAGTGCATTCACGGTATGGCCTTGCTCGAGAAGTAAGCGACAAAGTACATTTCCAACGTGACCGCTGGCACCAGTGATTCCAATTTGCATAATTCCGCTTTATTCAGACATTAAATAAAATCAAAATAATTTGGCTTTACGACACCAATGTGCAAATTCTTTTAAACAAGAATAGGGTAATGATCAAAATAGGGTGGAGAAGACTACGCTTCAGTCACAGTAAACGTATAACCTTCCATGATTTCGTTTACCAATAATTTTTTACACGCTTCAGTTGTTTTTGCTTCTGCTTCTTCTTTCGAAGCTGCTTCAACAAAAATACGGATATGCTTTCCAATACGAACAGTTGTAATTTCAGACAAGCCTAAGTTACCCATTGATTGGCTTACTGCTTTTCCTTGTGGATCTAACAAAGCCTCTAAAGGCATTACGTCAATTTCTGCTTTAAATTTCATGCTGTTCTATTTTGCAATTCGTGTGTTAATTAGGGACAAAATTACGTATAAAATTATTATCAATGGTATCGCCCAAACGAATAAAGTTGCCAACAATAAAATAGAAATTGTTAAAAAGATATATCTGATCTCATTTCCTTTGAATTTAAAGTCTTTGAACTTGAGTGCAAAGAGGGGCAATTCGACTACCATTAGGATGGACATGATCACTGCAGAGCAAACCAAAAACCATGGGTTTAAAATCAATTCCGCGGCCTGTGCTCGCCAACTACTTACATGGATTTCGTTCGTCATGATGCCGGCAAAAGTAGCGTTTGCTAATAGTGGGATTGCGCCAAAAAACAAAGTCATGGCAGGGGTAGGCAATCCAATAAATGAGTCACTTTGTCGAGTGTCTAGGTTGAATTTGGCCAAACGAAAAAGAGCAAAAACAGGGATTGCAAAGGCGATATATGGAAGGATAGAGAATTCCCATGAATCGTAAATTCCAGAGGCATACCCGGAAAAGATCCAATCGGGTCCGCCTAATCCTTGAGTGTTCAGAGGGAAATCGTAATTGGCAGTCCAAGTTGAAGGTAAATCTTCTTGATAGTAAATTTGACGCGCGAAGTACATTCGGATTAATTCATAAACAATTATCCCAGGAGCCACGCCAAAAGTTACCATGTCCGCCAATGAATCCAATTGTTTACCTAGTTCGCTAGGTACTTTCAAAACTCGAGCGATAAAGCCATCTAAAAAATCGAAAATGGCAGAGGCGAATATGAAGTAGGGCGCGATATCAATTCTACCCGTTAAGGCAAAAATGATTGCTAAAATTCCACCCACTAAATTTCCTGCTGTAAACATGTTAGGTATTAATCGTTTAATGGCATTCATACTGCAAAAATGCAGAATTAATTGATAAACATTGAAAGCTTTTTGATATTTATCACGTCTAGTAATCTTAGAAGATCGATAAAAGATGTGATTACGTCGAATAACAGACACAATTTTTTGCTAAAACAACAGTTATTAAGGACGGTACATTTTTTATTTATTATCTTTATTGCGCTTCAACTATGAAAAAGCTCTGTATATTTTCTCTAATCGCTTTTGCTGGACATTTTTCCATAGCACAGGAAAATGATGTCACTCCAAAATATTCGAATGAATTTCTTTCAATTGGCGTAGGTGCAAATGCCCTAGGTTTATCTAATTCTATTGTTGCTGGTGTGGATGATGTTTCCTCTGGATACTGGAATCCTGCTGGATTGACAGAGATTGATGACTTTATGCAAATTGGTGCTATGCACTCTGAATATTTTGCTGGAATTGCGAAGTACGATTATCTTGGTATTGCAAAACCCATTGATGAAATGAGTACAGCCGGGTTCACTTTTATCCGTTTTGGAGTGGATGATATTCCAAATACAACACAACTTATAGATAAAGACGGCAATATTAATTACGATAATATCACAACATTTTCGGCTGGGGATTATGCCTTTCTATTTTCATATGCCCGTAAATTGCCAATTGAAGGATTAAGTGTTGGTGGAAGTTTTAAAGTAGTGTATCGCCATGTTGGAGATTTTGCGCGGTCTTGGGGATTTGGAATTGATGGCGGTGTAAAATACAAATTAGGAGAAAAATGGAAGTTCGGTTTGTTGGCGCGAGATGTTACAACAACCTTTAATGCCTGGTCATTCAATTTAGATGATGAAATGATTGAGACTTTCCAAGCCACTGGCAACGAAATACCAGAAAATGGATTAGAGATTACACTCCCAAAATTCATTTTAGGCGCACAGTTTAAAACCAATATTGTTAAAGAATTCTATGTGAAATCTGAAATTGATATGTCACTGAATACAGATGGAAGAAGAAACGTTTTAATTCGCACGAATCCAATTAGTATTGACCCAACAATGGGTGTGGAGTTTGGATATGGCAAATGGGTCGCTCTGAGATTTGGAGCTGGAAATATGCAATGGATTAAAAATGCCGACTTATCAGAATCGCTCACTTTTCAACCTAATATTGGAATTGGTGTTGGGTTTAAAGGAATCAATATTGATTATGCTTTTACAGACATTGGAGATGCTTCTGTAGCACTTTATTCGCATGTGTTCTCATTGCGATTTAAGTTGAACGATCCCAAGAAAAAAGAGGAATAAAAGTGTGGAATAAACTGTTAACCATATCATTTATATTGTACAACAGCTTTGGGTTTTCACAATTCGGTAACGAGTTGATTGATTACGGTCAACAGTACTATACTTTTCAAGTCCATGAAAATGGAGTTTACAAATTAGATTATACATTCTTGTCAGCTGCTGGAGTTCCAGTAGCTTCGATTGCACCTGAAAATTTTCAGGTTTTTGGCTTCGAACGCGAACAAGAAATATGGGTTGAAGGAGCGGAGGATGGTTCTTTTTTATTAAGATAATATGATTATACTTACTTTGAATTATTCTAAACTTCACTTAAAATATCCACAGTGATTATCATGGATCTAATCTAAAGGACAGAACCCAAATAAAACCCATATGGGTTTTATTTCGCCTCAGAAGGATTGAAAGCTTTATTGAACAAGAAACTTCCCATTTTCGCTCGAACTTCCAAAATCTACTTGATAGAAATAAATGCCTGAGGGTAAATCGGCAACATCCAAGGTGTAAATTAAGCTGCCATCTATATCTATTTGAATAATTGAACCGAGTGCATTTGAAACAATGATACTTTCAGGTGCCGCATTTAGATTGAAATGAACCACTGAATTAGCCGGGTTCGGATAAACGGAAAGAATATTATTTTCAACTTCTTTTTCAATGGAGGCAGAAGCAGAAGCGCATCCAGTTGCAATGAGGTTCTCTGTTGACCATAGATTACTTCTTGCAGGCAAGTGCAAAGCAGCTGTCATCCGCTCTACTTGACCTACGGTAAACATCTTTTTGCAATCATGATTATAATCCATATAATTTTCACCGTTAGTACTTTCCTCACAGCTTAAATCATTATTGAAACAGCCTTCAACCTCAATTGAACCGCCAGTAGTGTAAGGCGTATCATCTACCAAATCTCCAGGAGCGGAGCAGCCGTTTTCAAATGTATGTCTCAAGTCAAGCCAATAGCCTACTTCATGCGTTATTACAGAAGACCATTCTTGTCCATCCTCTAATTCGGAATGTGCGCCAAAGCCCCAACGAATGGAGGAATAAAAAACGCCATCAATATTATCTTCCACGCGTGATAAACTAGGGTAGTAGGCATAAGCTGTGAATAGTGACCATTCTCCACCTGTATATTTTGGAATATAAATATTGAGGTACTTAAAATTATCCCAAGCATGTGCAAATAGGTCACCTTCGTTTAGCATTTTTAATGAATCTTCGTAATAATTTACTCACGTTGTAGGGTTGCCTCAGGATCAATGGAGGCCAAACAAAATTGAACATCTAACGGCGCTTTTACTCCTTCAAATGCCGGGTCGACATCATCCCAATCAATATTTAAACCCTGCATATCTGCATTTAAAACATCTAAACCAGATTGAGCATCTTCTAACTCAATATAGCCGTCGTCTCGATTGTGAAAAACATGTAACACCACGGGAATAATATACTGCGCCGTGCTGTCATGGCTTCTGTTTTCCCTTTGCTCTTGATGAATTTGCTGAATATAATTCTGAATAAATTGTTCACTTACCTCACGTTCTGTCAGTGCTTGTGGATTCTCATCCAAATGACGCTTCATAATTTCAGTGTCGGAACAGGGGATTGGTTTAGCTATTTGAGCGACTACTGTCGTTGAAAAAAATAGACTAGCGATTGCAATAAAAAATGTGTGTTTCATAATTGTAGGTGAATAGGAATTTTCAAATTACGAAATTCTCGGAAAAGAAAGGTTGTTGTCAATACAAAATGCACAGAGCGTGATGTTTATAACGTTGAAAGAAGTGTCACGGATTGTTACTTGCACATTATTAAACCCGAATAACCGCCATAATCTCTTGTCGAATCGCTTCAAGGTCTGTCTCTAAATTACCACGATTAATTTTACGATCGGCCAACATAGTAAACGAGGCTTTTACACCTAAGTTCTTCGCGAATTTACCGCCATTGTCAATTTCCCCAGTGTTTTTTATGGCAATTGGAACAACTTTAATGTCCGGTATTACTTTGAGAATAGCATCAATTCCTGACAGTTTAAAAGGTTTTACTTTTCCGTCTCTACTTCTTGTTCCTTCTGGATAAATGCAAATAGCAAAATTGTTTTCGGCAATAAAGCCCGCAAATTCCTCGATCTTTTCAATAGAACCGGCTGGATCATTTCTATCAATTGATAAAGATCCACCATATTTAAGATTGTAGGAGATACTTGGGATGTTTTTAGCCAATGATGCCTTAGCGATATATTTGGTGCGCTTTTTTTGAAGTTTCCAAATTACGGGAGATATGTCCCACATACTTTGATGATTACTGATTACCAATATTGGCTCATCCAGGGGTAATTCTCGAAAACCATTAAATTTAATTTTAGTTCCTAAAATGAGTAAACACTTGGTTAAGCAAAAATTAAGAGCGCCCACTGTTTTATCGTGCGCTTTCGCACCAAACAAGTTTCTAGTAATGACCTGTATAGGATGAAAAACGGCTAAAGTAAGACCGAAAAACAAAAAGAAAAGCGGTGTTAGTAAGTAGGATATCACCATTTTCATATTATAAAGCTACATATAAGAATTGCACTGTAGGGTTCTAATCGACTAAGGTGCAACTATCGACTGTTTAGCTGACATTTAAAGCTGACTAAGGATCAAGTCGTGAACTGTATCTACCCATTTTGAAGAATCATTCAAACTTTTAACCAATTGAATTTTTTCACCGCCGTGCTTCTCAAAGATCTCTTGGTATTCATCTCCAATCTCAATCGAAGTCTCCAAACAATCTGAAACAAATGCCGCCGAAAAGGCTAAGAGCTTTTTCATACCTGCTTTCGCCAAGTCTTCAACAACTTTGTCGGAATAAGGCTGAAGCCAAGGTGTTTTTCCAAGGCGCGATTGAAAAGCAACCGTATAGTTATCTTCTTTCAATCCTAATCCTACTGCAATTAAACGCGTTGTTTCATAACAAGCATTTCGATAGCACGAACGTTGATCAGGCTTGTAGGTCTCATGGCAATTACACGAATTGCACGCGAATTCTGGATGTACTTTATCAACTTGCCGCTCTGGTAAGCCATGGTAGCTAAACAAAACATGGTCAAAATCAGTCAAGTCGTGTTCATTCGCATTCGTCACAAATGCGTCTATATAACCAGGGTGATCGTAAAAATTTTGAATAATTTTCAGTTCTGGAATAACCCACCATTTACGAATAATATTCATGGCTTTTTCTATTGCCGATCCTGCAGATGAACTTGCGTAATGCGGGAATAGTGGAAGGATAATAATGCGATCGTATGTTGCCTTTTGGACGCGTTTTAAAACCTCATTCAAAGAAGGGTTTTTATAGCGCATAGCGAATTCAACCGTTACATTCTCTGAAGGATCAAACTTTGCTTGAACCAATTCTTTCAAACTTTTACCAAAAGTCAATAAAGGTGATTCACCATCCCATAAATCCCACAACTCTTTATAGATCTTGGCAGATTTGGGAGCGCGAAATGGAACAATAATTCCATTCACTAAAGCCGTTCTTCCAATAGCATTGATATCAATTACGCGGGGGTCATTTAAAAATTCAGTTAAATAAGTGCGAACATCTCTCGTTTTAGGACTATCAGGAGTTCCTAGATTAATGAGTAAAACACAAGTTTTCTTTTTAACCATTATAGATCAATTAGTTATACTGTTATTAACAAAGAAAGGCGCAATCTGTTCAAGAAAAATGGAATTAAATATGAATAGCACGATCTTCGGTTGCTGCCATAGCCGCTTCCTTAGTCGCTTCTGTATAAGTTGGATGCGGGTGACAAATTCGTGCCATATCTTCTGCAGATGCTCGGAATTCCATTGCTGTTACAGCTTCCATAATCATGTCAGCAGCTCGAGCAGATACCATGTGTACACCTAAGACTTCGTCGGTTTCAGCATCAGCCAAAATTTTCACCATTCCCATAATGTCCATACTTGCTCTCGCTCTTCCCAATGCTTTGACAGGGAATGAACCGGCTTTATATTTGACACCAGCTTCAATTAATTCCTCTTCCGTTTTACCAACAGCCGCAACTTCTGGCCACGTGTAAACCACACCGGGAATTAAGTTATAGTTGATGTGCGGTTTTTGTCCAGCTAATGTTTCAGCAACATAAACGCCTTCCTCTTCTGCTTTGTGAGCTAGCATAGCTCCACGAACAACATCTCCAATTGCATAAATACCCGGAACGTTCGTTTCTAAATGATCATTCACTTTTATCATTCCACGTTCGCCCATTTCTATCCCGGCGTTTTCTAAACCAAGTCCTTCTGTAAACGGTTTACGTCCAACTGCTACTAAACAATAATCTCCTTCAAAAACAACGGCTTCATCTTTTTTATTCAGTGCTGTTACTTTTACACCAGTTCCTGTATTTTCAACTTTCTGAACTTTATGGTTCATGTTAAATTTGAAACCTTCTTTTTTCAATACTTTAGTGAGTTCTTTCGAAACAGCTTTGTCCATAGTTGGCAAAATTCTGTCAGCAAACTCAAGTACATTTACTTTTCCGCCTAAACGCCCATGAACACTTCCAAGTTCTAATCCAATTACGCCACCACCAATTACAATTAAGTTTTGAGCTACTTCCTCTAGGTTCAATATTTCAGTGGAGGTAATGATACGGTCCTTATCAGGCACCATTCCAGGGAAAAAATTAGGTTTTGATCCTGTGGCAATAATTGTGTTTTTTGTCTCCAACAATGTTTCTTTACCTTCACTGTCAACCACTTTAATGGTGTTTTTATTCACGAAAGAACCTAAACCTGTATGTACATCAATTTTGTTCTTGTCCATCAAGTATTGCACACCGTCACAAGTTTGTTTTACAACTGAGTTTTTACGTGCAATCATTTGCGCCATATTCACTTTAGGCGAATTTATCTCAATGCCATGCTTTTCAAAACTATGAGCAGCATTGTGAAAATGCTCTGAGGAATCTAACAATGCTTTTGAAGGAATACATCCGACATTCAAGCAAGTTCCACCCAATGTATTATACTTTTCAACAATTGCAGTTTTCAATCCCAACTGCGCACATCTAATGGCTCCAACATATCCTCCAGGTCCTGAACCTATAACAACAACATCATATTTCATAATAGTTCTATTTAGTTAAGCAATCATTTGCCTTAGACAGACAAATCAGCTAATTTTTCAGTTAATATTTGAATTTTATTTAAGGCATCTGCCTCTTTTCTGCGCTCGCTTTCGACAACTTGCTCGGGGGCATTGTTTACAAAGCGTTCGTTGGTTAATTTCTTGCGGACTATATTCAACGATCCTTCGGCATATTCTAACTCGGCCTTTATTTTCTTCTTCTCTTCTTCAACATCTACAGTATCGCCAAATGGAATATAGTATTCATTGTTTTTCACAATAAACGAAAATGTATCTGAAACTTTTTTATCAGTATAATCCAATTTAGAAAGTGTTCCCATTTTTTGAATAACTGAATCTAAGTCTGCCGTGGAATCTGTATTGTTTTTTACAAAAAGTTCCAATTGAATCTTGTTCGCAATATTATTGTCTTTTCTAATTTTTCGGATATTTGAAATAACCTCAAATGCTCCATCAAATTTAGTGAGTAAATCTTCATTCGTTTCAGTTGGTTCTGGCCAATCGCTTATAATGATGTCTTCACCTTCATTTCTATCGCGTAACCAATGCCAAATTTCCTCTGTTACAAAGGGGGTAAACGGATGTAAAATTTTCAATACACGTTCGAATAAAACTTTTGTTGATTCCAACGTGTCGGAATCAATTGGTTGTTGATAACCTGGTTTTATCATTTCTAAATACCAACCACAGAAATCATCCCAAATTAGCTTATAAGCTGTCATTAAGGAATCGGATAGTCTGAATTTATCGAAGTTGTCGTTAATTGAAACAAGGGCTTGATTCAATTTACTTTCAAACCATTCAATTGCCATTTTACTTGATTCTGGTTGAGGAATATCTCTAACCTCCCACATGTTAACCAAACGCAAGGCATTCCAAATTTTATTTGAAAAGTTTCGTCCTTGCTCGCATTGTGAACTATCAAACGGTAAGTCATTTCCAGCAGGAGACGAAATTAAAATTCCCAATCGAATTCCATCAGCACCGTATTCATTAATAATCTCAATTGGGTCAGGAGAATTGCCTAAAGATTTCGACATTTTTCGACCTAATTTATCTCGAACAATTCCCGTGTAATAAACATTTTTGAATGGGATATCATCCATATATTCGATTCCAGCAATAATCATTCGCGCCACCCAAAAGAACATAATCTCTGGAGCAGTTACAATGTCATTTGTTGGATAGTAATACTTAATTTCTTCGTTTCCTTGATCCGTTAAACCGTTAAAAACAGAGATGGGCCATAACCATGAAGAAAACCAAGTATCTAATACGTCTTCGTCCTGTTTTAAGTCTTCCGTCGTAATTGTTTTACCCGATTTTTTGCATGCTTTTAAAACCGCCTCTTCAATAGTTTTTGCAACAACAAAATCATTCTCGCCGCTTCCATAATAAAAAGCAGGAATCTGATGTCCCCACCACAATTGTCTTGAAATACACCAATCTTTGATGTTTTCCATCCAATGACGATAGGTGTTTTTTTGATTATCTGGGTGAAACTTAATTTCGCCGCTCATTACCGCATCCAAAGCAGGTTTTGAGAATTGCTTCATATCAACAAACCACTGTAATGACAGTTTTGGTTCAATGACTGCATCCGTGCGTTCAGAATAACCTACTTTATTAATGTGGTCTTCTACCTTTATTAAGTAACCTAATTCGTCTAGTTCCTTGGCAATTAAATCTCTTACTTCAAATCTATCTTTCCCCTCGTATTGAAGACCATAGGCATTTAAAGTTCCGTCGTCATTCAAAATATCAACGGTTTCTAAATTATGTTTTTTCCCTAGGTTATAATCATTTTCGTCATGAGCTGGAGTCACCTTCAAACATCCGGTTCCAAATTCTACTTCAACATATTCATCCTGAATAATTGGCACCACCCGATTTGCAATTGGAACAATCGCTTTTTTACCATGCAAATGCGCAAAACGCACATCATTGGGGTTCACGCAAATGGCCGTATCTCCTAAAATTGTTTCCGGTCGAGTAGTGGCAATGGTTAGCCATTCATCATCCGTACCATCAATTTTATAACGAACATTATAGAGTTTTGAGTTTACCTCTTTGTGCAATACTTCTTCATCAGAAAGTGCTGTTTGTGCAGCCGGATCCCAATTAACCATTCTAATACCACGGTAAATTTTCCCTTTCTCAAATAAATCCAAAAAGGTATCAATTACACTTTCTGAGTATTCAGGGTTCATAGTGAAATCAGTCCGTTCCCAGTCGCAAGAAGCGCCGAGTTTTTTCAACTGCTCAAGAATAACACCACCGTATTTTTCTTTCCATTCCATGGCGTGCCCTAAAAATTCAGCACGTGTCAAGTCAGATTTTTTAATGCCCTCATCTCTCAACTTACGCACAACTTTGGCCTCCGTGGCAATCGAAGCATGGTCAGTACCAGGTACCCAGCAAGCATTTTTCCCCTGCATTCTCGCACGGCGAATCAAGACATCTTGAATGGTATTATTTAACATGTGCCCCATGTGCAAGACGCCAGTTACGTTGGGTGGCGGAATTACAATTGTGTATGGTTCACGGTCGTCTGGCTCAGAATGAAAATAGTTTTGTTTCATCCAATGAGCGTACCATTTGTCCTCAGCTTTATTTGGCTCGTATTGTTTAGGTATATCCATTTAACTCAAAATCTGTATTAAATCAAGCTACAAATTTAGTTAATTGTATCGGATAAAAAGCCTTTTTTAGGCGGATTTATATAGGTTGAAGCGGTAAATTATTGTAGAGCAATCAGCCTAATAATTGAGTATTGTTCGATCAGGATTATAATTTCCTTCTGAGAGCGATTGCATCTTTTGAATAGAATCCGCCATGGGCAATAATTTCCTGAAGAATTGATTTTGCTTCGTTATTCTTTTTAAGCTTAATTAGCGCCTTTACTTTATACCAAAGTGCTTCTTCGCTAAATACAAAAATATCTCCATTGATAATTTTGTCAAAAAAAGCGATCGCTTCGTCATTTTTACCAAGATTATGGTAAGTTAACCCGCCATAAAAGAGTGCGTTTTGATCATTGGGATATTGCTCTAAAATCAATAAATAGCGGTTCAATGCTTTTTTGTAATTCCCGTCAGCAAAAAAGGACATGCTTTTACGCAAATAGTCATAGTAAGGAACATTTACTTCACGTTCAATCAAGTCGTTCTCGTTTTTCGACCCACCCTCTTGGTCAGCCGATACCCCGCTAAGTTCAAAACGTTTATAGGTGATTTTTTGATTTTCGCGTTTTAATTCGCGGTAGTCAACCACCATTAAATCAAATAAGTATGAAGTTTTGGTTGTGATCTGACCAAACTTATGCCAATGGGCAGATTCATCTACAATGGTTAGATCTTCTTCATGGTTAAAATCTTCTTCAATTACAATCGGTTCTTCCTCTTGGTTTTTAATGATCTTAGCAACTGATTCTTGGTGGCTTACGACCTCATTCGGCGTTACAATATCTGCCTGAGGAACATAATTTAAAGTTTCAATCGCTGCTGGAATCATTTCAACTTCATCAACAATATCTATGGCTAGATTTTCATTCAGGCCTGTTGTATCAATCTGCTCAATAATATCACTGTCACCCTCTACAATAAGATCCGGGTGTATATCCTTATTTAATTTAAGCAAGGCGGTAATACCAAATAAAGCCACCAAAATTCCTACTGCAATTAAAAACGTATAACTCTTCTTGCCACGGAATTTATTTTTATTCGCCTCATAAAATTGATTGAAACTACCAGGGTTCTCATCAAAACCATCCATTGCATCTCTTAAAAACGGATCCGTTAAGGCCTGTTTTTCAAGTGCGTTCTTGCCAGCTTCACTCAGTTCGTTATTGTAATAACGCCTTAATAATTCTATATCGATATGGTCGTTGTTCGAACTCATTCGTTGTTCTCTAGTTTCAATTTTAAGTTACGTTTTCCATTCTGTATTAAACTTTTCACAGATTTTGTAGGAACACCCATTAATTCAGATGTTTGGTCATAACTTTTGTTTTCCAAATAAAAATAAGTTAACGCCTGTTTTTGATCCGGTTTTAACAATTCCATCTTCGCTTCCAATTCACTCAATCCCTCCTCTTTCAATAGTGAGTCTTGTAAAACTTCTTCGCTATGATCTGTGACGCAGAGGAGTGCTTGATCAATTTCGGCAGTATCCTTTTTCTTTTTTCTTAATTCCATCAGACAGCTATTTCTAGCGACACTAAACAACCAGTTTTTAAAGTTTTTAATGTCGCTTCTTCGAATCTTTTCAGGTAAATTTTCAAATATTTCCATGGTCATATCTTCAGCTACCATCTGATTTTTCATGTATTTCAAACACAAACCCATTACTAAAGCACTATACCGCTTAAATATTTCGCCTTCAGCATTCCTATTGCTTTTATTGATCAGGTCAATTAAGCCTGAGTCACTTTGTGAGCTAATATTTCTTCTAAATAGCGCGCTAAAAAGCATATAGTTATGGTCGGCATCTTAATCAAGTTTAAATTGGTTTCAAAACTTAGATGCATTACTTGTAATAATTCCACAAAAATAATATTGCTTTATAATGAGAAGGTATGAATGTGTATTTAAATTATCAATTATCAAATACAAAACACTTAATTCTTAAAATGAAGGAATTCATTTCCAAGGTTTATTTATTCGCAGCATTAATGAATGAATCGTTTAGAGCACGCACACCTAACGCAGTAAACCAACCGCGTCAAATTGAATTGATAATTGTCCATTGCACATTGCAACATTGGTTGAGCATTGCGAGATGCTTATTTCCATAAAAACCGCACAGTAAAGTCATGCTGCAGAAGAACACGCTTATTAATATTAATGCCGTAATCAACAAAACTTTGATAAGGTTGATACAAGATTTGACTCACAATTTTTTCATTTATGCGATATTCAACCCCTATATTAATTCCAAGTCCCCAGCCAGAGCCTCTCACGACATTCGTTTCACTGGGTGGCACATCTGAGAATTTAGAGAAAAGCTGATGTTCTAATCCGCGAAATTCGGCAATATGTTCGTCAATCCTCCAAAAAGAGTATAAACCACTCCCGCCTATCATAAACTTGGCTTTATTTCCGTCCGCTACATAATCAAAATTAAAGCGTGCATCAAACCTACTTTCTTCCGCATAAATATTACCTAACACAATTTGCTCATCACTTATCCCAATGCCCCCATCTAAAACCTCCAGCGTATATTGTGTCTTAACCTTCAGCTTATTAAAGTTTCCATCAGCACTCACTTGCAAGTTTGGGCTAATTTGATAACCTATGGTGACACCAGTTAATATACCAGGGGTGTATTGTATGTTTGTTGAGTAAGCATCATAAGGTATAATAAAATCAATCCCTTCCAGTCGGTCTTTAATGGCATTATAATTTATTGGATTATTGTATAATACCGCCTCCAGTTGTGTGGCGTTTGTTCCAAAATAGCTGTACAGCCCGCTGTATCTCCTAGCATAATTTTTATTTGCTATTTTTGTTCCAACGTTTACACCAAAAAAAAGCGACCGCCCTTTTTCTTTTTGGGCCATCAGGTTAAAACCGTAACCCATAAAAATTAAAACTAAAATAAACCGCATATATTAAATCAAATTTAGATGCTAAAGATACAAAATATTGCAGTACTCACTTCTGGAGGAGACTCACCAGGCATGAATGCTTGCATTCGTTCGGTTACACGAGCAGCAATTTATCATGGTATTCAAGTTTTTGGCGTAATTGACGGCTTCAACGGACTCCTTAAAGACGCCTTTAAACGCCTTGAATATCATGACGTTTCCAACATTCTTCAACATGGTGGCACTATTCTGGGTACAGCCCGTTGTCCAGAATTCTTTCAACCCCACCAACGAAAAATTGCATTTGCCAACCTAAAAAAGTTAAATATTGATGCCCTAATCGTTATAGGTGGCGACGGTTCATTTAAAGGTGCATCTGTTTTTAGTCAAGAATTTAATATGCCAATAATTGGTATTCCTGGCACTATTGATAATGATGTGAACGGCACAGACTATACCATTGGTTTTGACACCGCTCTAAACAATATCGTTTCGGCCCTAGATAAAATTCGTGATACCGCAAGTTCACATCACCGCATTTTTTTAGTCGAAGTAATGGGAAACAACTCAGGAATTTTAGCACTTAATGCTGCTGCGGCTTGCGGAGCAGAGGAAGTTTTCATGCCAGAACTCCGTGAAGACCTGGCCTTTTTTGAAGAGAAAATAAAGCGTGCCAATGCCGCGAACAAGTCAAGTATAATAGTCATCTCAGAGGGCGACCAAATTGGAGGCGCGAAAGAGGTGTATGAACATTTAAAACTAAAAGAATTAACAGAAAACGTTAGGGTTTCCGTCCTCGGTCATTTGCAACGTGGGGGGGCACCGTCATTTAAAGATCGGTTAAACGCAACACTCTTTGGTGAAAAGGCTGTTGTTTTATTATTGCAAGGCAAAACAAACCTAATGATTGGCATTACCCGCGGTAAAGTAAATAGCCAAAACTTAGCCATTGCAGAAGAAGCTGCACCACCAAAAAACATGGACTATCTCAAACTAATCCGTAAACTCAGCATTTATTAAGTTCGTTTTTCTTTGGGCAATCCCTTTTTTTTACTGCGTTTTTCG
>Ga0213861_10000906_pt1 | contig 26728 bp, 21 predicted proteins | sample PICome_4_FD_160110 | JGI IMG/M metagenome (GOLD analysis project Ga0213861, IMG submission 160110) | Coastal seawater microbial communities near Pivers Island, North Carolina, United States - PICO131 | ecosystem: Environmental > Aquatic > Marine > Coastal | place: USA: North Carolina... | reverse complement strand
CTATGCTTTTACCATCTTCATTACTAAAATCGTGGTCTAAAATCCCGTTTGAGTAGTAATCGATTTTTCGGATTATAACTCCTTCCAAATATTGATAATAGACATTAGAATGTACAATCGTTGTGTCCAAAGTATAGGTCCAACCATTATAAGGTTTATTATTTAATGTGCGGCGTATTCCTTTATAAACCTCTTCTGTTTTGGTGGAAAGCATAAATCCTAATGCTAGGTCTTCGATTGCAGCTAATATTTTTAGGGAATCTTGACTTGGTGTGTCACAAATGCAAGATTCAGGATAAGAATTTTTTGTACATGAAAAGGCCAGGTAAAGAATGAATAAGAACTGAAATGGCTTTTTCATTTTAATAAATTTTGACGTTCCTGGCTGATATCTCGATCTGTAAATTTCCGAATATTGTTCTCTAAAATAGATGCATAATTCTTTTCAATTCCACAATTTAATATAAACGGTCTGTGATTTGGTAAACAAATCATGTTCACAAGTAAGGCCTCTTTAGTGCGTAAAATAGTTATCCTTCTTTTCCATCCATATTTTGGACAGGTTGAAAAGGCAATGATATAATCTTGTGTAATATTTTTCAGTTCTCACTTCAATGAGTGTCCAATTTGGGGTAAAATCATTTTAAATTGTTTCCGTTTTAATGGAATATGGATAGTTTTAAAAGTACGTTTCCGATCTCGCCGCACAATTCCGATAAGCGCCAGAACCATAATACCAATAATTACCCATATTAGGGGCAATAGTTCTTTTTGAAAGGATTGTAAGGCTATGAACAAAGTAGTACTTAGAATCAAAAATATTAAATAATAAGGGGAATGATACGCTTTCAATGAAAAAGGGAGTACCAACCTTTTATCGAAGACCATATTTTCGAAGTCTTTGCGCTTGATTCTATCCCCAGGTAATGTTCCCATTTTTTAGATTCATAAAACGCTTATTCTTTTTCCTCGGCGTAAGCTTTAATGACTTCATTTCGTTTTGTCAAAAAATCGGTCATGTATTTTTCTAAAAACAATTTATCTGCCATGTTCCCTAAAACGCCAAGTGGACTTGTATAATTCAAAATATCTGTCATGATGATTTCACCGTCAACGTCCTTAAAATGGTGCTCGTGCCTAAAGCCCTTAAAAATCCCCTTCGTCATTTCGTCCACGAAGAGACTGTGTTTTTCCATTTCTGTCATTTTGGAGGTGAGTCTTTGATAGATTCCAAAATGCTTTGCGCGCCAAGTTACCTCTTCGCCCAATTCCATTAATCCCGTTTTTCTGCCGCCAATAGCCTCTTCATTGGTTTTGACAGCTGAAAGCTGATGTAAATCAATGCTTCGAGCCAAGTCAAAAACAACTTCGATTTCTCCCTTAATTCTTGTTTCTAGCTTAATTATTGGCACAGTTATTTGTTCTTAATGTAGATATGTTTGATGTTTCTTTTTTCAGTTGGTCTCACGTCAATTGTGAAATCTTTCGTTAACGATTTTATAAAAGGAGTCAATTTTTGAAAACCATAATTTCGTGGATCAAAATCGGGTTTCTTTTTCAAAAGTAAAGAACCGACTTCTGCTAAAGAAGCCCATCCTTCATCATCTCCAATATCATCAACCGAATCTTTTAAAAGATTAATTAATCCCTCACTCACCCGATCGTATTTTTCAGTACTTGGTACGACTCTATCCTTATCTGTAACCTTCTTCTTTTTATTCTTGTGTTTGGCTCCTGCTAAAATTTCTATATAGATAAATTTATCACAAGATACAATAAATGGTTTTGGAGTTTTCTTTTCGCCAATTCCAATTACTAAATTCCCTGATTCTCTCAGTCTGGTTGCCAGTCGGGTAAAATCACTGTCGCTTGATACCAAGCAAAAACCATCTACTTTATTGCTGTGCAAAATATCCATTGCATCAATAATCATGGCTGAATCTGTGGCATTTTTTCCAGTCGTATATCCGTATTGTTGAATGGGTGTAATGGCATGTTCCAATAATGGCTTTTTCCAACCATTTACTCCCGGTCGCGTCCAATCTCCATATATTCTTTTTATTGTAGGTGTTCCTAACTTCGCAATCTCATCTAGCATCCCTTGTATATTTGCGTAGGGAATATTATCCGCATCAATCAAAACCGCTAGGTTTAAATCTTTATTATTTTTATTCATGGGGGTTAAGATAGTGAGAATAATGCAGCTAGCGTTTTTTTAGCAAAAATGTAGGCTCGTATATATGGAGAATAAGGCGCATATGATGATTTGGCGAAATGGCGGCACACGCTAGTGATGGTGATATTGTAAAACGATACGGATACGTTATTCAGTCAATTTAATATTTTTAAAGTTCAGTGCCAGAAGTTATGACCCAATGCTTTTTCTAAGCTTGATGCGAATAATAGATTTTGGCTGATCAATAATTGTGCTTTCTAGATAATGCTTGATTTGATCTTCTCCTTTATAAATAAGAGACGAATTACCACTTTTTATCGTGATTTTACTCAAACAATTTGATAAAGAGTCAAGTTTGTTGTCCATATCCCATGTTCCTATTCCGAAATCGATAAAGGTTGAACTTAGCGGTTCAAGACTGTCTATTCGAATGTCATCATAACCTTCAAAGAGCTCATGAAAAGTATGTTTGTTGTGTTCGCTAATTTCGTTAAAATCCCAGATGATCTCTATCTTTGAGTTTGACTCATTTGCCATTTCAATTGCTAAACGGGGGTCACAGGAGGAGAGTAAAAAAATCACTATGAATGCACTGATGGATTTCATAAGTTCTTTTCAATAATCTAATTAACCCTGTTCAACTAATTGTTTTCTTGATTCAGAGTCAGATTTAGAAAAATGGTTTTCAATTCCTTTTTTAGATGAAAATGAGTTAAAACTGTAGCGACAAAAATGGCGATTGAAATCACAGCGAATATCAATGGTTTGCTATCTTCATCAATTCCAGAATTATGCTTGTAGAATAGAACAGCACTAATACCCAACATTAACAACCCGAATATCACTAAGATCAGCGAGGGTCGAAAACGAATATGAATTGAAGCGTTACTTTGATCGCCTTGCACCTCTCCAACCAATTTGGGTGAGTAGGTCGGCGATCCTCCTGATGAAAGACGCCGTAACGTAAAATAAAACTTCCCGCCTTTACCGCATACTCCAGTTAACTTGCGAGCCATAGAGTCATCATGTGATAATTCAACAATTTCTTGCACTAATTGAATAGTGTATTCTTTTGATGCCCTTATCTGATATTGATTTTTTGTGTCCAAATTTCGCTTATTTAACTTCGTGTGTTTTGGCCGACCCCGAAATCAAACGATTGATTTCTTTCATTTCTTGGGCCGTTAAATCTCGCCAAGCTCCAGCAGGAACGTCTAAGTTCACATTCATTATCCGCACGCGTTTGAGCGTGACTACTGAATAACCTAAATATTCGCACATGCGTCTAATTTGTCGATTCAAGCCTTGTGTTAAAATGATGCGGAATTTATTTTTTCCTAGACGCTCAACGGTGCATTTGCGCGTCACAGTATCTAAAACAGGAATTCCGTTTCTCATCCGTTTTATAAATTGATCGTTGATGGGTTTATTCACTGAAACAATATATTCTTTCTCGTGATTGTTTCTAGCGCGCAATATTTTATTGACAATATCACCGTCATTGGTCATAAAGATTAAACCTTCACTCGGTTTGTCTAATCGCCCTATTGGGAAGATCCGCTTAGGATAGTTAATGAAATCAATAATATTGTCTTTTTCTACACGAGTATCGGTGGTGCAAACAATTCCAATGGGTTTGTTAAATGCCAAATAAACAAATTCTTCTTTTGTTGGAGTGACCAAAGTTCCATCAATAGCAACTTGATCGCCAGGAGCAACTTTAGTTCCTAATTCAGGAACGTTGCCATTAATTGTAACTCTATTTTGTTTAATTAATTTATCTGCCGCTCTCCTCGAGCAGTAGCCAACTTCACTTAAATACTTATTAATGCGTTTTAATCCTCCTTCTGGCATTTTTTTTATCTTCAAAACAAATCTAGTCAAAATTCTAGTGTGAATTGCGCGTCATAATTAGGTGATATAAAAATAATACTCCCAACTACTTAAAAATGTTGCATGTCATTATGATATTGAGTTGAGAGTTGGTTCCCATTCATTGAAAAGGCACATATTCGCATAAAAAGTTCAAATTCAAGGCCAATTAAACGCGAGAGTTAGGAGTTTACCCTGTAAATGACCAATTATTGGCCGAGCAGATACTAATTATGATTGTCTTGGTTTATTCTTTGGTTTGTTCCGTCTCCAAACGTTTTTGTTGCCTTGGTTTCCAGGAGTTTTCTTTCTCCTGTTATGATTTTGCTTCGGTTTTTCTGGTGGAACGAATGAAGATTCGTCTCGGCTGTCTACAAATAAATGATCTCTAACTACGTCAATTTTTTGACGAATTAGTTTTTCAATGTCTCTTAAATAAGGACGTTCCTCAATATCGCAAAAAGATAGTGCAATGCCGCTAGCTTTTGCACGACCTGTTCGTCCAATTCTGTGTACGTATGTTTCTGGAACATTTGGTAAATCGTAATTCACCACTAACGATAATTCTGAAACGTCAATTCCTCTTGCCGCAATATCTGTTGCAATTAAAACTTTCGTTTTTCCATTCTTGAAGTTTCCAAGTGCACGCTGGCGTTGGTTTTGTGATTTATTTCCATGTATTGCTTCAGCAGTTATTTTTGCTTTTGCTAATTTGCGTACAATCTTATCAGCTCCATGTTTTGTTCTTGAGAAAACCAAGGTAGAATCTGGATTTTTTTCAAGGATAAGATACTCTAGTAGTTTCGGTTTGTCAGCCTTTGCAACAAAATAAACAGATTGCTCTACTTTCTCAGCAGTCGCTTGCTCAGGTTTTACTGTTACCTTGTATGGGTTCCCCAAAATTTTGCCCGACAATTCTACAATACTCTTTGGCATTGTTGCTGAAAAAAACAGCGATTGTCTCTTGTGGGGCAATTGGGCAATAATTTTCTTTATATCGTGAATAAAGCCCATGTCTAGCATTTGATCCGCTTCATCTAAAACAAAATATTCTATATGTTTTAAAGTAATGTAACCTTGACCAATTAAATCAAGTAATCGTCCTGGAGTGGCAACAAGAATGTCTATTCCTTGTTTCAGCGCAGCAGTCTGTTTTCCTTGTTTAACTCCACCAAAAATTACGGTATTACGCAAGTCAGTATATTTGCTATACGCCTTAAAGTTTTCCTGAATTTGAATCGCTAATTCACGCGTGGGCGTGACAATAAGCGATTTAATTTTTCGGTGATTTCTATTTCGAGTTTCGTCTTCAAACAATTGCTGTATGATTGGAATTGCAAATGCTGCAGTTTTCCCGGTTCCTGTTTGTGCGCACCCTAATAAATCTTTTCCTTTCAGTAAAACTGGAATTGATTGTTCTTGGATGGGAGTGGGATTTGTATAGCCTTTTTCAGCTATGGCGCGGAGAATAGGCTCCGCAATTTCTAATTCTTTAAATGTCATTCAATTTTTATAATATCCGCCAAAGTTACGCTAAAAGTTGAGATACTGCCACTTTACATTTGGTGTCTGGATGCAGATAGACGAATTTTTACAAATTAATTGTCGTTCATTAGTTATAACTTTATACAAAACTGCAACGCAAATAGAAATGGGTAAAATTCAAAACTTAAAAATTGACGATACGTTTACAACACAATTACCTGCTGATCCTATTGAGGCTGACCATCAGCGACAAGTGAAAGGAGCTTGTTTCTCATTTGTGAATCCAACACCCACTAACAATCCAACATTAATTCATTCTAGCGCAGAAATGGCTGAGACTTTGGGTATTGATAATACAGATTCCCCGCATTTTTTAAATATAGTGTCCGGTCAAAAAAATGTAGAAGGAATGCGACCTTATGCCATGTGTTATGGAGGACACCAGTTTGGGAATTGGGCAGGTCAATTAGGAGACGGAAGAGCAATTAATATCGCCGAGGTTGAAACAAAGTCAGGCAATTGGTTCCTACAATTAAAAGGAGCAGGCCGCACACCATATTCAAGAGGAGCTGATGGTTTAGCGGTGTTACGTTCATCCATTCGCGAATATTTAATGAGCGAGGCCATGTTCCACCTTGGCATTTCAACTACAAGAGCTTTATCACTTTCTCTCACTGGTGATGAGGTGCTGCGAGATGTTTTGTATAACGGCAATGCAGCTTATGAAAAAGGAGCAGTGGTATGCCGAACAGCTCCATCATTTATACGTTTCGGAAATTTTGAAATATTCGCTTCATGGCAAGATAAAGTCAATCTTAAGGGGCTAGCTGATTATACTATTCGCACAAATTATCCGCATTTAGGTGAACCTAGCAAGGAAGTTTATCTTCAATTTTTTAAAGAAGTGGCCGTGCGTTCTAGAAAAATGGTGTTAGACTGGCAACGCGTTGGATTTGTCCACGGCGTTATGAACACCGATAATATGTCGATTCTTGGATTAACAATAGATTATGGTCCTTATGGCTGGTTAGAAAATTACGATCCAGGTTGGACCCCAAATACCACAGACGCCCAACATAAAAGATACCGCTACGGCAATCAACCTTCGGTGGTTTTATGGAATTTAACACAATTGGCCAACGCCATTTATCCTTTAATAGAAGATGTTCCGGCGCTTGAGGCTATTTTAGATGAATTTAAAACGACCTATCAAAGCGAGTATGAAACCATGATGCTTTCTAAACTAGGAATCTTTGATTCTCAAGCGGATGATGCCAATTTTATCAATCAATTAACCGAAAATTTGCGAAGAACAGAAACAGACATGACCTTGTTTTTTAGAAACCTCACAAAGCTAAATTCAACTGCGCCAATTGATCACTTGGCTTTAATCCAAACCGACAGCTATCTCTCGCCTGAAGATTTTGAAAGGAAGGCCTTCCAATGGAAAGCTTGGTTAAATGAATATGCGACACGGGTAAAAAGCGGCAATAACTCAGAAACAAATCGCCACGCTAAAATGAATGCTATTAATCCAAAATACGTTTTAAGAAATTACATGGCGCATGTAGCAATCGAATCAGCAGATAAAGGTGATTATTCTATTATTGATGAACTCTTTCAGCTCCTAAAACAACCGTATGATGAGCAACCAAAAAATCAAAAATGGTTTACCAAGCGTCCTAGTTGGGCAGATGAGAAAGTAGGCTGTTCCATGTTGTCTTGCAGTTCATAGTTAAATCTTGGGTTGGGTGGAAGCAGAGACAGTATAATTTCTAATAAATTTATTCTATGTCAAATACGGAAGTTTTAGATAATGATGATTTTAAGAATAAAAATGAAAAAATCATGTCATCATTAATTTGGTGGGAGAAAAAACGTATCCTGTTTAATTTAATCGTTGGTGGGCTCGGCGTACTTGGTATCTTTATTTCGCCTATTTCTATGCTAAAAATAAATATCCTAGCCATTATCTTTTATGGTCTAATGGCAAACTTATTTTATTCCGTAGGATTTCTATTAGAAGCTTTTGATCAATATTATTTTAAATCTAAACTACAACTCTTTCGTTTTCGACAAGTGTTATTCGTCTTGGGACTATTAGTTGTTGGATTAGTGACATTTCTAGGCGCCTTGTTTAATCCATTCTTTATCTAGTTTTCATAATCATACCATCACACCATCACACCATCACACCATCATACCAGCAAGTCACCATATCATCAAACCATCAAACCATCAAATAATCAAACCACCAAACCCTCACTTCAACAACAATTCATATTTCCCCGCTACTTCCAAGCCTGCGCTAGTCCCTGTATCTTCAAAAATGATGTCACCCGTTTTTTTTTCGGTTAATTTCACATCCAATCGCGCCATCATGCTCTCCTCAATTCGCGCATCCATAAATCCACCAATGGGGGCAGCAAGCACAGTTGCTCTTTCGCGGTGTGCAATAATCTCTAATCTATGCTTTAAATTTTCCATAGTTACTGCTATTTGCGTGGCTTCAACACTGCAGTGTCTAAGTTTTGTGAAATTGTAAGTGGTGAATTGATAAAGGGTACCATTTATTAAAATGCCCGCAATAAACCCAACAAAAGAACTCCCCATCCATGGAACTTTCGCAACAGATGCTTTAATCGAAACCCCTGCAGTACTAAAATGGTTGCACTGCATCCAGATATAACCCTCCGGAAAAGAGTGACCCCAATCCTTTTCCATGTATCCTCGGCCCTCGTTAAAATCTACCCTTTCGTTATCAATAATCAATTCACCCTTTAATGAATGATCCATGCTTAAAATTCCATGTTTGCATTCCATGCGTGGTGCAAAAGAAAAAGGACCCATTATCCCAGGCGAAAACCAAGAACTCGGCCATGCAAATTTATTCTCAAATTGAATCTTCCCTTTTATATTGGGCAAATTTAAATCAATATAATTGTCCGTAAAATTGCTTTTTCCAACTAAAACATGATGAATGGTTGGTTGTGCTATAAATTCACTTCCTTTAAATTGGTGATAAGCTGCAGTTAATTTTTTTCCATCCAACACCTGCACAAAAGCCTGTTGTTTCCCATCTGCATCCATTGCAATTCCTGGAATAAAAGCAAAAGCATGTTTTTCATCTGCGCTCACTACCTTATAATACCATCCCTCAAAAAAACGTTTTTTTCTTCCCCAGCCGTGGTAAAGTTCAGGTTTCCATAAAGCACGCAAGCGTTTTCTCATCATGTTATTCAAATATCAAGTCAACAAGTTACCCATTTTTAATAATAATGATGCAAGGCAACTCTCATAATAACGCGTTCCGCCCGTACAATGTTTTGTTATCTTTCATCAAAGTACAGTTCCTTTGGTTAAAAAGCATTTTTTTAATGTGGGCAATCCCTTTTTTTACTGCGTTTTTCGCCGGCTGTTGCATTTAGATGGGTTAGGCTAAAGTCAAATTGGTTATACCTTATATATATTATCTCAAAAAAAAAGGGTCGGGCTTTCCGCTAAAGTTTTGGCATTGCCAAAAGCTACCACTTCAATCCCTTTTGCGTATAAATCATCAAAAAAAAGTTTGTTCCAAATACCACGTAACCAGCTGGCTATAGCGCTAATGAAAAATAAATTAAAAAAAGGCAAAAATAAATTAGGTTGAGTTGGAAAAGGATGTGTACCTTTGCGCCTCCCAAACGGGGAATAGTGGGTGTTTGATTAGAGGTGAAAAAGGTTTGAGAAATTGACATATTGGTGTAAGGAGAAAGTTTTTTTTATTTTTTTTCAAAAAAGATTTGGATTAATAAAAAAAGGATTAACTTTGCGCTCCTTAATCAGCGGATTGGGTTTTTAGAAGTGGTTTAATTTAGCTACCAAAAGAAAGTTCTTTGAGATATTGAAAATATAGAATAACAAAGCCAAAAAGAGCATCTGATACAATCAGAAAACACTTAAAAATTTATACAACGGAGAGTTTGATCCTGGCTCAGGATGAACGCTAGCGGCAGGCTTAACACATGCAAGTCGAGGGGTAACAGAATAGCTTGCTATTGCTGACGACCGGCGCACGGGTGCGTAACGCGTATACAATCTACCTTACACAGGAGAATAGCCCTAAGAAATTGGGATTAATGCTCCATAGCAATATTAAATCGCATGATTTAATATTTAAAGCTTCGGTGGTGTAAGATGAGTATGCGTCCTATTAGTTAGTTGGTAAGGTAACGGCTTACCAAGACAGCGATAGGTAGGGGGCCTGAGAGGGTTATCCCCCACACTGGTACTGAGACACGGACCAGACTCCTACGGGAGGCAGCAGTGAGGAATATTGGTCAATGGAGGCAACTCTGAACCAGCCATGCCGCGTGAAGGAAGAATGTCCTACGGATTGTAAACTTCTTTTATTTGGGAAGAAACCTCTGGTCGAGAACCAGGGCTGACGGTACCAAAAGAATAAGGACCGGCTAACTCCGTGCCAGCAGCCGCGGTAATACGGAGGGTCCAAGCGTTATCCGGAATCATTGGGTTTAAAGGGTTCGCAGGCTGTTTAATAAGTCAGTGGTGAAATCTCGAGGCTCAACCTCGAAACTGCCATTGATACTGTTAGACTTGAATACAGTTGGAGTAGGCGGAATGTGTAGTGTAGCGGTGAAATGCTTAGATATTACACAGAACACCGATAGCGAAGGCAGCTTACTAAACTGTGATTGACGCTCATGAACGAAAGCGTGGGGAGCGAACAGGATTAGATACCCTGGTAGTCCACGCCGTAAACTATGATTACTCGATATTGGCGATATACGGTCAGTGTCTAAGCGAAAGTGATAAGTAATCCACCTGGGGAGTACGGTCGCAAGATTGAAACTCAAAGGAATTGACGGGGGCCCGCACAAGCGGTGGAGCATGTGGTTTAATTCGATGATACGCGAGGAACCTTACCAGGGCTTAAATGCAGAGTGACCGCTTGAGAAATCAGGCTTTCTTCGGACAATTTGCAAGGTGCTGCATGGCTGTCGTCAGCTCGTGCCGTGAGGTGTTGGGTTAAGTCCCGCAACGAGCGCAACCCCTATTCTTAGTTACCAGCACGTTAAGGTGGGGACTCTAAGAAAACTGCCGGCGCAAGCCGCGAGGAAGGTGGGGACGACGTCAAGTCATCACGGCCCTTACGTCCTGGGCTACACACGTGCTACAATGGCAAGTACAGAGGGCAGCTACTGGGTGACCAGATGCGAATCTCAAAAACTTGTCTCAGTTCGGATCGAAGTCTGCAACTCGACTTCGTGAAGCTGGAATCGCTAGTAATCGCGCATCAGCCATGGCGCGGTGAATACGTTCCCGGGCCTTGTACACACCGCCCGTCAAACCATGGAAGCTGGGGGTGCCTGAAGTCTGTTACCGTAAGGAGCGGCCTAGGGTAAAACTAGTAACTGGGGTTAAGTCGTAACAAGGTAGCCGTACCGGAAGGTGCGGCTGGAACACCTCCTTTCTAGAGACTGTAAAGGAATGTTATTTAAGGTTTTGTTATCTATATTTTTAATTTTAAAAAATTACCCTCCCGCATACGAGGTATGAGGGAGCTGTAAGAGCAATGCGGGAATACTAAAATAGTCCCGTAGCTCAGTTGGTTAGAGCACTACACTGATAATGTAGGGGTCAGCAGTTCAAATCTGCTCGGGACTACACACGCTATGTGTGTTTTACTGTTTGATTTGACTACTGATATGCTAAATCGCCAAGTAAAAGACATGTAATGTCCGGGGGATTAGCTCAGCTGGCTAGAGCGCCTGCCTTGCACGCAGGAGGTCAACGGTTCGACTCCGTTATTCTCCACAAGCGAAGCTTGCTTTACTAAAAGTAGTAAAGGAACAAGTTTCAACGTATTAAATGGTTAGAAAAGACTCCTATGAGTCCTAATCGCAACTGTTGAAAATTAAAAGACTAAGGTCCGACCTTAACTGACTCTCCAGGGAGCAGGTTTTGAGATTATTAGGCATAGTTTAGTTCAAAGGAACTAGATGAAAAGAAGTTCATTGATTTATTGAGTATTGATTGAAGTAGTGAGTAAAAGAATTAATAAGTTAATAAGAGCATATGGTGAATGCCTAGGCTCTCAGAGGCGACGAAAGACGTGATAAGCTGCGATAAGCGACGGGGAGATGCAAATAATTTTTGATCCGTTGATTTCTGAATGGGGCAACCCGGCTGGTTGAAGATCAGTCACCTAGCAATAGGAGCTAACCCGGAGAACTGAAACATCTAAGTACCCGGAGGAAGAGAAAACAAAAGTGATTTCCTGAGTAGTGGCGAACGAAACGGAAATAGCCCAAACCAGTGTTGTTTCGGCAATGCTGGGGTTGTAGGACTGTAATGTGGACTTAAAGTATATAAAAGAACAAGTTGGAAAATTTGACCAAAGAGGGTGATAGTCCCGTATTTGAAATAGACTTTATACCTAACAGTATCCTGAGTAGGGCGGGACATGTGTAATCCTGTCTGAATCTGCCAGACCCATCTGGTAAGGCTAAATACTTCTGAGAGACCGATAGTGAACAAGTACCGTGAGGGAAAGGTGAAAAGCACCTCGAATAGAGGAGTGAAAAAGATCCTGAAACCATATGCTTACAAGCGGTCGGAGCCTACGGGTGACGGCGTGCCTTTTGCATAATGAGCCTACGAGTTACTCCTCGTTAGCAAGGTTAAGAATTTAAGATTCGAAGCCGAAGCGAAAGCAAGTCTTAATAGGGCGATAAAGTTAGCGGGGGTAGACGCGAAACCTGGTGATCTACCCATGGTCAGGTTGAAGCTTCGTTAAACCGAAGTGGAGGACCGAACTGATATACGTTGAAAAGTGTTCAGATGAACTGTGGGTAGGGGTGAAAGGCCAATCAAACCAGGAAATAGCTCGTACTCCCCGAAATGCATTTAGGTGCAGCGTTGAATAAGAGTGTCATAGAGGTAGAGCTACTGATAGGGCTAGGGGGCTTCACCGCCTACCAAACCCTGACAAACTCCGAATGCTATGACATGTTTTTCAGCAGTGAGGGCATGGGTGCTAAGGTCCATGTCCGAGAGGGAAAGAACCCAGACCATCAGCTAAGGTCCCCAAGTGTATACTAAGTTGATTTAACGTTGTGAGATTACTTTGACAGCTAGGATGTTGGCTTGGAAGCAGCCATTCATTTAAAGAGTGCGTAACAGCTCACTAGTCGAGTGATCTTGCGTGGATAATAATCGGGCATAAGTATACCACCGAAGCTATGGACTTCTACGGAAGTGGTAGGGGAGCATTCTATTCTGCGTTGAAGCGGTGCTGCGAGGCATTGTGGAGTGTATAGAAAAGCAAATGTAGGCATAAGTAACGATAAAGCAGGCGAGAAACCTGCTCGCCGATAGACTAAGGTTTCCTCAGCTACGCTAATCGTCTGAGGGTTAGTCGGGACCTAAGGTTAATCCGAACGGAGATACCGATGGCAAACTGGTTAATATTCCAGTACTAGTTAATATTGCGATGGGGTGACGGAGAAGTGAACAGCTTGCGCACAGACGGAATTGTGCGTTGAAGGGTGTAGACGTTGATTGAGTAGGCAAATCCGCTCATGAGTTGAACCTGATAGTACCAAGCGTCTATTAGACAATTGGATATAGCTCTAATCATGCTCCCAAGAAAAACCTCTAAGCTTCAGATATTAACTACTCGTACCGTAAACCGACACAGGTAGTCAAGAAGAGAATTCTAAGGCGCTCGAGTGATTCATGGCTAAGGAACTAGGCAAAATGGTCTCGTAACTTCGGGAGAAGAGACGCTCACCTTCGGGTGAGCCGCAGTGAATAGGCCCAGGCGACTGTTTATCAAAAACACAGGACTCTGCGAAATCGAAAGATGAAGTATAGGGTCTGACACCTGCCCGGTGCCGGAAGGTTAAGAGGAGGCGTTATCTTCGGAGAAGCGCTGAATTGAAGCCCCGGTAAACGGCGGCCGTAACTATAACGGTCCTAAGGTAGCGAAATTCCTTGTCGGGTAAGTTCCGACCTGCACGAATGGTGTAACGATCTGGGCACTGTCTCGGCCATGAGCTCGGTGAAATTGTAGTATCGGTGAAGATGCCGATTACCCGCAACGGGACGGAAAGACCCCGTGCACCTTTACTATAGGTTCACATTGACATTGGATAATTCATGTGTAGGATAGGTGGGAGACTTCGATCTTGCTTCGCTAGGAGTAAGTTAGTCGCTGTTGAAATACCACCCTTGGATTATTTGATGTCTAATCCCTAGCAATAGGGAGACATTGTGTGCTGGGTAGTTTGACTGGGGTGGTCGCCTCCAAAAGAGTAACGGAGGCTTCTAAAGGTACCCTCAGCACGCTTGGTAACCGTGCGTAGAGTATAATGGCATAAGGGTGCTTGACTGGGAGACATACAAGTCGATCAGGTACGAAAGTAGAGCATAGTGATCCGGTAGTTCCGTATGGAAGGGCTATCGCTCAAAGGATAAAAGGTACGCCGGGGATAACAGGCTGATCACTCCCAAGAGCTCATATCGACGGAGTGGTTTGGCACCTCGATGTCGGCTCGTCACATCCTGGGGCTGGAGAAGGTCCCAAGGGTTGGGCTGTTCGCCCATTAAAGTGGCACGCGAGCTGGGTTCAGAACGTCGTGAGACAGTTCGGTCCCTATCTGTTGTGGGCGTTAGATATTTGAGAGGACCTTCCTCTAGTACGAGAGGACCGGGGAGGACGAACCTCTGGTGTACCTGTTGTGGCGCCAGCTGCATTGCAGGGTAGCTATGTTCGGATGAGATAAGCGCTGAAAGCATCTAAGCACGAAACTCGCCTCAAGATGAGATATCTTTTAAGGGTCGTTAAAGACGATGACGTTGATAGGTCACAGGTGTAAAGATGGCGACATCAAAGCCGAGTGATACTAATTACCCGTAGACTTATAATTTGCTTAGTTTAATCGCTATTAAACTATCGCACTCACTACTTCATGAAAACTCAAGCTTCGAGAGCCTCAGCTTTCGGAGATTAGACACACAATGTCTTTTACTGTTCGAGTTGACTTTAGGGTCAATGGTTGTAAAAGCTCATTTGTTAACGAAATTCCTTACTATCAAGGCCACATTATGGTCAAAACGATAAGTAAGACACGCTTAGCGTGAAGATTTTCGGTGTCTATGGCGGTTGGGTCCACCTCTTACCATTTCGAACAGAGAAGTTAAGCCAACTTGCGCAGATGGTACTGCCCTTTTAAGGGTGGGAGAGTATGTAGATGCCAATTTTTAACCCCTGATTTACTTTGTAGGTCAGGGGTTTTTTTATGCCTTTTTTTTAGATTTGATCATGTGATGCTTCTCGATACAATTGCTCATACTTCACAATCACTCGAAGTGACTTGGTTGAGACTTCTTGCTACAATTTTCTGCGAAAATTACTCCAGCTAAAGCTGCTATGAGAAGTTCCAATAGGGATAGGAGTGGTAGCTTTTAGCTTTGCCAAAACTAAAGCGGATAGCCCGACCTTTTTGGCTGATTGGTCTTGCCAAGTTAAAAAATAAGTTGGCGCTTTTTATTGATCAGCGAATGCTTGTTAGAAAAGAAAAGGGATTGCCCTAAATGATTATACTTCTATAATTATTAAACCGTGAAATGGTACGAGTTATGATTTGGAGAAAAACGGAGTCCTAGAAGTTATTTTATTCCGTGATCATTGAAGATTACATAACCTAGGCTTAACTGAAACGAAAGTGGCCTTAGTTGTGACTGACTATCAATATAGTTTACGGTGGCACGAACGGGACCAATTATTGAATGGTAGATGAGTGAGGCGCTGGCAATTCCAAAGCGATCGCTAAATAACTCTCCTTCATAGGCGGCTCCGTCATTACTTAGAATACGATTAATGGGTTGAAAAATATATGCTTCAATTCTTAGATCGACTTTATCTTTTAAAGTAAACACATTCATTAGACCAGCGGCGAAGTATTTATTTGCTCTAAAATCATTATAAAACCCGGTTTTAGAATCAGGGATGGGTTGAAAGGCATGAGAAGAAAGAATACTGGCCGTATAGTTTTCGAAGAACGGCTGTGTTGAGTAGACGCTTTCTAACTGAATTCCCAACCGATAAAGGCCTTTTTGAATGAAATAACTCTTATAGTTAGCTTTGACATAGAACCAATTTTTGAATGATTTAGTAATTTCATTGGTACTAGATGTAGAGCCAGGCATGGTTGTTTCGATTCCATGAATGAATCTTGACTTGATGGAAAGGTATGAGCCAGCTGACTCGAATTGCTTACGGTTTAATTTATCTATAGTAAATTCAAAACCAGGCGAATAGTATAGAAAATTGGTGTTGTCCGTAGTGTCAAGTTGGGTGAAATTATCGGTTTGATAATAGGTGTTTTCATTTGTACCGTTCGTGAAGTCAAAGATTAACTTAGATTTGGAGCTTGCTGGGATAACATAATTCACAGACCAATAACGTTCATTTAGAACAAGGAATGACGGTTTTGAATCTTCAAAGAATGTTGCAAAACTTTTAAAATAGTCCCAACGGTTCATGACAAAAACAGGTTCAACATAAGAAGTGGTTTTAGTAGGGAGATAGAATTTAATACCAGTTTTAACAGAGCCGTAAAATTTGCCAAAATAGGTGTTTGCATATACGGTAATGGGCGTGATTTGAAAATCAGAATAAGACACGCTTAAGAAACCAGTGTTTACAGGTTTTGAAGAATAGTGACCGCCGAATGCTGCTTTAAACGGTTTTTCCTTTCTGAAATCAATTACGAGTTCTTGTGTTGAATCACTAATAGGAAAGAGCGTTGGAAACATAGATAGCACATGTTCACTTTGATAGAGACGCAAGTATCTTTTTTTAAGTTCTTCATATTCTAATGTCTCATTTTTTTTTTTGTTGATTAGCTTACGCTCAATATATTTTTGTTCGTTAATACTGACCCCCTTCACAACAATTTTTGTGACGGCAATTTTTTTCTTTTTTTCGTGATAGATTGATCTGGATTTTAGAAGTTTTTCATCTGAAACACGAAGATTTACGTAATATTTAATAGAATCGATTTTTTCAAGTGCGGCTTCATAACCAATTTGGATGGCTTCTTCAATTTTGTTAAAATCAAAGGTGCCAATTTCTCCCAGATCTGGTTCAATGATGACTCCTGCTTCACAAGGCAGTCCATAATCTGAGTGTGCGGAGAACATGTTTTTTATTTGCGACATGAGATCATCTGCTTCAGGCGGGGCTTCATTATAACTGACATTACTCCCGATAATGAAATCAGGATCTAATTCACTATACATTTCTTTGGCAGGGAAATTATTATAGAGTCCACCGTCAAACATTAATATACCATCTATCTCGATAGGGTTAATAAAGAACGGGTAAGTCATTGAAGCTCGAACGGCCTGGTTTAGATTCCCTTCTTTAAACAAAATACTTTCTTTCGTGGCGATATTAGAAGCGACACAACGAAAAGGAACAAATAAACTATCGAATGAGCCATCACCAATGTCTAAATTATTACCCAAAAGATTGAGAACTTCTAAGTCTAAAAAAGTGGGATTTAGAATATTAGTAGGCAATGATTTTTGCAAAATAGAATCCTTTGCAAAGCGAATAGACATTAATTCAGCATCACGATCCGGGTTATGGATGGCATATCGAAAATCTTCTTCTAACCTATCATGAGACATGCGCTGAAATTTATCTGTTAGCACAATATGTTCAATTTGTGCGGGAGAGTAACCTGAAGCATACATAGCCCCGATAAGCGCACCAGCAGAAGCACCAGTAATAAAATCAATAGGAATATTATTTTCCTCTAATGCTTTAAGAACACCAATATGTGCGAAACCCGCAGCACCGCCTCCACTAAAAACAAGGCCTACTCTCTGCGATAAACCTACAGAACAGATAAAGAGAAGAATTGTATTGAAGATAATTTTTTTCAAAAGAGCCTTTTACTCAAAGATAATTACTTTTTTTTAGAAATTACTTTTGTTGCTTTGAAAGGTTGGTTTTCAAGCACAATTGATATCTTTGCAAAAAAAGTAATATGGAGCTTGTTGCAAAGACGTTATACGGATTAGAGGAAGTACTAAGAGATGAGATTATTGCATTGGGAGGTACAGAAGTGAAAGCAGGGAACCGCGTTGTGACTTATAAAGGTGATATGAAATTGCTTTATGAAAGCAATTTATGGCTAAGAACAGCTATTTCTGTATTAATACCGATTAAGAAGTTTCGTTTTGCAGATGAGAAGGATTTATACAGAAAGTTTAGTAAGATAAATTTTTCTGACATAATGGGAGTTAAGGATACCTTTGCAGCTAAAGGCGCTGTTAATTCTGACCTATTTAACCACACGGGTTACCCAATGTTGGTGTTGAAGGATGCTATTGCGGATCATTTCAGAGATAAATATGGTGAACGACCGGATGTTGATTTGGCCAAACCAAAAGTATTATTTGATGTACATATTGATGGACATGCCTGTTCTGTGTCACTAAATAGTTCAGGAGCACCATTGTATCACCGCGGTTATAGAAAAAAGACAGGTGATGCACCAATGAATGAGGTTGTAGCAGCAGGTTTAATCAAATTAGCGAAGTGGGATGGAACCACTAATTTTATTGACGTGACTTGCGGATCAGGAACCTTGCCAATAGAAGCAGCCTTAATTGCAAATGGAATTCCGCCGAATATCGCTAGAAAAGCTTACGGTTTTCAAAATTGGAAAAATTACGATCAACAACTTTGGAAAAGTGTAATTGAAAGTGCACCAAACCAACCGAAGCGTGATTTGGATATTAAAATAATTGGATCAGATACGGACGGAGATGTAATTTTAAAAGCGAGAGATAATATCAAAGCATTGCCGCTAGGGAAAACTATTGCATTTGAAATTAAAGATTATAACGATCAAGAAGCACCTGAAGGAAAGGGTGTGTTAATTTGCAACCCGCCATACGGTGAGCGATTAGAGATGGAAGATCTTGATGAATTGTATCAAGGACTTGGTAATTTCTTTAAACGAAAAATGCAAGGTTATGATTGCTGGGTTTTGAGTTCAAACTTTGATGCATTAAAAAGAATCGAGTTAAAACCGTCAGAAAAAATTCAAGTTTACAACGGTTCATTAAGTTGTGATTATAGAAAATTTGAAATATTTTCAGGCAGTTTGATAGAACACAAATATGGCGATCGCAATAAGAGAAGAGAGCCAAAACGCAATAAGAAGAATTAGAAATTATTTTTTCTGATCTAACTTTAGAAACTCATTCCAAAGTACTTCATTGGGTGGAGGAGCGAGAATTGAAACAGCTTCTTTTTTGACGGGATGAATAAATTCAAGTTTTCTTGCATGCAGGTGAATTAATCCGTCTTTATTGGATCGTTTAGCACCATATTTAAGATCTCCCTTAATAACACATCCTATATTAGATAACTGAACTCGGATTTGATGATGTCTGCCAGTAGCTGGTCTTACTTGGATGTAACTGTAATTATCGCCTTTACCAACTAATTTAAATGTTAGCTCAGCTTCTTTTGCTCCACTTTTGTTATTTGGTTTAACGTAGCTCTTATTTTGTTTTTCATTTTTCAATAAAAAATCAACAAGCAGACCAGTATTGGAATGTGGAGGTTTTTCTGTTACCGCCCAATATGTTTTTTGAATGTCTTTTATTTTAAAAAGCTCATTCATACGCGTCAGAGCTTTCGAAGTGCGTGCGAAAAGAACTATACCGCTTGTCGGTCTGTCAAGGCGGTGAACAGTTCCTAAATAAACATCACCAGGTTTATTGTATTTTGTTTTGATATAGGACTTGACAAGTTCATTGAGCGGAATATCTCCCGTTTTATCTCCCTGAACTAATGTTCCGGATGCCTTATTAATGACAATGAGGTGATTGTCCTCATAGAGGATTTCCAATTTAGCCATTTAGTATTGTTCCTTTTCATTAGGGAAGTCACTTGAGCGAACATCTTTGATGTAACTCTCAAATGCTCCCAACATTTCTTCATACAAATTATGATATTTACGCAAAAAGCGAGGATTAAATTCGTTGTTAATTCCTAACATGTCATGACTCACAAGGACTTGACCATCAACTCCATTACCTGCACCAATACCGATAACAGGAATCTGAACAGTGGAGGCAACTTGTTCGGCAAGTTTGGCTGGGATCTTTTCTAAGACAATGGCAAAACATCCTGTTTCTTCTAGCAATTTCGCATCTTGAATTAATTGTTCCGCTTCTTCCTCTTCTTTTGCACGAACAGTATATGTACCAAATTTATAGATCGACTGTGGAGTTAGTCCTAAATGCCCCATTACAGGAATTCCAGCAGATAAAATTCGCTTAATAGACTCAACAACTTCTTGTCCACCTTCCAATTTTACGGCGTGGCCACCAGATTCTTTCATGATGCGAATGGCGCTAGTTAGCGCCTGTTTGGAATCGCCTTGATAAGACCCGAAAGGCAAATCAACGACTACTAATGCGCGATTAATTGCCCTTACAACGGAAGAAGCATGATAAATCATTTGATCCAAAGTGATTGGCAATGTAGTTTCATGCCCAGCCATTACATTGGATGCAGAATCACCAACGAGGATAATATCAATACCTGCATTGTCTAAAATTTTTGCCATTGAAAAATCGTAACCAGTTAGCATGGCGATTTTTTCTCCGTTATTCTTCATTTCCTGAAGAACGTGAGTTGTAATTTTCTTTACTTCTTTGTGTACTGACATGTTTTATAATTTACTCGGTAGTAAAAATAGGGAAATATACCTTTATGGGATGTTATAAATGGGAAAAGGAAGCTAAAGTTGGTGTCGTTAGCATAAATAGCAGCAAATAAAGAGATATAATTGGTACATTTATTGTTTACATGTTTTATGAAAGTACTTGTTTTAGGCGCTAGTTTGAATCCACGGCGTTACTCTTTCTTGGCAATTAATGATTTGTTAGATTATGGTCATGATGTGTTGGCTATTGGAAAACGAGAGGGGGAATTAAGGGGGGTGCAAATTTTCAAGGAACCTATGATTACGGATATAGATACCGTTACAGTTTATTTAGGCGCCAAGAATCAGGTTGAATATTATGATTATTTAATTCAACTGAATCCAGCTAGGGTGATTTTTAATCCGGGAGCGGAGAATTATGAACTAGAACAACAACTCACAGAAAAAGGCGTTGAAGTACTCTCGGCATGCACTTTAGTCATGTTAAGAACAAATCAATTTGAATAAATGCAGCATCTATTGAAACTTTTCGGATTATTTTTAATGCTACTCTTGATGAGTGCTTCATTTTCATATGGACAAGAAAAGGCAAAAATTAAAGGATTAAGCTTTGTTGGTTCAAGCACACCAATAGACAAAAAAGATGTTAATCCCATTGTTGCTATCAATGCAAATTGGGTGACATTGATGCCTTACGGATTTATAGGAGCGAATGGAAAAGTAAGTTTCAATTCGGAGTGGCAATGGTGGGGAGAGAAAGTTGAAGGCATTGAGAAAACGGTTGAATTATGCAAAGCTGCAGGTTTAAAGATTATGCTTAAACCACAGATTTGGATGCGAAATGAATATACTGGAAATTTTAAATTATCAACCGAAAAAGAATGGGGGATTTTCGAACAATCGTACGAAGATTTCATCTCAGCAATTCTTGCAGTCGCAATAGAACATGACGTAGAATTATTCTGTATAGGTACAGAATGGAGAGAGTTTGTTAAAGCTCGCCCGCCATTTTGGAACAATTTGATTAGTGAAACGAAAAAAAAATATACGGGAGAACTGACATATGCGGCAAATTGGGATGACTATGCAGCTGTACCATTTTGGAAAGAAATGGATTTGATTGGCCTAAATGGCTATTTCCCGATTAGTATTTCGGAGAAACCTAAATTGAAAGAATTACTAATTGGATGGGAAGTTCACAGAAAAGTCCTACAAGAATTCTCTAAAAAAAATGATCGAAAAATTGTATTCACTGAAATCGGTTATCGCAGTATGGAAGGTTCAACGATTAAACCCTGGGAACATAATACGCGCTCAAAGTACTCCGCAGAAATTCAGCACTTTGCCTACAAAGCATTATTTGATGTCTTGTGGAAAGAAGATTGGTTTGAAGGTTTATTCATATGGAAATGGTATCATAATCACGAAGGTCAGGGCGGAAAGGGCGATATCGATTTCACACCACAAAACAAAACGGCGGAAAAAACCATCAGGTCGTATTGGTCCAACTAAAGTATTCACTTTTAAATGTTGGCTATATATTTTGAGTTAACGAAATATGATTCAACTATCCATTACATTTGCTAAATAGTTACTGCTATGGATAAATCGATCATCTTAATCATTTTAGTCTCCTATTTTATAGTTCTTGTTGGAATTTCATATCTGACGAGTAGAAAAGCAGACAACGAGACATTTTTTACTGGAGATCGCAACAGTAAATGGTATTTAGTTGCTTTTGGAATGATCGGGGCCTCATTATCAGGCGTTACTTTCATTTCAATCCCAGGAGTAATTGAGGATAATAGCTTTACATATCTTCAAATGGCCATTGGTTATGTTATTGGTTATGCTATTATTGCGTTCGTACTGCTACCCTTATATTACCGATTGAATTTAACTTCGATTTACGAGTTTCTAAAGCAGCGATTTGGATACTACACCTATAAAATGGGGGCTGGATTTTTCATTGTTTCTCGCTTAATAGGTGCTGCCTTACGCATGTATTTAGTTGTCATTGTTTTACAAAAATTTGTTTTTGACGACCTAGGCGTATCTTTTGAATGGGCCGTCGTTATTAGTATTTTGTTGATTTGGGTATACACTTTCAAAGGGGGAATCAAAACTATTATATGGACAGACACTTTACAGACTTTATTCATGTTAATTTCCGTAGGGTTGAGTATCTATTTTATTGCAGATGATTTAAATCTTCAATTGGGACAGATATTTGGAGCAATAGATGATGCTGGAATAGGAGAGGTTTTTCAAACCGAGGACGGTTTAGCTAAGAACTATTGGATAAAGGGAATATTGGGAGGTATGTTTATCACGCTTGGGATGACGGGAGTTGATCAAGATATGATGCAGAAAAACCTGAGCTGCAAAAATGAAAAGGAAGCTAAAAAGAACATGATCTCATTTTCAGTGGTTTTGTTTTTCGTGAATATACTCTTTGTAACTCTAGGTGGTTTGCTCTTTTTATACATGGAGGCCAATCCAGATGTTGCTGACCTGTGGAACAGTTTAGGTCAAGATGGTGAAGGCCAAGGCGATCTGTTATTCGCTACAATTTCATTAAGAGGAGGATTGGGTGCTGTTGTAGGAGTTTTCTTCTTACTTGGGCTGATTGCTGCAGCTTATAGTAGCGCAGATTCTGCATTAACATCATTGACAACGTCATTATCGGTAGACTTTTTAAATATAGAAAAAGATGAGAAAGCATTGCAAGAACGAAAGAGAAGAATTGCACACGTAGCTATGTCGTTAGCTCTTTTATTGACCATTATTATTTTTAAACATGCGAATAACGATAACGTGGTCTGGACATTGTTTGCGGCTGCATCCTATACCTATGGTCCCTTACTCGGTTTATTTATGTTCGGAATTATTAGTAAACGTAAAGTTGCGGATAATGTGACTATTTCTGTTAGTATCATAGTTCCAACCTTCTTGTTTCTATTCAATATGTATCTTAGAGAAATCTTTGAGATACCTGTGGGAGAGGCGATTTATGAGTTTGGTTCAGAAATGTTAGGGATTAATGCTTTCTTGGTTTTTATATATTTATGGATTTTTTCCACTGAGAATATAAGGAATAAGGAAATTTATTGACAAATTTGTACAAAGCATTCGAAGCTAGATGACAATAAGCGAAATTTTGAGCCAATGTGTCATGAAATTTGAGTTGGTATTGCTTTTGCATTTAAAAAATTAGAAAAACAAAAAATAATAAGATTATGGCTTTAGAGATAACAGAAGCAAATTATGATGAGTTAGTAGGAAACGCTAATGTACCAGTAGTTCTTGATTTTTGGGCTGCATGGTGTGGACCGTGTAAAATGGTTGGGCCGCTTATCGAAGAAATGTCAAATGAATATGAAGGAAAAGCAGTCATTGGTAAGGTTGATGTAGATAATAACCCTGGAATTGCAGGAAAATTTGGCATCAGAAATATCCCTACAATTGTCTACTTAAAAGGAGGAGAATTAGTTGATAAGTCTGTTGGAGCTGTGCCTAAAGGACAATTGACTCAAAAATTAGACGCGATTCTATAAGCATAGAATCCATAAAAAAAAATTGAGACACCCATTTACTTTGTAAGTGGGTGTTTTTATTTTACAAAATATAGAATTAGAGAAAATCTTTTTGATCCAAATCCTGGAAAGATTTTTTTCCAAATAGAAAACTACCGAATACAATACTCTTTTTGTATAAACCAGTTGTAATTTTTACCCGCCCCGCAGTCTTCTCAGCCTTTCTCTTTTTCAGGAAGGCACCCAATTTACTATAGTAGGACATATGTGCGTTAAATACAGCAGCGAAATGTCTGAACTGAAACTTAAAAACAAATAACATGGCTGCTAAACCGTCTAGAAAAAGTCGTTTCAAAACTTTAAAAAACAAAATCCCATCATAATTTTTAGTGAGCATGAAAAGGCTATTTCTAAAATTAAGGTAAGTTTTTTTTGGATTTTGGTAGCTTAAAGTTCCACCGCCCACATGATATATGTGCGACTGTGCACAGTAATAAATTTTATTCCCTCTTGATTTCAGCCTCCAACACAAATCAATTTCCTCCATATGCGCGAAAAAATCTTCATCCAAACCGCCTACTTCATGATATTTTTCTGCACGAATGAATAGACAAGCGCCAGTGGCCCAAAACACCTCTCGATCTTCATTGTATTGATTTTGGTCTAATTCAGTTTGATCGAAAATACGTCCACGACAAAAGGGATAAAAATCGTTATCTAAAAACCCACCTGCAGCTCCCGCATGTTCGAATCGATCTTTCGCATTAAAGGCTAAAATTTTTGGCTGTACTGCAGCTATAGAAGGGTCTTTCTCCAATAAATCAATGCATGGCTTAATCCAATCAGGTGTTACTTCAATATCTGAATTAAGCAAAACATAATACTCTGCTTCAACATGCTTCAAGGCATCATTATATCCTTTCGCAAAACCTCCATTTTCTTCATTTATGATTAATTCAACCGACTTAAAATTTTCTTGGAGATAGGCTACAGAATCATCTGTGGAACAATTGTCCGCAACATAAACAGTTGCACCTGGAGAGCACGAAATTACAGTAGGTAAGAATTTCTCAAGATAAGCTCTACCGTTATAGTTAAGTATGACTACGGCTGTTTTTTTCATTCGGTTAAATCGACGTAAATATAGTAGTTCTAAGCCGAATGCTATAGATATTGTTCAGAAATGATTTCAAGTCTCTTAATCGCGGAATAAGATACCACTCGAACCACCAAAATGATCAGATCCTCCAGGATCGTCCACATTTGTGTTTGGCGTGTCTCTTCTATGCAGGTCACCTTCCCATCTGAAGTTTTGAAGTTCTCCTTGCATATCAGAGTGGAGCATAGGGTAATCATTTGAAATTAAATCTGGATTATAAAACACGAATCGAATGTTTGAACGCTGACCGATACGGTAATAATGCCAAATTTGATAAGGGTAAGCACTTGGTTCGTTTGGTCGGTCTACAATTTGATTCGGAGATCCATATTTTAAATGAATGCGTCCACGATCAGTCTCCCAACCATGTTTGATTTGAGTTCCAAAAATTTCTTCAGCATACCTCACTTGCAATTTATACCCTAACCATTCTTTATAAGGATTATTGATATTTGTTTCTCTCCAATATGCATAGAAATATTTTTCCATAAAGGTCGTATCCGTTCCTTTAAGCATTTTTCGAATCGTTTCGTATTCATATCGCTCACTGATTGGCATAAGGCTTCCTAAAAAGTAAGGAATTGAGTCCCAAGGGACGCTTTGGCGGAAAGTTGGATCAATTTCAAGATCTTCAATTGAGCTATACTCTTCAGCCTGAATATCGTTACGGCGTTGAAAGAAAACTTTTTTTGTAACTAGGGTGTCATTATTTTTATCGATAATGCTCACGTTCAAGTTATAATCGCCAGATGGTAGGTTTTCGATTGGAACAAACATAATAGCTGGGCTCACTTTACCAGTACTCATGCGTTGAAACTTAAAAATTCCGTCAACTGTATTTCCGGTTTCATATTCAGAAACATCACAAGTGATTAAGAACTTTTCGTCGGTTCCAATTACATCTTCGGTATTATAAACTTCAGTGTAAAAAGCAATTTTTGTGATCTCAGGGGGGAAATAATTAGTGAGGTATGGCAGGATAAAAAAGCCACTTTTCGTGAAATTATTTTGATCCTCTGTTTTATATGCATCTTCGATAAATTCAATATCAGAAATTGCGACAGACGCCTTGTCCATTGGCGCTATTTCAATCATTTGCTCACCCGTGACCTCTTCCCCTGATAATAAATCCTTTATAATTAGTTCATAATTATAGAAGCCCGGTTTAAGCGCATAACGTTGAACATCATAAAAATCATCAACCGTTGAATCTTTCATCAAGGGAGAATCCAATACATATTTATCCGCAATGATTATGTTATCATCTTGACTAAAGATTTGGGTAATTTCAACCTGGGCGTTTAAATTTCCGTTGCCATCTCCTTTATACTTAAAAGAACCACTAATAAATTGCAGCGAAGTGCTGACAAACGACTGTTGATCTGCTGTACGAAACAGCTTATAATTGAAGTACACTTGAGGTTTGCCAAAACTAGTTGCTACAAACAAAAGAGTAATGAGTGAAAATAGAATTTTCATGTTAGTTCGCGTTTGTATATAAAGATAGGGAATTATTTATCGGTTCTGTCCTTTAGATTAGATCCATGATAATCACTGTGGATATTTTAAGTGAAGTTTAGAATAATTCAAAGTAAGTATAATCATATTATCTTAATAAAAAAGAATGGGATGAACTATGGTTCTGTCTAGGCTTTGGGCCTTTGGTGCGAATTAGTCCCCATTCTTTTATTGTCGTTGTAAGAACCATTTAGAATTATAGACGTTCGGGTCTTTT
>Ga0213861_10000905_pt1 | contig 26731 bp, 16 predicted proteins | sample PICome_4_FD_160110 | JGI IMG/M metagenome (GOLD analysis project Ga0213861, IMG submission 160110) | Coastal seawater microbial communities near Pivers Island, North Carolina, United States - PICO131 | ecosystem: Environmental > Aquatic > Marine > Coastal | place: USA: North Carolina... | reverse complement strand
AGCACCGTTAATCCGCAATCGCCCCAAACACAAGGTTCATTCGTTCCTCCTGTACCGGGTACCTTCTTTAACAGCCTTAGTGGTGTGGTTCGCCACGATGCAAACGGTTGTACGGGAGATAACGGCCGTGGCTACGAAATCAATCCATTTGATAGCACACACTACGACATCGGCTACGCGCCTCCGTACATTGCAAACTTTGAGCGCGATCCAGCCGTACCTACATCAAATCAGGATGTTGAGCTCATCATGAACATCACCGATTACGACGGAACGGTAGATTCAGTTGCGATCGCTTGGACTTCAGATAATTCAGTGAGCGTTGCCAACATGCCTGTATATGCCTTGCCATTGAGCCCGGGAACAACAGACGAATATGTTTACGAAATTCCTGCGCAAGCCGATGGTAAGACGGTGCGCTACTACATCTATGCAGCTGATAACGACGGCAACGAAAGTTGGTATCCTGTAAAACCTACAACCCAAAGCACGCCAAACGTCGAATTCTACACCGTACGCGACAACGGAATGATGGTTTACGACATCCAGTATACCTTGAATCCAAACGGCAACAGCCCACTTGCAGGACAGGAAGTAACTGTAAAAGGAATTGTGACTTCTTCTACAAAAATTGGTGACCTCGGCTACCTATATATCCAAGATGAAACTGGTTCGGCATGGAGCGGAATTTGGTGTGTGGGAATTGGCCTGAACACCTACTACCGCAACGAAGAAGTTGAGATTACCGGTGTGGTAGAAGAATACTACGGTATGACACGCTTGAATGTGACCTCTTCTAGCAAAACTGGAAACTTAGGTACGGTGGCTCCTACTGTATTGGATCCATCAGATTCTGCGAGCTATGCCAACTTCGGATGGGAGCCATACGAAGGTGTTTACGTTCGTTACGAATTGCCTTCAGGTCAACTTGCTATTAGCCAGACTAATCTTGGATTCGGCGATTGGGCCGTGAGTAGCTCAAATACTGCAGATGTGAGCCACAGTGGACGCGTATTGGCAGGTCGCCAGAGCACGACAGCGTACAGCTCGCTGGACGCTCAATTGGTTACTGATACCATTTACGGCAGCTTAGATGGCGAAATGAATGTGAGCCCTATCGTTGTGAGCGACACCATGACCTTCGACGCTATTGAGGGAATCCTATTCTATGGTTTCTCAAACTACCGTCTTGTACCTCGCAATAACAACGACTTCATAGGCGCCAACCTCACTTTGGATAGCGTATACGTGCCAACTTCTCCATTGAATATCGTGGAGTTGGAGCAAAGCACTTGGACCTATTACCCGAACCCAGTACGTGACCTACTAAATGTGGAGGCAACTACTTCAGGTACAGTCCAATTATTCAACGCCCAAGGCCGCATCGTACACGCTACCGACTTCAACGCCCAAACGCGCATTGATGTAAGTGCACTTCCTACAGGCATGTATATCCTGAAACTTCAGTCTGCTGAAGGTGTTAAATCTGCTCGCATTTTCATCCAACACTAATGCGTCAAGCGGTCTTATTCATAGCAACCTTATTCTTATTGGGGTGCCGCGACAACGGCACCCCAATTGAGAACCTGCCCCCGGACACTCAGCTTCAGGTGGACACCATTGTTCGCAATGGCGACCTACGCCTAGGCACCAACGTTCAATTGCATTGGTATGGAACAGACCAAGACGGATACATTACTGGATATAACGTAGCAGTGAATGGGATCGGTAGTTTTACTAAAGCCACAGATTCTTTATTCAGTTTCAGCATTGATGCTGGGGTAGACACGGCCGATATTCTCGTTGAAATTTCAGCTGTAGACAATGAAGGTGCCGTCGACGAAAGTCCAGCTCAACTCATTGTCCCCATCAAAAATGCGGCACCCGAAGTGGTTATTGACCCCGACGGCACCCTACCCGATTCCGCCTTCATCGTCGCGACTCTAGATTGGCGCGCTACGGATGAAGATGGCGATGCGACAATTGAACTTGTTGAAGTGAAACTGAATAATGGGAATTGGTTCTCCATTGGGACCCAACCCAGTCTTTTATCTTTTGCTTTGAACAGTAACGGAGTGGTCGATTTTTACAAGAATGCACAATGGACGGACACGCTCAGCGGAGCAAACCTCGTAGGAGAAAATTTCCTTTATTTGAGGGCAAAAGATCGCGCGGGTATTTATTCAGCCGTTGATACTTCGGCAGGATTTCTTTGGTCCGCTTCCACTGAAAATACGTTGCTCATCAACGGGCAAGCAGAATACCTAGGCACCTACTATAAGGCTTGGATGGACAGTGCTAACATTGCCTACGACTACATCCAAATGGACGCCGTAACGGGCGCCGGCATACCTGCCTACTGGAATCCGACGTATGAGATTATCATGTCGCGTTATTCTCAGATTGCCTTATTCACAGATGCCACCGTATTCCCTACCAAATCTGGCTCGGACTATTTATTAAACATTCTAGCATTAAGCACACAGAAATTCTTGCAACAAGGCGGTAAACTCTTCACTGCCTCGCAACTTTCTGCACCGATGGCTGGAGGCGCCTTTTTGGACATCTTCCCCATTGAATCTCTAGTCATTAGTAGTGGTCAAGCGCGTCTTACGAACGACAGCAGTCTTGTTCCATTGGTCAGTGGTTATCCTTCCATGCGTCCACAAAACATTGTACTTGGTATTGTACCTGTGGTACCTTCTGCCGATGCAAGCCCACTGTACAACGGGCAATTGACCAAGATTGCAGGATGGAATGGCGCCAGCACTTTGGGAGCAACTAGAAGCCAAAGTGGTTCCGTGAACCAAGTATTTATAGCCCTGCCCTTACACCTATTCACAAGACCCAACGAAGGCGGTCAAGAACTTTTAGATCATGTATTCAATGCGGTATTCTAGCTGGCACATCCTCATAGCATTACTGGTCAGTACGCTGTCGTTTGGACAGGGCAAAGGCTCGCTTTCCGGTACTGTCATTGATAAGGCAAATGGGGAACCACTCCCTAATGCTGCCATTACTATTGTTGGAACATTCTACCAAGGGCTGACTGACTTTGATGGAAACTTTAAGATTGGTGATATTAAGCCCGGAACCTACAGTGTAAAGTTTCAATTCATTGGCTACCAACCCATGCAGTTCAATGATGTTAAAATTGGAGCTGGAAAAACAGTTAAGCTCAATGCTAAACTGAGCGAGCAGAGTGAAATGCTGCAGGCGGTAACCGTGGTTGGTCGTAAAAACCAAGTGGATTTGGAAAAGGCTTCTTCAGCCATCACCCTTACCGACAACGAGATTGGTGCTTTGGTGGCGAAAGGGGTCGAAGATGTTTTGGCGCAGCAAGCCGGGGTCCAAAAGACGACCGACGGACTCCAGATTCGTGGGGCCCGTGTATATGAGACAGAATACTTGATCGATGGTATTTCCGCACAAGATCCACTTGCCGGAACCGGCGGTGGCGTGAGCGTGAGCGCATCCTCTGTAGGTGCCCTTAATTTAATGACCGGTGGTGCAAGTGCCGAATATGGGGGCGGTTCCGCTGGGATTATCAACACCAAGATTAAAGAAGGTGGAGAGAAACTTAGCTGGGGGCTGAACTACCAGACGGACCAATTGGTCTCTGCAACCTCGTTCAATACGGATGAAATTGAAGCTACGCTAAGCACCCCTATACCTTTCACAGGAAAAAAAGTACGACTCTTCACCACAGCTCGTGGCCAATGGACCGACCATTATTTTGGATCTACAGCGGACCAGCTTAAATCGAGTATGTTCCCAGGCAACCCCGAACTGTGGGCACCACGTCAAAGCAATGACTATTCACACACCATAAAACTCAGTTACGCAAGCAAAGAATTTGGAAAAATTACTTTGACGAACAGCCACAGCTTGATGGTCAATCAAAATTCGCGTACGCTTCAAATTGTTGGTTTTGATGCATTGCTCGCACCAGGATTCCAATACGAGAGAAGCAACAACTTGGACAACGCAACAACCTATACACACCACAGTAACCTCACTGTGCTCGGATACAACAAACGCCTCAACCAAAAGACCGGACTGACCTTTTCTGCCGGTCGTCTGTTCACCAACCTCCGCGCTGATGCCAACGGTCGTCCTTTCCGTGCAGAAACGGTAGATCAAATCTATGATGAGGATTATATTTACACGGGGGACCTCACGGTCTTCAACCCCAACGATCCTTACGGCAACTATTACCTTATTCCAGGAAACGGTCTGATCAATAACGGTGGGATCACGCCGATCTGGCACGATCATTATGCCGCTGAGCACACGATTAAAGGTAAACTCACGTACCAACCCAATACCATCCATACCATTAGCGGTGGTTTGGAACATGCATTGACCGAATACCAATGGGTGGATGTATTCCGTCCATGGGTAGGTGCCCCTATCGCCATTAACGATACCACTTCAACCCCATCCGTAAGTATTGGTTCTAGTAATGATATCTGGAAGGTCAGCCCTCAGAAAGGAGGGCTTTTTGCACAGGACCGCATCGAATACAAAGGCGTCAAAGCCACTATGGGGATGCGTTTCAACTACTGGGCACCAGGCACATTTGCCGATAACGCCGTTGCAGATGAAAACTCGCCTGTACTTGATGCAATTCGGGAACAATACCTTCAAAACTCTTTTGGCGCGGCTGGCTTGCGTTGGAAGGTCCGATTACTTCCTCGCCTAAACGTGAGCTTCCCTGTAACTGAGAACAATGTATTGTACTTCAACTACGGTCATAGCATGCGTATGCCCCATCCTCGATTTATGTATGCGGGACTGGATCCTCAATACCAAGACCGCAGTTTCCTTTCTTCGCTGGGTAACCCAAACCTTAATCCCGAGGTGAACATCTCTTACGAAGTAGGATATAAAACCTTGCTTGGTTCTCGATTGGGTTGGACCATTAACGCCTTCAACAACAACCGTTTTGATTACATCGTCTCACGTCGCGTAATTACTACAGATGCGACGGGTCGACCTGTTACCAAAACCATGTACATCAATCAAGATTACGCAAAAATCATTGGGGTAGAGACGCAGTTGAATGCACGCCTTACGGACCACTTCAACTCGTTCTTCAACGGTTCTTACCAACAAGCACGCGGTAAATCCAATAGTGCTCGTGAAAGCGCCCTACAGATTGCGCAAACTGGAGAAGTGCCTTTAACTCAAGAGCAATACCTCGCGTGGGACCGCCCATGGAAGTTTAATGCTGGTATTAGCTTTCAAAGCGATTCAAGTCGCTTCCGCGCCTCATTAAATGCACAATACACTTCCGGTTACCGCTACACTCCTCAAATACTTGAAGGATACAATGACCTCGGCCGTCCACAATACCGAGTAGATAACGCAAACTACCTCCGAGAGCGAGGTACGTATTGGTTTGGCCTCAACGGCAAGGCCTCTTATGCGCTGATTAAATTTGGAACCGGAGGAGTGCTATTGAACCTCGAGGTAATGAACATTACCAATAGACGGAATGCTCAATTGGTAAATCCAATTACCGGTCGGGCCTATGAATACGGGGATGATGTCCCGCTTACTTGGAGAGATCCTCGACCGGAATACAACGGACCCCAAGAAACAGGAACCGATCCGCGTAACCCAGCGCGCTACTCCGCCCCAACACAAATCTTAGCAGGAATTCAGATCAAATGGTAAGTCATAAGCACATAGCATTCGCCCTCCTGCTACTTTGTAGTACCGTTTTAAAGGGACAACTTTTGCCAACGTACGGTGAAGAACGCGCAGGACTCAGTGCCTTTACTTTTTTAAAGTTACCTATTGATCCAGCTAGCGTTGGAGTTGGCGGTGCAAGTCTTGCAATGACGGAGCACAGCTACGGTGCACTCATTAATCCCGCTCTAATAAGTGGTGGTAATCAACAAGGACTTTTCACTGCCAACCGCTCTTTAGGTGGCGGTATCTCACATGATTTTGTGGCCTTAACCAAATCTCGAGCGAATGGCCAGCACATCGCATTGACCCTAAATTCATTGAGCACTGGCTCGATTTTAGAGCGAACGGTATGGCAGCCTGAAGGCACAGGTGCCACCACTTCAGCCACCCTTAGCTCTGTAGGACTAGGTATTAGCCAGGCATTTTCCGAGTATTTCCACGCAGGAATGCAACTCAAATACGGCTTAGAACAATTGGGCGTGTACCGGGCGCACAATGTCTATCTCGATCTTGGATTCCTCTACAAGCTGGATATCGCCGACCTGCAGTTTGCGGCGGCTTTGACAAATTTTGGACCGAACACTCCAATTTCAAACTTGCCCATTGGTAATGAAAGTGCACTTGCAGCAACCCCACAGATGTTCAGTATGGGATTGCAATGGACCGCTTGGGCGTCCGGCGATCAAAAACTCACGCCAAGCTTTCAACTCAACCACCCGACAGATAACGCCGAATTCTATGCAGCTGGCCTTAAATACCAATGGCGCAGTTACTATTGGACTAGTGTAGGCTACCAGATCGGCAGTCAAAAGTCTTTGCCTTGGATGGGCTTCGGAATGAAAGGACAAATCAGTGGTTGGCCCATTGAATGGGGCGTAGGCGCCATGCCAACTCCTTACGGTACTTATCAAGGAACAATTGGACTAAAAATTAAGCCGCTATCATGGTAAGACTTTTTAAATACGGATTGCCTTTACTCGCGATAATGCTGGGAAGTTGTGAAAACTATTTCGGCAACCGAACCGATTTAGACTTCATTGAAATCCCGACATATGAAGTCCGAGAAATCAGTTATGTGCCCATCGCACCAAATATCCATGATGCACAAGCACCGGTAGATATATACGTAGGATACGATGAATTCATATACGTTGTGGACAGTGCAGATGATCAAATTTTAAGATACGATTTGGCCTTAAATCTTCAAGGTAGCATTACTGTTCCTGGGGTGCGTAAAGTGATACAAAACAGGTCCTTCAAACTTTTGGCCATTGGCACTTACGATACAACGATTACAGGCGTTGATTACAGCCTTACTGCGCTCTACGAGATTGACTTAGTAGATGCCCAAAATACCCTAAGCTTCAATAACGCCTCTCCTGAAGCTGTGCTTGTTCATCCTTTCTACTTTAAAAACAGCTTCTCCTCTTCTGATGCGAAAGTGAAATTTACTGATGTAGCCATCATAGGCTCCAACCTGCCTGCAGAAAACAACAGTTACTACCTCAGCCGTACCGGTTACAGTAATAATAACGCAGGTTTTGGACCGGATTATGCGGTGCTCAAATTTACCAAAGACCATCAGTGGATTTCTAGTATACCGGTGACGGCGACTGGGGCTACCTATTCGAATTATTTTAAAAATCCATTAGCGCTTCAAGGCTTCACTCAGGCCCCTCAGTTGACTGCAAATAATAGTCCTGACTTTTGGGTATTAAATCAAAACGAAGACCAAGAAATTCAGGTGCAGCACATCCAATTCACCGAAGGTCCTTTCGGTGCCTTGTACCAACCCATATTCTATTCCACTTCAGATCCGAATAGCAAAGGCTACTTACAAACGCCCAAACGTTTTGTTGACCCTATTGATCTCTGCCTCGCTGGCGACGGATCAAGATTCCTTTTTGTTGCGGATACGGGAGTAGATAGTGTTTATCAGTTTACCGCGTCGGGTCTCGAAGGGGTGCCTCCTCCTCCCGCCTCAACCGCAGAAACCAATGCTATTTCAACCATTGGGGGCTTCGGTAATGTTAGCGCCATAAGCTATTACGACAAGATTCTTTATGTCGCTGATTCACAATCTGGTATCGTGAAGAGATTTAAACTTACCCTTGATTTTGATTAACACATACTTAAACGAAAACCATTAACTTTAAACTCTACTAAATTCAACACACATGCGCAAGTTTACATTTTTACTCGCAGCTCTTCTGACAGGCTTTTTTGCCTCCGCTCAGAACTGTGGCGAGTTGTACTTTTCGGAGTACATCGAAGGCTCTTCGAATAACAAGGGCTTCGAGATTTACAACCCGACAAGCTCGTCGGTATCGTTGAGTAATTACACCGTTTACCTAAGTGGTAATGGCGGTTCTTACACGAACACATTTACATCTTCAGCTAGCATTGCTCCTTACGATGTCTACGTGATTGCAACCAACCAAGCGGACAGCTTGATGCAATTCCAAGCAGATACCGTTTTGGGCTACCCTTCTGTATCACACTTCAACGGTGATGATGCATTGATTCTCGTAAAAAGCACTGATACATTAGATGTGATCGGGGTTCCTGGAGTAGATCCAGGTTCATCTTGGACCGTTGGAACAGGTTCAACTGCGAACTACACCTTAGTGCGTAAGTCGACCATCACTGGTGGTTCGACGGACTGGACCACTGGAGCTGGTGAATGGGACGTATACGCCCAAAACACCTACTCTTACTTTGGATCACACAGCTCCGCTTGTTCTCCGGTTGATGTCACCTTCCAGGTTGATATGAACAATGTAAGCGCTTCCTTCACGAATGTATATGTGAGCGGTACGTTGAACAGCTGGAGTGGAAACTCAAATCAACTTACCGATGCGGATGGTGATGGAGTTTACGACGGGACTATTTCATTGCTTCCGGGTTCTTACGAATACAAATTCACTTATGACAACTGGACTGGTCAGGAGTCTTTGGACCCTAACTCAGCAGATTCAACTTGTACGTTGACTACTTCTGGTTTTACCAATCGTTACATCACCATCGGAGCAGCGGATACCACATTACCACAAGTATGTTGGGAAGAGTGTGCGGCTTGTTTGAATACGGTTGATGTTACCTTCCAGGTGGACATGAACAACGTGAGTGCTTCGTACACGAACGTATATATTTCTGGTACCCTTAACGGATGGAGCGGAAACGCTAACCAAATGACCGATGCAGATAGCGACGGCGTATACGATGTGACCCTTACATTAAACCCAGGATCTTACGAATACAAATTCACTTATGACAACTGGACTGGTCAGGAGTCTTTGGACCCTACGGCTGATGCCGCTTGTACAATGACAACTGGGTCATTCACGAACCGCGTTGTAGCCACAGGAACTGCCGATACTACCTTGCCTGTAGTATGTTGGGAATCTTGTTTGTCTTGTAACGCAGTGACTCCTTGTTCTGAATTGTTCTTCAGCGAGTACTCTGAAGGTTCTTCAAACCACAAATACATTGAAATCTACAACCCTACAGGTAGTGCGATTTCTTTGAGCGGGTACACCGTATACATGAGTGTGAACGGCGGTACAGCTACAAACTCTTTCACCACCAACGCCACTTTAGCCTCTGGTGATGTTTATGTAATCTCTACCAACCAAGCAGATACTACGATTCAAGCAGCAGCTGATACAGTATTAGGTTACCCAAGTATTGTTCACTTCAACGGTGATGATGCCTTGATCTTGGTAAGCGGTACGGATACCATCGACGTTATTGGTGTTCCTGGAGTAGATCCAGGTTCTTCTTGGACGGTAGGAACCGGTTCTACTGCGAACTACACGTTGGTTCGTAAGAATGGGGTTACTCATGGTTCAACAGATTGGACTACGGGTGCCAATGAGTGGGATGTTTATGCGCAGAACACCTGGTCATACATCGGTGGTCATTCAAGCTCTTGTATCATCACTCCTAATGATGTGACCTTCCAAGTAGATATGAATAACGTTACTGCTACATTCACTAATGTGTATGTCAGCGGAACTGTAAACGGATGGAGTGGTAACTCTAACCAGTTGACTGATCCAGATGGTGATGGCGTGTATTCAGGTACTTTATCGTTAATGCCAGGTTCTTACGAATACAAGTTCACTTACGACAACTGGACGGGACAAGAAACATTGGACCCAACTGGAGATGCTGCTTGTACAATGACTACTGGTAGTTTTACTAACCGCTATTCAACTTTTGGGAATGCAGACACTACCCTTCCTGTAGTATGTTGGGAAGAATGTACTGCATGTGCGGTTCAAACCAACTTCGTTGTAACCTTCATGGTGAATACAGCAAACATAACTGTAGGTACTAATGGCCTTTACCTTGGTGGTGGTGTAATTGGAGGTGCAAATGCAGTTCAATTACTTGATCCAGACGGTGATGGCATTTATGTAGGAACAGATACCCTAAGTGGTTCGAATGGAGGAAACTTTATTTTCCTAAATAGTCCAGCCAACGCATCTGATTGGGGCACCAAAGAAAATCTTGCTGGTTTATCTTGTGCTGACCCCAACAATTACAATGATAGAATTCTACCTACATTTAGCCAGGATACTACACTGATGTTCTGTTTCGGAACATGTTCTACGGATACGTCTTGTACAGTTACATCTACAAATCCTGATGTTACCTTCCAGGTAGACATGAATAATGTAAGCGCTTCATACACGAACGTATACATTTCAGGAACTATGAATGGCTGGAGTGGAAATGCAAACCAAATGTCTGATGCAGATGGAGATGGTGTATATGATATTACATTAACATTGGCTCCTGCTGCTTACGAATACAAGTTCACTTATGACAACTGGAGTGGTCAGGAAACATTGGATCCAACCGCAGATAGTGTGTGTACATTAACCACTGGTTCATTTACAAACCGTTACTCTGTCATCGGCAGTGCGGACACTACATTACCAGCAGTTTGTTGGGAGGAGTGTTCTACTTGTATGACTGCACCATCAGGTTGTGACGAGCTGTTCTTCAGCGAATACGCAGAAGGTTCTTCAAACAACAAATACATTGAGATCTACAACCCTACAGCGAATGCCATTTCATTGAGTGGATATACCGTATATCAAAGCGGTAACGGTGGGTCTTACACAAATACATTTACCACAAGTGCTACTATTGCTTCTGGTGATGTCTACATGATTGCTGCGAACCAAGCGGATGCTTCTATCCTTGCGGTTGCAGATACCGCTATGGCTTACCCATCCATCGCACACTTCAACGGTGATGATGCGATGATCTTAACCTACGGAACAGATACCATCGACGTTATCGGTGTTCCTGGAGTAGATCCAGGTTCATCTTGGACCGTAGGCACTGGTTCTACAGCGAACCACACTTTGGTGCGTAAAGCAACCATTACTGGCGGTTCTACGGATTGGACGACAGGAGCTACAGAGTGGGATGTATATGCTTCCAATACTTGGACTTACATGGGCGCTCACAGTTCTAACTGTATTTATGTTCCGCCTATGCCAACATTCGATTCTATCGTAGCGATCAGCACTATTACAGGTGTAGATGCAAGTGGTGTGGCCGATTCAATTGGCGCTTCGAAATGGATTAAGGGTATCGTTACTACCATCGACTTTGACGGTAATGGCGGATACAGCTTCTACGTAAGCGACAGCACAGATGGAATCAATATCTACAACTTCGCAGATAAGAGTGGTTACACTTCACCAATGATGGGTGATAGTTTGATTATGCACGGTAGTGTAGCACAATACAATGGTTTGACCGAGCTCATCGTTGATAGCATATACTACATCGCTGGTGGATATACATTACCTACTCCAACAGTTGTAACGGCATTGAATGAAAGTACGGAAAGTGAACTCATCACACTCGTAGGTTTTGATCTAGTTGATGCAACGCAATGGCCTTCGACTGGCTCATCGGCCAACGTGGATATCACGAATGGAACAGATACATTAACGATGCGTATCGACAGCGATACAGATATCGATGGGTCAGCTGCTCCAACGGGAACGTTTGACGTAACAGGTGTTGGCTCACAATTCGATAGCTCATCTCCTTACACTGAGGGTTATCAACTCTTCCCACGTATGTTGACGGACATCTTCGAGTACCCATTCATCCCGACCTACACTATTGGTCAGGTTGACGGTATCGACGCTGATGGTGTGCCAGATTCATTGAACGTGTACTGTAAGGTAGAAGGTATTGTTATGGGTGTTGATATGCAGGGTTCTGCTTCTTCCGTCTCGTTTACAGTTCATGATGGAACGGATGGTTTGGGTACTTATTCAAGCGTACCAGCAGCTGCAGCTTACAATGTAACCGAGGGTGACGAAGTACGCATTATTGGTAGCATAGGTCATTTTAACGGTCTCTTGCAAATGTATGTTGACTCTATTGTGGTGTTGAGCACAGGTAATGCAATTCAATCGCCTACTGTAGTTACCACTTTGGGTGAAAACACAGAAAGTGAATTGATCAAGTTTGAAAACGCAACCATGGTTGACCCAACCCAATGGGGATCTGGTTCTTCAGGTTACACCATCGATATCACGAACGGTACAGATACCATCGTAATGCGTATCGATGCTGATGTCGATCTATATGGAACAACTGCGCCAACAGGTGCGTTCGACGTTGTAGGTATTGGTGGTCAGTACGACTTCTCTGCGCCGCATACGGATGGATACCAATTGTTACCACGTTACATCGCGGATATTACTCCTGCAGCTGCTGTATGGGTTCCTGAGATCGTTGTAAGCGAAATCATGGCAGGTTCAAATAGCACTGGTTACAATGCGGATTGGTTCGAGATCTACAACTACGGTGATACCGTAGTGAACATCGGCGGATTCTCATGGGACGATGAAAGTGATATTTCCGGAACATCTGTTTTCCCATCTGTTACTATTGCTCCAGGTGAAGCTATCGTAGTTCTCGACGATGTAGCTGCGAACAAGAACGCCTTCTTGGCAGAATGGAAACTGAACCCAGGTTCCGTTACTATCGTAGCAAACGATGAATTGACCGGTTCATTCCCAAGCTTGAGCCAGAACGGTGATGGTGTGTACTTGTACGACGCCTCAGGTGCTGCCTTGACCAACTCTCTATACACTTCTGCTACAGCGGGATACGCTGTAGAGTTTGATACTACAGGTGCATTCACTGGTGATGCAATTGATGGGGTTAATGGCGCGTATACTTCACTTGAAGGTGACGTAGGTTCTCCAGGTAACCTCACACCAAACTCTGGTGTCGACGAAAACCGTATCATCAGCAACATCTACCCTAACCCAACCACAGGAATCTTTACGGTTGAATTAGGTAGTGAGGTTGCTTACACGGTTCAGATTGTAAATATGGTAGGTGAGACTATCGCTATGGAGCAAGGCGTGGGTAATGCAGTTCGCATGAACCTCAACGCTGCCGCAGGCACATACCTTGTGAAGGTGGTGACTGAGCGTGGTGCTCAAACCCTACGTGTAGTGCTTCAATAAGGAGCGCGACACGCTGAAAATAAAAACCCCCGCGGCTGCGCCGCGGGGGTTTTTTAATGCCTAAAATTTTTGCCTTAGTGCTGAATGATGATCTTCTCCATACGATCCCCGACCAACATATAGTAGGTGGCGGAGGGAAGATGATTTACCGGCAACTTATTCTCCCCGGCCTGAAGGGTGCCCTCATCAACAAGGTGTTTACCTAGGGTGAAGATTTGAAAATCGCTGGCCTCAGTTGTGGTGATGTTCAAAAACGAATCGGCTGGATTGGGTCCAATTTTTAATTGAATAGGGCCCTGCTCCTGAACAGCCATATATGGGTTCCAAGCAACGTGCGTCGAATCGCCGTAGATGTAATGAACAAGCTCTGGGTGGTCGATAAACGGATTGCGGTTGCCCTGCATGTTGTGGATGACGTTGTTTCGGTTCATCTCAAAACTGTCCACAGGATCTGCCCAGTGCCAAGCAATCAAGGTGCTCAATACTGCGAAAGTGGTCCCGCCAGAGTTCAGGCTCTCGCGCACAACTAGATCAGGTTCATTACCAGCTCCCTCGTAGCGCAGATCCATGTAAAGAATGATACGGGCTAAATCACCTTTGACCTTATCACGCGGTTCGAAAAGATTTGCTGATCCGTTCACTCGGTTGCCCGTTGCTGAACCGTTGTAGTTCACCGCAGAACCGCCCGAACCGAGGTCGTCGTATTCGTGATTTGAACGCAAAGAGTTTAGCCCACCGTCGGCGGGCTTGAGGTTGTGAACGTCCGTGCCTACACCCGCGCTTGTGTTAAATCCACCCAAGCTTTGCGGCCAAACATGCTCACGGTTCCACCCTTGTCCGTTGTTGTATTCCTGTGGGCCGTTGACAGATACGCCGGCATAGATCAGGCATACGTTATCTGTGTTCGTGGTGTCTTTATCACTGACCTTGAGCACATCCCATGTATCGGTACTGCTTGAAGAATATTGTAAACGCGTATGCACCTTGATAATATCATACAGTGCTTCACGAAGGTCTTCGCCGTCCTCGTTGTAGGCATCTTGATAATACGGTAAAGGTTGGGCTTGTAAGGCGTTGAATGCCAGAAACAATCCAATGGAACAGAATACTTTGTTCATGTCTTGGGGTTTTCAACAAAGATGCGAAAAATTGCCCCTTAAATTCTAGACCTCGATTTTAAAGCGTGCTTGATTAAAAAGAAAAGCGCAAGCCATAGGGTACCTCCAGGTAATAACCAGATGAGCGATGCCATCAAAAGCAGCTTTGGTGTGGGCTCAATACCCCGTTTAACAAGAATTGCTTTCACATTCATGAAGGCAAAGTACCTTGTCAACATGAAGCTTGGGTTAGGAAAAAGTTGTGTTTACGCTTATTTCCAACGGTTCGTTGGGAATGTTGAATCGAGCAAATGAAGCTCCGCTCCTACATGCGACCAATCTTTTTTGAATTGTGCCAGGGTATGTTGGTCCGTGGCATCGTCTTGAACTCGACCGCCGCTGTTGAGTTTCATGTAGAGCGGCAAAATCGCTTTTTGCAAAGCATGTGGAATGAGCGGTTGAAGCTTAAGTCCCAATTGGTGCAAGGCCCCACTCTTAATCGCCACACTCTCGTTGCGGTGCTCGAAGTCGAAACCGTCGTAAAAGTTTGGATCTACCCCAATGTATTGGGCGATTTCCTGCATTACTTCCACTTTACGCGACATGAAGTCTTCGAACGACCAACATCTTACATGTCCTTCAGGCATCACAGCTAACCACGCTTTCAAGTGCTTGGCATAATCTACGTGATCTGTAATCTGTGGGCGCTGAATGTATTCCTCCAAGGGCATGTCTATACGCTTGGTACGGTAGCGCTCCATCTTGTAATGACTGTACATCTGCTTCGAGGGTTCTCGGAACAAGAAGATCATTTTCGGTGGTGTCGACCAAGAGGAAAAATGATGGCGGGCGGTCTTTTCATAAAGGTAGTGGGCGGTAGCTTCGAATCGGACCGTAGCCTCTTCACCCCCTCGGAAAAAGGCCTCGTAAGAAGCCATATCGTGTTGGTGAACATTTGCCCCCGAATTGAACCGATTGACCTTATCCGCAAAAAAGAACGTCTCCTTCTTGGGACTGCCATAAACCTCGGGATGAGCTGCAAGCCAAAAGTACAGACTGCTGGTCCCGCACTTTGGGGCACCGCCGATAACGACATTTGGAAGAAGTGCTTCGTTCATGCCCGCAAGATAGTAAGATTCAGTACTAGACTGTGGTCAAGAGCAACTCTTTGATCCACCAGGCCAAGGCTCCCCCTACTAAAGGAGCAATGACAGGAATCCAAGCGTAGTCCCAACCAGAATCGATCTTGTTTTTAATCGGCAAGATTTGGTGCATGATGCGTGGGCCTAAATCGCGCGCTGGGTTGATTGCGTAGCCGGTTGTACCGCCTAATCCTAAACCAATAACCCAAACCAACAAGGCTACAGGCAAGGCCCCAATACTTCCCAATCCTATGGGCGTTTGACTTTCACCTTCCAAGGTTCCGCCGACAAAATAAAAGACCACAAAAACCAGAACGAAGGCACCGAGCGCCTCACCAAAGAAGTTGTTCCAAGTACTCTTGATCGCTGGAGCCGTGCAGAATGAACCCCGAATGGAGGCACCATCTTCGGTAATGTCATAATGCGGTTTATAGAACACGTAATTCATGGTTGTGCCGGCAGCTGCACCTAATAATTGGGCCCCGAAATACGACCACATGGTAGCCGTATCCACCGCGCCGTCCATCCATAAACCAAGGGTTACTGCAGGGTTTAAATGAGCGCCACTATACGGACCGGCAACAACAACCCCTACGAAGACCGCGAGGCCCCATGCCGTAGTGATCATAATCCAAGAACCAGGATCGCCTTGCGCCTTGGTATTTTTCAACACGACATTAGCGACAACGCCGTTTCCGACAAAAAGGAGTAGGAAAGTTCCAACGAACTCGGCCCAAAATGGTGACATACGCGTGGTTTTGTTCTGAACTACGAAGATGCAAAAATTGGTAGACTCCGAGAATTTTACTTAATTATCTCTTCGTTAAACTCGCAGGCGTATGAAACCGTATTTGTTGGCTATTGATGCCGGAACCACCTCCTCCCGGGCTATTATTTTCGATGGGGATACTAAGAAAATTGGTCTAGGCCAATTCGAATTTACTCAGTATTTCCCCCAACCTTCTTGGGTAGAGCACGATGCGAAGGAGATTTGGGCATCACAGCTGCGGGCGATTAAAGAAGCATTGAAGCAGGCTAAGGTCAAGCCGCATGAAATCAGCGCCCTCGGGATCACCAACCAACGCGAGACTACCATCATTTGGGATGTCGCCACGGGCGAGCCCATCTATCATGCCATCGTTTGGCAAGACCGACGGACCTCGGATTATTGCAAACGGCTAAAAGCAGAGCATGGAACCACCATCACGGCCAAAACTGGACTGATCACCGATGCTTATTTCAGCGGGAGTAAAATCCGCTGGATTCTCAACAAAGTACCTGGGGCACGAGAGCGTGCAGAACGTGGAGAATTACGATTTGGCACCGTTGATTCGTGGATCATTTGGAATTTAACCGAAGGAAGTTCACACATTACGGATGCCTCCAATGCAAGCCGGACCCTTTTGTACAATATTCATGACGGGCAATGGGATGAAGCACTGTGCGAGCTATTAGAAATACCGATGTCCTTACTCCCTGCAGTGGTCGACAGCAGTGGACTCCTCGCTCAAACTTCCGAAAAAGTCTTTGGCGCAAGTGTGCCTATTGCGGGGATCGCTGGAGATCAGCAAAGTGCGCTTTTTGGCCAATTGTGTTTTGAACCGGGTGAGGCTAAGAACACCTATGGAACCGGCTGTTTCGCGGTAACCAATACTGGAAGAACAATCGTTAATAGCACCAATCAAATGCTCAGTACGGTCGCATGGCAATTGAACGGTAAACTCACCTACGCACTTGAAGGATCAGTGTACATCGCTGGCGCCTTGGTGCAATGGCTCCGTGATGGTTTGAAAATCATTGAAAACAGCAGTGATATCGAGGCCTTGGCGCTGAAGGAAGGTCACAACGGCGGCATCACCATCGTACCTGCCCTTAGCGGTTTGGGAGCACCCCATTGGGACGCCTATGCCCGAGGTGCAATCATGGGCATCACCCGCGGAACCAACGACAGTCACATCGCCTATGCAGGGCTCGAAGCCATCGCCCTGAGCACAGCAGATGTACTGGAGGCCATGGCCAAAGACCTTGGACAAGAACTAAAAGCCATCAAAGTGGATGGTGGGGCCAGTGCCAACGATACCATGATGCAGTTGCAAGCCAATATTCTGAGATGCCCGGTGATCCGCCCTGCGGAGACGGAGAGCACAGCTTTAGGTGCAGCATTGCTCGCAGGACTCGGCATAGGGTATTGGTCATCCCTGGAAGAGCTTAAGCCTTTGCTGAACGTGGACGAAAACTTCGACCCCAAACCCATAGACCAAAGGTTATTGAGAGATCAATGGGGACGCGCCATTGCTGCGAGTAAAGGATGGATCAAAGCAGGGGCAGATGAATAGAGCTGAGAATCTTGCGCTTCTCAAGGAAGATGCCTTTGACATTCTCATCATAGGCGGCGGTGCTACGGGATTAGGAGCGGCCGTTGATGGTGCAGCACGCGGTTATAAAGTCGCCTTAGTTGAAGGGGCAGATTTTGCCAAAGGCACGAGCTCCAAAAGCACCAAACTGGTCCACGGCGGGGTTCGATACCTGCAAAACGGGGATATTTCGTTAGTTATTGAGGCCTTGCGAGAGCGGGGTCTTTTGTGTCAAAACGCCCCACACTTGGTTAAAAACCTCAGCTTTGTTATTCCATCGTACGATTGGTGGAACAGTCCATTCTATGGCGTTGGATTGAAGATTTATGATTTAATGGCGGGAAAATTAGGCTTAGGTCCTTCCGAAATGATTTCTCTGGAAGAGACCTTGAAACACATTCCCAATGTTAATCAAAAGGGATTGCGCGGCGGTGTCCTGTACCACGATGGGCAGTTTGATGATGCTCGATTATCCATTTCTCTTGCCCAAACGGCATCGAAAAACGATGCGGTGCTCTGCAACTATTCAAAGGTCATAAGGCTTTTGAAAGAAGATGAGGAAATCACAGGTGCTCAAGTTCAAGATGTTCTAAGCGGTGAGGTCTTCGATGTTCGCGCCAAAGTGGTCATTAATTGTACGGGGGTTTTTGCCGACGATGTGCTGAAAATGGACAACCCTGCGGCCAAAGCGACCATTCGGCCATCGCAAGGAGTTCATATCGTTTTAGACAAGAGTTTTTTGCCGGGTGATGAGGCCATCATGGTGCCCCAAACAACGGATGGCCGCGTGCTCTTCGCAGTGCCTTGGCACGATGTGGTCATCGTAGGAACTACGGATACTCCTTTGGAAGATCGTCTACTGGATCCTATAGCCCATGTAGATGAAATCCAATTCATACTCGATAATGCGGGTATGTATATGTCGAAAAAACCGACTAAAGCAGATATTTTAAGTGTCTTTGCCGGTTTGCGGCCGTTAGCAGCTAATGAAAGTGTTAGTGAAAGTACCAAGGAAGTCAGCCGACACCACAAGGTATTGGTCAGTCCTTCGGGATTGATTTCAGTATTGGGCGGTAAATGGACGACTTACCGGAAAATGGGTGAAGATGCCATTGATAATGCGTTGGTAGTTGGCGCCCTTCCCCCTCGGAAATGTCAAACGGAGAATATGCCCATTCACGGCTATGAGATTGCGCCGGATTGGTCGGATCCACTGCATGTATACGGATCGTATCGAAAGAAAATCCGAAAACGCATTGAAAAGGAGAATGAGCAGTCACTGAGCGATAAATTTCCTCTTTTTCCCAGCATGATTCGTTGGGCGGTGAAGAAGGAAATGGCAATGACCTTGGAGGATGTACTCGCACGTCGCACACGTGCCATATTATTCGACGCAAAAGAGGCAAGAAAAATCGCGCCGGAAGTTGCTCGTCTGATGGCACAATATCTTGGTGAGGATGCGCGTTGGATTACCCGACAGGTTGAAGAATTTCATGCGTTTAGCAACCCTTATGTGGTGAACTAGGCATTGGTGAAATCACTACATTTGACCGAAGCCTTAGGCGAATGAACGTTTCGAAAAAACAAATCTCATCAGGTGCCGTCATCAATATTGTCGGAATCCTTGTAGGGGCCATTTTAAATTTATGGTTGCTGCCCAAACTTTTTAGTACTGAAGAGTTGGGGATGTACCGTTGGATGGAGCGCACAGCAGTATTGCTTTCCAACATCTTGCTCTTTGGTGTACACCGATCCTTCACCAAATTCCACTCAGATCCGAACAAGGATAAAAAGGAATTTGAAAGCGCTGTGGTGGGACGAAGTACCCTATTAATGATTGTATTCGGGATTCTCCTGTTCATTTTAGGGCCTCAATTGGGACCGATTTTCAACTTCGAAAAGGACACTGAATTACTTCGTTACCTCAGCTTCTTAGTGGTAAGCGGAATGGCGTTTTTAATGGCCGTTTCAGCGGCAGCGACAACAAAGCGAATTGCCGTTCCCGTATTCTATAAGAACCTAGGCTTACGTATCGCCATGCTCCTCCTAGGCCTACCACTGCTGTATTATGCATTCACCTTTAGCGAATGGCTCATCGCATATGCTTGGGCATCATTGGCTTTGGGGTTGGTGGCTTTGCTATATGCCTGGAACCGCGTAAAACCTAATTTCACTTGGAGACATATGGGTGCGCCCATGGGTAAAGACGTTCAAAAATTTGCTTGGATCAGCGTCTTTAGCGTACTCATCGAAATAGGCATTAATACCTTGGATGTGCAAATGCTCTCCATGCTCACCGATATGGAAAGTGTCGGGATTTATGGGATGGCATTTTTTATCGGTTCGGTCATCGATGGTATTCGCAGACCCATTAACCAAATGCTTGCACCTCAAATTTCTAAGAATTGGAACAATGGCAACATCGAGGTACTTCGCAAGATTTACGAGAAAACCTCAAGTGCTCAAATGCTCGTCAATGCAGCATTTGTTATCATGGTTATGGTAAATGTACAATGGGTCTTTTCCTTGATACCGGATGGTGAGCGATTCTACCCTGCGATTCCCGTGGTCGGTTGGACCTTGGCACGTAAATACATCAATGCCTCTTTTGGCTCGAATGGGGAGATCATTGCGAACAGTCCTTTTTATAAGCTCAACATTCAAATCGGATCAATCATGTTGGTCATCAATGTGATATTAAATTTCCTATTCATTCCAAAATACGGCATATTGGGAGTCGCCTATAGCGGCTTGATTGCGGTTCTTTTCGTAAACGCCATGCGTGCAGTGATGATCTATCGCAAGAGTGGCATGCAACCCTTTACAAGAGAGAGCCTATACATCTTTGTAGGCAGCTCGTTCGTGGGTTTGATCTGTTATGCACTACCTGTTGAGGGCCTGGCTAAGTTCCTTCTATCAGGGCTTATTGTCCTCGCCGTAGCTGTAATATCTAGAAAATTCATCAAGCACGTCCTTTTGCGCTAAGCCAACGTACCTTTACAAAGTTGAAAGTCGCATATATTCAAAATAGAGTCCAATTAGGTGGCCGATTCCAGGTGACCTTCGAAATGACCAAGGTCCTAAACGGCATGGGCATTGTTCCTGATTTCTATTGTTATCGCCACCGATTAAACTTGGACGATATCAAAGCGCATTACGGTGAAGCAATACAATTGAACTTTATCACCGTCAAGGAGCCTAAACTGCCTTTTGAATGGAACATTACGCGCTTCAATAGCGACGTAAACAAGTATGTTCGAGACTATGATCTCGTCATCAACAGCAACAATACTAGCTTAGGATTAGATTCGAAACTTAATGTCTTGAGCTACGTGCATTACCCTCGGAAGGCCAGGCTGATGGGCCGTATTTCGATAAAAAAATTACTAGATGTAGGCCGCGACCCAATGCAGCTTAATGCACTTCGGTATCGTTGGCACTCGACTGTAGGTCCGAATGATTTGCAAATTGCAAACAGTGCCTTTACTGCTGCGCGCTTTGAAGAGCATTACCAGAGCAAGATTGACGGTATACTTTATCCCCCCGTGGATATCGACTTCAAAGAAGATAAAAAGGTCCAAAATCGTATTGTCAGCTTGGGTAGGTTCTCACCTAACAAGCGCCAATTAGAGCAAATCAAAATGATGGCCCATTTGCCGGAATATGACTTGTACCTCATTGGATTTAAAAATGACCATGCGTATTTCGACACCTGTGCGCAAACTATTGAAAAACTCGGACTGAAGAACGTACGCCTTGTAGCGGATGCATCAGAAGAAGAACGGAACGGACTATTGACCTCTGCGACTTTCTTCATTCATTCACTTCGCGAGGAGCCATTTGGCATTACAACGGTTCAAGGAATTGGCGCAGGTTGCTTGCCACTCGTGCACAACAGCGGAGGGCAACGTGAAGTGGTCCCTTATTCGGAACTTCGGTACGAAAGTGAAAGTGATATCCCTGAGTTGGTGCGTGGACTTGAAAAATCGGACCAAATCACAGAACTTCGTGAAGCGCTGCAAAAGCATGTGCGTTCGTACGAAAGCAAAGCCTTCCGCGAACAATTCAAACAACTACTCGAGCAAAAACTCCCGAAATCATGAGAAAAGACAAGCTTCTAAAAGAATGGTTGGAGTTTAACCTAAAGTATTGGAAAGGTTTGAAGCACCGGGCGAAACTGCACGGGCATCTTTCTAACAGCGAGATGCTTCCCGAAGAGGTCATGGCCAATGCACAGCCTGTTTTTGTGCTCTCAACAGGACGTGTGGGCACCATGCTGCTTACTCGGTTATTTGAACTTGAAGATGGGCTTCACATTGAGCACGAAGCCTTACCAGAAATGCTATTCGCAGGGAAAACTGCCCATAATGCTCCAGACAATATTGAATTTTCCAAAGGTGCATTTATGGCCGGACGCTACGAAGCCATTCGCGATTGCTACATGCAAGGGTTGCGCTATGTAGAAACCAACAATAGACTCACCTTCTTTGCCCCCGCAATGGCAGATTTGTTCCCAAAAGCAAAATTCATCCACCTACTGCGTCATCCCGACAGCTTTGTTTCTTCTGGTATTCAGCGCAATTGGTACACAGGGAAAACCATCACTGATGAAGGACGTATTCAACCGCCTTCGGATGCAGGTGCGGAAACGACGCAGGATAAAATTGCGTGGTTGTGGAATACTACCAATGCATTTATCGACGATTTCAAGGAAGGTGCTGGCAAGGACAGGACATTAACGGTTCGCTCAGAAGATCTTTTTTCAAATGTGGAGGAAGCTCAACGCATTCTAAGCTGGCTCAACTTCAATGCCAGTGAATCAAGTATCAAACGTGTTTTAGATACACCGGTAAATAAGAGTCGTAAAAAGAAAGTAAAGCAGGACTACAATGGCGAACTCACGCCATTGGTTCAGAAATACTACGGCCGTTAGTCGATCAGCAATTCAGGATAGAACACTTCGTAATCCTTACGGTATAGTGCTTGCAGCCTTCGACGCTGATCGTCATTTAGTTCAACCTTTTTCGTTGACCTGTTCACGTTTAATTTGACCTCCTTTTCATAAGGTGTGCCCAATTTTTCCGCCACCTTAGCGAAGTCTTCATCAAAGTTTTCGAATCGGCCAATAAAGTCCATGTTGGGTATATCGATTATGGAAGTCTGTGCTCGTAAATGCTCGTCGCACTTGGTCACATCTTGACCTTCTACCCAGCTCAAAAAGGCATCAAAATCTTGCATGCGCTGGTGTTCTTCCGGGGTGAACCTGAAGTAATTCTGAACCGTGACCTTGTCCTTCCAACAACTGATGAATTTTTCTTCTGGATTGCGCACGAAGGCAAACTTGTAGAAGTTGCGTACCATCCACTTGGAATACGGCATCGCTGAACCATAGATCAATGAACCCGATTTGCTATCCGCAGTGAGGTAATTGTTAATGGTTCGAGAAGCTACCTTGTAATTACGGAACCAAATGGCCTTGTAACGGTAGCTGTACGACATGAAAAAACGTTCGCTTTTGAATAGCTTCAATACATACTTGTTCCAATAAAAGTGTCGGAATTTGTAGGGTATTTCACTAATGTTCAATTTCATGTGCGCAATGATTGAGGCGCTAAAATACATTAAGTCTCGGATGCACTAGTGCCGTGGGGTTTAAATGAGGTAAATTTACTTCATGCAACTGCCACAAGTACTCTTCGAATCCAACCAACTATTGGTGATTAACAAACCTTCGGGAATCATCAGTGAACGAAGCACTCATGAACCTCTTACGGCAGAAGCAATGGCACATGCCCAAGTTGCGCAAAAGGTACGCGACCCCTTCATCGGCGTTGCCCATAGGCTCGACCGCGTTACCAGTGGAGTGCTGATTTTTGCTAAGAAACGGAGTGTATTAAAACTACTCAACCTTTGGTTTAGCGAACGGAAGATTCAAAAGACATACTTAGCAGTTGTTGACCAAGCACCCCCCAAGGAGGCTGGGCTGCTAGAACATTTTTTGGAAACAGATGACAAAGCGAAAAAAGCAATTGTCTTAGAATCTAAATCAGCTAAAAGCAAGACTGCCAAACTAACGTATGCTGTAATTGGGCGTGAGGAAGGGTTTTGGCTATTAGAAATTAAACCTTTCACAGGCCGTTTCCATCAAATTAGGGCACAATTGGCACACGTGGGTTGTCCTATTATTGGAGACGTAAAGTATGGCGGAACTGCCGGGAGTGAAAAATCGATCGCACTGCATGCCTGGAAACTTAGGTTGCCAGAGGCTATAAACACCAGTCCAACGGAATATAAAGCGCCTTTACCTTCATCCAATTACTGGAGTTATTTCTCGATTTAAGCCTGCATCTTTGATAGTCTAGGTCTATCGATAAGTAATTTCTTTCGATTGGCTCTATGGTTTAATGTTTCTAATTTGATGTCGATAACCAGAACAAACACTTCCTATTATGAAAAAAGTATTATTTGCTTTAGCAGCTGTTGCCTTGATGCAATCGTGCTCACAAAGCGGTGCCGATCAGCACGCAACGTCGGAGGATGGTGGCGGATGCCCAATGGGGTTTGATGGTGGCCATACCAAAGATCAAGTATCAATCATTAAAAACAATAGCGATTGGTGGCCCAACAAACTAAACCTGAATGTATTACGCCAAAACTCAGCTTTGGTCGATCCTTTAGGGGAAGATTTTGAGTATTCAGAGGCCTTCCAGCAATTGGATTACGATCAACTCAAAGCAGATATTGAAGCTGTATTGACCGATTCACAAGATTGGTGGCCAGCCGATTACGGGAACTACGGACCGCTTTTCATCCGTTTATCATGGCACAGTGCTGGTACCTACAGAACTGGAGACGGTCGTGGTGGTACACGCATGGGATTGCAGCGCTTTGCGCCACAAAACTCTTGGCCAGACAACGGTAACCTCGACAAGGCTAGACGCTTGCTTTGGCCTGTGAAGCAAAAATACGGTCAGCAGGTCTCATGGGCAGATCTCATGATTTTGGCCGGTAACGTTGCTCTAGAATCTATGGGCTTTGAAACTATCGGTTTTGCCGGTGGACGTCCTGATGTATGGGAAGCCCAAGAGGATGTGTACTGGGGACCAGAAGGCGATTGGTTAGATACCCGTCGTCTGAACGAAAACGGGGAGCTTGACCTTGCCATTGAAAACCCATTGGCTGCGGTTCAAATGGGACTCATCTATGTAAACCCAGAAGGACCTAATGGCAATCCAGACCCATTGGCTTCGGCAAAAAACATTCGCACTTCTTTTGCCCGCATGGGAATGAATGACGAAGAAACTGTGGCGCTGATTGCAGGCGGACACTCGTTCGGGAAAACGCACGGTGCGGGTCCAGCAGATCACGTTGGCGCTGCTCCAGAAGGCGCTGCCATTGAAGAGCAAGGATTTGGATGGAAGAGCTCCTACAAATCAGGTAAAGGCGCAGATGCCATTACCTCAGGTTTGGAAGTGATTTGGACACCTACACCTACACAATGGTCACATGCCTACCTGAGCATTCTATTTAATAATGAATGGGAATTGACTAAATCTCCTGCAGGTGCACACCAGTGGACCACAGTTAGCGAAGCAGCTATTCTACCTGATGCTTTCGACGAAAACAAAAAACACAAGGCTACGATGTTAACCTCTGATTTGGCATTGAAAGAAGATCCTGCCTATCGTGAGGTTTGTCAGAACTTCATCGACAACCCTGAGAAATTTGAGGAGGCCTTTGCAAAGGCTTGGTTCAAACTCACACACCGCGATATGGGTCCAAAAACCACTTATCTCGGTCCTGAAATTCCTGAGGAAGATTTTATCTGGCAAGACCCAATACCTGCCAGAGATCATGATTTGATCAGCGCATCTGATATCGCTCGATTGAAAAAAGACATCCTTAGCTCAGGCATTCCTCACAATGAACTCATTGAGGTAGCTTGGTCTTCAGCGTCGTCATACCGCGAATCTGACCGCCGTGGTGGTGCCAATGGTGCACGTATCCGTCTTGAGCCTCAAGTAAGTTGGGAGTCAAACAACCCGGCACAACTCAAGAAGGTATTGGCGATTTACGAAGGGATCCAATCGGACTTTAACGCAACTTCGGGAAGTAAGAAAGTAAGTATGGCCGATCTTATTGTTCTTGGCGGTAGTGCAGCGATTGAGGCTGCGGCTAAGGCAGCAGGCCACAATGTAAGCGTTCCTTTCACTCCAGGTCGTATGGACGCATCTCAAGAGCAAACTGATGTTGCTTCTTTTGCTGTGCTTGAGCCGATGGCGGATGGTTTTAGAAACTACCAAAAGAAAAAGTATACGCTGACAACAGAAGAACTTTTGGTTGATAAGGCGCAATTACTAACCCTAACCGCTCCAGAAATGACCGTTTTGGTAGGTGGAATGCGCTCACTGAACGCAAACTTTGACGAAAGCAACCATGGCATTTTAACCAATCGTCCTGGAACACTTTCAAATGACTTCTTCACCAACCTGCTTAGCATGGATACCTACTGGACACCTATGGACGAAGACGAAATGATCTTTGAAGGTAAAAGTCGTGCAACCGACGAAGTGGTTTGGACCGCTACGCGTGCAGACCTCATCTTCGGATCAAATTCAGAATTGCGCGCGCTTTCAGAAGTTTATGCAAGTAGTGATGGCGGTGACAAATTTGTGACTGACTTCATAAACGCTTGGGTAAAAGTGATGAACCTCGATCGTTTTGATATCTAAAATCTCTTATGAGCGGCCCCTGCCGGGGCCGCTTTATTTTTAATGAAAACGATTTTCCCCGTTCGACTTCACACCATCCTTGGGCTTTGTTATTTTATACTTCACCTGAGTTCTATCTATGTGCATCAAGCTTGGATATATCTCACCTATGAAGCGCTTTTTCTAGGCTATATGCTCTTAGGAACG
>Ga0213861_10000903_pt1 | contig 26758 bp, 21 predicted proteins | sample PICome_4_FD_160110 | JGI IMG/M metagenome (GOLD analysis project Ga0213861, IMG submission 160110) | Coastal seawater microbial communities near Pivers Island, North Carolina, United States - PICO131 | ecosystem: Environmental > Aquatic > Marine > Coastal | place: USA: North Carolina... | reverse complement strand
AGATGTAGGATAGAACAATGAGAAAACCAAGAATTGCTCCCCAGTAATAATTCATCCCCATCATGGATTCAAACGCTTTTCCTGTTACATCAATTTGAGAACTTACATAAATCACAACAAAAACCGACAGAATAGATGCTGCGAGGATGCGCATCGTCTTTTTCGTACTGTTGAAATGACTCTCCAAATAATCCGGAATCGTTATTGATCCATATGCATCTGATTTTCTCTTGAAACGCTTGGCCATAAACCACCACGAAATTGCTACTCCAAGAACTTCACCAACTACAACCCAGTAGGCAGAAAGCCCCGAAAGAGCACCCATTCCGGTCAGTCCGATCAACAACCAACCAGACTCCCCAGTAGCTCTCGCTGAAAATGCAACCGCCCAATATCCCAATCTTTTACCTCCTAAATAAAAGTCACTCATGCTTTTCACCCGGCGAGATGCAATTATTCCTATCAAAAAAAGAATAGAAACATACAGGCCGAGAACTACAAATTTTGTGACTTCCATTTCATTTAGATTGATTGTAACTTCGTATCGAATAATGTATTATGTTCTTCAACAAAGGTCTCCATCGTTTTGAAGAAGTTCAAAATATCTTCCTTGGTGTTTTGCGCATTTATTGTTACCAGACGTATGAACTCATCGTCTCTGAAACTCCCATAACCTACCATTAACTTTGAATGTTCATATAGAGCTGTACAAATAGTTCGTGCTGGAATGCCTTTGTAATTGAAACATATGGAAATAGAGTCATCATGACTATATAACATATAGTCTTCCTTGCTTCGTATATAATCTCTCGCAACGTCAGCAAGATAAAACTGATGATCAACTATTCGCTCAAGACCCTCTGTGCCAACACTCTTCCAAAGTGTCCAAAACTTCAATGCATCGTTTCTTCTTCCACACTGCAAAGAAGTTTTTCCTGGGTTAAACTCATCGTGATCAGTTTGATACAAATAGCTTGCATCATTTGAAAAAGAATGCTGTAAACTCATCTTATCTTTTGCAACTATAATTGAGCAAGAAAGTGGAGTCCCGATCATCTTGTGTGCATTAAAACTAAATGAATCTACTTTTTCAATTCCATCAATTAAATGCTTTTTTTTTTGACTAAAAAGTACAGCGCCGCAATAAGCGCCGTCTACATGGAGCCACATATTGTTGGCATCACAAATCTCACGAACTTCAGGAATCGAGTCGAACGCACCGAGAACAGTTGTACCAGCAGTCAGATTAACCATTATAGGAGTAAATCCATTGGCTACATCTTCTTCCACTTGTATTATTAATTCGCCGATTTTTATTTTTCCAAATTCATCCGTTGATATATACCGAACATTATCTCTTCCTATTCCCGAAAATGCTGCATTCTTTGGTATACTGTAATGTGATTCTACAGATGTATAGACTGTCATTTTTTGGTTTGATCCCTTGTGTCGAATTTCAGCATCGAATGCATCTCGCGCCATGACCATCGACATATAATTGGTCATCGAACCTCCAGGAGCAAATGCACCATCCGAGTTTGAATCCCAACCAATGATATTGCAAACTTCACGCAGAATCACTTTTTCGACTCCAATTTGAGGGCCTGCCGCTTTATACGTATACATACTATTGTTCAAGGTGACAGCCAAAAGATCTCCTAAAACAGCTTTCTCGTTCCTTCCTCCAAAAAGCTGATTAAAAAAACCTGTAGTTGCTGTTCTTGGTGTTTTAAACACAATATCCTTAAGTATTTTTTCAAATTCTTCATCAGATATTCCGTCCTTATTTAAACTCAAGTCAAGCGTTTGATACAGCTCTTCTGAGGAAATATGGTCTGCAACAGGTCTCTGTGCTTCGTCTTTAAGTAGGTCGTTAATTAATTGATTAAATTGTTCTAATGTCTTTCGCATTCAAAATATTTTGCATCCCCAGATACGCTCAAAAAAGTAAGATTCTTCCAATTTCAGCGCTAAAATGAGAGAAAACTGCCAAAAAAGTTTATATTTATGACAATCTCGTATGTGATTCATCAGTAAAAGTAGTATAATTTACTTTTCATAGAAACCTAATTGATTTAATTTATGAACCCCATTACATCTATTGAGCAACTTATTGAATGCTTTGACGATGCTGAACCTTCCGAACAGGTTAGCGTTCTCAAAAGAATTGACATTTCATTAAATGATTTTGAGAAATACGCAACTTGGATTGAAGGCGGATATACTAGAAATTGTATCACAAGAAAAGAAGATTTTGAGTTCATATTACTTTGCTGGGACAGAAATGTTGAAACATCAATCCACGATCACAGTGGTCAACATTGTTGGGTATACCAAATTGATGGAACAGTCGAAGAAAAGCGTTTTGATCTTTCTTCAATAAATGAAGTTGAACTTAAAAATCACATGAAAATCAAAAAGGGGGAATTGACCTACATGCATGATCATATGGGGTTTCATTCAATCAAAAATATATCCGAAACAAAAGCAATGACCCTTCATATTTACGCCTCCCCAATCGACTCCTGTCAAATTTATGACCAAGAAAAGAAGCACTTAAAAAAAATAAATCTAGAATATCACAGTGTAAATGGAAAGGCAATTGCTGAAGAAGTCAATTAACAGCCCTCACTCCCTTTATGATAAGACAAGCTTCGATCAAGCTCATTTAAGTTGGACCATCCGTTCGATTCTCAATAAAAATAGGACAATTGAACTACCTTTTATAGCTTTGCAAAAAAAAGATGAGCGATAAGAAAACAGATGTAAACGAACTTGGTGAATTTGGTCTTATCGATAGACTAACCAAAAACGTTGACCAAAAAGTTGATTCGACGGAATTTGGTATTGGTGACGATGCTGCAGTAATAACTGTATCAGACGACACATCTCTCCTCGTCTCAACTGACATGCTTATTGAAGGAGTCCATTTCAATTTAATGTACATGCCCTTAAAGCACCTGGGGTACAAAGCAGTAGCTGTTAATGTCTCTGATATTTGCGCTATGAATGGTGTTGCAGAACAAATCACTGTGTCAATAGCCGTGTCGAGCCGATTTCCGATTGAAGCGCTTGAAGAATTGTACGACGGAATAAATACTGCATGCCAAATGTATAATGTGGACCTTATCGGAGGCGATACTACAACTTCACTGACAGGATTAACTATAAGTATAACCGCGATCGGGCGTGCAAAGAAAAAAGAAATTTCTTATCGATCTGGAGCCAACGAATTTGATTTACTTGTTGTAACAGGGGATTTAGGAGCGGCGTTTGTTGGACTTCAAGTTTTAGAAAGAGAAAAAGAAGTATTCAAAGCCAACCCAAATATCCAACCTGACCTTGATGGCCATGATTATATCATGGAACGCCAATTAAAGCCAGAAGCACGGATCGATGTAATTCGATTCCTAAAAGAACTGAATGTAGTGCCGAGCGCCATGATTGATATTTCTGATGGACTTGCATCCGAAATTATGCACCTTTGTAAAGCAAGTAACGTTGGTTGCAGAGTGTACGATGAAAAACTTCCAATTGACGGAAAAACATCAATGACAGCTATAGAATTTAACCTTGACCCGGTGACCTGCGCCCTAAACGGAGGAGAAGATTATGAACTGCTGTTTACTGTGAAACAAGATGATTTTGACAAAATCAAAGGAAACCCGCACATGACTGTCATCGGTCATGTTACGGATCAAACAGATGGGATGTATTACGTCGATAAAAATGGTGCTGTCATCGAACTGCGCGCCCAAGGCTGGGATCATTTCAAGAAAGACTAAGCCATTGGGTAATTTACTAAACCCCCACACACCCTTCGATTAGGTGTCGTATGAGCGTACTGCATTCAATATGTGCCATGTGTCCACTTGGTACCATATGAGGTAAAACTTCAATCCCACTGAGTTTTTGAAGCATTAACTTCTGAGGTATCGTAGTATCGTGCACACCTTGAATAATGACCACATCTTGGCAATGTTCTTTGACCAAAATACGATTATCAGTTCGCTCGCTCATCGCAATTGATGCCTCTGCAATTGATTCCCATGAAATACTTTTTGCCTCATCAATCAGCGCATCAACATCCCCTTGAAACCTATGAGGCTCCAGAAATAAATTGGGTATTGCTGAATTCAAGAAAACCTCTTTTCTCTCTTTTACGAGAGCTGCAACTCTATATCGATCCTCTTTTTTCAAGGCAGTATCTTGCCAAAAATTAGAATTGAGTAAGATAATTTTATCACAAGAGTTGTGATTTTTTTTTACCTCTAAAGCAACATACCCCCCCATTGAATGACCAACAATATCATAAGAAACAACTTTTAATTCGTCTAAAAGCTGAATGATTAAATTCGCTATTGATTGCATTGTCAATTCGGGAATTAATGGACTTTCTCCATGTCCAGGAAGATCAACAACAATTGATTGAACACCTTCAAAATCACCGAGATACTTCCACATGGAAATCGACTCCAGAAAACCGTGTAAAAAAACAACAGGGCGACCATTTCCTGTCACCCTGTAATTCAATTTATTTGTTTGCACCATTACCCATCCTAAATCGCACTTTGATGCATTATTTCCTCAATTTCATCAACTTCGATTGGAATTGCTCCCATCATATTGAAAGGGGCACCAGAAGTTTGAACTATAAGGTCATCTTCAAGTCGAATACCCAACCCTTCTGCTGGGATATAAATTCCCGGTTCGCAGGTAAAAGCCATACCCGCCTCGATTGGTGCATTCCAAGGACCTACATCATGTGTGTCCAAGCCAATATAATGAGAGGTTCCGTGCATAAAATATTTTTTATATGCCGGCCAATTTGGATCTTGGTTTTTGATATCTGTAGAATCAATTAATTTTAAGTTTACCAATTGTGACTCCATTATTTTTCCTACCTCTTTGTGGTAATCTGCCAATGTAATTCCAGGGCGCAGTAACTTTTGAGCTTCGTTCTTAACATGTAATACCGAATTATATACGGCTTTTTGTCGCTCAGTAAAACGTCCATTTACCGGAATACATCGTGTTAAATCAGAGGCATAATTGGCATATTCTGCACCAACATCAAGGAGAATTACATCTCCGTCCAAACACTGTGCATTGTTTTCAATGTAATGCAAGACACAAGCATTTGCCCCAGATGCAACAATTGGTGTGTAAGCGAAACCTTTGGATCGGAGTCGCATAAATTCATGAATCAATTCTGCTTCAATCTCATACTCCCATACTCCTGGCTTCACAAAACCCAGGAGTCTTTGAATACCTGATTTGGTTATATCACAAGCATGCTGCATAAGGTCGATTTCAATGTCGTGTTTAATCGCACGGATATTGTGCATAATAGGAGCACTGCGTCGAACATTGTGCGACGGAAAATCTGCTTTTACCTTTTTAATAAATCGATCTTCACGCGTTTCAACAGTCGTGTCCGCGCGAAGGTGTTCATTGGTATTTAAATAAATAGACTCTACCTGAGTCATTAATTGTTTGAAAACTCTATCAAAATCCGCTATCCAATAAACAGAGCGGATGCCTGATACTTCAAAAGCTTCTTGTTTGTCCAGTTTTGCCCCTTCCCAAACTGCGATGTGCTCATTCGTCTCCCGAACAAACAACACCTCTCGCAAAGCAGGGTCAGAAGCTTCAGGACAAATAACAAGAATACTCTCCTCTTGATCTACACCAGACAGATGAAGGATATCCCGATGCTGTTGAAAAGGCATAGTACTATCAGCACTTATTGGATAAATATCATTCGAATTGAAAACAGCCAGTGAATTTGGTGCCATCGCCGAAATAAAACGCTTTCTATTGTGTATATATAAATCCTTGTTTATTCTATCGTATTTCATCTTTTCTTATTCTCGAATCGTTATTGAAATGGAAAAGTACTCTTTCTTGATTAAAAGAAGAAACCTAATCAAGTGATTTTAGTACGTAAATAGTTTACGATGTAGTGATTCATATTTGTATCGAACTTAAAAACCAGAACAATGAAAACGCCAAAAACGTCTGTAAAAGTAAACTCCATTTTATTCGAATCAAATGATTCAGAAGTTTTGATTAAAGGAAATGTGAAAGCCGGACCGATGAACTATGATTCGGATTTAATTATCACACATTCACAATTAAACATTATTTTGAATAAACTCCAAAAGCAGAACAAAACGAGTTCTATAAATGACTTTATAACTTCGGAAAAGATGTACGATGGAGAAATTTTATTCTCTGCAAACTTTTCAACCTTAGAATTCAATACTATCGATCTAAACGATTTAGAACGTGAGCACCCCCTCAAACAAATTCGCGCATAGCCAATGCGTAACTTTTCCTGTTTTTTTTCGTAATTTAGTGTAACATTATACGTGTGTATTTTGTTTTAACATGTGATTTAAGTTTTTAAACTACTAAAAAATGATATTTACAAGAAGCGCTCTAGTACTCGGACTAACAGCAATAGTATTGAATTCGTGTATTGAGCATGAGGTAATTCCGCCGCCCTCCTCAATGGTAGATTTGTCAAGTAACTTCTATGGAGAAATTGACGGCACTCAAGTAGTACTAACTGAGAACGTATTGGGTTATACCAATAATGCCAACAAAGCCAAGAATATATTGCCTCCACCAGATGCCTCCATGGCGCGCTACTTTTCAGAAATGTCATCTACTGAATCGATGATGAAGATAAAAGTTGGTCTAGGAAGCTTAGATTGGGATGCGAGCTTGTTGTCTGATCCTTCACTCAACGCATTCAATGAATTCTTCACATCGACGAACTTACCAGCTTATTCAAACGATGCGCTCACAGGTTTTGAAGTAACATTTACCGACGCTTTTGGCACAGAGTGGAAATCCGACGAAAATAGAATGATTTCCTTTATGGATGCAGAATTTACTGAAATTACACAAGAGTCAGACTCAGATGGTGATTATTCACAATTCATCTGTAACTTTAAGTGCTATGCATACAATTTTGACTTTTCGGATTCAGTCAAAATTGAAAATGGTGTGTATCAAGGATGGTTTAAAAGGTAAGTGATCTGCCCAATACTCTATAAGATGACTGCGATGAAATGGGGCAAAGCTTAAAAATAGCAATCGTAGGTGACTACAACTTCACCTACAACTCTCACCACGCAACCAACCTTGCGATCGATCATTCTGCGCAATTTTTAGACATCGATGTAAGTTACTATTGGACAAAACTCAACGAAGTTGTCAAATACCGCCCACAACAATTTGAGCAATTTGATGGAATATTAGTTGCTCCTGGCCCAATTAAAAATCGGTTTTTTCTGCATGGAATTTTAAAGGAAATTGTTGGAAAACAAATCCCAGTTCTTATTACTGGAGAAGGTTACCGCATCTTAATCGAGGTACTCATCAATATGTACCAGCTAAATGGACGCAATGAAAAATTAATTTCTGAAAACCTTGTAGAAGGAGAGCAGTTTGAGAAGCTAATTATTTCACCCCATTCGCAAGCATTCATCAAATTGTATGAGAATTACTCCAATACAGAGTTGACCTCTTCACGCTACAGCCTCTACCCTCAATTGATCAATGCACTACAAAATGATATAATCGATGTAGAAGCATACAATCATTTTGAAGACCCTGAAATTATCAGTTTGAAAAATATGCTCTTTTTTGTTGGCTGTGGATTCTGCCCACAAATTAGTTCAACACGAGAAATTCCACATCCCATGATTTATACTTTTATAAAAGCGGCTGACGCCCATTCAAAATTAAAAGTGAAAAAATAGTTAGACGAAATAATCACTCCTTATTTTCTACCAAAATCTGCTGGGATTTCTCCCCAAACCTTTGTCTCCCATTTGTAAATAGGATTCTGAAATGTATTCTTCAACAACCATTTTTCAGCTCGTGTGATGAGATGCTGGACTTTTGGCCCAGGAGTGCGCTTTGTTTTACATTTTCCTGATTTAACCCACCCCATAGCAATCCGAGAATCAGAATAAATAGGTATTGTCGCAAAGCTAGAATCTGACTGCTGTTGAAGCAATGCAAGGGCATGAACCAGCGCTAGAAATTCACCGATGTTATTCGTCCCGCCCTGAAATGGACCCATTTTAAAAAGTACTTGTTCCTTGTCATAAGTCCACACACCCTGATACTCCATAATCCCAGTCATTTCATTACACGCAGCATCAACAGATATGCTTAACGAAATGGCCTCACCAATTCTATCAATTTCAGACTGAGCTAAATCCTTTGTTTTTCGAAAATCTTTTCCTCTGTACTTTTCGGGCCCTTCCATAAGTGCCCGCTCGGCAAGAACTTTACTGCCAAAAGTTTTGAACTGATCACGAGGAACACCTTTTAGTTTTTTTTGTGCACTATCCCAATTCGTATATATGCCAGAATTTTCCCCATCCCAAATGACATAATAACGTGGCTTCTTTTTCTTCGGAACAGATATTACTGATGCTGGATTTGCATATGCTTCAATTGCAATTTGCTTTGTAGGGAATGATTTGTATTTGGCACCAGCAAAACCTTGAATCAAAGTTTTAACTTCATCCCAAGATTCAAAAACACCAGTTTTCTTCCCTTTCCAAACTACGTAATACTTTTTTGCCATTAGTTCGAAAGTAACCTTTCATTTTTATTCATGTAGCATACATTTAAAAAAAATTAACAAATACTTTGGAAACTTTTATTTATCAAATCGTTTCCGAAGTTTTTTTTGTGCTACTTTTGCCATCATGGACGAAAAAAGATTAGAGATTTTAGAGCGTGCCGTTGCTGTTTACATGAAATATGGAATCAAAAGCGTCACTATGGATGATCTATCTCAAGAATTGGGGATGTCTAAAAAAACGATTTATAAATACTTTGCCGACAAGAACGATCTGATTCAATCCATCATTGAAATGAAGGTAGGTATGGATAAAGCTATTTGCCAAAAATGTGTACAACAGTCCGAAAATGCGATTGATGAATTAATCAATGTTAGCAAAATCGTTGTTGAAACGGTAGGTAACGTGAATCCAACCGTTTTCTACGACTTGCAAAAATACTACAAAGAGGCCGCAAGTTTATTCTACGAACACAAATGGGGTTTTGTACTCTCCATGATTCAAAATAATATTAAACGAGGAATTGAAGAAGGTGTTTACCGTAAAAATATTGATTGTGCAATAATCTCTCGATTGTATGTCGCATCAACAGATCAGGTAATGAACACCGAAATCTTTCCTTGGCCAAACTTTAATGTTGCCAAAGTATTCACGGAAATGATTCATTTCCATATTCGTGGAATGGCAAGCGATAAAGGAATTCACTATTTAAAACAAAAAATGAACAATGAACAATTCTAAATTAATGATTGGAATACTTCTTGTGAGTGCACAATTGTCTTATGGACAAACCAAAGAGTTTACACTTGAAGAAGCAAAATCCTACGCGATTGAAAATCAAGTAATCATTAAAAATGCACAACACGATATTACGGATGCAAAAGAACGTGCGAATGAAATTAGAGGCATAGGGCTTCCACAGGTCAACCTCACGGGACAATTCGGTAACTTCTTAAACCTTCCTGTTCAAGTAATTGATGCATCATTCTTCAATCCGGGTGCACCCGATGGTGCTTTGGTTTCATTTAGAGCAGGAACAGATTATAACTCATCTGCAAATCTTCAAGCCACACAAATCCTATTCAACGGATCCTATATAATTGGACTTCAAGCGGCAAAGAACTACGCATCCTTCCAAGAGACAAAAGCTGAACTGACAAAGGAAGATGTAGTCTACAATGTTGTACAGGCCTACCAATTGGCTGCCGTTGCAAAAACCAATTTGTCCTTTGTTGACTCAATAACTTCCTTAACCGAAGAAATGGTAAATAAACAATCCGTGTTCTTCGATTTGGGATTAATGAAATCTGAGGACATGGATCAACTGAACTACTCCTTGCTTACAGCAAAACAGTCCCAAATGGCTGCGAATCTTCAATATCAAAATGCGCTTACCCTTTTGAAGTATTCAATGGGATATCCTGTTGATGGACAAATTTCAATTGCCCAATCTGTTGATGCTCTCATCTCAAAGAAGACAATTGGCCCAAGAAACATAAAATCAAACCTCTCCTATGAATTGATTAAAAAACAAATCCGACTATCGGAACTGGATTTGAAAAACAAGCAGTTCTCCAACTTGCCAAATTTAAATGCCTACTACCAACAATCATATACGGCCTATCGGAATGAATTCAACTTTTTTGATGCTGACAAACAGTGGTTCTTACAATCCTCTTGGGGACTTCAACTCAATATCCCTGTTTTCAGCGGTGGACAAAGACATGCTCTAACGCAACAAGCAAAAATCAGATTAATGAAAGATCAAAATTCTCTGATGCAAATGGAACAAACGTTGAAAATGCAAGAAACACAAGCCAAAAATAATTTGTTAAACGCACAATCAAAATTGGAACTGCAAAAACAAAACGTCGTTTTAGCACGTAAAATTTACCAAAATGCCACTGCATCTGAACAAATCGGAGAAGGTACAAGTATCGTTGTAACTCAGAAATACAACCAATTGATTGTAGCTCAAACACAGTATGTTGGTGCTACGATTGATCTATTCCAAGCACAATTGGAATTGGATAAAATTTACAATACAATTTTAAAGAACTGATAAATAAAAAGAAATGAAAACTAAAGTACTAGGATTTACATTATTGTCTGGAGCATTGATCACACTCCAATCTTGTGGTGGTGAAGTCACCCCAGAAAAAGTTGAGGAAAAACAAGTCCCAAAAGTTGAACTCGAAGAAGTACGCCTCAAACCGTTCACTCATCAAATTCGAGTTCAAGGTAATATCGAAACAGATCAAAATATTATCTTAAATGCTGAAATGGGAGGCATTATTACCTCCATTAAGGTCAAAGAAGGTCAGAAAATATCAAAAGGAGCTCTCGTTGCAACTGTCGATGCTTCTGTTCTTGCATCAAACATGAAAGAGTTGGAAACCCAACTCAGTTATGCAAAGTATATGCTCGACAAACAGGAAAAACTTCAAGAAAAAGGAGTTGGATCTGAATTTGACCTAGAGACAGCAAAAAATCAGGTGAATTCACTTGAATCCAAAATGTCATCTTTGAATACCCAATGGGGAAAAGCCAGTATTCGAGCACCATTTGCTGGTACCGTAGATCAAGTATTTGCAAAAAAAGGTGAAATGACTGGCGCACAATCACCAATCATTCGTCTCGTAAACAACAACGAAGTAAATCTCGTAGCCTCAATTTCAGAAAAGCACTTTGCCAAAGTAAAGGTGGGAACAGAAATGTACGTTTCCTTTCCAAACTATTCTGACACGGTTATTGCAATGACTATTGACAATGTTGGAAACTATATCGAACCAACAAATAGAACATTCAGAATCAAAGCTGCATTAAAAAACAACAATTACTTTCTTCCCAACATGCTCGCTGAAGTTAGTATTGCAGATATGAATATCGAAGAAGGGCTCGTAATCTCCTCGAGATCGGTATTGAAAGATCAAGAAAGTAACGATTTTGTTTTTGTAGCATCAAAAACAAAATCAAACAAGCTGCAAGTGAAAAAGGTTATTGTAAATGTAATTGAACGATTTGAGGGAGCGACGCTAATTGAGCAGGGCGCCTTAAATGTTGGAGAAAACATCGTAGTCGCAGGAGCCAGAGGCATCACCAACAACGATTTGGTCCGTACAAAATAACTCCTCTAAACGCATCATTATGTCTGAAAAGAAAATAAAAGGGTTTGGATTGTCTACCCTGGCAGTAAACAATAGAAAAACGATTTTTTTAATCGCAATCATCATCATTTTTGGTGGTTTAGGAGCGTATCAATCGATGCCAAAGGAGAACTTTCCCGAATTGCAAATTCCCGAAATTTATATTGGAATTGCAAAGCCAGGTTCTTCACCTGAATACATGTCCGAAAAGATTGGTAAAACAATCGAAAAAGAAGTTGGCGGGATCAAATTGGTCGATGAAATCAATACCAATTCCGTTCATGGTTACACAACCATTCGTGTAAAATTTGATTTTAAAATGCCTGCCGATAAAGCGTTGCAAAAAGTAAAAGATGCTGTTGACGATGCGCGATCAAAATCTGGGTTCCCAGACATCCCTGCAGAACCAACTATTTTTGAAATGGACCCTTCTGATATGCCTATCATGAATATCAATTTGCGCGGCGATAATGCAAAAATGCTCAAAGAAATTGCAGAAGACTTAGAAGATCAAATCGAAGAACTTACTGAAATTAGTGAAGTAGATATTCGAGGCATTCAAGAACAAGAAATGAGCGTAGAAATTGACCCAATCAAAGCACAGGCGGTTAACGTTACCATTGATGATGTTCAAAATGCTATTAATGCTGAACACCAAACCATTCCAGGTGGCGAAATTCTCATGGATGGAATTCGAAAAACCGTTCGAATCGATGGAGAGTTTGAAGATGCTGAAGAATTGAAACGAATTGTAGTAAAACAAGACGAATTCTTGCCCGTTTATCTAGAAGACGTTGCCAAAGTCTCTTTTGGTAATGGAGACACCACTTCGTATGCACGTGAATTTGGAGATCCTGTAGTAATGCTTGATATCAAAAAACAAGGGGGTCAAAACTTACTTGATGCATCAGATAAAATTTCAGAAATACTAGAAAAAGCACAATTTGACGGAACCATTCCGCAGAGCGTAAACGTTTCAATTACAAGCGACCAATCAAACAATACACGCGAAATGGTATCGAACTTATTGAACTCGATAATATTCGGTATTATTTTGGTCGTTGGGGTCCTACTTTTCTTCCTTGGCCTTCGTAATGCTCTGTTTGTCGGAATCGCTATTCCGCTATCAATGCTAATGTCATTCTTAATTTTAAGTGCAATGGGTGTAACTCTGAACGTCATGGTTCTATTTTCACTCGTGCTTGCACTTGGAATGCTTGTCGATAACGGAATCGTAACAGTGGAGAATATTTACCGGCACATGGCAGAAGGAAAGAAGGCAACGCGTGCAGTAATTGAGGGTGTTGGTGAGATTGCCATGCCAATTATTGCTTCTACAGCAACAACGCTAGCTGCTTTTATACCACTTGCAATTTGGCCTGGTATCATGGGAGAATTTATGAAATACCTCCCAATCACACTTATTATTGTGCTCGGTTCATCATTATTTGTTGCATTAGTAATTAATCCTGTTCTCGCAGTTACCTTTATGAAAGTGGTTGAAGAAAAACCAAATCTAAAGCGTATGATCACTTCGGCACTCATACTCTCTGGAGTTGGCGTTACGCTACTTCTTTTGGGCGGTATAGCAATTGGAAACTTATTAATCGTAGTTGGAATATTGGCCGTAGTAAACTACTTTATATTCCGCCCAGGTTCAGCGACTTTTCAAAACAAATTCCTTCCACGTTTGGAAGCGTTTTATGAGCGATTTCTAAAAAATGCACTTAAAGGACGTAAACCTGTTGTCTATCTTTTTGGAACTTTTGGATTGCTTCTTTCTTCATTCGTACTTATGGGAGTATTTCCACCCAAAGTAGATTTCTTTCCAATCAATGAACCAAACTATGTAAACATTTTCATTTCTCACCCGATCGGTACTGATATTTCAGTAACCAATGCCACGACGCTTGAAGTTGAGGAAAAACTAAAGACAATCCTTGAGGAATATATGGATGAAGACGATACAACTGGCGTTCCGCTCAATCGTCAAATCATCAAATCTATCATTTCACAAGTTGGCGAAGGCACAAGTGATCCAATGGCAGGTGTGGAAATGGGGAGCACCCCTCATAAAGCAAGAATCACAGTGAATTTCGCTGAATTTAAATACCGAAATGGAATTAAAACTTCTGCCATTCTAAGAAAAATACAAGATGAACTGAAAGGCGAATTTACAGCAGATATTGAAATCTCAGTTTCTAAAGAAGCAAATGGACCTCCCCAAGGACCTCCGATCAATATCGAAGTTACGGGTAAAGGCAAATATGGTGACCTCATCGCTGAAGCTTCGAATATAAAATCTTACCTCGACAGTATCGGTGTTAAAGGTGTCGAAAAATTAAAACTGAACGTTGAAGCGAACAGACCAGAAATTCCGATTCGTTTGGACAGAGATCAAGTGCGAAAACTCAACTCCTCAACCTACCAAGTCGGTATGTCAATTCGAAAAGCACTACTCGGTCAGGACATCTCTACCTATACATTGGGCGAGGACTCGTATGATATTGTTGTAAAGTTTGATAAACGAAACCGCGAAAGCTTCGAGTCGTTAATGGACCAGCGTTTGATTTTCAGAAACAACCAAGGAAAATTAATGAATATTCCGGTACGTTCAATCGTTGAGAATCCGGAGGAGCAGACAGCATTTACCGGTGTAGTTCGCAAAGATCAAGTTCCATTAGTAACAGTTTCCTCGAACGTCACAGAAGGCGAAAATGCCAATGTTGTGGTTGAAGAACTTAAAAAGCACATGGACGACTATGCAGCAGCAAGCAGAGTTCCTGATGAAATAGATTTTGCATTTACGGGACAAATGGAGGAGCAGGCCAAAGAAATGGCTTTCTTGAGCAATGCGTTATTAATTGCAGCATTTTTGATTCTTTTGATTATTGTTGCACAATTCAACTCCTACTCAATGCCGTCCATTATAATGATTACGGTGGTTTTATCATTGATTGGCGTTTTACTTGGGCTCGTGATTTCTCGTCAGAATTTTGTTATCATGATGACGATGATCGGTGTGATTTCATTAGCGGGTGTAGTTGTAAATAATGCAATTGTACTGATTGACTATACCAATCAAATTAGAAGACGAAAACGCGAAGAACGCGGATTGGGTGAATACGAACAGCTTCCTTACGAAGAAATTGTTGCAGCAACAATTGAAGGAGGGAAAACGCGTCTACGGCCAGTTTTGTTAACAGCAATCACTACTATTCTTGGATTAATTCCTTTGGCTGTTGGGTTCAATATTGATTTCTTTACCCTTTTCACCGAATACAATCCAAACATATACATTGGAGGTGACAATAACATCTTCTTTGCACCATTATCATGGGCAATTATTTATGGCCTGACTTTTGCAACATTCTTAACGCTAGTAATCATTCCGGTACTCTACCTTTTGATGTATCGATTGAAGCGATGGATTTATGGAATATTTAAAAAAGAAATACGAAGCAACCTCTAAAGAACTTTAGGGAAAATTTCCCGAGGTGCTTTAGATTGACTTCAATAGCACTGCGCTTTTGAGCACAGAAAAGGGTTCCGATCGTGATTTATCGGAATCCAATTAATAAGTAGTAGTTAGGTTAGATAATAGTAAAAGCAATCCTCCCGGGTTGCTTTTTACTATTTTTGGTGAAAAATTAATGCAAATTAGAAGACAACCAGCGGTTCATTTTTTCTAAAGAAAAACCCTTACGATCTGCCAACGAAACAACCTGATCTATATCAATTTTACCTACTCCAAAATACTTGGATTCAGAATTTCCAAAATACCATCCTGAAACAGAAGCCGCTGGCTGCATCGCCAGACTCTCCGTGAGCGAAACACCTGTTAATCGAGTTGCATCTAACAATTCAAATAAACCTGGCTTTTCAGTATGATCTGGACAAGCTGGGTAACCTGGAGCAGGACGTATTCCCATATATGACTCGCTTATAAGGTCCTCATTTTGCAGGTTCTCATCACCAACATAACCCCAGATCGTTGTTCTTACTTTTTCATGCAGGTACTCGGCAAATGCTTCAGCCAATCGGTCTGCAAGTGCTTTCAATAGAATTGAGTTATAATCGTCGTGATCAGCCTCGTAAATTGCAATTCGATCCTCAATCCCTAGACCTGATGTCACAACAAAACCTCCAATATAGTCTTGAATACCAGAATCAACTGGAGCGATGAAATCAGATAGTGCCAAATTTGGTATACCTGCAGCCTTTTTTGATTGTTGACGTATTGTATGCTGCACATGAAGTTGTTCAGATGGATTCTCTGGCTTAAAAATATAAATATCATCTCCCTCACTCGATGCTGGAAATAGTCCAACCACACCTTTGTGCTCCAACCAAGCTTCTTCATCAATCAACTTCAGCATCTTTTTTGCGGAATCAAACAGCTTCACTGCCTCATCACCAACAACTTCATCTTTAAGTATTGCTGGATAACGCCCATGTAAATCCCATGTTCTAAAAAATGGAGTCCAATCGATGTACGGAATTAGCTCTTTGGTTGAAACTTCAATCGTCTGAACTCCAAGTTGGTTTGGCTCAGTAATATCAGTTCCTGTCCAATTGATTTGAAACTTATTTGCTCGCGCCTGCTCAATTGTGAGCATTGCTTTTTTTCTTCTATTCTTCGTATGATTCTCTCTGACTTTGGCGTATTCCGATTTCAAATTGTTGACAAAATCAACTTTTTTACTCCCCAACAAACTCTCAACTACCGTTACAGACCTCGAAGCATCTAACACATGAACGGTTTGATCCAATTTAAAGTGCTCTTCAATTTTAACAGCCGTATGAACGCGAGAAGTGGTTGCACCGCCAATCATCAAAGGGATTGATAAATTAGCACGTTCCATTTCTTTGGCAACCGTTACCATTTCTTCTAGAGAAGGTGTTATCAATCCACTCAAGCCAATAATATCAACGTTTTGTGCAATCGCCTCTTCAATAATTTTTTCTGGAGGAACCATTACACCAAGGTCAATGATCTCATAATTATTACACCCCAATACAACTCCAACAATATTTTTACCAATATCGTGCACATCGCCTTTCACAGTTGCCATAAGTACTTTTCCCGAGGAAGACAAACCTCCACCTTTTGAGGCTTCAATAAACGGCAATAAATACGCTACTGCTTTTTTCATCACTCGAGCAGATTTTACCACTTGAGGCAAGAACATTTTTCCGCTTCCAAATAAATCTCCAACAACATTCATTCCGGCCATCAGCGGACCCTCTATCACTTCAATTGGCTGATTGAATTGCAAACGACATGCCTCGGTATCCTCCTCAATATATTCAGTAATCCCTTTCACCAAAGAATAGGTCAAACGCTCTTGCACACTTCCCTCTCTCCACGACAAATCAATTTGTCGTTTTTTTCCAACGTCCCCCTTTACAGATTGTGCAAAATCCAATAAGCGTTCAGTTGAATCACTTCTTCGATTCAATAACACATCTTCAACGTGCTCCAGTAGCTCTTTATCGATATCATCATATACTTCAAGCATTGAAGGATTGACAATTCCCAAATCCATTCCGCAACCAATCGCATGATACAAGAACGATGCATGCATCGCCTCACGAACTATATTATTCCCACGAAAAGAGAATGACACATTTGAAACTCCTCCACTTACATGTGCACCTGGTAAATTCTGCCGAATCCACTTGGTCGCGTTGAAAAAATCAAGTGCATTGTTCTGATGTTCCTCCATTCCCGTGGCGACAGGAAAGATGTTTGGATCAAATATGATGTCGTTTGGATTGAAACCGGCAGAATCTACCAAAAGGCGGTATGAGCGTTCACAGATTTCTATTCTCCGTTCGTAATTATCGGCTTGTCCTTGCTCGTCAAAGGCCATTATAACAACCGCTGCACCATAACGTCTAATCGTCTTTGCTCGATCAATGAAACGATCAGGTCCTTCCTTAAGTGAAATCGAATTAACAATCCCTTTACCCTGAATGCACTGAAGTCCAGCCTCAATGATTTCCCATTTCGAACTGTCAATCATAACGGGCACACGAGCAATATCCGGTTCCGCAGCAATTAAATTTAGAAATTTAACCATCGCCTCTTTTCCGTCAATCATACCCTCGTCCATGTTGACGTCTATGATTTGAGCTCCTCCTTCTACTTGATCTCGTGCAACACTGATGGCTTCGTCAAAAAGTTCCTCCTTTATTAATCGTAAAAACTTTCTTGAACCGGTCACATTTGTTCGCTCACCAATATTAATGAAATTACTTTCAGGAGAAACAATTAAAGGCTCCAACCCTGAGAGTTTAAGTGTTGATTTAGTCATTTTCATGAATTCCAAAAGTTCGAGGTGAATAATTCGAAGCCAACTTCGCAATCGCTTGAATGTGATCAGGAGACGTCCCACAACAGCCACCAATAATATTGACGAGGCCCTCCTCAAGAAACTCTCTAATTTGCTCCGCCATAAGCTCAGGAGTTTCATCGTACTCCCCAAATTCGTTGGGAAGTCCAGCATTCGGATGTGCACTAACACCGTACGAACAATTTTGATTGAGCACCTTTAAATACGGACGCATCATCGAGGCTCCTAGTGCGCAATTGAGTCCAACTGAAAGCAAGTCCATGTGCTCAACAGAGATTAAAAACGCCTCAGTTGTTTGCCCTGTTAATGTTCTTCCACTCTGATCAGTAATCGTTCCTGAAACCATAATAGGTAAAGAAATACCGCGTTCATCAAAAAGCTCATCAATAGCAAAAAGTGCAGCCTTCGCATTTAATGTATCAAAAACTGTTTCTACCAGTAAAAGATCGACTCCACCATCAATCAATGCTCCTGCCTGCTCTTTGTATGCCACCTTAAGTGCTTCGAAAGTAATGGCGCGAAACCCAGGGTCATTAACGTCTGGTGAAATAGATGCTGTTCGATTTGTCGGCCCCATTGAACCGGCAACAAAACGGGGCTTCTCAGGTTCTTTTGAGGTAAACTCATCGGCAACCTCGCACGCAATTTTCGCACTTTCATAATTAATATCGTACACCGCCTTTTCTAGACCGTAATCCGCTTGAGCGATGGTCGTACCTGAAAATGTATTGGTTTCTGCAATATCCGCACCAGCCGTAAAGTAGGCCTCATGAATTTCCTTAATGATCTCAGGGCGCGTCAACGATAACAAATCATTGTTCCCTTTCAACGGACTGTTGTGGTCTTCAAACCATCCAAGACGAAAGTCTTCTTCTTCCAGCTTGTGACGTTGAATCATGGTACCCATTGCACCATCTAAGACCAGAATTCGTTTTTTAAGTATCGATTTTATATCCTTCATAATTTCAATTGTGGACCATGAAGCTGAAGGAAATCAAGCTAACTTATCTCTTACTGAACACCTTTTCAGTACTGGATTTGGCACCTTTTCTAGTTTGATCTAGTTAGGTTGCCAAGGTTTCGCAGGGCCTATCCCTCCACCTTTCTTCATAAGTCTATTTGAATGAACTGCAACAAAGGTACTACAAACATCAATCTAAACAAATAAAATAATAAGGACTTTTTCCCTAAGCTCTCATGCTCTCATTTTTTGTACTTTAGAGATTATGAAACGTCTTACTATAGCGCTATTACTACTCTGCTTCTCAACGCATTCGCAGCTCACTTCATCCAACTTACCAATAATCATTATTTCCAATAAACCCGGGCAAACAATAGTTGATGAACCGCGCGTCAGAGCTCATATGGGTGTTATTGATAATGGTTTCGGGAACATGAATACAATCAATGATCCTTTTACAAATTATGACGATAGCATCGCAATTGAATACAGAGGATCTACCTCTCAACAATACCCTAAAAAAGGATATGGTTTTGAGACACAAGATGATTTTGGCAACAATCTCCCCGTTGCGCTGCTTGGCCTGCCTGTAGAAAATGACTGGATTCTGTATGGACCTTATCCCGATAAAACACTGATTCGAAATGTCCTTACATTCGAACTCGCTCGAAAGATGGGACACTATGCTGCTCAAACAAAGTATTGTGAACTAATCATCGACAATGAATATCGTGGTATTTATATTTTAATGGAGCGCATCAAAAAAGATGGTGATCGTGTCAATATACAAGATGTGCACACACCAAATACATGGAACGATACAATTACCGGAGGATATATTGTTAAAGTAGATAAGCTCACAGGAGACGTGCCTTATACTTGGACTTCCAATTATAACAGTGAAGTCATTTTTCAATTCCATGATCCTGAATATGACGAACTGCACCCACTTCAATCCAGTTATATGGAAAATTGGATGAATGAATTTGAAGCTGCTTTAAACAGTCCCAACTTTTCCGACCCAATACTCGGATATCCTGCGTTGATTGATGAACAATCATTTCATGATTTTTTCATATTACAGGAGCTGGGGCGAACCGTAGATGGGTATCGCTCTAGTTCATTTCTTCACAAAGACAAAGATGCACTCAATTGGGATGCACCTCTGGTCGCTGGACCTATGTGGGACTTCAATCTATCATTCGGAAATGCTGATTATTGCGATGCTGATGAAATTTATGGATGGCAATACGAATTTGATGATATTTGCGGGAATTTTTCAACTTCCATTCCATTCTGGTGGGAAAGATTGCAAGAAGATTGGCGCTATCAGAACAATTTGCGCTGCCGCTGGGAGGAACTAAGACTAGGTCCATTGCATACAGACTCTATCAATCACTTTATAGACTCGGTTGCACTCTACATTAAAGATGCACGCATTCGTAATTTTCAAAAATGGCCAATTATCGGTCAATATGTCAATTGGAATGGCTTTGTTGGTCAAACCTACCAAGAGGATTTAGACTACTTGAAGACCTATATTGAACAACGCTCCATTTGGATTGATAATAACTTAGAAGGAAATTGCAATCTCAATGTCGAAGAATATCAAAAGCAACCTGCCTATCACAAAGCATGGCCCAATCCGTTTGTCAATTCAATTGCGGTAGGGTTTTCGACATTCTCAGAGGGTATAGTAACGGTGCAAGTTCACGACCTTACCGGTCGAATAATGGCAGAAGATCAACTCGGTAAAAAAACTGCTGGAACTCACGTGGTTGAATTTCAAAGTGGGGCTTGGAAACAAGGAAACTATATTTATACCATCTTATGTGATGAAGCCATTCTCCATTCTGGTAAAATAATCAAACACTAAACCCATTTTGTACCTCCTGCCATGAATGAAGAAATGAGGTTTTGAAAATCAATGAAAAAACTGACGGATAACCTATTAGGCTTATTTTCCTATATAATATTCACATTAATCATTCTGGTAAATTCAATTCTACAGTTTTAAATTTGGTTGAACGAAACCCAATTTCAGAATTGATATATATTTCATAGCCTTCATTAGATATCACAAAATAAACAGTCTAAAATTTATTCCATAAAAAAAGCCCTTGTCGAAACAAGGGCTTTTCAAGTATCTAGTGGTGATAGCTGGAATCGAACCAGCGACACATGGATTTTCAGTCCATTGCTCTACCGACTGAGCTATATCACCAACCTAAATTGTGGGGGCAAAGGTAACAACTTCTTTCAAATTACAACAAACACGAACTATTTTTTTTCTTGCCTATCTTTGTGATATGACAATGGAAAATAGTGTACTCGCAATTGACGCAGGAAATACCTCAATTAAGGTAGGCCACTTTCAAAAAGACCACCTTATAGAGGTAAAACGATTTCTACATTCAGAACTTGATCAATTTTTTTCTTTTATCGAACATTTCATCAATACACCCTCAATACTGTCATCTGTTGTTTCGAACCAATTGACAGCCGAAATCATCAGCAGAACCAATGCCAATTTAGTAAATGCAGACACTCCAACACCTGTGACTATTGAATATGAAACCCAAAACACCTTAGGAATTGATCGTCTATGCAACGCCGTAGCCATCGTTTCACGTTTGGATTCTGAATTTGGAGTTGTCATAGATATAGGAACCTGCATCAAGTTCGACCTCATCACAAAAGAGGGACTGTACAAAGGTGGCTCTATCTCCCCCGGAATTGATTTGAGATACAAAGCACTAAACGATTACACAGGGAAATTACCCAAGCTTTCAAATAAATCCAATACAAATCTCGTTGGTGGCACTACCGCCAGTAGTATTCAATCTGGTGTAATTAATGGAATAAATGCTGAGATAAATGGCTTAATGGACATGTACTCAATGCAATTTGAGAGCTTAACCTTTTTTATGACAGGTGGTGATGCGAGTTGCTTTGATATCCTATCAAAAAATGACATCTTTGCAGACGAAAACCTGACCTTAATCGGACTTTTCGAAATTTACAAATACAATGCGTAAACTTTTTTTGGTAATCTTTTCGTTCGCTCTTGGGGTCACATCCTACGGTCAACTTGCTATCAACTCACCCTATTCTTCAAACGGTATAGGAGAAACTGAGGGGCTAGACAATGCAACTTTTTTAGGTCTCGGAAATGTAAGAATCAGCATGTGCGACTCAAGTACACTGAATTATTACAATCCAGCATCATATAGTGCATTAGCCAAAGGACAGCCCTTATTTTCATTGGGTATTTCCTCGCGGTTATCGAATTATACCGAAGCGAATGTAGAATCCTTTTCTCCGATTACATCCGTTCAACACTTTGCCTTTGGTTTCTCATTTGCAAAGTACCTAGGGATGGCATTCGGACTGCAACCCTACTCACGACGAGGGTATAGTTTCAGTACAGGAGGCTTTGTGGACCAAGATTCTATGACCTATACCTACGAAGGGAAAGGATCAATCAACAATGCGTTCATGGGTCTATCTGCAACTATTTTAAAATTTGACAGTACACGATTGTCAGTTGGCGTCAATGCAGGTTACTTGTTCGGAAACGTCACCAATACACGCACTGCACAGGAAGCTTCATCAACAATGGGTGGTTTGGGAATGAAAACATATGATCTCCGATCATTTCATTATGACCTCGGTGTGATGTTTACGCACCAAATCAATGATAACCATTCGTTTGGGCTTTACGCAACCTATGACCCACTACAAACACTCAAAAGTAGCTACAAAGAAGAAGTCTATTTCGCTTCTGATGTGAGCAATACCAACTCAATTATTGATACCAACGTATACACGACAAGAGATGGAGGCAATCTGACAAATGCTCCAAAATTAAGTTATGGTCTGCGTTATACCTATAGACTAAAAGACAACAATAAAATACAGCGAAAGCTCCATCCTGAAATTGGTTTGTACGCATCTTATAGCACAACAGATTGGTCAAAATATGAAAATAGTTATGCAACGGATTCAACACAATTTATGAATACATCGAAACTATCTGTTGGTGTTCAATTCATCCCGGAGTCTGAATTTAAAATTAACACAGCAACAACAAATATATTCGCAAGGATTCGCTATCGTGCTGGTTACTACCAGTATACACTCCCTTATTCAGCAAATGGTGAGCAAGTCAACGATTTTGGCACAACATTTGGATTTGGCATACCAGTTTCTATCCAGAAATCACTCTCATCGATCAACTTTGGATTCTCCATTGGTCAACGTGGGGTCTCGGATCAGCAACAACTAAGTGAAAAATACTACGGAATAAACCTCGGTATAACAATCGCTCCAGGAGCTTCAGAGAAATGGTTCCGTAAGCGGAAATTGAATTAATAAAGTATAAAAAAATGAAAATTGTTAACTACATATTAGGAGCTTCACTTTTAATCACCTCTATTTCATTTGCCCAAGAAGGTGAAGAGGACCGAGAATGTAAACGAATGCGAAAGATTGCAAATGATGCAATGAGCATAAAAGACTACAAAGAAGCCGTAATTTTCTTCATTAAAGGTGAATCCATTTGTGGAAATTACGATGCTGCAAATTATGGTCGTTTAACAGGAAGTTTAGGTCGAGTGATCAACAGCGAAAAAGATAAAACTGTCCGTAAACAATACTGCGACACTATTTTAGCTGTATATGACCGAATGGAAAGCAAAGGGTTGTATGACACCAAAAATGATATGATTCGCGCCTATTATCAGCGAGAAAAATCGTCGCCTGATTTCGTTCAGGCTGACATCTTCTTTACGCGAGGAATTAAGAATGGTGGTGTGGCTGTCAAAGAAATGTACATTCCATTGTACTACTACAATACCTATACGCTCTTCTACATGGAGCAAAATGCCGAAAAGAAAAGTGCCTTGAAGAAACGAATGATCAGTGACTTTTTTATGCTTTCTGAATTAATAACGAATGCTAAAATGTCAATCAAATCTCAAGAATCAATTACTTCCTACTTCAATACTGTTGTTCAATCATGTGACGATTTAACACCAGAAATTGAAGGGTTTATTGCAACACTTTCGGAAGACCCAGATGCTGCAAAAAGTGCATTAATGAGTTTGATTACACTAATGGAGAGCAAAAAATGTACAGAATCCCAAGAATACCTTGATTTGATTAACAAATTCCTTGAGATAGATCCTGAATCTTCGATGGCCTTAGAAATGAAGGTGAAGATATTAGCGCGTCAGGGGAAAGTTTCTCAGGCCGTTTCTATCTATCGCAAATTAAAAGAAGGAGCTGCTTCTACGGAAGCGAAGCAAGAATATCAATTCGCGATTGCGGATATTCAATTCCGAAAAGGAATGTACAAAGCAGCTTATTCTTCTGCGATGGCGGTTTCTGGGGTAAATAAAGGAAAAGCACTAGTAATTGCGGCACAGTGTGTTGGACAAACAGCAAATTCGTGCGGTGCAAGTACCTTTGATCGAAAGTGTAACAATCTATATGCTGTCCAGCTACTTGAGCAATCTGGATCTGCTAGTGCGTCACTTATTCAAAAATACAAGAACGCATGCCCAACAGCAGACGATTGTTTTAAGAACAACAGCCCGAAATCTATTACCTTAGAATGCTGGGGTGTAACTGTTTATCCATGTAAATAGAATGAAGTCGTTCTCATTTCTAAATCATATTAAATTACCTGCTGTGCTTTTCACGGCAGGTTTTCTTTTTTCATGTGTCAATGATTTAGAAACAATCCAACAAGTTACCTATGATTCCGAAGCGCCAGAGGAAGCAACCTCTAACCTGGAACTATTGTACACCGATTCTGGTTATGCTCAAGTGCGAATTCGAGCTGCAATTGCAGAAACATATGCCATTCCTGAAAAAATCACAAAATTAAAGGACGGACTTGAACTTGAATTCTATTCATCGGATGGATCAATCGTATCAACGCTCTCTGCGCTGTATGGTGAAATCAACTATAAAACGGGGATTATGTTTGTCCGAGATTCAGTCGTGTTAAAAAATATCGAGAGAAATCAATCCCTAGAAACAGAAGAATTGCATTACAACCAAAAAGACAGTACGATATACACTGATCACAATGTGATTCTAAGAAGAAATGGAAAAGTCGGTCGTGGCAATGGCATACGTACTACACAGTCATTCAATTATTACAAAGTGATCAATCCAGTTGGTGAAGCCGCATTCTCAGATGCAGAGCCGAACTCTGAATAGAATTACTAACTTTAAAAAATATTCAATTATGCAGTTCTACAATAAAATAATGCTTTACTTCTGGCTTTTTGCTGCAGTACTTATTTTTGTGGTAGTCACCTACAAGGGGGTTCAAGAAGACTTCACCATTTGGGGATATTACTATCTATTTGGAGGTTTGGCTTTGGTTATGTTTTTTGCGCGTCGTTACATGATGAGGCGTATGGAAAAACATATCGAATATATGGAGAAACAAAAATCTGAAGAACGCAAATAAAACTCAAGTGTTTTGAACGGCAATAGAGAAGGCATGATTGTTGTTATTTTTTCTGTGTCAAACAAAGAGTTGATACAGAATATTACTATGTTGAATTTCATGAAATGAGACAATTGTCCTTTATACTATCCCTAACCTTCATTTTCTTCGGATCAATTTCACTCGGACAACAATTGCTAAAAGGAACAATTACAGACGAGGAGGGCACTGGTATTCCCTATGCAAAGGTATTTGTAAAAAACTCCTCTGATCTACGCACACTTACTGATCAAAATGGGCACTATGAAATGTGGCTCTATCCGGATGAGTATTTTTTATTCTTTAGTGCTACAGGTTTTGATACAAGGGAAGCCTATATTACCATTTCAACAAAGCCAGTTGAGAAAAACATCGTACTATTCCCTACAAAGATTCAAAACCTCGAAGACGTTGAAGTTTCCGTAAAAAAATCAAATCCAGGTAGGGATATTATTATAAAAGTCGTCAAGAAAAGAGATGAAATAAGCCCTTGGGCCTATCCGCATTCAGTTCACGGATATACAAAAGCAAGCGAAAAAATTAATAGAAAAGAAGAAAAACGAAAGAAAGAAAAAACGAAAGCAGAGGAAATAACAGACCCGACTGGAATTGAGGACCCATTTGCCGAAAAACATAAGAAAGACAAAGAATTTGCCAATAGCATGAACCTTGTTGAAGTCGATTTCTTGCGTCACTATGGCTCTAAATTTAGAGTGAAGGAAGTTCGAAATGCATACGATCAACGTGGAAGTAAATACAACCAACTGTATTACACAACTACTGTGAAATCAAATTTTAATTTCTTCAAAAACCTACTTGTACTTAACGATCTTCACGAAACCCCTGTGAGTTCTCCAATATCAGGACCTGGAATCTTATCCTACAAGTACAAATTGGTTGACCAGGATGAATCCAAAGGCAGGAAAATTCACAAAATCAAAATCATTCCAAGGAACACTGCAACATCAACGCTCTCTGGATACATCTATGTTGTTGACTCTTTATGGTTGATCGAGAAAATAGAACTCAGTATGGAAAAAGGGAACCTGCTCGTCTACGATAACTTTACCATAAAACAAGAATTCATTCATCCTGGTGATTCAATGTGTATTTTAACAAAACAAATTTTAGAATACGGAGTAAAATACAAAAGTGAAAGCTCGGTATGCACGACA
>Ga0213861_10000902_pt1 | contig 26804 bp, 22 predicted proteins | sample PICome_4_FD_160110 | JGI IMG/M metagenome (GOLD analysis project Ga0213861, IMG submission 160110) | Coastal seawater microbial communities near Pivers Island, North Carolina, United States - PICO131 | ecosystem: Environmental > Aquatic > Marine > Coastal | place: USA: North Carolina... | reverse complement strand
CGTTTCGGCTTGGCTATCGGCAGGTGGAAGTTCGCCAAACTTCGTGGACTCGACGCCAGTCAATCCAAGGCTGAACTTTCGCTGCGACTGCGGTTGGCATCAGAAAGCCTTGGATCTACCTTCATCAAGCTGGCCCAGATTATTTCGTCGGGTGAAGGCGTGTTCCCCAAGGAACTCGTGGCCGAGTTCCGCAAGTGTCGAGACCAGGTTCCCGCCGAACCGTTCTCCGTCGTGAAACAGATCGTCGAAGAAGACCTTGGGTGCAAACTGCACGAAGTTTTCTATAGCTTTGATCGCGAACCGCTGGCTGCGGCCAGCATCGCCCAGGTCCACCGGGCCGAGATCAAGATCAACGGCGAACCCACCGAGGTCGTTGTCAAAGTCCAGCGCCCACGCATCGGCGAGTTCGTCCATGCCGACATCGCTGCGTCAGCCTGGTTGGCACCGTTTCTCGTTGGCCGCATTCCTGTGTCAGCGCTCGCCAACCCACCGGCTCTGGTCGAGGTCTTCGCCCAGTCCATCGTCGAAGAACTCGACTTCCGGCTCGAAGCCGGCAACATGCTCGATGTTGCCCGATCATTGAAGTCACTTGGGCAAGACGGCTACGTGGTCCCCCGGCCGCACCCGTCGCTTGTGACCAAACGGGTATTGGTTATGGAGCGGCTCGACGGCTTCCAGTTCGATGATCTCGAGCGGCTGAAAGCCGAAAACATCGATCCCCACGAGATCGTTCGCACCGGCATGGTGGGTTTCCTCGAAGGAGCCATGGTCAACGGCATCTTCCACGGTGACTTGCACGGCGGCAATCTCTTCGTCCGCCCCGATGGCAAGACTGCGCTCCTCGACTATGGCATCGTCGGCCGGCTGACCGAACCCAAACGAGTGGCCTTCCTGAAACTCATGATGGCGTCGATGAGTAGCAATGTGACTGGTCAGGTCGAGGCGATACGTGACCTGGGAGCCTTGCCCCACGATGTCGACATCGCCAATGTGATCGTCGAACTTGGACTCGACGGCTCTGGCATCGACCCGATGCAGCTCGATCAGGCCGAACTTGTCAACGAGGTCAACCGGCTCGTCAAAGCCATGCTTGGTTACGGAGCTCGCATGCCTCGGGAGCTCATGTTGTTTGCCAAGAACATGGTCTTCCTCGAAGGTGCGATCTCAACACTCACACCCGACCTTGACATCTTCGCCGAGGTCCAACACATCGCCATGTGGTTCGTGAAAACCCACGGCAATCAGCTGGCCGCCGACATCGGCATCAAGACCGACGACTTCAAGGTCGATCTCACCGCGATGAAAGGCCAGTTCGGCGTCGATCCTGCAACCGACGAATTCACCTACCGTGAACTCCAGGAACGTCGCGAGGTCATCGCCAAACGTTTCGCAGGAAAAGAGTAGGCGCCGCTCTGGCTACGAGGCGCCGAGATCGAGGTCAAGGATGTGGCTGAGTTCTGCGAGCGCTACATGAGGGTCGACGACCTTGATGGTGGTCATCCCCATCGCTCGTGCTGGTTTGAGGTTGATACCCAAATCGTCGAGGAAGACACATGCAGCTGGTTCGACGTCGAGTGCTTCGCAGGCAAGCTCATAGAACCGCGGCGTTGGTTTGCGTACACCGGCCTTCGACGATTCGATGATCACTTCGAAGAGCTTTTTGGCCTCTCCATGTGAGCCGCTACCTGGGTCGTCACCTGCGCTGAAGTTGTTTGTGAGCATTGCTGTTCGGTATTGATCACGAATCTTACGAACGGCATCGATCATGAACGGTCGGATCTCGGTCTTCAGACAATCGAGGACCTCCTGACCAGGAATGGCGAAACCGAGTGCAGCAGCCTCGGATTCGAACAGCTCACAGAAACCAGCAACATCGACATCGTTGCGTTCGTATTGGGCCCAGGCATTGGTGTCCGGGTTCGTCGAGTTGATCGCACGAATCGTGTCGGCAGGCACCCCTCGTCGTTTTTCGAGCAAGGCGAAATTGTCAAACGGGCTGGTGGTTATTACGCCACCAAAATCAAACAGCACGGCTTTAATCACCCGGTAACCCTATTGCCCACCGAAGCCAGGCCCTAGCCAGAGCATCAACCGCGTGTTCGGTCCGCGACGTTCGCCTGGTGCACCAGTTGCGATGAAGTGGGTCGCCACGCCGAATCAACGGCCTAGGCTTTCTGGCGATGGCTGATTACATCATGACAATGCACAAGATCGGGAAGTTCATTCCACCCGATCGGGATCTCATCAAAGACATCACACTGTCTTTCATGCACGGCGCCAAGATCGGCGTGCTCGGCCCCAACGGCGCTGGCAAGTCGACGCTGCTCAAGATCATGGCCGGCATCGATACCGACTTCAACGGCGAACTTCGACTCACGCCGGGCAACACGGTTGGCATGCTCATGCAAGAGCCCCAACTCGACGAAACCAAGAACGTCTACGACAACATCCTCGATGGCATCGGCGATGTCGCCGAGCTACTAAAGCAGTATGACGAGGTACTTGCTGGCTGGGCTGATCCCGAGGCGGACTACGACAAGCTCGGCACCCGGCAGGCTGCCATCGAAAAAGAGCTCGACGCCAAGGAAGGTTGGGATGTCAAGCGCACTATCGAGATCGCCATGGACGCGTTGCGTACACCTCCGGCCGAGGCCGAGGTAACCACGCTCTCTGGCTGGGAACCGCGCCGTGTTGCGCTGGCTCGCCTGCTGCTCTCCAAGCCTGACCTGTTGCTGCTCGATGAGCCTACGAACCACCTCGACGCCGAATCAGTCGCCTGGCTTGAACGCCATCTGGCCGACTATGCCGGCACCGTCATTGCGGTAACACACGATCGCTACTTCCTTGACAATGTGGCCGGCTGGATTCTCGAACTGGACTACGGCAAGGGCATCCCGTTCGAAGGCAACTACAGCGCATGGCTCGAAGCCAAAGAAGCCCGTATGGCGCTCGACGAACGCCGCAACGTATCTCGCAAGAAGAGCTTGAAGACCGAGCTTGAGTGGATCCGTATGGCGCCAAAAGCTCGCCAGTCAAAGGGCAAGGCCCGCCTCGCTAACTACGACAAACTCGTCAAAGAGGCTAAAGAACAAACACTGCGCGATGAAAAGCTCGAGATCGAGATCCCGGCCAACAAGCGGCTCGGCGACATCGTGATCGAAGCCAAAGACCTCAGCAAGGGTTTTGGCGACAAGCTCCTGATCGATGACCTGACCTTCACGCTTCCGCCCGCTGGCATCGTCGGCATCATCGGCGCAAACGGTGCTGGTAAGACCACGTTGTTCCGCATGATCACTGGCACCGAGTCGACCGACGAGGGCTCACTGCGGGTAGGCGAAACCGTGCAGCTCGGTTATGTGGATCAGAGCCGTGATGCGCTCGATGCTGACCGAACTGTCTACGCCGAGATTTGTGATGGCCAAGACGTCATCGAACTCGGCGGACGTCAGATCAATGCTCGTGCCTATGTTGCCTCGTTCAACTTCAAGGGTCCCGACCAGCAAAAGCTTGTCGGTCAACTCTCTGGCGGCGAACGTAACCGCGTTCATCTGGCCAAGGTGCTGCGTAGCGGAGCCAACGTGTTGCTCCTCGATGAGCCAACCAATGACCTCGATATCGAAACCTTGCGCTCGCTCGAGAATGCTCTCGAGATGTACGCGGGTTGTGCCGTGATCATCAGCCACGACCGCTGGTTCCTGGATCGTATTGCGACCCACACGCTGGCATTCGAGGGTGACTCACAGGTTCGTTGGTTCGAAGGCAACTTCAGTGACTACGAGGCCTTCCGCCGAAAAGAACTGGGTTCTGCTGCGGATCAGCCAACCCGCCTTAAGTACAAGCCACTCACCCGCTGACGTCGCAGTGGCCATAACGTGCCCGCCTGGCATGAGACAGTGGACTAGGGCGTTTACCCCGCCTAGCCCGCAGCGGCAGCCAGACAACCTACCCTCACGACTGTGAGACGACTGGCTGGCTTCATAGCGAATGCCTCGGGTTGGCTCAGCAGACGGCTGGGCCGAGGCGGCGGCACGACACTTCCCGGTGTGGTGCTGCTCAAATTACGCCCACACGCCCTCGCTGAGTATGCAGCAGATCTCCACCACGGCAGCATCCTGGTTTCCGCTACCAACGGAAAAACAACCACAACCCGACTGCTCGCTGCGGCCACCCGGGTTGCTGGTTATCACGTGGTGACCAACACCGAGGGCTCCAACCTCGAGCGAGGTATCGCCGCTGCGCTGCTCAAAGGCGCAAACGGTGCTGAAGTAGGCTTGTTCGAAGTCGACGAGGCCGCCCTTACCTCGGTCGCTGCCTCGACCCAACCCCAGGTCGTGGTGCTCATGAACCTGTTCCGCGATCAACTCGATCGGTACGGCGAACTCGAAACCCTCGTCGACAAATGGCGCGACCTGCTCGATGACCTCGCCGCCCAGCACGAACCTCCGATGCTCGTGCTGAATGCCGACGACCCCAACATTGCTGCGCTCGGCCGGGACCGAGACAATGTCGTGTGGTTCGGCGTCGACGACACCAGCCACGCCGTTGCCCACCTCGCCCATGCGGCCGACGCAACGATGTGTCGCAACTGCGGCGCCCCGCTTGAGCACACCGTTGTCTTGGTCGGCCATCTCGGACACTGGCATTGTCCAAACTGCGATGCCACTCGGCCTTCGCCGACCATCAGCGCAACCCAGATCGCATTGACGCCTTCCGGCCAGCACATCACCGTGCGGTACCCCACAAACGCCGGGCCACCCATCACCATGACCATCGATTCACCACTTCCTGGTCTGCACAATTCGTACAACATCGTGGCCGCCTTTGCTGCGTCATGGGCTATTGCCGCTCGCACCCAACGGCCCCAAGATGTCGATGCGGTGGCCCGGGTGATTGCCGAGACCAAACCAGCGTTTGGTCGGGGCGAAATCATCAGCATCGACGACAAACGGATACAACTGCTGCTGGCCAAGAACCCGACCGGGGTAAACCAAAACGTACGCACCCTGCTGAACAGCCCAGGCGAGCTACATGTGCTGGTGCTCCTGAATGACCGCACGGCCGATGGCCAGGACGTCAGCTGGATCTGGGACGTCGACTGGGAACCGCTGCGACCCCGACTGGCCTCACTCACGCTCGGCGGTGATCGGGCGTGGGATCTTGCACTCCGGTTCCAGTACGGCGGTTTCGATATGGACAAGATCAAGGTCGCTCCAGATCCCTCCAATGCGCTCGACATCGCGTTGAACGACACATTGCCTGGGCAGACGTTGCATGCGCTGCCGACCTATACCGCCATGATCGACCTGCGCCGGGTGCTGACCCAACGTGGTTACACCGCCGCCTACTGGAGCGACGAATGAACGCCGCCTACACCGTGCGTCTGTGCCATCTCTATCCCGAGATGATGAATATCTATGCTGATCGCGGCAATATCGCCGTATTCCGCCAAAGGCTCGCGTGGCGAGATATCGCGCTGGAGATTACCGAGATCGGGCTAGGCGACATCATCGATCCTGGCCAACATGACTTGTACTACTTGGGCGGCGGTCAGGATCGTGACCAGAATCTGGTGGCCAAAGATCTGGCAGCTAACGCTGCCACGTTGCAGGCTGCCGCCGATGCTGGGGCCGCTCAACTTTATGTATGTGGAGGTATTCAGCTCGCAGGACACCAGTACGTGACCGCCGACGGCACCAGCCTTCCTGGGCTTGGCATCCTGGATCTTGTCACCGAAGCCGGTGCTACTCGTCTCATTGGTGATCTCGTGATCGATGCGACCATCGAAGGCACGACCCAACGAGTCGTCGGCTACGAAAACCATGCCGGCCGCACTCGTCTAGGCGCCAGTTGTGTGCCACTCGGCCGAGTGGTGAGTGGTCACGGCAACGACGGCGAAAGCGGCAACGAAGGAGCGGTCTTGAACCACGTGATCGGCACCTATCTGCACGGGCCACTGCTGCCAAAGAACCCCTGGCTTGCCGACCTGCTGCTCGGTTGGGCTCTCGAGCACCGCTACGGCCAAGATGTCGCCCTGCGTCCGCTCGAAGATGCCGTCGAAGCTCGGGCCCACACAGCAGCAATCGGCCGGGCCGGCGTTAGACGCTGACCCACGGGACGACATGGTCGAATTAGCGTCCGTCTCGTGCTGTTTGCAGTTCGCTCGCCTCGATGTGGTCTTGTAATACCTGGGGTCGTGGTGGCGGCACGGCCTCGCCGAGGAGTTCGTAGATGACGTGCCCTTCAACAGTCTCGTCGTGCAACAACATCTCGGTGAGTTGGTCAAGTACCCGTCGATGCTGCTGCAACAACCGCAGCGCTGCCTCGAGCGCCTCGCTCACGATCCGGCCCACTTCGCGATCGATGATGCGCTGAGTGTCTTCGGAGAACCGCATGGAACTGTCAGGCCCACTAGTTAGATAGACCGGCCCCGAACCGGGGTAACTCACCGGCCCGAGTTTCTTGGATAACCCGTATTCCTTAACCATCTTGGTAGCGAGAGACGTGGCAACCGCCAGATCATTTGCCGCTCCGGTCGAAGCCCGATCAAACACCAACAACTCGGCAGCGCGCCCACCGAGTTGGACTGCCAGTGTGTCGTACAGATACTGCTCGCTGTAGAGATGTCGCTCGTGCTCAGGAAGCTGCTGAGTGTTCCCCAGCGACTCGCCGGCAGGCAGAATCGTGACTCGATGAACCGGATCGGCGGCCTCGCTGACCGCGGCAACAACAGCGTGGCCCGCTTCATGAGCGGCGACTGCTCGTCGTTCCTCCGGTAGCAAGACACCCGAACGATCACGATGGCCGAGGAGTATCCGGTCATAGGCCGCAGTGAAGTCATCGACTTCGATGATGTGGCGGCCATCGCGTGCCGCTCGAATGGCAGCTTCGTTCACCAGGTTGGCCAAATCAGCACCGCTGAAACCAGGAGTTTGCCGAGACAAGGTTTCGAGATGGTCTTGATTGGCGAGAGACTTACCTCGCACGTGCACTGCCAGGATTGCTTGTCGTTCAGCTTGATTCGGCAAAGGGATGACTACCTGACGGTCGAAGCGGCCGGGACGCAACAGAGCCGGATCGAGGATCTCTGCCCGGTTCGTGGCCGCCAAGACGATGACACCTGTTGTCGGCTCGAATCCGTCCATCTCCGCGAGCAGCTGGTTCAGCGTCTGCTCACGTTCATCGTTTGCGAGGACGGCGCCACCACTGCGACGTTGCCCGATCGCGTCGATCTCGTCAACGAAGATGATCGCCGGCGCCTGCTTTCGGGCCTCCTCGAACAAGTCCCGCACACGCGATGCGCCTACTCCGACGAACATTTCAACGAAACTCGATCCAGTCACGGAGAAGAACGGCACACCGACTTCGCCAGCTAAGGCGCGGGCCATCAACGTCTTTCCGGTTCCTGGTGGCCCCGTCATCAGTACACCCCTGGGAGCGATTGCTCCGGCGCTGCGATACCGATCGGGCTCTCGTAAGAAGTCCGCGATTTCACGAATCTCCTCCTTGACCGACTCGTAGCCAGCGACATCAGCAAACGTGGTCGTAGGCCGATCCGAATCGAACACCTTGGCCCGAGATCGACCCATGCCCATTGCGCCCGATAGGCCGCTAGTTGCGCGTCTGCCCATATAGACGAACACGCCGACGATCAACAGGACTGGCAGCAGCATAAACAGCCATGTCACGAGCGTGCTGCCGATCGAGGTCTGTTGGTCGATCGCGACCACCTCGATATTGGCTGCCTCGAGTCGATTGAGAAGCGAGTCGCCAGTCAGAGCGACGGGAATGCGGGTCTCGTACAACGTGCCGTCGTTGAGTTCGACCAGTGTTTCGCCATCGGGTTGGATCTCAGCTGTGCTGACAAGACCTTCATCGACCGAACCCAAGAACTCGAAGTAAGGAATCTGCTCGTTCGTTGGGGCTTGGCCAAAGGCGACCTGCCAGAACAGCAACGACAACAACACCCAGGCACCAACAACGAAGACTTGACGGTTGTTGAACTTCGACTTTGATTCAGGTTTTGGCGTCGGTGGAGGTGGAGCGTCAGCCGGGTATCTCACGTACCAATGCTGGCGGTACGGCCAGCGCTTGCGTAGGGGCAAAAGGCACAAGTACTTGCCGGGTGATGGCGGCCGACGGCGTTTTGTTCATGCTGTAGCCGAGGTCACCCTCGACGTGTCGCCTCGACAACACATCGAGGGTGCTGCCACCGTGATACTGGGTCCATGCGCTACTTCTTCACCCGGCCGACGAACGCTCCTGTCGTGTCAGGGCCGATTCCTATTCCGTACCCATACTCAATCCCGGACAGCCCGTTCAAGCGCACTGGCCCGACCAAACGTCGTGAGCAGTCCTAGAAGAGGCGGGGTTCTTTGGGTTCGATGCCCCGGAGTTCGTCGTAGTCGACAACTTGCCATTCGATAGAGCGATCTGTGGCCAGCACTTTGGCCTGGGGTTTGATCTCTTGCGCCACAAACATGCCGCGGACCGGGCGAAGCTGCGGGTCGCGGTTCAAGAACTCGAGGTAACGGGTGAGCTGTTCCACGCCGTCGATTTCGCCTCGTCGCTTGATCTCGACAGCGATCGTGCCGCCATCAGCGTCTTTGAGTAGAAGGTCGACGGGACCGATATCGGTCGGATATTCGCGGCGTACCAGTCGCATGCCGTCGCCCATTGTCTCGGGTGCTGCTGCGAGCAGTTCCTGGAGATGGGACTCGACGCCATCCTTCTGGAGGCCAGGGTCAATTCCCATTTCGATAGCGGTGTCCGACAGGGTCTCGTGCATTGTGATCCGCAATGTCTCGCCCTTGGGACTCGTAACCGTCCAACCTTCGTCATCGAACGTGAGCCGGTTGGGGGCATTCATCCAGTTGAGTGGCTTGTAAGCGCCTCCGTCGGCATGGATCGCCACGCAACCGTCGGCCTTGACCATAATCAGCCGCACAGCCTCGGGAAGATGGGCGGTGAGCCGGCCGTCGTAGTCGACGGTGCAGCGGGCAATGACGAGTCGCATTGCGGAAACCCTAACCGAGCGAATCGGCAACATCGGGGAACCATTCCTGGTCCGATTTGACGAGGGGCATGGTCGCACCAGCTACCGTCTAGTCCGGATGCAACCACCACGAATCGCCGCCCAAACAGAGATACAGAAAGACGGCAAGCTGCTGACCTTCCTGATGAAGGCCGTCGCTGTTGTCCGGATCCAGAATCACATCGAAGTTGACCCTGATCGACCAACGATCGCCGCTGGCAACCACCAAAGTTTGCTCGACGTATTCATGGCTGCGGCGTTCTGTTACCAGGCAAACGTTGGCTGTCGTCTACTGGTGCAAGCTCGTTACTTCGACAACAAGCTTGCTGGTCGATGGCTGCGCCGCATCGGTTGCATCCCACTCAGTAGCGACAACAAGGAAGAGGCGTTCGCCGAAGTTCGAGCTGCTCTTGAACGACGTGAGCTTGTGGGCATCATGCCCGAGGGACGTTTGACCAAACCAGAAAGACGCAACCCACAGGTTGGCCCGTTTCGGGCCGGGGTTGCTCAACTGGCACGCGAGTCCGGAGCGGTTGTGCGCCCGATCACCTTCCACCGCAGCGGCCTGGCCTGGCCTCGCGGCAAATGGCCAAAGATTCGTGTCCGTAACCGCCCGATAGTCACCATGGTTTTTGGTGACCCGATCGAACTGCATGGCGCCGACGACCTCGAAAACACCCAGCTGATCGAGATCGCCATGACCGAACTCTTGACCGACCTCGATGCCGAAGTTGCCGCCCTCGGCCAACCCCCCGCCTAACACAATCCTTGCGCTGCCGCCAGCGGCGGTCAGCCACGAATTACCATCTACCCATCGTGGGTCCTACGCATCTGGCGCACTCGTCATCGACATCCGGTGGAGCAGGTTCGGGCAACGACTTGCGCTGGACCCGACGACGAGTCCTGCTCGCCGCACTTCCGCTGCTTTTATTGGCCGCTACCTACGCGGTCGCCACCATCGATATTCGCAATCATGACAATCGTGTACTGCGCGGCGTGGCTCTCGGCCAGGTCGATGTTGGCGGCATGACGTCAGACCAACTCGACGCTGAATTCGACCGCATCAACTCATACATACAAACTGCGCCGGTCTATATCGAGACACCGGGTGCTGCCTACCAGATCGATGCTGAGCGGCTTGGTCTGACACTAGACCGACGGGCGACCAGCGCTGCAGTACTTAACGCCGGTCGTGAAGGCACCAGCCTGCTTCGGCCATTCAGCTGGCTTGGCGCCTTGTTCACCAAACGCGAAGTTGATGCAGTGCTGCGACTAGACCCCGGCGCAGCCGAAGCCGGCCTGGCCGCAGTGTCCAAGACCATCAGTGTCGAACCGGGCGAACCAACGTTGATCTTGAACAATGGACGACTTGAACTTGCGCCTGGGACACCGGGCAACATCCTCGATGTGCAGCAACTCGTTCGAGATCTCAGTGCCTCACTTCCCAGTGAGCCAGGCCAAGAGATCTTCGTCGACGCAGTAACGACCACCGATGCAATGGTCGATGTCGAGATCCAGTCGCTCGTTGACCGCATCAATGGCGCAACGACGCGTGACATCGAATTCATCGTCAACGGCATCTCGATCAAGGCTCGACCCGATGAGTTCCGCAGCTGGGTCGAACTCGATCTTGCAGGGTCTTCACCCCGAGCAGAACTCAACACCGAGGTCATGTACCGATGGATCAATGCCGCCGCTGGCATAGCCCAAGGCGACATCGACACCCGGGCGCTCACCGTCGAAGGCAGCCAGATCCGCCTGCCTCGAGCTAATGCGGTGATGTGCTGCCAGGTCGAAGTCGGCGAACAAGTGCTCGAAGCGGTCTTGGCAGGCACTACGTCGATCGGTCTCGATCTGATCGTCGATGACCTGACACCACTCGCAGACCTTGGCATCTCCGAATTGATTGGTGAGTTCACCACCGAACACCCCGCCGACCAGGACCGGGTCATCAACATCCAGCGGATGGCCGACATAGTGCGGGGTGCAGTCGTCGAGCCGGGCGCTACCTTCTCGCTCAATGGGTACGTAGGCGAACGTACCACCTCCAATGGTTTTGTCCCTGCTGGTGTCATCTACGACGGCGTCTTCGCCGAAGACGTCGGAGGAGGCGTCAGCCAGTTCGCCACCACGTTGTTCAACGCAGCGTTCTTCGGTGGCCTCGACTTCGTGCAGTACCAGCCGCATAGCATCTATATCGACCGGTATCCCTATGGACGCGAGGCGACCGTCAGCTGGCCAAACGTCGATCTGAAGTTCCGGAACTCGACCGAGTTCCCAGTGCTGATCTGGTCCGAATACACGCCAACGTCGATCACGGTGAAACTCTTTGGCACCGCCACGGTGAGTGGTGTGCAGACCGATCAGACAACCGAGCCGCTCAACGAGTGCACCAAGGTTCGCACCGAGCGGACTCGAACGTTCGCCGACGGCCGGGTCGAAGTCGACAGCGTTGGCGCCACCTACCAGCCGAGCGAGGGTCGCGACTGCGACGGCAACCCAACGGAGCCACCACCAGAATGCGACGACGACGAGGGCCTGGTCGATAGCGATGAAGACGGTTTCGGTGATCTGTGTGTTCCCATCGACGTCATCTGTCCTACCGACACCACCGCCGTCGACGAAGACGATGATGGACTAGTCGATTACTGCAGCGCCGAGGAATGCCCCGACGGAACTAAAGCCGTCGACAACGACAACGATGGCAACTTCGACGAATGCATCGACCGCGAACCCCCAGCCGACACCGACGACAGCGAAACCGCCGAGTCGGTCACCGACGACGGCTAATACGCCGAGTTCAGTTCCTTGCGCTCCTCGCAGCAGCAATAGGGTCAGTGCATGGACAAGGACGAGTTCTATCGAGATGCCCGACGTGACCTAAGCGGTCCACTCGACGGGGTGCGCGTGATAGACCTGACGACAGCGTGGGCTGGCCCCATGGCGGGCTGCCTTTTGGCGGATTTCGGTGCCGACGTGGTCCGAGTGACCGCTCCGGGCGATGTAGGCAACTTGTGGCCACCGCTCTTCCCGGGAACGCAGCGTTCACCGGCCGAGGAAACGGTCAATCGGAACAAACGATCGGTCAGCATCGATCTGCGCCGCAACGAAGGAGCGCAGGCATTCTTGAAGCTGGTCCAATCCGCTGACATGGTGGTCGAGAACTTCAAGCCAGGCACGCTCAGCGGTTGGGGTGTCGGCTACACCGATTGTCGGCGGGTCAAACCCGACATTGTCTACGTCTCGGTGAGCGGCTACGGCCAATTCGGGCCTCGTTCCGCAGCGCCTGGCTACGACCCGGCAGCACTGGCCTTCAGCGGCTGGATGTCGCTCAACGGATCGCCGGATGGCCCGCCGACGAAAGCGCCCACGTATCTGGCCGATGACCTTGCCGGCCTGCACGCCGCTCTCGGTGCTTTGGCGGCGCTGCGCCACCGTGACGCAACCAGCGAAGGACAACACGTCGATGTTGCGCTGGTCGACTCGATCCTGTTTCAGTCCAATGCCTATCCGACGATGGCAGCGGCGGGGCTCTCCGGCGAACGCTGGGGCAATCAGATTGGCGTGTGCGCTCCGACCAACAGCTACAGATGTTCTGATAATCGACACGTGTACCTCGGGTTGCTGCTCGACACGCATTGGCAGAAGTTGTGTGCGCTCATCGAACGACCGGATCTTGCTCATGCGCCCAGACACGCCACCAATCTGGAACGGGTCGAGAACCGCGACGCAGTTGATGCCCTAGTTGCGGACTGGTGTGCGGCTCGGCCATCGGAGCAGGTCCTCGACGCCATGAGCGGCGCTGGGCTGGTGGCCGCACCGGTCAACGACTATGCGACAGCGATCGCCGACGAGCACGTGCGCGAACGAGACATGCTCCAGCCGGTGACGATGGTGGATGGGAACACCGTCGAGGTCACCGGGCCTGCTGCGAAGTTCTCGCGTACCCCGACTCGGGTGCGTCATGGCGCTCCCCTCGCCAACCAACACACCACTGAGGTGCTTGGCCAGTTCTTCACCACCGAGGAGCTCGCAGCGCTACGGGCCGATGACGTTATTGACTAGCTGCCTTGTGGTGTCGACCTGTGGTACCCCACTACGATCTGACCATGAAACTTGGCATGAGCATCAACTACGTCGGCGACTTCCATTCAACGGTCGACCAGGTCGTCGAATACGAAAAGGCCGGTCTGGACGTCGTCTGGGTTGCCGAGGCGTACAGCATCGATGCGGTCAGCCAGGTCGGCTTCCTGGCCGCCCGCACCGAGCGGGTCGAAATCGGCACCGGCATCCTCAACGTCTTCTCTCGCACCGCCACAGCTATCGCCCAGACCGCCGCTGGTTGTGACTATGTGAGCAACGGCCGGTTCATCCTCGGCCTTGGCGCAAGCGGCCCTCAGGTCATCGAAGGTTTCCACGGCGTTCCGTACGAGAAGCCGATGAAGCGCATTAGTGAATACATCGATGTGACCCGGATGACCTTGCGCCGTGAGCCTGTCGTCTTCGACGGCAAGACGGTGCAGATTCCGCTTCCTGAGGGCCAGGGCACTGGCCTGGGCAAACCGCTCAAGCTCATCAACCATCCGGTTCGTTCCGAAGTCCCGATCTGGTGGGCGTCGCTGATGCCGCTGTCGGTCAAGCAGACCGCCAAGTCAGCCGACGGCTGGCTGCCCGTGTTCTTCTTGCCCGACGAATTCCAGCGGGTGTGGGGCGACGACCTCAAGGCTGGTACGGCTCTGCGCGATCCGGACATGAAGAAACTGGAGATCGGCGCTGGCGCAATGGTCGCTATCGGCGATGAATACGCAGGCGATGGCGCCGACCACGTACTTGACCGTGGACGCCCATCGACCGCTCTGTACTGGGGCGGCATGGGCGCACGAGACAAGAACTTCTATAACTCCATTGCCCAGAAGTACGGGTATGAGGAAGAGGCCATCGAGATCCAGGATCTGTACCTCGACGGCCATAAGGACGCTGCCGCTGCAGCCGTGCCTCGTGACTTCCTCGAACGGGCGAACCTCGTTGGCCCTGAGTCCTATGTCAAGGAACGGCTAGGGGCCTGGAAAGAAGCTGGCGTGAGTGTGCTCAACGTGACCCCGGTCGGCGAGGATCCGGTCGGCACGCTGGGCAAGCTGCGCGAATTGGTCGAAGACGCATGACCAAGATCGCCGACGACAGCCGACTCGACCCTCGCATTCGACGCATCATGGGCGTGACACCTGATGCAAGGGTTAGTGCAGACGTGGCTGACCGCGACGAACTGCTGGCCAGGGCCAACAGCGAATCAGCACTGGCAGCCCGAGCTGTGCTCGACGCAAATCTCGATCGCATCGACAGCACCGACCTCGCCCCACTCGAGGGGCTCGACATCTCGACCCACGAGTTCGTCTCGGCACCCGACGGCAATTCGATCAAGGTGTCGTTCATGCGCCCTCAGATCGACGGGTCCGGGGCCGCAGAACTGCTGCCGTGTGTGTATTACATCCATGGCGGCGGCATGCAGACCATGTCCGCGTTCCTGGGCATGTACCAGTGTTGGGGTCGGCTGATCGCTCATCAGGGTGTTGCGGTGGCGATGGTCGACTTCCGCAATGCGTTGCACTCGTCGTCAGCGGCCGAAGTCGCACCTTTCCCAGCGGGGCTCAACGACTGTGTGTCAGGCGTGCGCTGGCTCGTAGACCAGGCCGACGAACTCGGCATCGATGCTTCAAAGATCATTGTTGCTGGCGAAAGCGGCGGTGGAAACCTAGCGATCGCGACCGGTATGCAACTGTTGCGTGATGGTGATGTCGGGCTGATCAGCGGTCTGTACGCGTTGTGCCCGTACTTGGCCGGCGAGTGGCCCCAGGAGCGTTTCCCGTCCTCAACGGAGAACAACGGCCTGTTCATCAACCTGTGGGGCAACAACGCCCGCATGGCGTACGGCATTGAGGCGTTCGACCAGGCCAATCCTCTCGCCTGGCCTATGTTCGCCACCGTCGATGATGTCGCCGGGTTGCCGACAACCGTGGTCAGCGTGAACGAATGTGATCCGCTGCGCGACGAAGGCATCGAGTTCTACCGCCTACTCAATCAGGCCGGTGTCCAGGCCCGTTGTCGCCAGGTCATGGGAACGCTGCACGGCAGCGAGGTCTTCTCGGTCAGCTGTCCAGGAATCGCCACCGAGACAGCGATGAGCATCGCTCACCTCGCCAAGGGAAACTGAAGGCAACGCGACAACACCCAGCAGGCTGACTCGATCAGTTCTCGTCGTTGACCCAGACCACCACCGGCGGATCGTTCGGACGGTGATTCGTTGGATGTGAATCGGAGGTCCACACCCGGAGTTCATCGGGGGACGAATGCGGTGGTGCTAGTGGCTCCTGCCGCAGGTCTACCTGAGTATTCAGCGATCCGCAGACCGCAGCGCTGCCGACGACGATGTTGAGGTTGGCCTGGCCGCGATGCGGGTGGCAAGCTCGGCGCACGATCGGGCAAGGACGCTCCGACGCAAGTATCGATCATCACCGCCAAGGTTGACAGCCGCAGCGCCTCGACTGTCGATCGGCAGCGTGTGCAGGACCTCAACACCCAGTCCATCGGCAACCTGCGATTCGTTGTACGGGGTGTCGCCGACCAGGACAACGGCGACGTCTTCTGGCTGCGAACACTCGGCCAAACGATGGCGTAACACCAACAACTCTTCTCGGGTGGGCCGCACGAACCACAGCAATAGGTCAGCCGCCGACAGCGCCGGGACGGCGCGGGCGTCGGGTACCACCATGCCGACGTCGAACAAGACAGGGTGTCCAACCTGAGATAGATATGGCCCCAGGTATGGACCTGCCGAACGAAGTTGCGCCCCTGCTGCGGTCGCTGATGGGGACAGCGCGACACATGCGACACCCGAAGGGAGTCGTTGGGCATGGTCCAACAATGGGGGTTGCTCAGACTTGCGCAGGCTCTCAACCAACGTCACGAATCCCGGCATCAACGACACCTCGTACCGGGCAGCAAGTACTCCCCCGCTTGCGTCGCCTTCGACCACCACCGGCACCGCTGAGTCCTCTGCCCACAACGAAGCAACCAATTGCAGCGCGGTGGACACACCAGGAGATCCGTGGGCCGAAGCCCCAACAACAAACGTCACGAATCACCGTCTTCTTCCCCACCAAGTTCCCAACCAGCCGGGCCGGTGTTGTCGACTTCGATGATCACGACCTCGCCGCTAAGTACTTGCACTTCTTGTGCCGAGGTCACGTCGAGAAGCAACCGGATGACAAGTGTCTGGTCATCGAGCTGGCCTGCCAACATCATGGACCATGGAACAAGGATCTGCCCGATGACCCAGCCGACGCCATCCCTTCGCAAGAGCCGCACCCAGGACTGCTAACTTGGCGGCGTGATGTGGGTCTACGTGTTGACAACGACGGCAGGAGTCGTCGCGATCGTGCCGATCATCCTTCGAGCGATCGATCGCCATCCACCCGAACTCGTCACTGGTTTCATTGGATTTGTCGGCTTTTTCGGTGGGGTCACCGGCCTGCTGGCCCGCCAGACTGGTGCCGGTGGACTGGCTACGTTCATCGCTGCAGCCGCAGTCGGCCTGGCAGCGGGAGCACTTCATCCGGAACTACTCCCAATGTTGCGGGGCGAGTCCCCCGTTCCTGGCCCGGCCAGGCCCACACCAAAGCCCGAGAAGAAGCCCGAATTCACGCACGACGAGAGCTAGTCGCCGTCTAACCTGCTGGGCATGGAGAATCTGATGCCTGAGCACGAGCGCCAGCCCCGAAACGTCAGCGACACCGTCGCTGCACTCGAAGCCAAGCTCGACGGTTATGTCGCACCTCACGCCTACGCCGTAGGCGTCGCCACCGTTGGCCCATCGGGCGGCGTGCTCGACGTATCGTTCCCCCATGTGAACTGCGACGAATCGTGGGGCACCGCCGTTGTCCTCGCTGCCTCCACCGGCCATCGAGAAGGCACCGCAAGCTACCGTCTCGACCAAGACACACTCGACGATGCCATCGCCGATCTCAGCGAGTTAGCTACCGGCGACGGCCCCCACCTAAACCTCGATGCGTGGACACTCAGCGGCAAGGTCGCTGCACTCCCCGCCCTCGGCGGCGAACGAGTCGTGGTTGCCTGTCTGATCGACAACCTGTACCAGCCACCCGTCGACACCATCGACGCCTACCTGCGCTTACACCTACTGTCGCATCGCAAGATGATCCCGAACAGCATGAACCTGAACGGCCTGTTCGGGCTACTCAACACCGTGGTGTGGACCAACTTGGGACCCTTCGAGCCAGAGAACTTCGAAATGACTCGTATGGCGCTACGGGCCGACGGGCACAACGTCGAGGTCAACCTCGTCGACAAATTCCCTCGCATGCTCGACTATGTCGTGCCAAGCGGCGTCCGCATCGCCGACGCCAACCGGGTCCGCATGGGCGCGTACCTGTCCGAAGGGACCGTGGTCATGCACGAGGGCTTCTGCAACTTCAATGCCGGCACACTCGGCCCAGCCATGGTCGAAGGCCGCATCAGCCAGGGTGTTGTCGTGGGCGAACACAGCGACATCGGCGGTGGCGCATCCATCATGGGCACACTCTCTGGTGGCGGCACCGACGTCGTGTCGGTTGGCAGGAACAGCCTGATCGGCGCCAACGGCGGTATCGGCATCTCCATTGGCGACGACTGCATCGTCGAAGCCGGCTGCTACATCACCGCTGGAACTCTCGTCACAACCCCTGAGGGCGACACCGTAAAGGCCAAGGACCTGTCCGGCGCCAACGGCCTACTCTTCCGCCGCAACTCCAAGACCGGTGTCATCGAAGCCATCGCCCGCGAAGGCGCCGGCTGGCAAGGCCTCAACACCGACCTCCACGACAACTAACCAGCTAGCTAGCTGTAGATCCCAGTGAGCGATTGAGCTTCAACCGCACCGCCAACAAGCCGGTGATGGCAATGAACCCACACGTGGCCATGAACGGGATCGACACGAATCCCCACGTGTTGACCCACACCGCCGAACACGGAGCGTCGACGTCACAGCTGCCCCCATCTTCGGCGGGCCACCACCGCAACTGGGTGTGATAGAGACCGTAACCCACTCCGCCGAGTGCGAGCGGCAGCGCGTACCAGGCACCCATAACGTCCTTGCGGAACGTGGCGATTCCAAGCACCGGAACCATTGGGTACATCATAATTCGCTGCCACCAACACAGTCGACACGGTCGATAGTTGGCGATTCCCGAGTAATACAGGCTCCCAAGCGTGCTCGTGAGTGCGATCACGAACGCCAGAGGCAGCACCACATCAGCGATTGGCCTCAACTTCTCGGCCTTGCCGAACGTCACGATCGCCAACGACACGACACCAACGGCGAGCGCCATGAACGCAAGCAACGCGAAGAGAACGGAAAACTGGTCTGTACCCATAGTTAGCTGGTCGGCCTTCCCGGCGCTCTAGTTCCTTACGTTCTGGTTACGACTACTGGACGCCGTGCATTGTGTCGTCCTCATATGACGCTGCCGAGATCCAGGGTCGCCCAACCAGTTCCGGCCAATCTGCAACACATCGAGGCGCTCAACGTTGTCGACATCAATGGCCACAGCGAAGACGGTAGCGCAGTCCCCACCGCACGGTCGGTGGACCAACAATTCCGGCCAACACTTCGGACCACAGACCAGCACCGCACTCGCGGTCAAGAGGCATTAGCTTTGGCGAATGCGATTCACGATCCGTGCTGGAACAAGTGCAAGTGCTATTGCCGATCCGGTAATGCTCCGTGCCCTTGGTCTGCCACATGGCGGGGTCATCTCCGTAGGCAAAACTCACACCCGTGTTACCGGTGGCGACACCAACGGCCCGACCGACCTGCTCCTCGATGACAAAACCATGAGTAACGCCGAGTTGCGGCCCGGCGCAAGCATCGATGTGAAACGAGTCATTCTTCCCGTCGCCGAGGTCGTGCGATTCGGCGAACACCAACTCGAAGCACGAGTGCTCGCACGAGCGCTCCAAGGCGCACCCATCACCGCTGGCGATCATGTCACGATCGAAGCTGGTTATTTCGGTGGTGACCACGATGTCGACCTCACCGTCACCGCCGTCGAACCCGATATCGGAGTCGTCGGATCCACTACCCGGTTCGCGATCGGGTCAGGTCCAGGCCAGGTCGCTCCTGTTTCTCGACCTGCTGCGTCAGCAACACGATCTCCTTTCGATCACCACGCACAGGCCGGAGCCCCGGCCGAACATCCGAGCACCGCAGCAGCGCTGCTCGCCGGCCTCGACAACGAGGTTGAGCTCATGACCGGCTGGTTCTCGCTATTGGCCACATCCCAGGACTTGGCCACCTCGTGGAAGCTCCCTACGGTCGCTGGCATGTTGCTCGAGGGCCCCAACGGCTGTGGCAAGAGCGAACTCGTGCGCGAAGCCGCCAAACGCGCAGGCACCCAGGTCAGCGAGGTCGACATCAGCCGGGTCTTCAAGCCCGAAAAGCTGCTCGACCGGCTTTCGACCTCGGTCAACGCTCCATCTGGACCTCGAGTGATCTTCGTCGACCGGCTTGAGACCCTCACCGGCGACGACGCACTCTCTACCTTCCGCACCCAGTTCGTGGCTGTGCTGCGATGGTTCCTCGAAGAGGTAGCTGCCAAACCTCAGGTCGTGTGTGTGCTCGGCGTCGACACCGTTGCCGACCTCCACAATTCCATCGCCAAGTCGCCGCTACTCCCCCGGGTTGTCAGCATTCCGCCGCCGGATCTCGATCGCCGCCAGCGCCTCTTCGAGGCTGCGTTCTCACGGGTTCCTGGCGCCGACGACATCGACAGCCACCGGCTCGCCACATTGTCGTCGGGTTACTCCGGCGCCGACGTTTTGGCAGCAGTCGTGCATGCATCGTCGATGGTCACGGGAAACGGTGAAGCCCTTACAACCGAGATAGCGGTCGAAGCACTCGAGTCCACCACACCGTCTCTCGGTTCCGTTCCCATGGGCGAAATCACTGGTTTTGGCTTCGAAAAGGTGGCCAACCTGACCGATGTCAAACAGCGCCTCACCGAGGCCGTGATTTGGCCCATGACTCAGCCAGAGCGTTACGAACGACTCGGTATTGAGCCACCCAAGGGCATCATGCTCTACGGCCCTCCCGGCACCGGCAAGACCTTCGTGGTCAAGGCGTTAGCCCACGAGGCTGGAAGCGCCTTCTTTGCGGTCAAAGGCGCCGAACTACTCGACAAATACGTGGGCGAAAGCGAACGCGCTGTGCGCACGGTGTTCTCTCGTGCACGTGACGCAGCGCCATCCATCATCTTCTTCGACGAGTTTGATGCGCTGGCCCCGGTGCGAGGGAACTCTTCCAGTTCCGTTTCTGATCAGGTCGTCGCCGCGCTTCTCACCGAGATCGACGGCGTCTCCGACCGAGGCCAAGTATCTGTGATCGCTGCCACAAACCGCCTCGACCTAATCGATGGAGCGCTGCTACGTGCTGGTCGCTTCGAGACCCATATCAAGCTCGACTTGCCGGTGAAGAGCGCCCGACTGGCACTCCTCGAGATCACCGACGTGAGCCTTGCCGAAGACGTCGATCGCGAAGAACTTGCGGCCCAGACCGACGGCCTGTCGTTCGCCGACCTGACCGGAGTGCTCCGAGAAGCCGCACTGGCCACACTGCGTCGTGACGAGACCGCAACCGAAGTCGGCTGGAGTGACCTCGAAGCCGCTATTGCACTGTTCGACGATCGCCGGGGTCCCTCAGCCGACGCCCGCGGCGACAACTAGACCCGCATGACTACGCAGTACGACCTGGTCGTTATTGGCGGCGGAACCGCGGGGCTGGTAGCAGCCCACGGCGCGGCCGGCATGGGAGCCACCGTGGCCATGATCGAACCCGACCACCCCGGCGGCGACTGCCTCTGGTACGGCTGTGTGCCAAGCAAACGCCTGCTGGCGGCTGCCCATGCGGCCCATGTCATGCGCACCGCTGACCGTCATGGCATCACCGCAGTCGAACCCGAGGTCAACTTCGCCGCAGTGATGGCACAGGTCAAACACGCACAAGAACATATTGCCCCCCATGACTCGGTCGAACGGCTCGAAGCTGCAGGTGTGGCAGTAATCCCTACCCTCGGCAAGTTCGTTGGCCCGGGCGAGATCGAGGCCGGTGGCAAGACCATCCGTTATCGCAAGGCAATGATTGCCACCGGCGCCTCACCGGTGGTGCCTGGCATCACCGGGTTGCGGGAGAGCGAACCACTCACTAGCGACACAATCTGGGATCTGACCAAACTGCCCGAGCGTCTCGTTGTGATCGGCGGCGGCGCAATCGGTTGTGAACTTGGCCAAGCATTCAGTCGTCTTGGCAGCAAGGTCACCTTGGTCGAAGCAGCACCTCGAATCTTGAGCACCCTTGGCAAGAACGTGAGCGAGCTCGTCATGTCCCGTTTCGAAGCCGAAGGTATAACCGTGATGCCCCGAACCACGGTCACCGGTGTCGAGGGCTCAGCAACCAACGGCGACCTTGTGGTCATCGCCGACCACGAAACTCGTATCGCCGCCGACCAGGTGTTGGTTGCGGTCGGACGTCGGCCAAATACCGCCAACCTGAACCTGAACGCGGTCGGCGTCGAACTGACCGAGCGAGGCCATGTCAAGGTCGACGACAGACTCGAAACCACTAACGACCACATCTATGCCGGTGGTGATGTAATCGGCAAAATGCCCTTCACTCACACTGCTGGCATGCACGGCGGGTTAGTCGTGTCGAACGCCCTTTTCGGCCTCCGTCGCAAAGCGGACCACGAACGTATTCCGTATGCCATCTTCTGCGATCCTGAGGTCGCCAGTGTCGGCCGGATCAGGCCCAACGGCGACGAAGAACTCACCGTCTCACACTTCGACTATGAACACCTCGACCGGCAGGTGACGACCGGCGAACCGGTGGGTTTCGTCGATCTGTTCACCGACAACAAGGGCCATCTTGTAGGCGCCACAATCGTCGGCGATACCGCGGGCGAAACCATCAACGAGATGACCGCCCGCATTCTGGCAGGCGACAAGCTCCGAGCCATTGGCCAAATGGTCCGCCCGTACCCAACATTCGCCGAAGGTCCGGCGAAGGCCGCAAACGAGGTCCTTCGGGAACAATTCTTCACCGAACGCACCCGCACGTTCACCCGCCCCGTGCTCAGACTGCTACGCAAGTTCGACAAGCCGTAACAGTTTTCCACCGCTCCGCTCGGGCCGACGTTCGTCGGATATGGCTTACCGACCACCGTTGCAGCTCATCCGTTGCTCGCTGCCCGCTCATCCCTCGCTCCGAACTCCCTTCCACCAGGTTCTGGCTGGCTAGTGCAGGAGGCGGGTAATGATCGCTAGTCGTTGGAGCAAGGTGATCCCAACGAGCACGGCCCAGATCCACAACAACGGCTCAGCCTGCGACGGAAAGGCGAGGATCAGGATGTAGGCAGCGATTGTCTCTGAACCCTCGGCGATCCCTGCTGGGAACTGCAAACTCCGACCGTCACCTTCCATCCGACGTTTGGTCGCAAGGCTCGAGAACGCCAGGAAAGATGAACCAGAGAGGTAATACATCAAAAACACCACCAAGCCAGCCAGACGAGCTTCGGGCAGGGCGATACCAACCGCCACCACCACGCCGCCATAGATCGCAAAGTCAGCAAGAATGTCGAGTAGGCCACCAAGGTCGGTCGGCCCGGTACGTCTGGCCAACGGCCCGTCGAGCCCATCAGCCAGGCGGTTCAGAATCCATAACACCAACCCGAGCCACCAGTGTTCGAACGCGATCGCCACACAGGCAGCAACGCCGACGGCGAAGCCGATACCAGTCAAGGTATTGGGGCCTAGTCCGATCCGTTCAAGCGGTATCGCCGCCCGGTCCAGCGGGCCCGCTAACCGCGCCCTAAACACCGCATCGAGCATCAGCTGACTGCCCGGTCGCGTATCCGTCGGGCCCACAGACTGCTTCCGACAAGCACAACAAGGAGGGTACCGAGCAGGACCAGGAACGTTATGCCCCTCGGGTTGTCGGCCTGGGCGCCAAGCCCAGTTGCCAGCAGCGTGGCCGGGGCCATCCCGATCACCGATGCCAGCACATACCGGGAAAGCCGGACCGAAGTCAGTCCAGAACCGTAGTTGAGCAGGTTAAACGGCACGATCGGCATCAACCGCAGAACCAGAATCGATGTGAAGTCGTTACGGCCGATGAAGTCGTCGATGTTCGACAGTCGGCTACCGAACAAGGATTGGGCACCGTCGCGCCCCATGGCTCGGGAAATGATGAACGCACAAGTGGAACCAATTGTCGCACCAGCCAAAGCGGCCGCTGCTCCGACCGGAAAGCCAAAAACGGCACCAGCGGTGACGGTGCCTAGTGTCCCCGGCAAGAGCAGCACGACGGTCAACGCGTAGGTCGCAACAAATGCAATAAATCCCCAGTTGCTTTCCCCGACTTCGGTCAGCAGGTCGCGTGCGCCATCGGTGCCGCCAATAGCCAATCCAACGCCCGCCCCAACCAAGGCCACGACCAACACCACCAGCCTGGCTATCGCCAGCGGCGACCGAGGATGCGATGTGGGCTCGGTCGACACCGACTCATCATGCCCGACAGACTGATGTGCTGCGTTGTCCTGGCCACTGGCAGCACACCCGAGGTAGCAGCACCGACGTTGATAGGGCTAGATGGATCGACCGGCGTCGGCCCAGTACTCGTCTTTGAGCAAGCGCTTGTACAGCTTGCCGGTTGGATGACGAGGCAACTCTTCGCGGAAGTCGACCGAACGAGGACACTTAACGTCGGCGAGATGTTCACGACAATACGCGATAAGTGTGCGTTCCAGCGTGGCGAGATCTTCGTCTTTCGCAGGCATCGTGGCAGGCTGCACGATCGCCTTGACCTCTTCGCCAAAGTCATCGTTCGGCACACCAATCACGGCTACATCGAACACATCGGGATGCATGGTGAGCACGTTCTCTGCCTCTTGTGGGTACACGTTCACACCACCCGTGATGATCATGTACGCCTTGCGGTCGGTCAGATACAGGAAGCCGTCCTCATCGACCTTGCCGACGTCGCCAAGTGTTGACCAGCCCTTGTCGTTTCGTGACGACGCGGTCTTCTCTTCGTCGTTGTGGTATTCGAACTCACCGCCATCGCTGAAGAAGATCGCCCCAGCCTCGCCAGCCGGCACCTCGTTGCCGTCGTCGTCCAGGATGTGTAACACGCCATTCAACGGGCGCCCGACGGTTCCCGGGTGCGTGAGCCAGTCTTCGCTGTTCACATAACAGAAGCCGTTGCCCTCGGTACCTGCGTAGTACTCATGCAACACCGGACCCCACCAGTCGATCATCTTGTGCTTGACCTCGACCGGGCACGGAGCTGCCGCGTGGACTGCCACGCCCAACGATGAGACGTCGTACTTGGCACGGACTTCGGCATCGAGCTTGAGCATGCGCACGAACATGGTCGGCACCCACTGACTGGTGGTGATCTGATGCTGCTCGATCGTCTGCAATGCATGTTCGGGATCGAATCGTTCCATGACCACCACCGTTCCGCCCACCCGCTGCACGTTCATACAAAAGCGAAGCGGTGCGGCGTGATAGAGCGGCGCAGGCGACAAGTACTTACAGCCGTCAGTGACCCCAAACAGCATCGCCAACAACATGAGCAAAGCCGGCGGTGTGCCCAGAGGGACGTCCGGTGCGGTGACCTTGACGCCTTTGGGCTGGCCCGTTGTACCGGACGAATACAACATGTCGGAGGCTTCCCTGCGATCAGCAAGGGGCTCACTTGGTTGGCCGGCGATGGCATCTTCGAACGACTCGTGCCCTTCGACATGACCGCCGACTGCAAGCCGCACCCGTACGTTGGGGGTGCTCTCCATGATGGCTGACGCTGCCTCGGCCTTATATGGCGTCGTGATGAAGGCTTGCGCTCCACAGTCGTTCACGATGTACTCGACTTCTTCCGACGTCAGTCGAGAACTTATGGCGGTGTAGTAGAGCCCGGCGTAGTGACAACCCCATGCGATCGGCAAGAACTCAGCTCGGTTCTCCATACAGAACGCCACATGGTCGCCACGCTCAAGCCCGGCGGCGCGAAACAGCTGCGAGAGCCGGTTGGCCATGTCGTCGAGTTCGGCATAGGTTATGACTTCACCTGATGTCGCCATGACCACCGCAGCCCGATCTGGCTCACGGGCGGCGACCTCTCCCGGGTAACGGAGTGGATCCGGGGTCTGCGCATCTTCTGCAGTATTCGACATAGCTGAAAAGGTAGTCGGCGGGTGGCGTTCGATCCTGATCCGAGCAGTGATCATCCGGAAAACTGCGAGATGCGAATCTCTGAGCGTCGAGGTCGCTACTTCCTCGGCCATGACCTTGCTCAATCAGGTCACTGATGCCGTTGGTGCAATTACGGCGCTCGGCGCCTCGGCTTCGTCATACTCAGCGACGCCTAACCAGTAAACAAACGGCCGAACCGAGCCGGTCTCCGCGGCCGCATAGACCCGCACAACATGGAGTCTCCCTTGGTGCGACTGTTGTCGTTTTCAGACGGAGTGCGCCATTAGATGAAATCGAGCACCGCTGCCCAGCCACCACGTTCGGGGCGGTCAATAACGTGGTCGGCAAGATCTATGGCTCGCTGGTCGCCGCCACGCACTGCTATTGCCACGTCGGCCATAGCCAACATCTCAAGATCATTGCCGCCATCACCCACCGCAATAATGCGATCGGGGACGATCTCGGCATGGTCAAGATAGGCCCGAATACCGACCACCTTGGTCACATTCTCTGGTGCCAACATGAGGCTAAACGGCGGATCGAGATGGTCGGCATAGGAGAAAGCCTGCACGCCGACCAGCGCCGTCAGCTCAGCCAGTGCCGGCTGCACCTGTGCCAGCTCGAGGCCGAGCATACTCAGGCCCAAAACATCGCTCCGAGGCGCGACGTCTGCCATAGAAGACCATTCCAGATCCGCACCCAAACTCTCAAGATGTCTCACGCTGGAGGTCACGCGTTCGACAACCAAAGCACGGGTATCTGCCAGATAGGCCACAGGGCCAAGGTCAAACGCCACCAGTAGATCAATCACGCTACGGAGAGCATCGACATCAAAGGCGACCTGATGGAAGATCGCTTCGGCATCGAAGTCGAAGCCGATCGCACCATTCAGTAACACCGACGGCAGCGTGAAACCGTTGGCGATGTAGGCACTTCGGGCACTATTACGCCGTCGGCCAGTGGCAACCAACAATTCGACATCGTCGCGGTCGCGCAGCGAATGAACCGCTGCCAAGGTCGAGGGGTGGCACCGAAGCGTCTTATCCCATACGGTTCCGTCGAGGTCAGTCACCACCAGCGTTGTCATAGGAATCGATGCTACTGACTCAGTGAACTTCGCAGGTTACGCAGCTTGATGGCAGTTCGACCAACGCGCATCTCGGCGACGTCGAGTTCACCAACAGTGGTTGCCGCCGCGAGAGCGGTGGAAATCGAACTCACAAATTCTCGTGAGTCATGCCACGTCCGCTGGGCTGCGTTGTCCGGTGACGCCGCAACGATGGGCCGAAGCGACTCGACCTCGGGGCCGAGTTGTCCTGCCCAATCGATGAGCACCGCTTTTCGGTTCACGAACTGGTAGTGCCGCCTGAGGCGCCGTTTTCGTGCCTGCAGATAAGACCAAGCACCCGACAGCATGAACAGAGCGGCGAGGATGAACAGCAGGAGCAGCGCGGTCCGGGCCAAGCTGCCGTCGCGT